>LNFM01006649.1_pt1 | contig 18840 bp, 21 predicted proteins | sample 596031 | NCBI WGS metagenome assembly LNFM01 (sample SAMN04254537, study PRJNA301005) | activated carbon metagenome | isolation source: dual media filters at the Ann Arbor, Michigan drinking water treatment plant | place: USA: Ann Arbor | reverse complement strand
GACATGAGCAAGGCGATCGAGATCATCGCCGACACGGGTTCGTGGTTTCCGCTGAAAGACAGCTTCGCCAAGGTGGCGGTGACCGGTTTTGCCCGCATCGGCGGCAAGAGCGTCGGCATCGTCGCGTCCAATCCCCTGTTCAAGGGCGGCGCGTTCGACGCCGAGGGCTGCGACAAGGTGCTGCCGTTCATCGTGCTGTGCGACAGCTTCAACGTGCCGCTGGTGTTCCTCGCGGACACGCCCGGATTCTTCATCGGCCGCGCCGGCGAGAAGGAGAAGTTGGGCGCGAAAATCATGAACTGGATCCTGGCGCTCGACCAGGTGACCGTGCCGACGGTCACGGTGATCCTGCGCAAAGCGTTCGGCATGGCCCTGCACAACATGTTCGTCGGCCGCGCCAGCGAAACCGCCTGCTGGCCCGGTGCCGAGATCAGCTTCATGGACCCGGCGACGGCGGTGAACGTGGTCTATGGAGTCAAATACGAGGACGACCCGGAAAAATTCGGCGCCATGCTGGACGCGGTCTCCGGCGAAACCTCCGCCTTCGACTTCGCCGAGGCGTTCGCGACGCAGACGGTGATCGATCCGGTCGAGACGCGGGACTTCATCATCCGCGCGCTGGCCGCGCATGCGAGGCCGGGTGGCGTCGGGGAGCACCGGCTGGCGAATTGGCCGGTGAAGTTTTAGAGCCGACTTCCCAACCCCCTCAGCCGTCATCCCGCCGAAGGGCGGGATCCAGGCTTGACAATCAACGCGCGGTCCTGCGCGGTTGACCTGATTTCCTGGTCTGGCTTCCAGCCTTCGCAGGAACGACGAACAACGTGAGGGCGGCACCTTATTCGGCTATGTTTAAGCGATTAATCACAGCCGTTGCCAGACTATGCTCAAGTCGGAAAAGTCTTTTGCCGTTTACATCATGGCCAACAAGCGCAACGGCACGCTTTACATCGGCGTCGCCAGCGACCTCGTGAAGCGTGTATTCCAACATAAGCAGGGCACCGTCGACGGCTTCACCAAGAAGTACAAATGTCACATGCTGGTCTGGTACGAACAGCACGCTCGCGCCGAAACCGCCATCTATCGGGAGAAACAACTCAAGGAATGGAACCGCCTCTGGAAGCTGCGGATCATCGAGGAGATGAATCCTGAGTGGCGAGATTTATCGGCTGACTTCACGGCTTGATTGCCCAGTCTGGATCCCGCCCTACGGCGGGATGACGGCTGAAGGGGTGGCTACTCGGCGCTTAAATGCCGCAACGCCTCGCCGTCTTCCTCCCAATTCGCACCATCGAACGATTCTACAGTCACCTTCGTGAACATCGACCGGTCCACGCACCGCAGGTTCACCGAAAAACCATCCGGATTGGACCTCGGCACATAGAACGACTTCACGCCACAATGCTTGCAGAACAGGTGCTTCGCCGTGCCGGTGTTGAACGTATAGGTCGTCAGCGCGTCCTGCCCCTGCAGCAGCCGGAAGCGCGAGGCCGGCACGATCAGGTGCAGGTAGCCGGTCATCCGGCACAGCGAGCAGTTGCAGTCCTGCACCGTCACTTCGGTCGGCGCGTCCACCTCGAACACCACCGCGCCGCAGTGGCAGCCGCCCCTGTGTGTCGTCATCTCCGTCATGCGTCGTTCCTTACGGCTGGGACGGGAGTATAGTGCGGCCCATGAACGTCTCAATGGCCGAACCCATCGCTCCCGACCTGTCCGCCCTCGCGGCACGCTTCCGCCAGGTGTTGCCGCTTGAGTGCGTCGTCACCGACGCCGTCTCCCGCAAGCCGTTTGAGACCGATGCGCAGACCATGCACCGGCAGATGCCGGGGATCGTCGTGCTGCCGGAAACCGTGGCGCAGGTCGCCGAGGTGCTGAAGCTGTGCCGGGACTTCGGCGTGCCGGTGGTGCCGCGCGGCGCGGGGACCGGGCTTTCCGGCGGGGCCACGCCGGTGCCGGGCGGCGTCCTGCTCGCCATGACCAAGTTCAACCGCATCCTCGACGTCGATTACGCCAACCGCTGCGTCGTCGCCCAGCCGGGCGTGACCAATCTGGGGATCACCAAGGCGGTGGAGGACGACGGGTTCTACTACGCGCCGGATCCGTCCAGCCAGATCGCCTGCACCATCGGCGGCAACGTGGCGCAGAATTCGGGCGGGGTGCACTGCCTGAAATACGGCCTGACGGTGAACAACATCCTGGGCGTCGAGCTGGTGACTATGGATGGCGAAGTGCTGCGCATCGGCGGCAAGCACCTGGACCCGGAAGGCTATGACCTTCTCAGCATCATCACCGGCTCGGAAGGCCTGCTGGGCGTGATCACCGAGGTCACCGTCCGCATCCTGCCCAAGCCCGAGACGGTCCGCGCCCTGCTGGTATCGTTCAACAGCATCGAGGCGGGCGGCGCCTGCGTCGCCGACGTCATCGCCTCGGGGATCATCCCGGCCGGCATGGAGATGATGGACCGCATCACCATCGACGCGGTCGAGGAATATTGCGCGCCGGGTTATCCGGCGGACGCCGCCGCCATCCTGATCTGCGAACTGGACGGCCCGGCCGCCGAGGTCGACTATTTGATCGGGCAGGTGACCGCCATTGCGACCCGGAACGGTGCCATCGGCGTGCGCGCGTCGCAGTCCGAGGAGGAGCGGCTGCTGTTCTGGCTGGGGCGCAAGTCGGCGTTTCCGGCGGCGGCCAAGATGAAGCCCGACTACTACGTGCTCGACGGCACCATCCCGCGCAACAAGCTGGCGCCCGTGCTGGCGCGGATCGGCGAGATGTCGCGCGCCTCGGGGCTGACCATCGCCAACGTGTTCCATGTGGGCGACGGCAATCTGCATCCGCTGATCCTCTACGACGCCAACGTGCCCGGCGAGATGGAGGCGGCCGAACACCTGGGCCACGATATCCTGCGGCTGTGCGTCTCGGTCGGCGGCGTTCTGACCGGCGAACATGGCGTCGGCACCGAAAAACGCGATCTGATGCCGGAAATGTTCACCGATCTGGACATGCAGCAGCAGCAGCGGCTGAAATGCGCGTTCGACCCCGGACAGCACCTCAATCCGGGCAAGGTTTTCCCCACGCTGCACCGCTGCGCGGAGCTGGGTGCAATGCACATTCACAGGGGAAGAACGGCATTTCCGGAGCTACCGCGGTTTTGAAACAGAAAATCACAAATATTTCGTAACCCATTTGTAAGACTTGTATATTACTCTGCAGTGCCGCCGGACTGCAGAGTTATCCACTGCAGTTTTTGGCATGCTTTGGCTTGTGCAGTGCGGCAAAACGCGGTCTTATCGGGGCATGACGAGCACATACAAACCCACCGACGAGAAGGAACTGGCCGAGCTGATCTCCTGGGCGTCGGCCGAGGCGCGGCCGCTGGAGCTGGTCGGCAGCGGCACCAAGCGCGGTTTGGGCTGCCCGGTCAGGATCAACGGCCACGGCATCCCGGCGAAGGTCGACCTGTCGGGCATTGCCGGCGTCGTGTTCTACGAGCCGGAGGAACTGGTCGTCTCGGTCCGGCCGGGGACGCCGCTGGAAGAAGTCAACCGGATGCTGGCCGAGCGTAACCAGATGCTGGCCTTCGAGCCGCTGGACTGGGGCTGGCTGCTGTCGGGCGAGAGCAAGGCCGGCACCATCGGCGGCGCCATTTCGGTCGGCAGCTCCGGCCCGCGCCGGGTGAAGGCGGGCGCGGCGCGCGACTTCGTGCTGGGGGCGCACGCGGTCAACGGCCGCGGCGAATGCTTCAAGTCGGGCGGCCGGGTGGTCAAGAACGTCACCGGCTACGACCTGCACAAGCTGATGACCGGCGCCTACGGCACGCTGGGCGCGTTCACCGAGATCACCCTGAAGGTGCTGCCCGCGCCCGAGAAGACCTACACGCTGCTGATCCATGGCCTGAAGCCCGAGCGCGCCGTCGAGGCGCTGACAGCGGCGGCCAACAGCGCCTTCGAGGTGTCGGGCCTCGCCCATGTGCCCGCCGCCGAGGCGGCGCGGTCGCAGGTATCCCATGTGAGCCGCGCCGACCGCGCGATCACCGCCATCCGCGTCGAAGGCCATGGCGTGTCGGTGATGCATCGCATGGAGGCGCTGAAGAAGCTGCTGGCCCCATTTGGTCCGCTCGACGAGTTGCACAGCATGAACTCGGGCCGCTTCTGGACCGAGCTCCGCGACGCTTGGCTGCTGCCACCTGATCACCAGCTGGTCTGGCGCGTCTCCGTGCCGCCGACCAGCGGTGCCGAGATCGTGGCGGCCTCGGGCGCCGATTCCTGGCTGATGGACTGGGCCGGCGGCCTGGTCTGGCTCGGCTACGAGTCGGCCGCGCTCGGGCAGGGCGCCCGTATCCGCGCCGCCATGACCGGGGGCGGCCACGCGCTGCTGGTCCGCGCGCCGGAGACCGTGCGCCGCGAGGAGGCCGTGTTCCAGCCGCAGGCGGAAGGGCTTGCCAAACTGTCGGCGCGTGTTAAGGCTGGGTTCGATCCCAGCGGCATCTTCAACCCCGGCCGGATGGGAGCTGTTTCACTGCCCGGCGCGGCCTGATGCGGACACTCTTTTCCGACGACCAGATGACGGACCCGCACCTGCGGGAGGCCGAAAAAGCGCTGCGCACCTGCGTCCATTGCGGCTTCTGCCTGCCGCAGTGCCCGACCTACACCCTGCTCGGCGACGAACTCGACAGCCCGCGCGGGCGCATCTACCTGATCAAGGAGATGCTGGAAGGCGGCAAGCCCGCCGACGCGAACACCGTGCTGCATGTAGACCGCTGCCTGTCGTGCCTGTCGTGCCAGGCCGGCTGCCCGTCGGGCGTCAACTACATGCACCTGATCGACACCGCCCGGGCGCATATCGAGAATACCTACACGAGGCCGCTGCCAGATCGGCTGACCCGCCGGATGCTGGGCTGGCTGCTGCCGCGCCCGGGTCTGTTCGGCTGGGCACTGCGGCTGGCGAAGCTGGCGCGTCCCGTGGCCGATCTGCTTCCACGCCGGCTGCGCGCCATGGTGATGACCGCGCCCGATGGGCCCATCGGCGAGAAGCTGGACCATGACCGGCGCGTGGCGGCGCAGGGCGAGCGGCGCGCCCGCGTCGGCCTGCTGATCGGTTGCGTGCAGCAGGCCGTTGGCCCGGAGATCAATGACGCCACCATCCGGCTGCTGACCCGCCACGGCTGCGAGGTGGTGATCCTGCACGAAGCCTATTGCTGCGGCGCCATCACCCATCATCTCGGGCAGGAAGCGTCGACCCTTGCGCGGGCGAGGGCGAATGTCGCGGCCTGGGAGAAGGAGCTGGACGGCGAGGGGCTCGATGCCATCATCGCCAACGCCTCGGGCTGCGGCACCATGCTGAAGGACTACGGTTTCGTGCTGGCGGGCGACGTGGCCTGGGCCGCGCGCGGCGAGCGCATCGCCGCATTGAGCCGCGACGTGTCGGAATTCCTCGCCGTCGAAGGCGTGACACCTGTGCAGTCGCCGCCGGGCCTGCGCGTGGCCTATCAGTCGGCGTGCTCGCTGCAGCACGGCCAGAAAGTCACGCGCCAGCCCGTCAGTCTGCTGCGCCAGGCGGGTTTTACGGTGGTGGAGCCGAAGGAAGCCAATTTGTGCTGCGGCTCGGCCGGCACCTACAGCCTGCTGCAGGACGAGATCGCCGGACAGTTGCGTGACCGCAAGCTGGAGCGCCTAGCCGACACCGCGCCGCAGGTCATCGCCAGCGGCAATATCGGCTGCATCACCCAGCTGCGCGGCGGCGCGTCCGTGCCCGTCGTGCACACCGTCGAACTGCTGGACTGGGCCACCGGAGGCCCGAAGCCGAGGGGACTGTAACCATGCGCGCAATCGTCGCCGTCCTGTTCCTCGTGATTTTCGCCACCGCCGCATCCGCCGCCGACCGCTGGATGACCCTGCCCGAGCCGCCGCCCATGCCGAAACCGGTGGAAAGCGGCTATGCGCCGGTGGGCGGCATCCAGATGTATTACGCCGTCTTTGGCGAAGGCGCGCCCATCCTGCTGATCCATGGCGGCCTGTCGCACGCCGACGTCTGGGCGAACCAGGTGCCGGCGCTGGTCGCCGCCGGCCACAAGGTGATCGTCGCCGACAGCCGCGGCCATGGCCGCTCGACCCGCACCGCCGAGCCATTTGGCTACCACCTGATGGCGTCCGATTATCTGGCGCTGCTCGACCACCTGAAGATCGGCAAGGTGGCGCTCATCGGCTGGAGCGATGGCGGCATTGTCGGCCTCGACATCGCCATGAACCACCCTGAACGGCTGACCAGGCTGTTCGCGCAGGCGGCCAACGTCACCACCGACGGCGTGTTTCCCGACCTGGACAAGCATCCGGTGTTTGGCGCCTTCATGCAGCGCATGCGCGCTGACTATGACCGGCTGCACGCGAACTCCAGCAGGCAACGCGGCGAGCAACCCACCCCATCCGACTACGATGCCTTCATGGAGCAGATCGGCCACATGTGGGCGAGCCAGCCGAGCTGGACGGCAGCGCAGCTCGCGTCCATCAAGGCGCCGACCGCCATCGTCATCGGCGATCGCGATGAAGCGATCAGCCGCGCCCACACCGACTACATGGCGAAGACCATCCCCGGCGCAAAGCTGGTCATCCTTCCCCAGGTCAGCCACTTCGCCATGCTACAGGACCCGGACGGCTACACCACGGCCGTGCTGGACTTCATCGGCGGCAAGTGAGGCTGGCGCGGCTTTGGCCGCCATGCATACTGTCTGTCCAGAACGCTCAGGGGAGGAAAAATGACCGGCCGCTATCAGGTCATCGGTTCGCTGTCGTCGCCGTTTTCGGTGAAGATGCGGGCGATCATGCGCTACCGCCGCCTGCCTCACGACTGGATCCTCAACACCAGGGAGGTCCAGGAGCGCACCAAGCACATCAAGCCGCCGATCATTCCCAAGGTGCATTTCCCCGAGGAGCCCGACGACGTCTGGCACGTCGATTCGAGTCCGATGGCATACTTGCTGGAAGAGAGGCACGGCGAGCGTTCGATCCTGCCGGACGATCCGGCCCACGCCTTCCTGGCGCACCTGCTGGAGGATTTCGGCGACGAGTGGGGCACCAAGATGATGTTCCACTACCGCTGGGTCGGCGAGGACAAGGGTGGCGATACTGACTACGTCGCCCACCTGATGCTCTATCCGGGCACCGGGCCGTCGAGCGACGAGGCGTTGCGCGAGACCGCGCAGAAGTTCCGCGACTGGCAGGTGCCGCTATGGCCGGTCGCCGGCATCGAGCCCCAGAACGTGCCGCTGATCGAGAGCATGTTCGGCCGCATCGTCAGCGCCTGGGACCTGGTGCTGCGCGACCAGAATTTCCTGTTCGGCTCGCGGCCGTCGCTGGGCGATTTCGGCTTCTATGGCCAGCTCTACCAGTGCTTCTGGAACCCGGCATCGTTCAAGGTGATGATCCAGCAGTCCAGGCGCATGGTGCCGTGGCTGACCATCATCGACGACGCATCGGGCGTGGAGGGCGAGTGGATCGCGCCGGACGCGCCGCTCTGCGATGGGGTCCGGGAACTGCTCTGGCTGGCGGGCGCGGTCTATCTGCCCTATCTGGACGCCACCCTGCGCGCCATCGAGGCCGGCGAGGAGCGGTTGCAGATCCAAGTACTCGGCGGCATGATCCATTCCCAGAAGCCGATGAAGTACCACGCGCGCTGCCTGCAGGTGATGCGCGAAAAGCTGGCGGCGCTGCCCGAGGCCGACCGCCGGAAGGTGCAACTTCTGCTCGAGGGCACTGACGCCTGGCGCTATCTGGTGGTGTGACGGGGATGAAGCCCACGCTCGAGACGGAACGGCTGATCCTGCGTCCGCAGGCCGAAAGCGACACCGTCGAACTGATGGCCATGAGCATGGACCCGCAGGTCATGGAGTTCATCGGCTACGGTGCCATGACCTTGCAGGAATCCGAGGAGCTGACCCAGGAAACCCTGGAGATGGAGGGTCCTCTGGGCCGCTGGATCGTGACCGAGCGCGACACTGGCCAGTTCCTCGGCTGGGTGGTGCTGACGCACCTCGACGGCAGCGAGGACATCGAGGTCGGCTACGGATTCAAGGTGCTGGCGTGGGGCAGGGGCTTCGCGACAGAGGCGACCAGGCGCCTGCTACGCTACGGTTTCGAGGATCTGGGCCTGAAGGAGATTGTCGCGGTCAGCCGGCCGGAGAACGCCGCCTCGCACAAGGTGCTGGAAAAGGCCGGCCTGCGGCGGCGTGGCCTGCGCGACGCGTTCGGCCTGCGCGGCCTCTACTACTTCGTCGCCCGCGCCGGCGCACCGGTGGCGTAAAACACCCCTCTTTTTCTTGTTATCCCGGCGGAGGCCGGGACCCAGCGGGGTACCGCGCCAACTTCACGGATAGGGCTTTACCTGCGTTGGACCTGGGCCCCGGCCTCCGCCGGGAGGACAAGGTTATTTATGGTTTGAAGCTGTTCAGGGTTTGAACCGCATCCACAACCCATATGCCAAGCTACCAACAACCATGGCGGCGACGAACACGTAGACCTTGGTGAGCCCAAAGGCGAGGCCGGTCAGGGCTGGGCCGGGGCAGAAGCCCGCGAGACCCCAGCCGATGCCGAACATCACCGCGCCGGCGACCAGTTTGGGATCGATGTCGCGGCGGGTCGGGATCTCGAACTTCGCGGCCAGCAGCGGCCGGGCCGAGCGCTTCACCAGCAGGAATCCGGCGGCGAACACCGCGACACCGGCGGCCATCACCAGCAGCAGGCTCGGGTCCCATTGCCCGGTCACGTCGAGGAAGCCCAGCACCTTGGCCGGGTTGACCATGCCGGAGACGGCGAGGCCGGCGCCGAAGATCAGGCCGCACAACAGCGGTACCAGAAGACGTCCCATGATCAGCTCCCGATGATGTGGCGGGTGACGAACACCGTCACCATGGCGACGCCGACGAAGATGCAGGTCGCGACGATACCGCGCGGCGACAGGCGTCCCACGCCGCAGATGCCATGGCCGCTGGTGCAGCCCGATCCGACCCGCGTGCCGATGCCCACCAGCAGACCCGCCGCGATCAGCAACGGCGTGTCCGCCTCGATGGCGATGGCCGAGACATCGCCCAGATAGACGAAGCCGAGCCCGGCCAGCATGAGCCCGGCGATGAAGGCGAGCCGCCACGTGGTGTCGCCTGAAGCCGGCGGCAGCAGGCCGCCGAGGATGCCGCTGACGCCGGCGATGCGGCCGGTGAGCAGCAGCAGCAGCGCCGACGCCAGGCCGATCAGCGCGCCGCCGATCAGCGCCGGGATCGGCGTGAAGTTGACTATGTCCATCGTTGCCTCCTCAAATCGCCGATCCGTATGGATCGGCATAGAGCCGTTCCCTCAGGTATTTCACCGCGTCGTGGGTCGACAGGAAAACCCGGCCTGGCGCCAGGTCCGCGATGAAGGAGGTCCTTTGCAACCGGTCCATGACCGGACCCTTGACCTCGGCGAGGTGGAGCGTGACGCCGGCTTCATGCAGGGTCCCGCGCAATTCCTCCAGCGTTTCGAGCGCGCTCGCATCGACGAGGCTGACCGAGCTGCAGATCAGCACCACGTCGGTGATCTCGGGGTTCGCGGCCACTTCCGCCCGCAGGCTGTCCTCGAGATAGCCGGCGTTCGGGAAGTAGAGATTTTCGTCGATCCGGAACAGCAGGACGGCCGGGTCGGTCCGCACCTTGTGCCGCCTGACGTTGCGGTAGTGCTCGGTGTCGCCGACCTGGCCAACGACCGCGAAATGGGGACGGCTGCTCCGCCACAGATACAGCAGCAGCGACAGGGCCATGCCGGTAACGATGCCGCTTTCGACCCCGACGATCAGCACGATCAGGAACGTCACGCCCTGGGCGATGAAATCCGCCTTGTTGTACTGCCAGGTGCGGCGGAAACTCCGCGCATCGATGAGCTGGACGACGGCGACGACGATGGTCGCGGCCAGCACCGCCTGCGGCAGGTAATGGAACAGCGGCGTCAGGAACAGGACCGAGACCGCCAGCAGCAGCGCGGTCAGGATGGAGGCGAGCGGGGTATTCGCGCCGGCGGCGAAGTTCACCATCGACCGGGCGAAACCGCCCGCCACCGGGCTGGCGCCGGTGAAGGCGGCGGCGATGTTCGCCGCGCCCAGCCCGACCAGCTCCTGGTCGGCGTCCACCTTCTGTCGCCGCTTGGCCGCCAGCGCCTTGGCGACCGACACGCTTTCAAGATAGCTCACGAACGCGATCAGCGCCGCCGCCGGCAGCAGCGCCTGCCAGACTCCCGTGTCCGCGCTCGGCAGGGTCAGGGGCGGCAGACCGCTGGGAATCGCGCCGACGATGGCCACCGAGGACGTCTCGGCGAGCCGCCAGCCCGCGGTGACGGCGATGCCGAGGACCACCGCCAGCAGCGGGCTCGACCGGGTGATGAACTGGGCGGCGAGCGGCGGCACTTTCAACCGCGACAGCAGCGCGGCGAGCGGACCGCGCATGATCACGAGGATCGCCAGTGCGCCCCCGCCGATCGCCAGCGTCGCCATGTTGGTCTCGCCCGCATGGCGGATCACGTTGACCACCGTTACGACGGACTCGCCGCGTGGAATGTCGATGCCCAGCAGGTGCTTGAGCTGGCTGATCACGATCAGGACGGCGGCGGCGCTGGTAAAGCCGGAGATCACCGGATGGCTCAGGAAGTTCACCAGGAAACCGGCGCGCACCATGCCCAGGATCAGCAGGATCAACCCGATCAGCAGCGACAGCACGAGAGCGTTGGCCACGTAAGACGCGCTGCCAGGGGCCGACAGCGCGGACAGCGCCGTCGCCGTCATCAGCGAGGCGATGGCGACCGGTCCGACGGCGAGCGCCCGGCTCGATCCGAAGATGCCGTAGAGGATCGGCGGCGCGATGCTGGCGTACAACCCGACCTGCGGCGGCAGGCCGGCGAGCATCGCATAGGCCATGGCCTGCGGCACCAGCATGATCGCCGTGATCAGCCCGGCGGTCAGGTCGCCGGGCAGATCGCGCGCGGAATAGGCGCGTCCCCAGGACAGGATCGGGATGTAGCGCGCCAGCCCGACCATCACCGGTCCGCCGGTTTGCAGAACACCGCATAAAGTGCCTCGATCACCGGCAGGATCTCGGTCCGCGCCAGCGAGTAGCGGACGGAGGTTCCGTCGCGCCGCGCGGCCACCAGTCCCTCTGCCTTCAGCCGGGCAAGGTGCTGCGACAGCGTCGACTGGCGCATGCCCAGCAGACCGGCCAGTTCGCCGACCGGCCTCTCGGCCTGGGATAACTGACACAGCACGAGCAGCCGTTGCGGGTGGGCGATCGAGCGCAGGAATTCGCAGGCGCGGCCTGCGTTCGCCGTCATGTTGTCTAGGGTGAGATCGGGATTAACATTCATACATACGAATATACAAATATATTGGATTGAAGGACCAGGAAATTGATTGTCCGCTCGAGATTACCTGCGGACGCCTGGACCTGTTGGCTTGCGGCGGGACCGGCGCATGATTATGTTCGCGGCCACAACGGCATCACGACCCGGTAGCGCACAGAATGTTCAGAGGTTCGATCACGGCGCTGATCACCCCGTTCAAGGACGGACAGGTCGATCAGGCGGCGTTCCAGGCTTTCGTCGAATGGCAGATCGGCGAGGGCACGCAAGGGCTCGTGCCGGTGGGCACGACCGGCGAGTCGCCGACCCTGAGCCATGACGAGCACAAGCGGGTGGTGGAGCTGTGCATCGAGGCCGCCGGCGGCCGCGTGCCGGTGATGGCGGGATCGGGCTCCAACAGCACCGAGGAAGCCATCGCGCTGACGCGCCACGCCAAGCATGCCGGCGCCGACGCCGCGCTGGTGGTCACGCCCTACTACAACAAGCCGACCCAGGAAGGCCTCTTCGCTCATTTCAAGGCGATCGCCGGGGCCGTCGACATCCCGATCTTCATCTACAACATCCCTGGCCGGTCGGTGGTCAACATGTCCGTCGAGATCATGGCCCGCCTCGCCGAGCTGCCCAACATCGTCGGCGTGAAGGACGCCACCGGCGACCTGACTCGCCCCAGCCTACAGCGGCTGAAGTGCGGCGCCGGCTTCATCCAGCTTTCCGGCGAGGACGGCACCGCGCTGGGCTTCAATGCCCATGGCGGCGTCGGCTGCATATCGGTGGCCGCCAACGTGGCGCCGCGCCTGGTGTCGCAGTTCCAGAACGCCACCTTGCAGGGGAACTACGCCGCGGCGCTCGAGCTGCAGGACAAGCTGATGCCGCTGCACAGCGCGCTGTTCGTCGAGACCAGCCCGTCGCCGGTGAAGTACGCGGCGAGCCTGCTGGGCAAGTGCCGCGAGGACGTGCGCCTGCCGCTGGTGCAGGTGACCGACTCCACCCGTCAGATCGTGCGCGCGGCGATGGACCATGCCGGGCTGCTCTGATGGCCAAGAAGAAGGAAGAGCCAGTCCGCAAGCTCGTCGCCGAGAACCGTAAGGCGCGCTACAACTATTTCATCGAGGAAACGCTCGAGGCCGGCATCATGCTGCAGGGCTCCGAGGTGAAGTCGCTACGGCTGGGCCAGTCCAACATCGCCGAGTCCTATGCCGAGGCCAAGGACGGCGAGATGTTCCTGGTGAACGCCTATATCCCCGAATACAACCAGGCCAGCTACATGAACCACGAGACGCGGCGGCCGCGTAAGCTGCTGCTGCGCCGCCGCGAGATCGAAAAGCTGTCCCAGGCGATCCGCCGCAGCGGCATGACCGTGGTGCCGCTGAAGCTCTATTTCAACGACAAGGGCCGCGCCAAGCTGGAGCTGGGCCTCGCCAAGGGCAAGAACGTGGTCGACAAGCGCGAGACCGAAAAAGCCCGCGACTGGCAAAAGCAGAAAGCCCGGCTGATGCGGGCGCGGGGGTAGGGCGCCCTGCATTTGTATCGGTCATGGCGTCTGCCGGCGCGCCATCATGCGTGCCTCCGGGCCGTATCCGGCCAGCTTCGTCGTCAGCGCCGGATCCTCGACATAATCGAAGCCGTGCCGTAGCCAGAACGCGGCGGCGTCATAGACGGCGATCAGCGACACGTTGGGCAGGCCGGCGGCGGCGGCATGGGTGATCAGCTTGCGGGCGATGGCCGAGCCGGCACCCGTCCGCCGCGACGGCGGCAGCAGCGCCAGGTCGTGAATGTAATAGGTCGAGGCGTCCTCGGGCATGCGTTCGACCAGCGTGTTCAGCGGCGGAGGCCGCAGATAATGCCACGGATGGCTGATCACGTAGCCGGCCGGCTTACCGTCCACCTCCAGCATGAAGCACCCCTTCGGATAAAGGCGCTGGCGTTCGGCGAAGACGAAGGCGTGCTCGGGCAACGCGACGTGGATCGCCGCCGCGATGGCATCGACGGCGGCAATGTCGGCTGGCGTCATGGGCCGCCATTTGGCGTCGGTCATGTCTCGTTCCTGCTGCGCATGCCTCACATACCTCAATTCGGCGTGTAACCGTCAGCGGGGAAATGGCGATATAACAGGGCGACCCAAACGGAGGCGCGGCATGGCGGACGAGGACGGCATCGAGATGTATGGCGAGATCAAGCAGAAGCTGATCCGCCGCAAGCAGGAATGGGCGCGGGACGGCCGCCTGCTCACCGGCAGCCAGGCCATGGAGGACCGGACCCGGCGCCTGCCGCCGGGCCAGCGGCTGACGAAGGACTGGCCGGTGCTCGACCTGGGCGTCCAGCCGGAGGTGCCGCTCGACAAGTGGAAGCTGGTGGTCGACGGCTTGGTCGAGAAGCCGCTGGAATGGAACTGGCGGGACTTCATCAGCCAGCCGGTGTTCGAGGATGTGTCCGACATCCACTGCGTCACCACCTGGTCGCGCTACGACAACCACTGGGAAGGCGTCAGCACCGGCCATATTCTGGAGTTGGTCCGGCCCAAGGCCGACGCCCGGCACATCATCATGCATTCCTATGACGGCTACACCACCAACGTGACGCTGGAGGCCTTTGCCGCGCCCGACGCGCTGCTCGCCCACCGCTGGGAAGGCCAGCCGATCCCGCGCCAGCATGGCGGGCCAGTGCGGCTGGTGATCCCGCAATACTATTTCTGGAAGTCGCCCAAGTGGATAAGACGCATCGAGATATCGGCCCGTGACAAGCCGGGCTTCTGGGAAGTGCGTGGCTACAACAATGTCGGCGACCCATGGAAGGAAGAGCGGTATTCGTGAGGGCTCAGGCGAGCGCGAAGTCCCGCGCCGCCGTCATCACCTCGACGAACATCGTCTCGGTCAGCCGGCCCGTGTTGGTGTTGTAGCGGCTGCAATGATAGCTGTCGAACAGCCGCAGGCCGCCGGGCAGGGTGTGCGGCGCGCCGTGGCCGAACGGGTAGTCCTTCAGCCTGCCGCCGCGGGAGCGCACCACGCTTTCGTGGGCGATGCGGCCCAGCGCGACGATGGCGCGGGCCGACGGGAGCGCGTCGAGTTGCCCCGTCAGGAACGGCCGGCAGGCGGCGATTTCCTCGGGCAGCGGCTTGTTGGCGGGCGGCAGGCAGCGCACCGCATTGGTGATCAGGCACCCGACGAGCGTCAGGCTGTCCTGCGGATCGGCGCGGTATTCGCCGGTCGCCAGTCCCAGCTTCAGCAGGGTCCTGTAGAGCAGGTCGCCCGCATAGTCGCCAGTGAACGGACGTCCGGTGCGGTTGGCGCCGTTGAGGCCCGGCGCCAGGCCGACGATGACCAGCCGTGCCGCCGGGTCGCCGAACGACGGCACCGGCGCATTGAACCAGGCGGGATGCTGTTCACGAAGTGACAGGCGCAGTCCTACAAGCCTGGGACAGAGAGGACAGTCCCTGGATGGGCCGGAGGCTGCGCCTGTCGGCATGTGAGTGTGTCCGAGCGAACGCTCAGACGCGCACGTCCACATCCTCGGCCGCCGGTGCCGCGGCATGCTCGCGGGCGGCGCGGTTGGCCTGCGACTGGGCGCGGGCAGCCGGATCGCGGGCGATCACCGGCGCCAGGTCGGCCAGCTCGATGAAGCTGTCGGCCTGACGGCGAAGCTCGTCCGCTACCATGGCCGGCTGGGTCTGCAGCGTGCTGACGACCGAGACGCGCTTGCCGCGCCGCTGCACCGCCTCGATCAGGCGGCGGAAGTCGCCGTCGCCGGAGAACAGGACGATGTGGTCGAGATGGTCGGACAGGCTCATGATGTCCACCGCGATCTCGATGTCCATGTTGCCCTTGATCTTCCGTCGTCCGGTGGAATCGATGTATTCCTTCGCCGGCTTGGTGACGACGGTGAAGCCGTTGTAGTCGAGCCAGTCGACCAGCGGCCGCAGCGGCGAGAAGTCCTGGTCCTCCAGGATCGCCGTGTAGTAGAGCGCCCGCACAAGGTGACCCTTGCTCGAGAACTCGTTGAGCAATGCCCGATAGTCGATGTCGAAACCCAGCGTCCGCGCCGCGGCGAACAGGTTCGAGCCATCGATGAACAGGGCAATGCGCTCGCTTGGATAGAAGATCATGATAAATGCCACTCCTGCAAAATAGCGTCTTCTTGGCTGATGCGTGGTACGCGCCGAAAAGCCGGACAGACTTCTCGAACAGAAAAAATATGCGCGCCCAGCCAGCTTTGGAAGTGTAATTTTGACAATCCGGTCGGAGTCTCGCGCGATTGTGACATGTAAGACCAACGCCATCTACATCGCCCTCGGGGCCAATCTGCCGTCGGAGCACGGCGCGCCGGAGGCGACGCTCGAAGCCGCGCTGGCGGCAATCCGCGCCGCGGGCGTAACGCTCGAGGCGCGGTCGCCATGGTATGCGACCGCGCCGGTGCCGCGTTCGGACCAGCCTGACTATGTCAACGGCGTCGCGCGTGTCGGTACCCAACTCGGGCCAGCCGACCTGCTGGCGCTGCTGCACCGGATCGAGAATGGGCTCGGCCGGGTGCGCCTGAAGCGTAACGAATCCAGGGTCGTCGACCTGGACCTCATCGACTATCGCGGCGTGGTGACCGGGCCGGGCGGCGACGGGCTGGTGTTGCCCCATCCGCGCGCCCATCTGCGTGGCTTCGTGCTGCTGCCGTTGAAGGACGTGGCGCCCGATTGGCGTCATCCGGATACCGGCAGGACCATCGACGCGCTGATAGCTGAGTTGTCCGATCTGAATGACGTCAGGCGGCTGTAAATGTTGCTTTTGGCATATTATGTCCCTATGTAACGGTCCTTCGTCCCGGCAAGCGTATCCAGGAGTGGCTTGATGGCCCGCGTTACCGTTGAAGATTGCGTGCAGAAGGTTCCCAGCCGCTTCGAGCTCGTGCTGCTCGCCGCGCAGCGCGCCCGCGAGATTTCCTCCGGCGCGCCGCTCACCATCGACCGCGACAACGACAAGGATCCGGTCGTCGCCCTGCGCGAGATCGCCGACGGCACCATCACCCCGGAAGAGCTGCGCGAAGCCCGCATCCGCACCATGCAGCGCTACGTCGAACGCGACGAGCCCGAGGAAGACGAACTGAGCCTGGAATTCGCCGGCCGCCAGCTTTCGGCCGTGCATGAGGAACTGACGGCCGACAACCTCCACAAGGTGTTCTCCGACATCATCGGAGATGAGGTCGAGCAGGAGATGAACATCGACGGCGCTGACGGCCTGGATGCTGACGGAGACGAAGACCTCTAGAATCCGGCATATCGCTGACCGGACACCGCTGAAAGCAACGGCATGATCCGGCAGTACGAGCTTGTCGAGCGCGTTCGCGCCTACGATCCCAATGTGGACGAAAAACTGCTGGACCGCGCCTATGTGTTCTCCATGAGGGCGCACGGCGCGCAAAAGCGTGCGTCGGGCGATCCCTACTTCCTGCATCCCCTCGAAGTCGCCGGCATCCTGACCGACATGCGGCTCGACGACGCCACCATCGTCACCGGCCTGCTGCACGACACGCTGGAGGACACGGTCGCCACCTATGACGAGGTGGAAGCCCTGTTCGGCGTCGAGGTCGCGCAGCTCGTCGACGGCGTCACCAAGCTGTCGAAGCTGGAGCTGTCGTCCGAGGACGCCAAGCAGGCCGAAAACTTCCGCAAGTTCGTGCTGGCGATGTCCAAGGACATCCGCGTGCTGCTGGTCAAGCTGGCGGACCGGCTGCACAACATGCGCACGCTCCACTTCATCAAGAACGCCGACAAGCGCCGCCGCATCGCGCTGGAGACCGTCGAGATCTATGCGCCGCTGGCGGAGCGCATCGGCATGCAGGCGATGAAGACCGAGCTGGAGGACCTGGCGTTCCTCTACCTCAACCCGGACGCCCGCGAGTCCATCGTGGCGCGGCTGACCTTCCTCACCGAGAAGGCCGGCAACGTCCAGGGCCGCATCACCCACGAGCTGCACGAGCGGCTGCAGCGCGCCGGCATCAAGGCCGAGGTGTTCGGCCGGCAGAAGCAGCCCTATTCGATCTGGCGCAAGATGCAGCGCGACAACGTCAGCTTCGAGCAGCTCTCGGACGTGATGGCCTTCCGCGTCATCGTCGAGGACGACGATGCCTGCTACCGGGCCCTGGGCGTGACGCATGGCGAGTGGCGCGCGGTGCCGGGACGGTTCAAGGACTACAACTCCAACCCCAAGCCGAACAACTACCGCTCGCTCCACACCACCGTGCTGGGTCCGGAGCGGCAGCGCATCGAGATCCAGATCCGCACCCGCGACATGCATGCCATCGCCACCTATGGCGTCGCGGCGCACTGGCGCTACAAGCAGGATGCCCAGAAGCTCGACGGCAGCCAGTTCGGCTGGCTGCGGCACATGATGGAGATGCTCGAGAACGCCGAGAGTCCCGAGGAATTCCTCGAGCACACCAAGATCGACCTCTACAGCGACCAGGTGTTCTGCTTCACGCCCAAGGGCGACCTGATCACCCTGCCGCGCGGCGCCACGCCGATCGACTTCGCCTATATGGTGCACACCGACGTGGGCCATACCACGGTCGGCGCCAAGGTCAACGGCACCATGGTGCCGCTGTCGACCCAGCTCAACAATGGCGACCAGGTGGAGATCGTCCGGTCGAAGGCGCAGACGCCGTCACCGGCCTGGGAAACGCTGGCGGTCTCCGGCCGCGCCCGTGCCGCCATTCGCCGCTTCCTGCGCTCGCAGGGGCGCGGCGAGTACCTTGAGCTCGGCCAGAAGCTGGTCGAGCGCGCCTTCATCCGTGCCGGCTATAACCTGCACGACCAGAATCTGGAGCCCGCCAGCAAGGCACTGGGCCACAAGACCGTCGACGACCTGCTGATCGAGGTGGGACGCGGCAACATCACCGTGCGCCAGGTGCTGGAGGCCGAGTTCCCGGGCGAGAAGAACCGCCGCGACCGGCGCCGCAAGGGCGACGATCCGCTGCCCGGCGATGGTCCCTCCGCGATCCCGGTCAGCGGCGTCAATCCGGGCGTGGCCATGACGCTGGGCGCCTGCTGCCATCCGGTGCCGGGCGACCGCATCGTCGGCGTGGTGACGCCGGGCAAGGGCGTGGTGGTGCACACCATCGATTGCGAGGCGCTGGGCGCCGCCACCGAGGATCCGGACGCCTGGCTCAACCTGTCGTGGGAGCCCGACGCGGCGCGCCACGGCTATCACCTGGCGGCCATCGAGGTGCGATCACAGAACGAACCCGGCGCACTGGGCAAGATCTCCACCCTGATCGGCAAGAACCATGGCAACATCACCAATTTGAAGCTCACCGAGCGGGGCATGAAGGTGGTCACCATGCTGATCGATCTTGAGGTGCAGGACGTCAAGCACCTGACCGAGATCATCGCGGCGCTGCGCACGCTGACCGTCGTCGAGACCGTCGAACGGGTACGGAGCTAGGCGTGGTCGAGCACATCCGCCTCGGCGTGAACGTGGATCACGTGGCGACG
>LNFM01013151.1_pt1 | contig 18841 bp, 17 predicted proteins | sample 596031 | NCBI WGS metagenome assembly LNFM01 (sample SAMN04254537, study PRJNA301005) | activated carbon metagenome | isolation source: dual media filters at the Ann Arbor, Michigan drinking water treatment plant | place: USA: Ann Arbor | reverse complement strand
CAATGCGCTGAGGCGCTGGAACGGATAACTCTGCAGCAGTTCGAGGCGTGAGTTCACGTCGGCGGTTGGCTTTCGGGGCTGCGGCTGCCGTCAGCGGACGGGAACGCCGGGCTCCAGCAGCGGCATTTCCGGCATGCGGGCCGGCTTGAAGCCGCGTTTGGCATGCTGCACGGTCACTGTCGTGAAAATGCCGCCGCGCACGTAAAAGCGGGCAGTCAGGCGCATGAAGCGGGGCCGGGTCGCGCGCGCCAGGTCGTCGAGGATGCGGTTGGTCACGGCTTCGTGGAAGGCGCCTTCGTTGCGGAATGACCAGACATAGAGTTTGAGGCTTTTCAGTTCCACGCACAGCCGGTCCGGCACGTAATCGAGGATCAGCGTCGCGAAGTCGGGCTGGCCGGTTTTCGGGCACAGGCACGTAAACTCCGGTATTTCCATGTGAATCCGGAAGTCGCGCGCGGGTGCCGGGTTGGCGAAGGTTTCCAGTTGTCGCGAAGGCTGCGTCGGCATGAGCGGGCGGTATCTGTCTGGCGAGTCAATCAGTTAAAATGCGCGCTGAATTCTACCCGTTTGGCCTTGCCTTACAACTTTTTCTTGGCAGAACAGCACCTTGCGCCTCAAGCAAATCAACCTCGCCGGTTTCAAATCCTTCGTTGACCCGACGCATATCCCCGTACCGGGGCAGCTGGTGGGTGTGGTCGGACCCAACGGTTGCGGCAAATCCAACATCATCGATGCCGTGCGCTGGGTTCTCGGCGAGACATCGGCCAAACACCTGCGCGGTGCAACCATGCAGGATGTGCTGTTCAACGGTTCGGGTGACCGCAAGCCGGTGAACAGGGCCAGTGTCGAACTGGTCTTTGACAACAGCCTGGGCAAGGCCGCCGGACAGTGGTCGAGTTATGCCGAGATTTCAGTCAAGCGCATGCTCGAACGCGATGGCGATTCCTCGTATTACATCAACAACATCCATGTCCGACGCCGCGACGTGGCGGACATTTTCCTCGGCACCGGCCTGGGCGCACGGGCCTACGCGATCATCGAGCAGGGCATGATCTCGCGGGTGATCGAGGCCAAGCCGGAGGAGCTGAGGGTTTTCCTGGAAGAGGCTGCCGGCGTGTCCAAGTACCGCGAACGCCGCCGCGAAACCGAGCTGCGCCTGCGCGACACCCGTGAGAATCTGGCGCGGGTCGAGGACATCCGCCAGGAACTGGACAAGCAACTGACCCATCTGCAGGGGCAGGCCGAGGTGGCCACCCGTTACCATGCCTTGCAGGCTGAAGTGACGGGCACCCAGCAACTGCTGTGGTTCGCGCGGCGCCAGGAGTCGGCGGCGACGCGCAATCGCCACGCCCGGGACATCGAGCGGCTTGCCAATGAACTGGAAGCGGAAACCGCCCGCCTGCGTGATGCCGAGCGCAGGCTCGAGGAGCTGCGCAACGGGCACTATCGTGCCGGCGACGAAGTGCATGCCGCCCAGGGTGCCTTGTACGAGACCAATGCGGAAATTGCCCGTCTGGAGCAGCAGATTGCGCACATCCGCGAGAACCGCAGCCGGGTCGAGCAGCAGATTGGCGGCCTGGGCAGCCAGCTGGCTTCGTCTGAAAACCAGCTGGAGCAGGCACAGGCCAGTCTGGCGCAGTGGCAGGAAGAGCAGGCGCAGGCCGGGCAGCGCATCGCCGAATGCGAGGCGCGCATCACCGAGGAACGCGGGAAGCTGCCGCTGGTCGAGGAGGGCTGGCGCGGCGCCAGCCTCCGGCGCGATGAACTGCAGCAGGCCATGGGGCAGGTGGAGCGCTCGCGCCAGGTCGAGCAGACCAAGCTGGAACATGCGGTGCGGGTGCTGGAGCGGCTGGCCGTGCGCAACGAACGGCTGTACGAAGAGCAGAATGGCCTCGAAAAGCCGGATACCGCTGCACTGGAGGCCTTGCATGCGCAGATTCAGGGCATCGAAGCCGTGCTTCATGAACAGCGTGAATCCCTGGCGGCGAAGGAACGGGCGCTGCCCGGGCTGGAGCAGGAACTCGAGGCGCGTTCCGCAGCCCTGGACCAGGCGGTGCAGGGCATCACCGCCACTGAAGCGCGGGTCGAAGCCTTGCGGCAGTTGCAGGACAAGCTTGCGCATGGTCCGGGGATGGACGACTGGATCCTGGCGCGGGGCATGGACGGCGCGCAGCGCCTGTGGCAGGGCATCACCATCGAAACCGGCTACGAGGATGCGCTTGAAGCCGTGCTGCGCGAGCGCCTGAACGCGGTGACACTCGACGGACTGGACGTCTGCGGCAGCTGGGACATGCCGCCGGGCAAGCTGGCCGTGGCGGAAACAGGAGCCGGCGACGGCGATGCCTCAGCCCCGGTTCCTGCCGGCGCCGTGCCGCTGGCGCGGTTCGTGAACTGCCGTGATCCGCGGCTGGTGCCGGCGCTGGCGGACTGGCTGGGGGGGGCTTTCGTCATCGACAGTCTGTCGTCGGGACTGGCCTTGCGCCGGCAGCTCGCGCCGGGTGCCGTGCTGGTGACGCGCGACGGCCGCCTGCTGACGCGCCATACCCTCACATACCACGCGCCGGATTCGGAGCTGCACGGCGTGCTGTCACGGCAGCGTGAAATCGAGACGCTGGATGCCGAAGTTGCGGCAAGGAAGGTTGCGCTGGAGGGGTTGCGGTCGGCAGTGGATGTCCAGGCGGCGCTGATTGCCGATGCCAAATCGGAACTGGCTGTGCTGCGGCAGGAGGTCACGGGGTTGCAGCAGAAACACCATGGCCTGCAGGTCGAGAGCGTGCGCCTGACCGAGCAGACGCAGCGGCTGACACAGCGCGGCGAGCAGATTGCTGCGGAGCTGGCGGAAATTGCCGAGCAGGTGCTGACGGAAACCGGCCAGCGCGAGGATGCTTCGGCACGGCTGCTGCAGCTGGGCGAACAGGCCTCCGGTTATGCCGGCGAACTGGAAGAGGCGCAGGCGCAGTTCCGCGAGGCACAGGCGCTGCTCGACCAGCAGCGGGAGATTCTGCAGCGCGCGGACCGCGAACTGCAGGAGGCGCAGTTCCAGGGCAAAACCTCGGCAGCCAAGGTTGAAGAGGTCGGTCGTGCGATTGCCGCATCCGGGGAATCGATCGAACGCCTGCGCCAGGCGCTGGGCGCCGAACAGGAGTCGCTGTCACGGCTGGATGAATCGCCCTGGCAGAGCCAGCTGCAGATTTCGCTGTCGCTGCGCGGCACCAAGGAGCAGGCGCTGGCCGAGGCGCGCGACGTGCTCGAATCGACCGAAGCGCAGCTTAAGGAAGTCGAACAGGAACGCATGGCGGCAGAGCAGAAGCTGGAGCCGCTGCGCACGCGTATCAGCGAAGTGAAGCTGAAGGAGCACGAAGCGCGCATCAACGAGGAGCAGTATGCGCAGCAGTTGGCCGAGGCCGGGATTGACGAGGCCGTGCTGGCGCAGCAGCTTGAGGAAAAAGGTGTTCGTGCCGGGGCGCTGCAATCCGAAATCAACCGCCTGAACGGGGAAATCAAATCGCTGGGAGCGGTGAACCTGGCGGCCCTCGAGGAGCTCGAGACGGCGCGGGAACGCAAGACCTATCTCGATGCGCAGTCGGAAGACCTGACCTCGGCGATGAATACCCTCGAGGACGCGATACGCCGCATTGACCGCGAGACCCGCGAACGCCTGCAGTCGACTTTCGACGAGGTCAATGCGCATTTCTCGCGGATGTTCCCGGCGCTGTTCGGCGGCGGCAATGCCAAGTTGCTGCTGACCGGCGAGGAAATCCTCGACAGCGGCATCCAGGTCATCGCCCAGCCCCCGGGCAAGAAAAACAGCTCGATCCATCTGCTGTCAGGCGGCGAAAAGGCGCTGACCGCGATGGCGCTGGTGTTTTCGATATTCCAGCTCAATCCGGCGCCGTTCTGCATGCTGGACGAGGTGGACGCGCCGCTTGACGACCACAACACCGGACGTTTCTGCGAGCTGGTGAAAAAGATGTCGGAGCAGTCACAGTTCGTGTTCATCAGCCACAACAAGATCACCATGGAAATCGCCAACCAGCTGCTCGGTGTGACCATGCAGGAGCCGGGAGTGTCGCGCATCGTCGCGGTGGACATCGATGCGGCGATGAAACTCACGGAAGAGGCGGCCTGAAGGCCGGAACGCCGATGAGCGACCTGCAGATCGCATTGGCGGCAATCGGGCTGGTTGTGGTCGGCGGCGTGTATGCCTTCAACCTTTTGCAGGAGCGCAAGCTGCAGCAGCGCTTGCGGCAGGCCTTCGAGGGTGAACGGGATGACGTGTTGCTGAAGGCGCCGAAGGCGGATCCGGTTGAGCTGCAGCAAGAGCCGCGGATCGAGCCGAGGATCGGTGCTGCAGACGGCCCGGTCCCGGAGGGCGGTGCCGATCCGTCCATCGAGTTCATTGCATTCATCCGTGCCGGCCAGCCGGTCGGCGACTCGGCCCTTCGCGAGCTGCTGTCGCAGCTGGCGACGTTCGGCAAACCGGCGCGGGTGCTCGGTCGTGACGGCGACGGCACAGCCTGGCGCCTGCTGGACCGCGGCAGCCATGCCGGCTGCCATGAACTGCAGGCAGCACTGCAGCTGGTCAATCGGTCGGGACCGGTGCATGCGCCCCAGCTCAACGGGTTCTGCGATGCGCTGCGCGAGTGGTCGGGCAGGCACGGTGCCACGGTAGAGTGCGGAGATACGGCGGCCGCCCTGGAAACAGCGCGTGGGCTGGATGCGTTCTGCGGAGAGATGGATGTGGCCATAGGCGTGAACGTGGTGGCGCCTTCCGGGAGCGCGTTCCCTGCGGAGCAGGTGGCCGAGGTCGCTCTGGCCGCGGGGTTCAGCCTGGAGCCGGACGGGCTGTTCCATCTGTGCGATGCGGACGGACATACGCTGTTCACGATGGAAAACCACGAGCCCGAACCTTTCGCAGGAGGGCGTCTTGCGACGATGCAGACCACCGGCCTGACGCTGCTGCTTGATGTGCCGCGGATTGCCGGCGGTGTCGCGGTGCTCGACCGGATGGTGCAGACCGGATCCGCGGTGGCGGAAAGCCTGGGCGGCATCCTGGTCGATGACAACAGGACTCCGCTGCAGCAGGCCGGGCTCGAGCGCATCCGGCAGCAGTTGCAGGAGATCCACGCCGCAATGGCGGCGCGCGACATTGCGGCAGGGAGCCCGCGGGCGCTGCGGCTGTTTGCATGACTTCCGCGTCGCTGCGCGAGCGCGTGGCGCGGTTGCGCGAGGACATCGAGCGTTACAGCCGCAGCTACTACGAGCTGGATGATCCGCTGGTTCCGGACGCCGAGTATGACCGGCTGTTCCGTGAGCTGCAGCAGCTGGAAAACGAGCATCCCGAACTGGATTCTGCGGATTCCCCCACACGCCGCGTCGGCGGTGCGCCCCGTGAAGACCTGCCGGAGGTGCGTCATGCGCTGCCGATGCTGTCCATTCGAACAGAGACCGATTCCGGTGCCGGAGGCGCAACCGCTTTTGATGGCCGCATACGGCGCGAACTGAAGCTCAATCCTGATGACCCGCCGGTCGAGTACGTGGCCGAGCTCAAGTTTGACGGTATTGCGATCAGTCTCCGCTACGAGGCGGGAGTGCTGCTGCGCGCGGCAACGAGGGGTGACGGCGAAGTCGGCGAGGATGTCACGCCGAATGTCCGCACCGTTCGCAGCGTGCCCTTGCGCCTGCGCGGCGATGACTGCCCCCCGGTGCTGGAGGTACGTGGTGAAATTTTCATGCGCCGCGACGATTTCGAGAAACTCAACGAGCGCCAGCGGATTGACGGACAGAAAGTGTTTGTCAATCCGCGCAATGCCACGGCGGGGTTCATCCGGCAGCTCGATTCCGGGGTGACGGCGAAGCGGCCGCTTTCCTTTTATGCTTATGGCATTGGCGAAACCGGCGGCTGGAACATTCCGGACACCCAAGGCGGCATTCTGGATGCGCTGGCCGGTTTCGGTTTTCCGGTTTCGGAAGAGCGTGCCGTGGTGCGGGGGGCGGATGGCCTGATCGCGTTCCATGGCCGGATCGCAGCGATGCGGGACCGGCTGCCGTTCGACATCGACGGCGTGGTTTACAAGGTGAATTCGCTCGATCTGCAGGGCAGGCTGGGCTTCGTTTCCCGTGAGCCGCGCTGGGCCTGCGCGCACAAGTTCCCTGCGCAGGAGGAGATGACGCTGGTGCGGGGAATCGAAATCCAGGTCGGCAGGACGGGCAGGCTGACGCCGGTGGCGAAACTGGATCCTGTTTTTGTCGGTGGCGTGACGGTAAGCAATGCGACCCTGCACAACGAAAGTTTCGTGCACAGCCTGGACCTGCGGGTCGGTGACACCGTCATTGTGCGCCGGGCAGGTGATGTCATTCCGCAGGTTGTTGCCGTGGTGGCCGGGAAGCGGCCCGCCGGGGCCGCAGAATTCCGGATGCCGGCACAATGCCCCGTCTGCGGTTCGACAGTGGTCAGGGACGAGGAAGAGAAGGACCATCGTTGTGCCGGAGGGCTTTATTGCCCTGCCCAGCGCAAACAGGCGCTTCTGCATTTTGCGTCCCGCCGGGCGATGAATATCGAGGGCCTTGGTGACCGGCTTGTCGAGCAACTGGTGGATGCCGATCTGGTCAGGAGTCCGGCGGATCTGTACCGCCTCGATGTGGCGACGCTGGCCGCGCTCGACCGCATGGGCGAAAAATCCGCGGCGAACCTGGTCGAGGCGATCAGCCGCAGCCGCCGGACGACGCTGCCGCGTTTCATATTTGCGCTGGGCATACGCAACACCGGTGAAGCCACTGCCCGCGACCTGGCGCGGCATTTTGGCAGCCTGGATGCACTGGCGGCGGCCGATGAGGTGGTGCTGCAACAGGTATCTGATGTGGGACCGGTGGTGGCGGCGAGCATCGTCCGTTTCTTCGGTGAGCCGCACAATCGCGAGGTCGTGGGCGATTTGCGGAAGCAGGGGGTGGATTGGCCGGAAGGCGAGGCGCAAGGTCCCCTGAGCCTGCCCCTGGCGGGCAAGACCTTCGTGCTGACCGGCACCCTGCCGGGACTCAGCCGCGACGAGGCGAAGGAGCGGATACTTGCAAAGGGCGGCAAGGTGGCCGGCAGCGTGTCGAAAAAAACCGACTATGTGGTGGCCGGCGGCGAGGCGGGGAGCAAGCTGGAGAAGGCGCAGGCGCTGGGTGTTGCAGTGATCGACGAAGCAGGCCTGCTGGCGCTGCTTGAACAAGAGTCTTGACGGTTAACGGGAGCACTCGGGTGGCAAACAAGACATCCATACGCAAGGCGGTTTTTCCGGTGGCCGGGCTCGGCACCCGTTTCCTGCCGGCGACGAAGGCGAGTCCGAAGGAAATGCTGCCGGTGGTCGACAAGCCGCTGATCCAGTACGCGGTGGAGGAGGCCCTCGCGGCGGGGGTGACCGAGCTGATTTTTGTCACCGGGCGCGGAAAACGCGCGATCGAAGACCATTTCGACCAGGCCGTGGAACTGGAGCTGGCGCTGGAAAAAAACGGCCGCAGGGAACTGCTGGCCGAGGTCAGGGGCATACTGCCGCGCGGCGTCAGTTGTTTGTTCGTGCGCCAGGCGCAGCCGCTGGGGCTCGGGCATGCGGTGCTCTGCGCGCAGCCGGCGGTGGGGAATGAACCGTTTGCAGTCCTGCTGGCGGATGACCTGATCGATGCGCGTGTGCCGGTGCTGGCACAGATGGAAAAACTGCATCGTGCCGGTGGAGCCTCGGTCATAGCCGTGCAGCAGGTGCCGCGTTCCGAAATTTCGCGTTATGGTGTCGTGGCGGTTCCGCCGCGTTCGAAGTCGCCGCATGTGATCAGCGGAATCGTCGAGAAGCCGCCAGCGGCCGAGGCGCCGTCGCGGCTGGGCGTGGTGGGACGTTACATCCTGACGGCGGGCATCTTCGACGAGTTGTCGCGTTCCCGTGCGGGTGCCGGAGGGGAAATCCAGCTCACCGATGCCATTGCGCGGCTGCAGCGGAAGGAGGCGGTGCTGGCCTGGGAATTTGAAGGGCGCCGTTATGACTGCGGGACCAAGCTGGGTTACCTGGAGGCGAATGTCGAGCTGGCCGGAAAACATCCGGAGATCGGTGCGGCATTTCGTCGTTATCTGCGCGGGCGTGCGCGTCGCGATGCCTGAAATCGGCCCGGGCTCGAATATAATCACGTGCTAATATTCTTCCGGACATAACCACCCTGCGAGGCGCGACATGGCTAACAAACTGATGATCATCATGGTCAATACCGACCCTTCCAACGGCCCAGAACTGGGGGCGCCGTTTTTCCAGGCGACCGTGGCGGCTGCAATGGACTATGAAGTGGAGGTCATACTGACGGCGCGCGCGGGGGAACTGGCGAAAAAGGGTGTCGCGGAGAAACTGTTCGTCAAGGAGGGATCGCCGAAAAGCGTCTACGATTTCATCAAGGACGCCCACGAAGCAGGCGTTCATTTCAAGGTTTGCACGCCGACCCTCGAGTTGTGGGGCGATGACCTGATTCCCGAGATCACGGAAACCGTCGGCGGCGCCTATGTCATCGAACAGGCCATGGATGACGACGTCGTCACCTTCACTTACTGACGCTGCAGGCGAGGCATCGTCTTTTCAGCTTCCGTCCCCGGTACTGCCGCCGGGTGCGGAGTTGATCATTGCGCCGGGCGAGGTCCGTGCTGCGCTCGACAGGGTATCGCGTGAAATCACCGCGGTCCTGGCCGACCGGCGCCCGCTGGTGCTGGCGGTGATGCGGGGGGGCGTGGTGTTTGCCGGACAGTTGTTGCCGATGCTGCCCTTCCAGCTGGATTTCGATTATGTCGATGCCACCCGGTACGGCGATGCGACCCGCGGCGGTGAGTTGCAGTGGCGGGTCGACGTGCCGGCATCCGTGCGCGGGCGTGTCGTGCTGGTGCTGGATGACATCCTGGACGAGGGGCGGACGCTTGCGGCCATACGCGGCAGGTTGCTGGCTGCAGGGGCGCTGCAGGTGCTGGTTGCGGTGTTCGCGGACAAGCGGCTGCCCCGGCCAAAACCCGTCACCGCGGATTTTGCCGGAGTCAGCGTTCCCGACCGTTATCTCTTCGGTTTTGGCATGGACGTGCGCGGCGAATGGCGCAACCTGCCGGCCGTTTACGCACTGCGCGAGGACTGAGCATTCATGCCCGTGCTCGGCATCATCGGCGGCAGCGGACTGAACCGGATTGCGGAGCTCGAAGATGTGCGCCGCGAGGTCCTGTCCACATCTTACGGCGCACCTTCGGCGGCACTGACTTTCGGCAGGCTGTGCGGTGCCGAAGTGGTTTTTCTTGCGCGGCACGGTGACGGGCATGTTTTCGCGCCGCACCGGATCAACTATCGCGCAAACATCCGCGCATTGCACGATTGCGGAGTGCGTGACGTTGTCGCGGTGACCACTGTCGGCGGCATTCTGGAGGCCTTGGAGCCAGGCACCCTGGTGGTGCCGGACCAGATCATCGATTACACCCATGGCCGTGCGTCCACTTTTTTCGACGGTGTGGACCAGCCACTGGACCATGTTGACTTCACGCAGCCGTTTTGCGAAACGATGCGCGGCAGGCTGTTGCGTGCAGGTGCGGACGCCGGAGAAGAACTGCACAACGGCGGGGTCTACGGAGCGACCCAGGGCCCGCGACTGGAGACAGCCGCCGAGATCCGCCGCATGGCGCGCGATGGCGCCGATGTTGTGGGCATGACCGGAATGCCGGAAGCAGTGCTGGCCCGTGAGATCGGACTTTGTTATGCGATGCTGGCGGTGGTGGTCAATGCCGCGGCCGGCATTGGCGCCAACCGCCAGGGTATTGCGCTTGAAGACATCCGGGCGGTTTCCGACGCGGCGATGAAGCGGGTGGCGATCCTCCTGGCCGGGGTTGCGGGCAACCATGGCGGTTAGGGAGGTGCTGCGGATGGGTGATCCGCGCCTGCTGCAGGTCGCACGACCGGTGGAACGGCTGGGGACACCGGAATTGCAGGCTCTGATCACCGACATGGAGGACACCATGCGGGCGCTGAACGGAGCCGGGCTCGCGGCGCCGCAGATCGGCGTCGGGCTGAGGGTGGTGATTTTCGGCATGGCGGCGAACCCGCGTTATCCGGATGCGGAGCCGGTGCCCAGGACCGTTCTTGTCAATCCGGTGATCACTCCCCTCGACGAGGAGCTGGAAGAGGGGTGGGAGGGTTGCCTGTCGGTGCCGGGCATGCGCGGGCTGGTTCCGCGACACCTGCGCCTGCGGTATTCCGGTTTCGACGCGGAAGGGGGCGCCATTGAGCGCAGCGTCGAAGGTTTTCATGCGCGCGTGGTGCAGCACGAATGTGATCACCTCGATGGTGTGCTGTATCCCATGCGCATCCGCGACCTGCGCAACTTCGGCTTCACGGAAGTGCTGTTCCCGGGGCAAATCCTGGAAGACGACTGATCGGGAATGACTAGCGGATGCGAAGCTGTTCCAGCAGTTCGCTTTCGAAGCGCACGGTGGTTTTCGGATTGTTCAGCGCGGCGCCGCTGACGACAAAGGTGTCTTCCGCGCGTGCAGGTTGATGTCGAACGCGGTCAGCGTGCGGGAGATGCGGGACAGCAGTCCCGGACGGTCGCCCGCGACGATCGAGAGCATGCGGTAGTTTCCGCGTTCATCGGTCTGGATGCTGACTTCCGGCGTGATCGGGAAATGGCGCAGCTGGCGGCTCACCCGGGGTTTGGTCAAAGGGGGTAGCGGTTCCCTGCGGGACAGCCGTTCCGTCAGCTCGTATTCGATGTAGCTGATCAGGTCGCGGTATTCGGGCTGGCGGTTCGAGCTGTCCTGGATGTGGAAGGTGTCCAGCGCATAACCATGGCGGGTGGTGTGGATCCGGGCTTCGAAAATGTCGAAGCTGATGCCTTCGAAGAAACTGCAGATCCGCGAGAACAGCTCTTTCTGGTCTGCGACGTATACCAGGACCTGCAGTCCTTCGCCGATGGGCGACAGCCTTGCCTTGACCACCGGCACCGGGGAGTTGACCCTGCGGTGGAGGTGACGGGTGTGCCAGGCGATTTCCTGCGCTTCGTGGCGCAGGAAATAGGCGGTGTCGAGCTGCTGCCAGAATTCCCGGTAATCGGATTCCGGTATCGCATAGAGACGCAGGCGCACCATGGCATCTTCCTGGCGTGCGCGCTGTCCGTACTGACGGTCGCTGCGTTCCCCGGTGAGCAGGCGCCGGGTGGCATGGAACAGGTCTTCCAGCAGCTTGGCTTTCCAGGCATTCCATACTTTCGGACTGGTGCCGCGGATGTCGGCCACCGTCAGAAGGTAAAGTGCCACCAGCCGGCGTTCATTGCCGACGCGCTGTGCGAAGGCGCGCACCGTCTCGGGATCGGACAGATCCTGCTTCTGTGCAGTGGCGGACATCACCAGGTGCTGTTCGACGAGCCATGCGACCAGTTCGGCATCCGCGGTCGCCAGGCCGTGCGCCCTGCAGAAACGCAGCGCGTCAACCCTGCCGAGTTCGGAATGGTCGCCGCCGCGTCCCTTCGCGATGTCGTGGAACAGGCCCGCGAGGTAGAGCAGTTCGGGTTTGTCGAACTCGCTCATCAGCCGGCTGCACAAGGGAAATTCGTGCGCCAGTTCGGGGACTGCAAAGCGGCGCAGGTTGCGCACCACCTTGAGGATGTGTTCATCGACGGTATAGACGTGATACAGGTCGTGCTGCATCTGTCCTACGACCCGGCCGAAAGCAGGGATGTATCGGCCGAGAATGTCGAACTGGTGCATGCGCCGCAGTTCGCGGATCATCCGCGTCGGGCTGCGCAGGATGTCCATGAACAGTGCGCGCATCCGCGGGTCCCGCCGTGCCGCCGGGTTGATGCGGCGGCGGGCGCGCCACAATGCGCGCAGGGTCACCGCACCGATGCCCTTGATGTCGTGGTGCTGCTGGAGCAGGGAAAAGGCCTCGAGAATCGCGCAGGGATCGCGTTCGAAGATTGTCTCGTCCGGCGCCGACAGCAGTTCCCCGCGCACCACGAAGCGCGGATTGAGCGGCGTGACCATGGAGCGGTTTGCCGGAGGTGCGATTCGCAGCGCGAGGTTCTGCAGCAGGATCGTGTTGAGTTGCGACACCGATTTTGCGGTCTGGTAATAACGCTGCATCAGCCGTTCGCTGGGCCGCCGCCCGCCCCGATTGGCGAAACCGAGCTGTGTTGCCAGCGCGGTCTGGTGGTCGAACAGCAGGCGGTCTTCGCGGCGTCCGGCGAGGTAATGCAGGCGGATTCGCAGTATTTCGAGGGTGCGTTCGTGCCTGCTGATGGCACGCGCTTCGTCCCTGGTGATGAAGCCGCGCCGTGCCAGCTCCATCCAGGTTCGTCCCAGTCCGGCGGCCCTGGAAATCCACAGTATGGTGTTGAGGTCGCGCAGACCGCCCGGGCTTTCCTTGAGGTTCGGTTCGAGGTTTGTGGACTGGTGGCGGGAATGCCGTTCCTGCTGCTCGATGCGTTTGGCGCCGAGGAATGCGGCGGGATCAATGGACTGCAGCAGGCGGCGCGTGAATTTCCGGTAGAGATCGCGGCTGCCGCCAAGCAGGCGGGATTCAAGCAGGTTGGTCTGTACCGTGACATCGCCGGCAGCGACGTCGAAACACTCGTCAAGCGTTCGCACGCTGTGTCCGACGTCGAGGCCGATGTCCCAGAAGGTGCCGACCAGAGTTTCGAGTTTTTCCCGGATTGCGGCATCCGGCGTGCCAGGCAGCAGGATCAGGATATCGACGTCGGAATGCGGAAACAGCAGGCCGCGGCCGTAACCGCCAACGGCAACCAGCGCGATGTCGCCAGGCATGTCGCGCGCTTTCCAGGCCAGGCGCAGGTGGCGATCGGTGAGCAGCGAGAGCCGGCGCAGCACTTCGCGTCCCGTTTGTCCGGTTTCGAATTGTTGCTGCAGTGCCGCGCGTTCACCTGCAAGCACCGTGCGCTGCGCGTCCTGCGGAGCAGGGCGATGCCGGACGGCCGGATCGGTGCGCATGCGGGGTGGCTGCCAGTCCGGGTCAGGCGGGAGGGGCCGGGGTTCCTGCGGAAACCGTGAGTACCTCGTAGCCGTTTTCGGTCACCAACACGGTATGTTCCCACTGCGCCGAAAGGCTGTGGTCCTTGGTGACGATGGTCCAGCCGTCGGCCATCTGGCGGATATCGGGCTTGCCGGCGTTGATCATGGGTTCAACGGTGAAGATCATGCCGGCTTCCAGGCGCATGCCAATGCCGGGCCGGCCGTAGTGCAGGATCTGCGGCTCTTCATGGAAATTCCGGCCGATGCCGTGGCCGCAGAATTCACGGACCACGCTGCAGCCCTGCTGCTCGGCATGAACCTGGATGGCATGGCCAATGTCACCGAGCGTGTTTCCCGGGCGAACGGCGCGGATTCCGCGCCACATGCACTCATAGGTCAGTTCGACCAGGCGACGTGCCTGTATCGACGGCTGGCCGACGCAGAACATCCGGCTCGTGTCGCCGTGGAAGCCGTCCTTGATGACCGTGATGTCGACGTTGATGATGTCGCCGTTGCGGAGTTTTTTTTCGCCGGGCACGCCATGGCAGACCACGTGATTGACCGAGGTGCAGATGGATTTCGGGTAGGGCGTGTAGCCAGGTGGCGTGTAGTTCAGCGGTGCCGGCACGGTATGCTGCACGTTGACCATGTAGTCATGGCACAGCCGGTCGAGTTCGCCGGTGGTGATCCCCGGTTTGATGTGCGGGGTGATGAAATCAAGGACTTCGGCGGCCAGCTGGCCGGCGATGCGCATCTGTTCGATTTCTTTGCTGTTTTTGAGGTTTACGGCCATTACGGGACGGGCATTGTGCGCCTGGCGGCAATGCGGTGGATTGAGCGGTTGCGGGGACGGGCGATTCTAACAGGTTGTAACCATTCGAAAAATTCGGATTTCCGGCGATTCTTCCCGAGGCTGGGCGGGGTGATCTCGGAGGTGGCCGGACAGCTTGAGGGGTGATGTCTTTGCGTGTTAAAATAACAAGTTAGCTCGATTCCTGTCGGCACATCGTATTCCCCCGGATTCCGGGTGAACGGGGCGCCGGATCGTGCAACAACCCCACACACCTGCCGTCGTTAAGGGTGCCCGGATTTCCGGGTCGCAATGGGCAGGTGGCGGATTAACCCTAACTGGAGATTCAGATCATGTCAGTCACCATGCGCGAGATGCTCGAGGCCGGCGTCCATTTTGGCCACCAGACGCGTTACTGGAACCCGAAAATGGCACCTTACATTTTCGGTCACCGCAACAAGATTCACATCGTCAACCTCGAAAAGACGATGGCCATGTACCAGGATGCGATCAAGTTCGTGCGCCAGCTGGCATCGAACAAGGGCACCATCCTGTTTGTCGGCACCAAACGCCAGGCGCGCGAAATCGTGCGCGAGGAAGCGCTGCGCTGCGGCTCCCCCTATGTTGATTATCGCTGGCTGGGCGGCATGCTCACCAACTACAAGACCGTCAAGGGGTCGATCCAGCGCCTGAAAGACATGATGGCGATGCGCGAGGACGGTTCCTTCGAGAAGCTGTCGAAGAAGGAGGCGCTGCAGTACGAGCGCGAAATCGCCAAGCTCGACCGCAGCCTGGGCGGCATCAAGGACATGAACAGCCTGCCGGACGCGCTTTTTGTGATCGATGTCGGTTACCAGAAAGGCGCCATTTCCGAGGCAAAGAAGCTCGGAATTCCGGTCATCGGCATTGTCGACACCAATCATTCGCCCGAGGGCGTGGATTACATCATTCCCGGCAACGACGACTCCAACCGCGCGATCAAGCTTTATGCGCGCGGCATGGCGGATGCCGTGCTCGAGGGGCGCAGCACCAGCATCAAGGAGATCGTCGGCGGCGGTTCCGACGAGTTTGTCGAGGTCGAGGACGCCGAAACTGCGGCATCCTGAGACGGCTCCACGATACATTCAAGGGGCTGCTTAGCCCCTTTTTTTTAAATTGGCGTAAGAGGAATGGCAGCAATGGCGGAAATAACGGCGGGCATGGTGCGGGAACTGCGGGAAAAAACCGATGCCCCGATGATGGAATGCAAAAAGGCACTGACCGAAGCAGGCGGCGATCTGGCCAAGGCGGAGGAAATTCTCCGGGTCAAGCTGGGCAACAAGGCGAGCAAGGCGGCTTCACGTGTTGCCGCCGAGGGTGTGGTCGCGACCCATGTTTCACCTGACGCGCGGCTGGGAGCCATCATTGAAGTCAACTGCGAGACTGATTTTGTCGCCAAGAACGAGGATTTTCTCGCCTTGACGGGCACGCTGGCCAGGCTGGTGGCGGAGCAGAAGCCCGCGGATGTTGCAGCGCTGTCGGCGCTGACGCTGGATGGCGTCACGGTGGAAGAGCGGCGCAAGGCGCTGGTCGGCAAGATCGGCGAAAACCTGTCGATCCGCCGCTTCGAACGTATCGAGGCCAAAGGCCGGCTGGCGACCTACATCCACGGCGGTGCCAAGATTGGCGTGATGCTTGACCTGGTCGGCGGCGATGAGGCCATGGGCAAGGACATCGCGATGCACATTGCTGCGAGCAAGCCCAAGTCGCTGGACGCCTCCGGTGTGCCGGCAGAGGCGATCGAGGCCGAGCGCCGCGTCGCGGCGGAAAAGGCGGCCGAGGACGCCGCCAAATCCGGCAAGACCATTCCGCCGGAGATCATGGCCAAACGGGTCGAGGGATCGGTGCAGAAATTCCTCAAGGAAGTGACGCTGCTCGGCCAGCCCTTCGTCAAGAACGACAAGCAGACCATCGAGCAACTGCTGAAATCGGCGAATGCCGGCGTTGCACGCTTCGAGCTTTACGTGGTCGGTGAGGGCATCGAGAAGAAGAGGGATGATTTTGCAGCTGAAGTGATGGCGCAAGTTGGCCAAGCGAAGCAAAAATAATAAATAAAAACAAGGACTTGAAAATGCCCGTTACTCCAGCCTACAAGCGTATCCTGCTCAAGCTGAGCGGCGAGGCACTGATGGGCGATGACAGCTACGGCATCAATCGCGACACCATCAACCGCATCGTCGCCGAAATCGCGGAAGTGGCGCGGCTGGGGGTGGAAGTTGCGGTGGTCATCGGGGGCGGCAACATATTCCGCGGTGTGGCGCCCGGCGCCGCCCACATGGACCGGGCCACGGCGGATTACATGGGCATGCTGGCGACGGTCATGAATGCACTGGCGATCCAGGATGCGATGCGCCAGGTCGGCCTGCTGAGCCGGGTGCAGTCCGCGTTGAACATCGAGCAGGTGGTCGAACCGTACATCCGCGGCAAGGCCATGCGTTACCTGGAAGAGGGCAAGATCGTGATTTTTGCGGCGGGCACCGGCAATCCCTTTTTCACCACGGATACCGCGGCGGCGCTGCGTGGAATGGAAATGAACGTCGATCTGGTGCTCAAGGCAACCAAGGTGGACGGCGTTTATACCGATGACCCCAAAACCCACCCTGATGCGATGCGTTACCAGCGGTTGACGTTCGACGAGGCGATCATCAAGAACCTGAAGGTGATGGACGCTACGGCGCTGACCCTTTGCAGGGACCAGAAACTGCCGATCAACGTGTTCAGCATTTTCAAGCCGCAGGCGCTGAAGCGGGTAGTGATGGGCGAGGACGAGGGAACGATGGTGCATGTCTGAATGGAGGCGGCGATGATTGCTGACGTGAAGAAGAACGCTGAGCAGAAAATGAAAAAGACGGTCGAGGCGCTGAAGCTCGACCTGGGCAAGATCCGGACGGGGCGCGCACACACCGGCCTGCTGGATCACGTGATGGTGGACTATTACGGCAATCCAACGCCGCTGCCGCAGGTAGCCAATGTCACGCTGCTCGACGGACGGACCATCGGGGTCAGTCCCTGGGAGAAGAAAATGGTCATCGCGGTCGAAAAGGCCATCCGCGACTCCGACCTCGGCCTCAATCCGGCCACCCAGGGTGACATCGTCAGGGTGCCGATGCCGGCACTGACCGAGGAGCGGCGCAGGGATCTGATCAAGGTCGTGCGGCATGAAGGCGAAAATGCAAAGGTGGCCGTACGAAACGTGCGGCGCGACGCCAACAACCAGTTGAAGGAACTGCTGAAGAAGAAGGAAGTCGCGGAAGACGACGAGCGGCGGGCGCAGGATGACATCCAGAAACTGACCGACCGCTCGATCGCCGAAATCGACAAGGCGCTGGAGGTCAAGGAAGCCGACCTCATGGCGATCTGAAGCGGCGACGTGTCCAGTTCGACCCAGACAATACCCGGAGTTGATGCGGTTCCGCGCCATGTCGCCATCATCATGGACGGCAACGGGCGCTGGGCGAAGCAGCGGTTCCTGCCCCGTGTGGCGGGGCACCGGCGCGGTGTCGAAGCGGTTCGCAATACGGTGCAGGCCTGCAGCCGGCGGGGTGTCGGTGCGCTGACCCTTTTTGCCTTCAGCAGCGAAAACTGGCGGCGTCCGGCGGACGAGGTTTCGTTGCTGATGCAACTGTTCGTCAGTGCGCTGCAGCAGGAGGTCGAGCGGCTGCACCAGAACAATGTCAGGTTTCGCGTGATCGGCGATCTTTCACGGTTTGATCCGCTGCTGGTCAGTCTCATAAACGATGCGCAGCAACTGACTGCGGGCAATGACGGACTGGTGCTGACAGTGGCTGCCAACTATGGCGGACGCTGGGACATCATGCAGGCGGTCAACCGCATGCGACAGTCGGCTGTCGGCGACACTGCACCGTGGACGGAAAACGATCTGCTGCAATATTTGTCTCTGGGTGATCTGCCGGAACCCGATCTGTTCATACGCACCGGAGGCGAACAGCGCATCAGCAATTTCCTGCTCTGGCAGCTGGCCTATACCGAGCTTTATTTCACCGATACCCTGTGGCCCGATTTTGATGCGGATGCGCTTCGGCCGCACCAGTGAACAGCTGGCCGCAGTAAACACCGGACGCAGTGCTCTCGGCTGAGGCGCCGCGTATCTGAACCAGCGATGCTGCGCGCCAGGATCATCACTGTTGCCATACTGCTGCCGCTGTTCGTCGGCGGCCTGTTCTTGCTGCCGCCATTCTGGTGGGCCCTGCTGTTGCTGCCACTGTTGATGGCGGGTGGCTGGGAGTGGGCGACCCTTGCCGGATTCGGACGTGCCGGGCGCGGCATCTTCTGCGCTTTACTGCTGGCAAGTGCGATCGTGATGCTGGCCGTGCCGCCGGGGAGTTCAGCGGTTATTGGCGATGCCAGCTTCGCAGCGGCCGTTGCGTTCTGGCTCCTGCTGGCACCGGTCTGGCTGTGGCGGGGCTGGCATGTGCGCGACTGGCGCATTCTCGCGGTGACCGGCTGGATACTGATCGTGCCGACTTGGCTGGCCCTCGTGCGACTGCAACAATGGCCCTGGGTGCTGCTGGCCGTTCTCGGCGTGGTCTGGGTAGCCGATATTGCCGCCTATTTTGCCGGACACCTGTGGGGGCGCCGCAAGCTTGCGCCTTCGATCAGTCCCGGGAAAACCTGGGAGGGGGTGGCCGGGGCCACTATTGGTGTCGCGGTGTATCATGCCCTGGTATGGCGTTTCGGTTTTTCCGATGTGGCACCGCAGATTGCAACTGCGACCATCCTCATGGTGGCCTGCCTGTTGCCGCTCAGCATTCTCGGCGATCTGTTCGAGTCCTGGATCAAGCGCAAGGCGGGGGTCAAGGACAGCGGCAGGTTGCTGCCGGGTCATGGTGGCGTGCTGGATCGCATCGACGCGCTGACGGCAACGCTCCCGTTCGCTGCTTTAGTTGTGCCGTGGCTGCTGCAGCGGATGTGAAGACATGAAATATCTGACGATACTGGGGTCCACCGGCAGCATAGGCGCAAGCACGCTGGACGTGGTGGCGAGG
>LNFM01010036.1_pt1 | contig 18845 bp, 19 predicted proteins | sample 596031 | NCBI WGS metagenome assembly LNFM01 (sample SAMN04254537, study PRJNA301005) | activated carbon metagenome | isolation source: dual media filters at the Ann Arbor, Michigan drinking water treatment plant | place: USA: Ann Arbor | reverse complement strand
CCTCGGCCCGCAGCGCATCGTCTGCCTCACCGAAGAGACCACCGAGTGGCTCTACCTGCTCGGGCAGGAGAGCCGCATCGTTGGTATCTCCGGCTACACGGTGCGCCCGCGCCGGGCGCGTGAAGAGAAGCCCAAGGTCAGCGCCTTCCTCAGCGCCAAGATCGACAAGATCCTGGCGTTGGAGCCGGACTGCGTGTTCGGTTTTTCCGACCTGCAGGCGGACATTGCGGCGCTGTTGATCCGCGCCGGTGTGCAGGTCACGGTGTTCAACCAGCGCAGCGTGGACGAGATCCATTCCATGTTGTTCCAGGTGGCGGCCATGGTGGGCTGTGCCGAGTCGGGGCTGGCCTGGATCGAAGCCAACCGGACGCAGCTCGACGGCATTCGCGAAGCGGTGAAGGCGCTGCAGGCGCAGGGCAAGCGACGCCCGCGTGTGTTCTTTGAAGAGTGGGACGAGCCGCACATCTCCTGCATCCGCTGGGTGTCGGAGCTGCTGGGCATCGCCGGCGGCGACGATGTGTTTCCCGAGCTGGCCACGCAGTCCCTGGGCAAGCACCGCATCATTGCCGACGGTGCCGAGATCGTGCGTCGGGACCCCGACATCATCATTGGCTCGTGGTGCGGCAAGAAGTTCCGGCCCGAAAAGGTCGCGGCGCGCGCGGGCTGGCAGGACGTGGCGGCGGTGAAGACCGGTCAGCTGTTCGAGATCAAGTCGGCCGACATCCTGCAGCCCGGGCCAGCTGCGCTCACCGATGGCGTGGCGCAGATGCACCGCATCGTTTCTGAATGGATGCACGAGCATGGTTGACATCGCGCGCAGCGAATTCATTCTCGGCGGTCAGAAGAGCGGCAAGTCGCGCCGCGCCGAACTGATCGCCAGGCAATGGCTGGACGCCACGGTGGCGCACCGCGCGGTGCTGATCGCCACAGGCCAGGCTTGGGACGACGAGATGCGCGATCGCATCGCGCGCCACCAGCGAGACCGAGCGGTGCGTGTGCCCGGCATGGTCACGGTGGAAGAACCCTTGGCCCTGGCCGAGGTGCTGAAGCGGCACAGCGCGCCCCACACACTGGTGGTGGTGGATTGCCTCACGCTGTGGCTCACCAACCTGCTGATGCCCGCACAAGGCGAGCCGCAGGACGCCGAAGAGCCCACCAGAGAGCTGTGTCGAGCGATCGAACAGGCCCTGGGCCCGGTGGTGCTGGTGGGCAACGAAATCGGCCTGGGCGTGATTCCGATGGGGCGCGAGGTGCGCGCCTTTGTGGATGCACTGGGCGGTTTGAACCAGGCGGTGGCGGGCGTCTGTGCACGCGTCACGCTGATGGCCGCCGGCCTGCCATTGACATTGAAGGAACCCCGATGAAGAACGCCGCTCTCTGGCGTTGGCTGAGCGCTGCAGCATGGTTGTTCTGGATGGGCGCGCTGCAGGCTGGCGGCGTTCAGGTGACCGACGACCGTGGCATGGTGGTGTCGTTTCCGCAGTCGCCGCAGCGCATTGTCTCGCTGCTGCCTTCGCTCACCGAGACCGTGTGCGAGCTCGGCCAGTGCCACCGGCTGGTGGGCGTGGACCGTTATTCCAACCACCCGGCCTCGGTGCGCGCCCTGCCCAAGACCGGTGGCGGCATCGACCCCAACATCGAAGCCATCGTGGCGCTCAAGCCCGACGTCGTGCTGATGGCCACCTCGTCGCGCGGTGTGCAGCGGCTGGAGGCGTTGGGCCTGAAGGTGCTGGCCATGGAGCCCAAGAGCTCGGCCGATGCGCAGCGTGTCATGGGCAAGCTGGGCCAGTTGCTCGAAGTGCCGGATGCGCATCGCATCTGGCGTGCCATCGACGCAGGTGTGATGGCGGCGGCGCAGTCGCTGCCGCCCGGGGCGCGTTCGCTGCGCGTGTACTACGAGGTCAGCGCGGGAGGCTACGCCGCTGGCACGCAGTCGTTCATCGGCGAAATGATGACGCGCCTGGGCGTGCAGAACATCGTCACACCCGATCTCGGCCCGTTCCCGCGCATCAACCCCGAGTACGTGGTGCGCGCCAACCCGGACCTGATCATGATCGGTGCGCGCAATGTGCAGGGCATGGCGCAACGCCCCGGCTGGAGCGGCATGAAGGCCTTGCGCGAGCAGCGGGTGTGCATCTTCACCGAAGCCGAATCCGATGTGCTCGTGCGCCCGGGTCCGCGCATGGCCGAAGCCGCGCGGGTGATGGCGCGCTGCATCAGCGAAAAAGGGTTGCGGTGAGCGGAGCGCGCCACAGCCTCTGGCTCGCCAGCGCCTTGCTGCTGGCGGCGGCGGCCGTGCTGCTGCTGGGCGCCGGCGTGGGCAGCACCGGGTTTGAAAGCGTGCTGAACGCGCGCACCGACCCGGTGGCCTGGCAGATCCTGTGGGACATTCGTTTGCCGCGCACGCTGGGTGCCTGGGTGGCGGGTGGCCTGTTGGGTCTCGCCGGTGCGGTGGCGCAGGGCCTGTTCCGCAACCCGCTGGCCGATCCGTACTTGCTGGGCAGCGCCTCGGGCGCCGCACTCGGTGTGGCGTTGGCGCTGGCCTTGTTTGGCACCTCGCCATTCGCCACGCAATGGTTGGTGCGACTGGGTCTGACCGGTGCGGCCTTTGCGGGCGCGGTGATTGGCGTGGTGCTCACGCTCACGCTGGCGCGGGGCGTTCAGCACACGCTGCGCCTCTTGCTGGCCGGCGTGATCGTGGGGGTGGTGCTCGGTGCCGGGCGCGACCTGGTCGCAATAGCCTCGCCCGACACCTTGCAGGCCATGCAGGGCTTCATGCTGGGCAGCACGGGTTTTGTGGGTTGGGCCGCTTGCGGTGTCATGGCGGGGATGTTGCTGGTGGCCGTGGTGGTGGCCGCATCGCTGGGCCGTGTGCTCGACGGTCTTGCCTTGGGCGAGGCCACCGCGTTGAGCCTGGGCTTGCCGCTGGGCGCCGTGCGCGGTGTGCTCGTGGCGGTGCTCGCGCTGGCCACCGGTGCGGCCGTGGCGCAAACCGGGTTGATTGCCTTCGTTGGCCTGGCAGCACCGCACCTGGTGCGCTCCATCGTCAAAACCACGCACGCGCGGCTGCTGGTGCTCAGCGCGCTTATGGGCGGCCTGCTGCTGATGGCCGCCGACGTGCTGGCGCGCTGGATCATCGCGCCACAGGAACTGCCCGTGGGCGTGCTCACCGCCGTGCTGGGCGGCAGTTATCTGTTGTGGCTGATGCACCGGCGCCGCCGGCCGGGAGGGTTTCTGTGAGCGCCGCCCGGCCGCCCGAAGGCGCTCGTGCGGCAGTGCGCAGCACGGAGGCATTGCGAATGACCGCGGCCCTGCAGACCATCGGCGTGGGGGTGTCGCTGGGCGGCACGCCGGTGCTGCACAGCATCGACGTGGCCTTGCCCGCCGCACGCTGGACCAGCATCGTCGGCCCCAACGGCGCCGGCAAGTCGACCTTGCTCAAGGCCCTGGCCGGCCTGCTGCCGCACAGCGGCCAGGTACACCTGCTCGACCGCCCGCTGGCGCAATGGCGGGGTCGCGAACGCGCACGCTGCCTGGCCTGGCTGGGGCAGGGCGAGCAGGGCGCCGACGACCTCAGCGTGTGGGACGTGGCCATGCTCGGGCGCCTGCCGCACCAACCCTGGCTGGCCCCGCCGTCCGACGCCGACCGCGCCGCGGTGGAGCAGGCCCTGCGCGCCACCCAGGCCTGGGACTGGCGCGAACGGGCGCTGGGCGCGCTCTCGGGCGGCGAGCGCCAGCGCGTGCTGCTGGCCCGCCTGCTGGCGGTGGACGCCGATGTCTTGCTGATGGACGAACCCCTGGCCAACCTCGACCCGCCCCACCAGGCCGACTGGCTGTTGCTGGTGCGCGAGCTGGTGGTCCAGCGCAAGACGGTGGTGAGTGTGCTGCACGAGATCGGCATGGCACTGCACGCCGACCAGATGGTGGTGATGGCGCAAGGCCGGGTGGTGCACCAGGGCGCTTGTGCCGACCCAGCCACCCACCGTGCGGTCGAACAGGTGTTTGACCACCGTGTTGCGATCCATCCGCTGGGCGACCAGTGGGTCGCGCTGCCCCTTTGACTTTTTCGTTTGGAGACCGCTGATGCAGATCGAATCACCGCCCACCGAGAAGCGCTACGAGAAGCCCGAAGGCGAACGCCGCGGCCTCGTCATCGTCCATACCGGCGACGGCAAGGGCAAGAGCACGGCGGCCTTTGGGCTGGCCTTGCGGGCGTTCGGCCGCACCCATGTGCACGGCAAGCTGGTGAAGATCTTCCAGTTCATGAAAGTGCCCTCGGCGCGCTTTGGTGAACACCGCATCTTCGAGCAACTCGGATTGCCCATTGAAGGTCTCGGGGATGGCTTCAGCTGGAAGAGCCAGGACCTGGAGCATTCGGCCCAACTCGCCCGTGACGGATGGCTCAAAGCGCGCGCTGCCATTCTGGGAGGTGAGTACTTCATGATTACACTTGACGAGCTGACCTACCCCTTGATCTACGGTTGGCTCCCGCTCGACGACGTGTTGCAAACGTTGCGCGATCGCCCGCGCGACGTGCATGTCGTCATCACCGGGCGGCGCTGCCCGCCCGAGATCATCGAGCTGGCCGACACCGTGACCGAAATGACCCTGGTGAAGCATGCGTTCAAGGCGGGCATACCCGCCCAACGCGGCATCGAAGATTGACCCTGTTCCCGAAAGAAGAGAACCATGTCCACGACCACCCTGACCGAACAACCCGTGCGCCTCGTGCCACGTCCCGCCCCTGCCGCAGCCAACACCGAACGCTGGTCGGTCGACGATGTCGCTGCGCTGTTCGACCTGCCGTTTTCCGAGCTGATCCACCGCGCGCAAACCGTGCACCGCGAACACTTCGACCCGACCGAGGTGGAGCTGGCCACGCTGCTGTCGGTGAAGACCGGCGGCTGCCCCGAGGACTGCGGCTACTGCCCGCAGTCGGTGCACTTCGACACCGGCCTGGAAGCCGGCAAATTGATGGGTGTAGCCGCCGTGCGCGAAGCCGCACAGCGCGCCAAACAGGCCGGTGCCACGCGCTTCTGCATGGGCGCGGCCTGGCGCGCGCCCAAAGACCGCGACGTGGACGCCGTGGCCGAACTCGTGCGCGCCGTGAAAGAAGAAGGACTGGAGGCCTGCGCCACCCTGGGCATGCTCAATGAAGGCCATGCCGAAACCCTGCGCGACGCCGGCCTGGACTACTACAACCACAACCTGGACAGCGCGCCCGACTTTTACGGCGAAGTGATCACCACGCGCGACTACCAGGACCGCCTGGACACGCTGGAGCGCGTGCGCGGCGCGGGTGTCAAGGTCTGCTGCGGCGGCATCGTCGGCATGGGCGAGTCGCGCCGCCAGCGCGCCGCGCTTGTGGCCCAGCTGGCCAACCTCGCGCCCGACTACCCCGAGTCGGTGCCGATCAACAACCTGGTGAAGGTGCAAGGCACGCCGCTGGCCGACCAGCCCGACCTGGACCCACTGGAATTCGTGCGCACCATCGCGGTGGCGCGCATCACCATGCCGCGCGCCCGAGTTCGCCTCTCGGCCGGGCGCCAGCAGATGAGCGAAGCGGTGCAGGCCCTGTGTTTCCTGGGCGGCGCCAACTCCATTTTTTACGGCGAGAAACTGCTCACCACCGGCAACCCCGATGTGGCCGCCGACATGAACCTGCTGGCCAAGCTGGGCCTGCGCGCGCGCCGCGCCTGAGGCCTTCGCCATGTCGGTCAACGAAGCCTGGCGCCAGCGCAGCCTTGCGGCGGTCTGGCATCCGTGCACTCAAATGAAGTTGCACGCGCCCGACGGCGCGGCCTTGCCGCTGGTTCCCGTGGCGCGGGCCGAGGGCGTGTGGTTGCACGACCATGAGGGCCACCGCTATCTCGATGCGATCAGCTCCTGGTGGGTCAACCTGTTCGGGCACAACCACCCCGCCATCCGCGCTGCGCTGATCGATCAGCTGAACACGCTGGACCATGTGATGCTCGCCGGCTTCACCCACGCGCCGGTGGTGGAGCTGTCGGAGCGGCTGGCCGCACTCACGGGACTGGGCCACGCTTTCTACGGCAGCGACGGCGCCAGCGCGACCGAGATCGCCCTCAAGATGAGTGCGCACCACTGGCGCAACGCCGGGCGCGCGCGCAAGAACCGCTTCGTCGGCGTGGCCGGCGGTTACCACGGCGAGACCGTGGGCGCGCTGGCCGTGACCGACATCGCGCTGTTTCGCGAGGCTTACGCGCCGCTGGTGCGCCTGGGCGCCACCGTGCCCAGCCCCGATGCGCGTTCTGCAAAACCAGGCGAATCGGCTGCGGACGTGGCCGAGCGCGCCGCGTCGGCGCTGGCCGAGTGGCTTGCCGAACACCACGAGGACACGGCCGCCCTCATCGTCGAGCCCTTGGTGCAATGCGCCGCCGGCATGGCCATGCACGACCCCGCGTACCTGCGGCGTGTGCGCGCGTTGTGCGACCGTTACGAGGTGCACCTGGTGCTCGACGAGATCGCGGTGGGGTTCGGCCGCACCGGTACTTTGTTTGCACACCAGCAAGCCGGCATACGGCCCGACTTCCTGTGCCTTTCCAAAGGCCTGACCGGTGGCACGCTGCCGCTGTCGGTGGTGCTCACCACCGACGCGGTGTACGCCGCCTTCTTTGATGACCAGGTCGCGCGCGGTTTCCTGCACTCGCACAGCTACACCGGCAACCCGCTGGCCTGCCGCGCGGCGCTGGCCACGCTGGACCTGTTCGAACAGACCGATGTGTTGCACCACAACGTGGGCACCGGCGAGCGGCTGGCCGCGCAGTTTGCGCCTCTGTCCAGCCACCCGCGCGTGCGATTTGCGCGCCGCACCGGAATGATCTTCGCTTGGGACGTGATCAGCAGCCTGCCCGATTTCGCCCGCCGGTATGCGCGCCACGCGCTGGACCAGGGCCTGTTGCTGCGGCCCATCGGCCACACGCTGTATGCCATGCCGCCGTATGTGATTGACGAAGCTGAAGGCTCATTTTTGGCGCAGGGCGCTTTGGCCGCATTGCAGGCCACGCTGGCCGCAGAAGAACCCTCCAGCGCGCTGGCATTGGAAGGGGTGTGCGATGGTGTTTGACGGCTGCTTCGTCACCGGCACCGACACCGGTGTGGGCAAGACGCTGGTGAGTGCCGCCCTGCTGCACACGCTGGCGCGCCACCACCGGCGCGTGGTCGGCATGAAGCCGGTGGCGGCCGGGCTGATCGAACATCGCGGGCAGTGGGTCAGCGAAGACGTGCTCGCCCTGCGCGCGGCTTCCTCCGTGGCCGTGCCCGCCCAGCTGGACAACCCGGTGGCCTTGCTTGATGCGATGGCGCCGCACCTCGCGGCTGAGCGCGCGGGGCGAACGGTGGGCGTGGCCGGGCTGCTGGCCGCGCACGGCGAACTGCGCAAGCGGGCCGATGTGGTGGTGGTCGAGGGCGCCGGCGGCTGGCGCGTGCCGGTCAACGACCAGGAGACCCTGGCCGACCTGGCCCGCGCCATTGGGGCGCCTGTTGTGCTGGTGGTCGGGCTGCGCCTGGGCTGCCTGAACCACGCGCTGCTGAGCGCCGAGGCGGTCCGCGCCGACGGGCTGCAGCTGGCGGGCTGGGTGGCCAACGCCATTGACCCCGACATGGCTTGCCGCGACGAGAACATCGACACCCTGCGCCGCTGGTTGCCCGCGCCCCTGCTGGGCACCGTGCCCCACTGCGTCGGAACCCCGGATGCGCGCCAGATCGCGCTGAACCTGCCCGCTGCGTGGCAACCCAGGAGGCTGGATGAGCTGGTTGAATGAATTCGACGGCCGACTGGCCGCGCTGGATGCGCAGTCGCTGCGTCGCCGCCGCCGCGAGGTGGTGCCTGAGCAGGGCGCCCGCCTCAACGTCGATGGCGAGTCGCTGCTGGCTTTCTGCAGCAATGACTACCTGGGCCTGTCGCAGGCGCCCGCGCTGCGCGAGGCGGTGCACGCCGCTGTGGACCGCTACGGCGTGGGCGCGGGTGCGTCGCCCATGGTCAGTGGCCACAGCGCTGCCAATGCCGCGCTGGAGCGCGAACTGGCCGAGGCCGTGGGTCTGCCACGCGCGCTGTATTTCTACGCGGGCTACGCCACCAACGCGAGCACCGTGCCGGCGCTGGTGGGCGAGGGCGATGCCCTGTTTTCCGACGCACTGAACCACGCCTGCCTGATCGATGGCGCACGGTTGTCCAAAGCCGCTGTCCACCGCTACCGCCATGCCGACCTGCAGCAACTCGACGCGTTGCTCGCAGCCAGCCCGGCGCGCCGCAAGCTGGTGATCAGCGACGCCGTGTTCAGCATGGACGGCGACGTGGCCGACATCGCGGGCCTGCACGCCCTCTGCGAGCGGCACGACGCGCTGCTCCTGCTGGACGACGCGCACGGTTTTGGTGTGCTCGGGCCGCAAGGCCGTGGCGCACTGGCCGCCGCCGGCCTCGCCGGCGCAGGCGCCTCACCGCGCGTGCTCTACATGGCCACGCTGGGCAAGGCCCTTGGCGTGGCGGGGGCCTTCGTGGCCGGGCCCGAGCGTCTGGTGGAGTGGCTGCTGCAGAAGACCCGCAGCTACACCTACGCCACCGCTGCGCCAGCCCTGCTGGCCGAGGCGGTGCGCGCCAGCCTGCGCTGCGTGCTGGGGGCGGATGGTGAGCGCCGCCGTGCGCAGTTGCAGGCGCGCATTGCACAACTGCGTGCCGGCCTCGCGCCCGGGGCCGATGCGCGCATTGATGCGGCCGGCTGGACCCTGATGCCCTCCGATACCGCCATCCAGCCGCTGCTGATCGGCGACAACGAGACCGCGCTGGCCGTGATGGCCGCGTTGCGGGAACAGGGCCTGTGGGTGCCCGCGATCCGCCCGCCGACTGTGCCGGTGGGCACGGCGCGGCTGCGCATCGCGCTGTCGGCGGCACACGAACCTGCCGACGTGGACATGTTGCTGCGCGCGCTGCGCAAGGCGGCGGCCCGCGCGGCCATGGCCACCGCATGACGATGTTGCCCGCCGCCATGGTGCTGGCCCTGCTGATCGACCGCTGGTGGGGCGAGCCGCCGGTGCGCTGGCACCCGGTGGTGTGGATGGGGCAGGGCCTGGACGCCATGGGCCGGCGCATCGCGCCCGCCATGGGTCAAGCCGCGCCCACCAACGCCCGGATGTTTGTCGCGGGTGCCATGGCGTGGACCGCCGGGGCCGGGGTGGTGGTGCTGATCGCGTGGGCGGCAGCCTGGGCCGTGGGGCACATGCCGCTGTGGCTGCAGGCCCTGGCCCTGGGCTTGCTGCTCAAGCCACTGCTGGCCTGGCGCATGCTGCGCGACGAGGTGCGGGCGGTGGAGGCGGCGCTGGGCGAATCGCTGGCGACCGGGCGCGAGCGCCTTTCGTGGCTGGTGAGCCGCGACGTGAGCGCGCTCGACGCCGCTCAGGTGCGCGAGAGCGCCATCGAGTCGCTGGCCGAAAACCTCAACGATTCGGTGGTGGCACCACTGTTCTGGTTCGCCATCGCCGGCCTGCCGGGCGCCGCGCTCTACCGGTTCGCCAACACGGCCGACGCCATGTGGGGCTACCGCGGTGAACGCAACGGCCGCGACTGGACCTGGGCCGGCAAATGGGCCGCGCGGGCCGACGACGTGTTGTCGTGGCTGCCGGCCCGCATCACGGGCGCCTTGCTGGGCGTGCTGGGTGCTGCGCGTGGCCTGCAGACACTGCCGGCCCAGGCTGGTCGCACCCCCTCGCCCAACAGCGGCTGGCCCATGGCGGCCATGGCGCTGGCGCTCGACGTGCGGCTGGGCAAGCCCGGCGTCTACGAATTGCACGGTGCGGGCCGCAGCCCGCAGGCGGCCGACACCGTGCAGGCGTTGCGGCTCGCCGGCCGCGTCGTGGCCCTGCTCGGTACCGCCGCGCTGCTGTGGGCCGCGCTGGCCTGGAGGTTCACAGCATGATCACCGCACAACACGGCGGGCCCGACGAGCTGGGCGTGCCCCGCTGGGACTTCTCCACCAACGCCAACGCCTGCGGCCCCTGCCCGAGCGCGCTCACAGCCGTTCAACAGGCCGACGCGCGCCATTACCCCGACCCTGCGTACGCGGCCCTGCGCGAAACGCTCGCGGCCTTTCACGCGGTGGACGCGGTGCGCATCGTGCTGGCCGGCAGCGCGAGCGAATTCATCGGCCGCTTCACCGCCTGGGTGGCACGCGAGGGTGGCCAGCGCGTCTCGCTGCCGATGCTGGCCTTTGGCGACTGCGGCCGCGCCGCACAGGCCTGGCATTTCGAGCAAGTGCTCGACCCGGCGCATGCCCACCTCGCCTGGCTGTGCGAACCGTCGAGCCCGCTCGGTCAGGCCGAGGCGATGGCGCAGCGCGTCGCTGCTTCGGGCGCGCGAGTGGTGCTCGACCGTGCTTACGAACCGCTTCGCCTGAGCGGCCGCTGCAGTCTTGAACCCGCGGCCCTGCAACAGGTGTGGCAGCTCTGGACACCCAACAAGGCGATGGGCCTGACAGGGGTGCGCGGTGCTTACGCCATCGCCCCCGAGCGCGCCGTGGCCGAGGTGCGCGCGCTGGATCAGCTGGCGCCCTCGTGGCCGCTGGGCGCGCACGCGGTGGCGCTGCTCGATGCCTGGGTGTCGCCGACCGCGCAGGACTGGCTGGCGCAGAGCCTGAAGACCTTGCGCGACTGGAAGCGTGAGCAGCTGGACTTGCTCAGCAATCTTGGCTGGACCGTGTTGCCGAGCGACGCCAATTACCTGTGCGCCGCACCGCCGAGCCCGCTGGATGTCCATGCCCTGCGAACTGCCGGCATCAAGCTGCGCGACACCACATCCTTCGGTCTGCCGGGGCACTGGCGCCTGGGCGTGTTGCCGCCCGAGGCGCAGGCCGCCTTGCGTTGTGCCTTGCGGCAGCAGGAGCGTGTGGCATGACCGCGCGCTGCGTGATGGTGCTGGGCACGACCAGCGGCGCGGGCAAGAGCTGGCTGACCACCGCGCTGTGCCGGCACTACGCGCGCATGGGCTTGAAGGTCGCTCCGTTCAAGGCCCAGAACATGAGCAACAACGCAAGAGTCGTCGCCCCCACGCTCCACCGCTCTCGCGGGTCGCTGCCCCCCGAGGGGGCTGATTTTCCTTGGGGCGGCCCGGCGGAAAATCGGTCGCTCGGCGGCGAGATCGGCTCGGCCCAATACTTTCAGTCGCTGGCCGCGCAAGCCGAGCCCGAAGTCCGCATGAACCCGCTGCTGCTCAAGCCCGAGGCCGACACGCGCAGCCAGGTGGTGCTGATGGGGCAGGTGAACGAGGCGCTGTCCAACATGCCGTGGCGCGGGCGCAGCCTGCACGTGTGGCCGCAGATCGCTGCGGCGCTGGACGAGTTGATGGCGGAGAACGACGTGGTGGTGATCGAAGGCGCGGGCTCGCCGGCCGAGATCAACCTGCATGCCAGCGACATCGTGAACATGCGCGTGGCGCTGCACGCGAACGCACGCTGCCTGCTCGTGAGCGACATCGACCGCGGCGGTGCCTTCGCCCACCTCTACGGCACCTGGGCGCTGCTGCCGGCCGAGGAGCGCGTGCTCATCCACGGCTTCGTGCTGAACAAGTTCCGCGGCGACGCCAGCCTGCTCGCGCCCGCGCCGCAGATGCTGCAAGACCTCACCGGCGTGCCCACGGTGGCCACGCTGCCGATGTGGTGGCAGCACGGCTTGCCCGAAGAGGATGGTGTCTTCGACGACAGGACGCGCGCCTCCGGCGCCGTGAGCAAGACGGTGGCGGTCATCGCCTACCCCCGCATCAGCAACCTCGACGAATTCCAGCCGCTCAAGAACGTGCCCGGCGTGCGCCTGGTCTGGGCGCGCGCGCCGGCCGACTGCGCGGGGGCCGACTGGATCGTGCTGCCCGGCAGCAAGGCCACCGCCACCGACCTTGCCTGGTTGCGCACGCAGGGCCTGGACCGCGCGGTCGCCGCGCACGCCGCGCAGGGCGGGGCGGTGCTGGGCGTGTGCGGCGGGTTACAGATGCTGGGCGAGGCGCTGATCGACACGCACGGCATCGACGGGAATGCCCCAGGCCTCGGCCTGCTGCCGCTGGTGACGCAGTTCGATCTGCAGAAGACCGTGCGCCACACGCACACCACGTTTGGCGAGCTGCACGGCGCGTGGTCTGCGCTCTCGGGCGTGGGCGCCGCCGGCTACGAAATCCACCACGGCCAGACCGCGCAGCACCCGGCCATGGCGGCGGGTGGCAATAACGCACGCGAGGTGTTGCCCGGTGGCCTGGGCTGGCAGAACGCGGCCGGCAACGTGCTCGGCGTCTATCTGCACGGCCTGTTCGAAGACCCGCGCGTGCTGCACGCACTCTTTGGCGCCAACGTGCCCACGCTGGAGACCGTGTTCAACGGCCTGGCCGATTTCATCGAAACCCACTTTGAGCCCGGCGTGCTCGACCAACTCATCGCACCATGAACACAAACATCCCCGACATTGCCCAGCCCGAACTCGCCCAGGCCCTGCAGCGCGCGCTGGACAACAAGACCAAACCTCTGGGTTCGCTCGGCAGGCTCGAAGCGCTGGCGCAGCGCATCGGCCTGATCCTTGGCACGGCAGCGCCCGAGCTGCGGACGCCGCAGATGCTGGTGTGCGCCGCCGACCACGGCCTGGCCGCGCGCGGCGTCTCGGCCTACCCGAGCGACGTGACCTGGCAAATGGTGGAGAACTTCCTGGCTGGCGGCGCGGCGGTGAGCGTGCTCGCGCGCCAGCACGGCATCGGTCTCACGGTGGTGGACTGCGGCGTGAAGCACGACTTCGCCGAGCGGACTGGTTTGTTGATCCGCAAGATCGAGCACGGCACGGCCGACGCGTTGGAAGGCCCTGCGATGAGCGCGGCGCAATGTGCCCAGGCCATCGCCAATGGGCGTGAGGTTCTGCGGGGCCTGCCGGGCAACGCCTTGCTGCTCGGCGAAATGGGCATTGGCAACACCTCGGCCGCGTCGATGCTGCTGGCGCGCCTTGCCGGGCTGGACGTGTCCGAAGTCACTGGCGCCGGCACCGGTCTGGATGCTGCGGCCGTGCAGCGCAAGATCGGCATCCTGCGTGAAGTGCTGTCCCGCCACGCCGGGGCGACGGCACCGCTGGACGCACTGGCGGCCTTCGGCGGCTTCGAGATCGCCACGCTGGTGGGCGCGGTGCTGCAGGCCGCTGAGGAACGTCGTGTGGTCGTGGTCGACGGCTTCATCGCCACCTCTGCCGTGCTGGTGGCCAGCCACCTGGCACCGCACGTGCTGCAGCGCTGCGTGTTCGCGCACCGCTCCGGTGAACGCGGCCACGCCCTCATGCTCGCGCACCTCAAGGCTGAGCCGCTGCTGGATCTGGGCCTGCGCCTGGGCGAGGGTTCTGGCGCGGCGCTGGCCTGGCCGTTGCTGGTGAGCGCGTGCGCGCTGCTGTGCGGTATCGCGCAGCGATGAGGTCACTCCCGCCCGCGCATGAACCAGTTCTTTCGCCATTTCCTGCTGGCCCTGCAGTTCTTCACCCGCATCCCGGTGACGGGGCGGCTGGCCGAGTGGGTGGGTTTCAGTCCGGCCATGTTGCGCGCGAGTGCCGCGCATTTCCCGGGCGTGGGCTGGATCGTGGGTGGGCTCACAGCGGCGGTGTTGTGGGGCCTGCTGCTGGTCCTGCCGGCGGTGCCTGCTGCGCCCTGGGTGGCGGCGATTGCCAGCACCGTGTTTGGCGTGTTGCTCACCGGCGCCTTTCACGAAGACGGGCTGGCCGATCTGGCCGACGGGCTGGGCGGCAGCATGGACCGCAGCCGTGCGCTGGAGATCATGAAGGACTCGCGCATCGGCAGCTATGGCGCGATTGCGCTGGTGCTCGCGGTGCTCTCCAAGGTGGCACTGCTGGCCTTGCTGGCGCAGGTGGATGCGTGGCTGGCGGTGGTGGCGCTGTTCGCCGCGCACGTCACGTCGCGCACGGCCCCGTTGTTCGTGATCCGCACGCTGGCGCATGTGGGGGACACCCCGCAATCGAAGAGCAAACCCCTGGCCGAGAGCATCGGCAACGGCGGTCTGGTCGCGGGCCTGCTGTGGTGGGCACTGGCCATGGCGCTGGTGGTCTGGCTGCTGCCGGCCGCACCGTGGGCGCTGGCTGTGCTCGGTGCCGCGATCGGCCTGGCCTGGATGTGGCGCCTGCTGCAGCGCCGCCTCCAAGGGTTCACCGGCGACGGCCTGGGGGCCACGCAGCAGGTGTGTGAGGTGCTGTTTTACCTGGGCCTGGCCCTCGCGATCTCATGAAACTCTGGCTGCTGCGCCACGCGCGCGTGTTGTTGCCCGAGGGTCTGTGCTACGGCGCGAGCGACGTGCCAGCCGATGCCGCACTCACACGCGAGGCCGCGCAGGCTTTTGCGCCGCTGCCGCCGCCAGGCACGCCGGTCTGGGTGTCGGGCCTGTTGCGCGCGCAGCAGATGGTGAGCGCATTGCAGACCGTGCGGCCCGACCTGGGTGCGGCGCGCATGGACACCCGCCTGAACGAAATGGACTTCGGCGCGTGGGAACTGCAGCGCTGGGACAGCATGCCGCGCAGCGCGTTCGATGCGTGGATGGCTGACTTTGCGCACCACCGGTTTGGCGGTGCAGAGAGCACGCAGATGCTGCTGTACCGCGTGGCTGCAGCGCTCGCTGACTTGCGGCCTGCAAAGACGACCGACGTGGTGTGGGTCACGCACGCCGGCGTGATCCGCGCCGTGCAGCACATCGTGGCCAGTGGCGGCGTGTCCATTGGCGATGTGGCCCAATGGCCCAAGGACGCGCCCGAGCCGGGTGGCTGGACCGCGCTGTCGCTCTGAAACACCTCCCCCGCCACACCATGACCCCAAGCTCCATGTCCACACGCCGCCAGATCATGGCCATGGCAATGCTGGTGCTCGCGCTCATCGGCGGCCTGGTGCGCTGGTTCGCCCCGCAGCCTTCGCTGGCGCGCGATGTGGGCTCCTTGCTGATGGTGCTGTGGCTGCCCATCGTCGGCAACATCATCGGCTGGCTGATGCAGCGCGTGCGGGCGCCCAAACACCAATTGCAGGGCTTCGCGGCCGGCACCGTGTTCGAGCCCCATGCCCGCATCGAACTCACCTTGCTGGCGGCCGACACGCCCCGGCTCAGCCGCCCGATCCGCGCCGGCTTCTTTGACGGTGCCCTGGTGGTGGGCTCCGAGGGATTCACCACCCGCCTCGCGGTGCCGTCCGACGCCGAGCCGGTGCCCGAAGTGCCGTGCACACTGGCGGTCCAGTTCTTGCGCCCCGAGCTGGCGTTGGCCCAACTCACCCAAGGCACCAAGTTCGCCTTGCTGGCAGGCCGCACCGTGCTCGGGACCGGCTTTGTGTTGCCTCTGGAGCGGTGAGCCGGCCAGGACCCTTTCATCAGGTCTGGGTCTTGTCCCTGAAATCGCAATACGCAGCCACGGCGCACTTGGGGCACAGCGGCTTGCGCGCCTGGCACACATAGCGCCCGAGCAGGATCAACCAGTGGTGCGAGTCCACCGCATAGGCTGCTGGCACGCGCTTCATCAACTGCGTCTCCACCTGCAGCGGGTTCTTGCCCGGCGCCAGGCCGGTGCGGTTGCTCACGCGAAAAATGTGCGTGTCCACCGCCATGGTGGGCTGGCCAAAGGCCACGTTGAGCACCACGTTGGCGGTCTTTCGGCCCACGCCGGGCAGGGCTTCGAGCGCTTCGCGCGTGCGCGGCACCTCGCCGCCGTGTTGCTCCACCAGCAGGCGGCAGGCTTCCATCAAGTGCTTCGCCTTGCTGCGGTACAGACCGATGGTCTTGATGTAGCCCTCGAGTCCTTCGAGGCCGAGGTCCAGGATCTTCTGCGGCGTGTTCGCCACCGGGAACAGCTTGCGCGTGGCCTTGTTCACGCCCACGTCGGTGGCCTGGGCCGACAGCAGCACGGCGGCCAGCAGTTCAAACACGCTGGTGTATTCCAGCTCGGTCTGCGGGTGGGGGTTGGCGGTCTGCAGGGTGGCGAAGAAGGCTTCGATCTGGGCGGATTTCATGGCCGCGAGTGTAGGGGGCGCAGGTGCTTCAGCGCGTGCGCATGCGCCGCACCCACAGGCGCGTGCGGCCTTCTTCGCCCTGCGTCCAGACGGCCAGGGCCTGACCGTCCGCATCCACACCCAGGGTCGACTCCACCACGGTGCCGGTTTCGCTGTGGTCCAGCCGCTGGGGCAGGCCGGGTGTGCCTCCGGCGGGCCACACGGTGGCCCACAGGCTGCGCGCGTTGCCCGCCTGCAGCGTCCACATGCCCATGGCGGTCCCGTTGTCGGCAGCGCCAATGCGCGCCTGGCGCTGTGCGCCCTGCTGGCCACGCTGAAGAGGTTGGGGTGTGCCCGGCCGGCCGTCCAGCAAATGGGTGGCCCACACCTCGATGCGGTCGGCGCGGGTCTGCATCCAGGCGGTCACGGCGTGTTGCGCGCCCCATGCCGCCACTGCGGGCTCGTGGGCCAGTGCAATGTCCGTGTCCGTGACGCTCAGCGGTTCTCCCCAGCCCACCTCGGGGTGGAATCGGTTCAGGCCGACCGTGCCGGCCGGGCTGGTGTTGCGTTGCCACACCAGCGCGGTGCTGCCGTCGCCCAGGAGGGCCAGCGCCGGCAAGGCGCCCGGGTCTTTGGACATCTGCACCGGCTGGGCCCTTGCGCCGGTGGTGTCCCCCTGCTGGGCCCACACCTCCAGGGTATGGGCCGGGCCGTGCTGGTGCCATGTGCTCATCCAGCGACCCTGGGCGTCCAGGCTGACCTGCGGCAGTGCCGCACCGTGTGGGGACTGGTCCAGACGCACCGCAGCGCTCCACCCCCGGTCCGGGGAGAAGTGCCGCCCGAAGACGCGGTATGTCCCGGCCCCGAACTGCATCCAGACCACCGCCAGTTCCCCCGCATCGTTGATGGCTGCGCGTGGCCGCGCCAGCAGAGGCCCGGCAGCGCCCGAGACCGGTTGCCCCTGCCCCCAACCATCGTTGGCGTGGAAGGTGCGCGCCCAGACCTGGGCGTGCCGGCCGTCGCCCTGTGTCCAGACCGCGACGGCGTGCCCCAGGTTGTTGATGGCCACGTCCGGGAAATTGGGCGAGTTGCTGCCTTCGCCGAGCGTGGCAATGGTGCCGTGCGCACCATCGATGGCCACAGCACGCGCATGGATGCGGCCTTGCCCGGAACCCGTGCGCTGTTCCCACACCACCATGCCACGGCCCTGGCGGTTGAGGGCCAGCCGCGCACCGCGGGCGTCGCCCTCAAAACTGAACTCCACCCGTTCGGCTGCCTGCCAGCCGGTGGGCGCAACGTCTGTGCAGCCCCCCAGGGTGAGCAGCATGAGGAGGAACACCAGGGCGTGGGTCGGGAAGGACATGTGGGATCTCTGTGTCGAAACCCGTGACTCTCGGCCGCGCGGGCCCTTTCGGCCATCGCGTCTGAAGCCCATGGCGCGGTGGTCGTCCACGCCGATTGGCTAACATCGCGCTTTTGCCTTGGCAGTGCCCAACATGAACATCCCCTTTGCCGACCGCCTCAACAACGTCGAGACCTCCGCGATCCGCGAACTCTTCAAGCTGCTGGGCCGGCCCGGCATCATCAGTTTTGCCGGCGGCTTCCCCGACAGCGCGCTGTTCGACGTGGACGGTATCCGTGAAGCGGTGAACACCGCACTGTCTGAGGAGCCCGGCGCTGCTTTGCAATATGGCGCGACCGAGGGCCACCAGCCGCTGCGCGAGCAGATCGCCGGCTTCATGGCCAGCAAGGGTGTGAGCGGCGTGGCGGCGAACGACCTGATCGTCACCACCGGCAGCCAGCAGGGGCTGGACCTGCTGGGCAAAACCCTCATTTCCCCCGGCGACAAGGTGATCGTCGAAGGCCCCACGTTCCTGGCCACGATCCAGTGTTTCCGGCTCTACGGTGCCGAACTGATCACGGTGCCGGTGGACGGCGAGGGCACGCAGACCGACAAGCTGGAGCAGCTCATTGCCGAGCACAAGCCGAAGTTTGTGTACCTCATCCCCACCTTCGGCAACCCCAGCGGCGCGCTCATGAGCCTTGAGCGGCGCAAGGCGGTGCTGGAGATGGCGGTGAAGCACGACACGCTGATCGTGGAAGACGACCCGTACGGTGACCTGTACTTTGGCGAAGCACCACCGCCCAGCCTGCTGGCCCTGAGCGCCGGTGTGCCGGGCAGCCGCGAGCGGCTGGTGCATTGCGGCAGCCTGAGCAAGGTGCTGAGCCCCGGCCTGCGCGTGGGCTGGATGGTGGGGCCGGCCGAGCTGCTGGCCAAGGCCACCATGTGCAAACAGTTCAGCGACGCGCACACCAGCACCTTTGCGCAGGCCACGGCCGCGCAATACCTCAAGGCCGGGCGCATGCCCGCCACGCTGGCCAAGGTGCGGCAGGTGTACGCCGAGCGCGCCACCACCATGGGCCATGCGCTCAGGCGCGAGCTGGGTGACGCCATCGAGTTCGTGCAGCCGCAAGGCGGCCTGTTCATCTGGGCGCGGCTCACCGGCGCGGGCGGCAAGGTGGCCGATGGCGCCGAGCTGGCCAAACGCGCGATCGACAAGGGCGTGGCCTTCGTGCCGGGCGCGCCGTTCTACGCCCGCAACCCCGACCCGGCGACCCTGCGCCTGAGCTTTGCCACCGTGGGGCTGGAGAAGATCGAAGAGGGTGTGGGCCGGCTGGCCCAGGCCCTCTGATTCAGCGTCTGTCGTTCAGTCGCTCGACTGGAACTGCGCCGCGTTCTTGCCCTTGAACGGCGCATAGAACGCCTTGATCGCGGCCATGTCGGCCTCCACATCGCCGGTGGGTTCGAACAGCGGACCCAGGCCGCTGATCTTGCGCTCGTAGTCCATGT
>LNFM01006647.1_pt1 | contig 18846 bp, 17 predicted proteins | sample 596031 | NCBI WGS metagenome assembly LNFM01 (sample SAMN04254537, study PRJNA301005) | activated carbon metagenome | isolation source: dual media filters at the Ann Arbor, Michigan drinking water treatment plant | place: USA: Ann Arbor | reverse complement strand
TGATGGCGCGCCGCATCACGCTGCCGCATCCGAAAGGCGGCACACTCGATGTAACGGCGCCGCTTCCGGATCATTTCAAACAGGCGTTCGACGCTCTGGGGTTCAGCGCAAAGACCGACGACCCGATCCTGGAGGCTCCGGAGGACTAGACGTCCAGCGCCGTCCGTACGGCCGCTTCGATTTCGTCGATGTCGCTTTCGATGCCCGATGTCCTGCGCCAGGCGAGGCCGATTGTGCGGCTTGGTTCGGGAGTTGCAAAGCGCAGCAGCTTTACGCGCGGATCGGGCCGGGCCTCGGCTGTCACGAAAAGCTGAGGCAGGAGTGTGATGCCCTGTCCGTTCGCGACCAGTTGGATGAGCGTCGAAAGGCTGGTCGCGCCGTAGCTCTTGAGTCTCGCGGCGTCGAGCGTACGGCAAACCTCCAGAGCCTGTGCGCGAAAACAATGCCCATCTTCAAGCAGCAGAAGATCGGGCCTGTTCAGCAGGTCCTCATGGGCTTTGCGCGCGCCTGACAGGTCTCCTTCGGCCGGCACGGCGAGCAGGAACGGGTCCGCGAAAAGCGGCCGTTCAGCGAGTTCGGAATGATCCAGCGGCAGGCTGGCGATGATCGCATCGAGGTCTCCGGCCAGCAACTCGTCGACAAGGGTGGCCGTAAGCGTCTCGCGGAGCGTGAGCCGGGCTTTTGGCACCCGTTGCATGACGCTGGGCAGCAGCCGCGGCAACAGATAGGGCGCGACCGAAGGAATGACACCGAGGCGGAAGGGACCGGCCAGCGGCCCACGGGTGCGTCGTGACAGGGTGTCGAGATCGGCAACGGCGCCCAGTATGCGTTCGGCATGCGCCAGCGCCTCGCGCCCGGCCTCCGTCAGCTTCGCGCCGTCGCGGTGGCGCTCGAACAGCTTGAACCCTAGATATTCCTCAAGATCGCGAATTTGCATCGAGAGGGCGGGCTGCGTCACCGCGCAGGCGTCCGCGGCGCGGCCGAAATGCCCCATTCGGGCGGCGGTCTGGAAATAGCGGAGGTTTCGGATCGAGATCATCTCATAAGATTATCTTATCCTATAACACATTCAAACTGATTTGAGCTTATCGCCTGGGCGGGGCATGTTCGCGGGGAATCAACGCCACCTTGAACACTCAAAGGGAAGAAATCCGTGACAACTGAAGCCACCGAAGGGAAGTGCCCGTTTTCAGGCGATGCGCCGAAGCCGAAGGGCTCGAGCGGCCGCAGAAACCGCGACTGGTGGCCTGAAGGTCTGGACCTGCAGGGTCTCCACCGCAATTCCGACCTGTCCGATCCGATGGGCAAGGACTTTGACTACGCCGCCGAGTTCAAGACGCTCGACCTCGATGCCGTGATCTCGGACCTCTATGCCCTGATGACGGATTCACAGGAATGGTGGCCGGCCGATTTCGGTCACTACGGCGGCCTGATGATCCGGCTGGCATGGCACAGCGCGGGTACATATCGCATCACCGACGGCCGCGGTGGCGCCGGCGCAGGACAGCAGCGTTTCGCGCCGCTGAATTCCTGGCCGGACAACGCCAATCTCGACAAGGCGCGCCGCCTTCTGTGGCCGATCAAGCAGAAGTACGGACAGAAGATTTCCTGGGCCGACCTGATGGTCCTGGCCGGCAACGTCGCACTGGAGTCGATGGGCTTCAAGACGTTCGGATTCGCCGGCGGCCGCGCCGATGTGTGGGAGCCTGAAGAGCTTTACTGGGGCCCCGAGGGTTCCTGGCTCGGCGATGAGCGCTACAGCGGCGAGCGCCAGCTCTCGGAGCCTCTCGGCGCTGTGCAGATGGGCCTGATCTACGTCAATCCCGAAGGCCCCGGCGGCAATCCGGATCCCGTCGCGGCCGCACGGGACATCCGCGAAACATTCTTCCGCATGGCGATGAACGACGAGGAAACCGTTGCGCTCATCGCGGGCGGCCACTCGTTCGGCAAGACGCATGGCGCGGGAGACCCCTCGCTCGTTGGCCCGGAGCCGGAAGCCGGCGCGCTTGAGGAACAGGGCCTTGGCTGGAAGAGCGCACACGGCACCGGCATCGGTGCCGACACCATTACCGGCGGTCCGGAAGTCACATGGACGCAGACGCCGACGCGGTGGAGCAATCTCTTCTTCAAGAACCTGTTCGAGAACGAATGGGAACTGACGACAAGCCCAGCCGGCGCGAAGCAGTGGAAGGCGAAAAATGCCGAAGCGTCCGTTCCCGACGCCTTCGACCCGGTGAAGAAGCATGTACCGACGATGCTGACGACGGACCTCTCGTTGAGGTTCGATCCGGCCTATGAAAAGATTTCACGCCGGTTCTACGAAAATCCCGATCAGTTCGCGGATGCCTTCGCCCGCGCCTGGTTCAAGCTCACGCATCGCGACATGGGCCCGAAGGTGCGCTATCTCGGCCCGCTCGTACCGAAGGAAGTGCTGCCCTGGCAGGATCCCGTTCCGGCGATCGATCATGAACTCGTCAGCCATCAGGACATTGCGGACCTGAAGGCGAAGATTCTTGCCTCCGGACTCACGGTTCCCCAACTCGTTTCCGTCGCGTGGGGAGCGGCCTCGACGTTCCGCGGTTCCGACAAGCGCGGCGGCGCCAACGGTGCGCGCATCCGTCTCGCGCCGCAGAAGGACTGGGAGGTCAACGAGCCTGCCCAGCTACAGACGGTGCTCGCGAAACTTGAAGCGATCCAGTCCGAGTTCAACGGCGCGCAGAAGGGTGGCGACAAGAAAGTCTCGCTGGCCGATCTCATCGTGCTCGGCGGCGCCGCGGCTGTCGAGAAGGCCGCGCAGGATGCCGGCGTGGCGATAACCGTGCCGTTCACTCCCGGTCGTATGGACGCATCGCAGGAACAGACGGACGCGCCATCCTTCGCTCCGCTGGAGCCGCGGGCTGACGCTTTCCGCAACTACATCAACAGCGGCAAGGTCCAATTCATGCAGCATGAGGAGGCGATGGTCGATCGCGCCCAGTTGCTGACGCTGACCGGGCCGGAGATGACGGTTCTGATCGGCGGCTTGCGCGTCCTCGGCGCCAATACCGGCGGCAGCAAGCATGGCGTTTTCACCAGCAAGCCAGGCGCGCTGACAAATGACTTTTTCCTCAACCTGCTCGACATGAGCACGGTGTGGCAGCCTGCGGGAGAGGCCGTGTACGAGGGCCGCGACCGCAAGACCAACGCGCTCAAATGGACCGGCACACGGGTCGATCTGATCTTCGGTGCGCACTCGCAGCTTCGCGCATTTGCGGAAGTCTATGCGTGCGCCGACTCGAAGGAGAAGTTCGTGAAGGACTTCGTCGCGGCGTGGACCAAGGTCATGAATCTCGACCGCTTCGATCTGCGCGGCTGATCGGACAGAACACTCTGTACCCGCCCGCCGGAGCCTCTCCGGCGGGCTTTTCGTTTGCAAAATCTTGGGTGTTGGCCCGGCCGTCCGAAGGCACTAAATGAAGGCGCGGAGACCAAATTGAACCTCATCATTTTCGATGTCGACGGCACGCTTATCGATAGCCAGCGGATGATCGTGTCCGCGATGAACCGGGCTTTCGAGACCCATGGGCTTGTGCCGCCAGCGCGGGACGAGGTGCTGTCCATCGTCGGATTGTCGCTGGAAACCGCCATGCGGGCCCTCGTGAAGGAAGAGCCGGATGCCCTCGCAGGACCGTTGACGGAAGCCTACAAGGCCGCCTTCTTCGATCTGCGGCAAAGCCCCGAGCATCACGAGCCATTGTTCCCTGGAGCGCTGGAGGCGCTCGATCGGCTCGCAACCCGCGATGATGTGGTTCTCGGCATCGCGACCGGAAAGTCGCGGCGGGGCGTGCAGGCGATCATGGATTTGCACGATCTGCACGGCCGTTTCGTCACGATCCAGACGGCGGACGATCACCCCTCGAAACCCGATCCTTCGATGGTGCTGCGGGCCGTCGCCGAGACCGGCGTTCTGCCGGGCAGGGCGGCTGTCATCGGCGATACGACCTACGACATGGAGATGGCGCGGGGCGCGGGTGCGTACGCAATTGGCGTATCGTGGGGCTATCACGCATCCGAGGCTCTGACCGCGTCTGGCGCGGCCACCGTACTCGGCAGTTTCGTCGATCTCGACCGCGCTCTGGAGGCGGGGTTCAATGACTGACAGCAATGACGGTCCGATGCAGGCCGCGCAGCGGTTGATGCGGCCTGATTTCCCCAAGCGGTTCTACAAACTGGCTGAAGCGGCGCGGGGGGAGGACGGCGGTTTCACCGTTCTGCTCGACGGAAGGCCTGTACGCACGCCGGCAAAGAACGTGCTCTCGGTGCCATCGGAGGACCTTGCCCGCGCTTTGGCCGAGGAATGGAACGCACAGGAATCCGTCATAGACCCTGCGGCAATGCCTCTTACGCGTCTGGTGAACTCCGCTCTTGACGGCGTTGCACGGGAGGCGAATGCCGTGCGCGATGAAATCGTGAAATACGCCGGGTCCGATCTCCTTTGCTACCGCGCGGAAGGACCGGAGCGCCTCGTCGCCCTTCAAGGCGATTCATGGGACCCCGTATTGGCATGGGCGCGCGACACGCTCGGCGCGCGTTTCGTGCTGGCGGTAGGCGTCGTGTTCGCGGCGCAGCCGCAAGAGGCTCTCGATGCCGTACGCCGGCCGATCGAGGACATCGATATTTTCCGGCTCGCCGCTGCTAGTGCCGTAACGACGCTGACGGGCTCGGCATTGCTCGCATTGGCGCTGCTTCGTGGGCGTCTTAGGGCCGACGAAGCCTGGGCCGCCGCCCATGTCGACGAGGACTGGAATATCGAACAGTGGGGCGTCGACGAAGAAGCCGCGGTCCGGCGCGACCTGCGCTATCGCGAAATGGCGGCTGCGGTGCGCGTGATGGAGTTGCTGCGCTGAGGAAAAGAAAAATCCCGGAAGCCGCGCTCGGCATCCGGGATTTCAGACGTCTCTTCGAAACCGGTTACTTGGCGTGGAGCAGGCGGATGCATTTCGCGGCCGCCTCGCCCATGACGCGCCCTTCGGCCTCGGTGAACTCGCCCTTGTTGTAGCGCGGTTCCAGATACCCGCGAACGGCGTTTTCCAGCGTTGCGTTGTTCTTCTCAACGGCCACGACTCCGTAGCGGTAGGTCTTCAGCGTTTCGCCGGACAGCCCCTTGGCGCATTCGTCCGCCGCTTTGCGGTCGGCGAGAGCGGCCGTCGGAATCGCGAAAAGGGCGAGGGCTGAGACTGTGACGATACGGAGCATGATACCTCACGAAGCTGATAGCGATTGGGTAAACGATCCCACGGGCGAATGATTCACTCAACGCAAATGAATGTCATCTGAACGGGACGGGACGGTCGATAACTGATTTGCCGTGGGAAAGTTGCATATTCGGGCCGTTGCGCGGTTCAAAGCAATAAGCGGCGCGATCCCGATCAGGGTGCCTCGGGAGTTTCACCCCCGGCCAGCACTTTCTTCTCGCGACGCCATGCGTGGAGGATGAACTCCGTATACCCTTGGGGTTGGCTGCGGCCCGAGAAAATCAACTCTCGCGCGGCCTGAAAGGCTGGACCGTCGAAGCCTGGCGCCATCGGGGTGTAGGTCGGGTCATTCGCGTTCTGCCGGTCGACGACGGCGGCCATCCTTTTCAGGATGTCATCGACGAGTTGCGGGCTGGCAACGCCGTGATGAAGCCAGTTGGCGACATGCTGGCTCGAAATGCGCAAGGTCGCGCGATCTTCCATCAGCCCCGTGCCGTGGATGTCGGGAACCTTGGAACATCCGATGCCGTGGTCGATCCAGCGCACGACATAGCCGAGAATGCTCTGGATGTTGTTTTCCAGCTCGGCCCGGATTTCATCCTCGGACAGCGATTCCGGCGCAGGATGAAGCGGAAGCGCGAGCAGGTCGCGGCGCGGGGCGGGTCGTCCGGCGTACAATTCCCGCTGCCGCGCGCGCACGTCGCACATATGATAATGGAGCGCATGCAATGTCGCGGCCGTAGGCGAGGGCACCCAGGCGGTGCTTGCTCCCGCTTCCGGATGCGCGATCTTCTGCGTAAGCATTTCGGCCATCAGGTCGGGCGAAGTCCACATTCCCTTGCCGATCTGCCCGCGCGTGTTGAGCCCCGTTTCCAGGCCCGCCTGCACATTGTTCCGCTCATAGGCCTTGATCCAGGTTTCCGACCGCATGGCCGTCTTTGTAACAACAGGCCCGGCTTCCATGATGGAATGGATCTCGTCGCCCGTGCGGTCGAGAAACCCGGTATTGATGAAAAATACCCGCTCCCTCGCGGCGTGGATGGCGGCGCGGAGATTGAGGCTCAGCCGGCGCTCCTCGTCCATGATGCCGATCTTGATCGTTCCGGCTTTCAGGCCGAACAGCCGTTCGAGTTTTTCGAACAGCGCGACGGACAGCGCCACCTCGTCGGGACTGTGCATTTTGGGCCGCACGACGTAAATCGCCCCGGCACGGCTGTTGCGCAACGCCTGGCTGCCCCGGAGGTCGTACAGCGCAATCAGCGTGGTCACGGCCGCGTCCAGCAGCGTTTCCGGAATGTCCTCGCCGCTGTCCGTCCGCACAATGTCCGTCATCATGTGATGGCCGACATTGCGGATCAGCAGGAGACTTCGTCCATGCAGCGTCAGCGTCGTTCCGTCCGGCGCGGTGTATGTGCGGTCGGGCGCGAGCGCGCGCTCGATCGCTTTTCCGTTCTTCCGGAACTGTGCCGTCAGCGTTCCCTTCATAAGTCCGAGCCAGTTTCTGTAGAGGCCGATCTTGTCCGCGGTGTCGACGGCGGTGACGCTGTCTTCGCCGTCGATGATGGTGCTGAGGGCGGATTCAATTTCCACATCGGCGACGCCGGCCGGGTCCGTCTTGCCGATCTGCCGGCTGCGGTCGATGACAAGTTCGATATGAAGGCCATGATGCACGAGGAGAATGGCCGATGGCGCCGCCGGATCGCCGCGATAGCCGGCAAACGCGGCGGGGTCGGTCGGTCCTGTCGTCGTGTCGTCCTGCAGACGCACCAGGAGCTTTGCGCCGTCGATACGATAGGAGGCGACGTCCGCGTAGGAGCCGCGGGCGAGGGGCACCATCCTGTCGAGAAACCCGCGTACATACTCGACCACCCTGCGCCCCCGGACCGGATTGAAGGCCTCGGAGCGGTCAGCGCCGCCCGTTTCCGGGATGGCGTTGGTGCCGTAAAGCGTGTTGTAGAGGCTGCCCCAGCGGGCATTGGCGGCGTTCAGCGCGTATCGGGCATTGGTGGCGGGCACCACGAGCTGTGGGCCGGCGACGGATGCGATCTCGGGGTCGATCTCCCCGTTGTCTACGGTGAAAGCCTCAGGCTCCGGAAGCAGATATCCGGTCTCGGTCAGGAAGCGTTCGTAGGCCGCGGGATCGGCGATCCGGCCGGGATGCCGCAGATGCCAGCCATCCATGTCGCTCTGCAGTTCGGCGCGGCGCGCCAGCAGGTGGCGGTTCCGAGGCATCAGTTCAGCGACGATTTCTTCGAAGCCTGCCCAGAAGGCCTCGGGGGCAATGCCCGTGCCGGGAATCGCCTCCTTGTCGACGAAGGCACGCAGCGCGCTGTCGATCTGCAGCCTTCCTGTCGGTACAGAGATCATCGGATGCGGCTCCCTGACGTTTCATGGCCGCATGACCCACCGGCGGAGGGTGTGTCAACTTGTCACTTGGGATGAGCCGCGTGCGGAATTCCCGGCGGTGCCGTCGGGCTCCGCAAAATACCTTCGGAATTGCAAGATGTTGGGAGGGCGGTTCCGCCGCCGGCGGCTCCGGTGGCGGAGCACGGATTAGCCCAAGGTCGCGTGCTCCCGCCGCCGGGAGAGGACCCGGCGGGGCGATGCTTGACCTTGGATTATGATTGGTGCGGTCGAGAAGACTCGAACTTCCACGGGTTGCCCCACAGCGACCTCAACGCTGCGCGTCTACCAATTCCGCCACGACCGCGAAAAAGCCGGGTCGATGCCCGGCGCGCGTCTGTAACAAATACTATCAGGCGCCACAAGTGCGAGAGTTCACCGCGCGTCGGATGCGCGCTTCAGAACTTCTTTGACCTCGACCGCGATGCGATTGCCGATGACGACGATCGAGCCGCGCGCCACCGGCATCGAATTGGCCAGAATCGTCACGTCGTCGTCTTCCGTGGCGTCGAGTTCGATGACAGCTCCGCGTCCCATGCGCAGCAGCTGATGGATGGGCATATTGGTCTGGCCCAGCATCACCGATATATCGAGGCGTATGTCGTCGAGAACGGCCATGAGAATCTTTCTGAACGCGAAACTGCGTGACCCGCAGAGGTCAGCATGCTCATGGTTAACCCATGCTTAACAGTCTGATTTCGTTCGCTCCGCAGCAGCCGGGCCAGGCGCCCGAATGGCGCGTAAGCCGTGGCCTCGTGCCTTATCCGGCGGCGGTGGCCGCGATGGAGGCGCGGGCGGCCGCCATCGCTGATGGCCGTGCGCCGGAAATGGTCTGGCTGCTGGAGCACCCGCCCCTTTATACCGCCGGCACAAGCGCCACGGACGCCGACTTGCTCGATGCTGGTCGGTTTCCCGTTTTCCCGGCCGGAAGGGGTGGGCAGTACACCTATCACGGGCCGGGGCAGCGTATCGCTTATGTCCTTCTCGACCTGAAGCGTCGGAGGCCCGATGCGCGGGCTTTTATCGCCGCGCTCGAGGAATGGCTGATCAGGGCACTTGCTGCATTCAGCGTAGACGGACAGCGCCGGCCGGGGCGTGTTGGCGTGTGGGTCAGGCGGCCAGAGAAGGGCAGGGGGGCCGAAGACAAGATCGCGGCTATCGGGGTACGGCTCCGCCGATGGGTCAGCTTTCACGGCATCAGCCTGAATGTTGAGCCTGATCTCGGCCATTACTCGGGAATTGTGCCCTGCGGCGTGCGGGGCCCGGGCGTGACGAGCCTGGTCGATCTTGGTCGGCCGGTCGGCATGGACGAGGCCGATTTTGCCCTGCTGACCGCTTTTCGTGAGATTTTCGGGGATGTAACGCCCCTTGAGGGCGATCCGCCGGAATTGGCGGAGGTCGCTCTTCAGGCCTGATCAGGCGTCCGGAAGGACAGCAAAACCGTCCTTTCCCTCCATGGGGGCCAGATCGTCGGCTCTGGCCGGCCGCACCGCGATGTCTTCGACGCGGGCGCCGGGAGGTCCCCGTTCCATGAGAGCCAGGGCAGGCTCTACAGAAGAGTCCTCGCCCGAGAGGACAGCCTCGACCCAGCCGTCATGCCGGTTCCGCACCCAGCCCCGGACGCCGAGTGTCCCGGCCAGCTGTGCCAGCCATGCGCGGTAGCCGACGCCTTGCACGCGTCCCCGGATTTCGACCTGAACTTCCGTGGTTGCCATAACGCTGCTTTAAACCCTTCAGTGTAGGACAACGTTCAAAATGGCTCTCCGGGGGGAAACGGCCATGAACGCGATTGCTGCCATAAAGATACTCGTGGCCGATGATTCCGCCACGGTGCGCAAACTGATACGGGATTTCGCCGAGCATCTGGAGACGCCGGTCGAGGTTGCCGAGGCCGACGACGGGCCCAGCTGCCTGGAGAAGCTTGAGGCGTCCCGCTTCGACATGGCCTTTATCGACGTCCACATGCCGGGCATGACCGGCATCGAGGCTCTTTGCCACGCACGCCATGGGGGCAACGACACCTTCGTCGTTATCATGTCCGGTGAACCGAAGGATGAGATCGTCGATATTGCCCGCAAGCTTCAGGCATACGATTTTATCCGCAAGCCGTTCCGCCGCGACGAACTCGCAAATATCTTCCGCACCTACGAGCGCATCGTGAAGCCGGTGCGCGCGCTTCTGGTCGATGATTCCGCGACTGTGCGGCGGGTTATCAGCAAGATCATCGAGCAATCCATCTTCCGCGTGTCGATGGAGGAAGCGCCGACAGGGTTCGATGCGGTCGAGCTTTGCAAGGAAGGCCGTTTCGACGTGGTGTTTCTCGACATGAACATGCCGGGCTTCGACGGCCCCGAAACGCTCGCGCGCCTGCGCAGCAGGAATCCGAATGCCAGGGTGGTCGTTAATTCCAGCGAGCCGGAAGAGGTGGTTCGCAAGCGCTTCGGCAATCAGCGCATCGATATCTTTCTGAAGAAGCCGTTCTATCCGAAGGATGTGGATCGGGCGATGCGTGTCTGCTTCGATCTGCCGTCGCCGTATCAGATCGATACCGCGGCCGCGTAGGCGCTTGGTCCAACGGCCGTCTGTTCGCATCTCCGCAACTGTCCCATACTCCCGGGAAACAACCCGGGAGTTTAAGAATGGACGTTCGCGCAGCGGTGGCGGTCGGCGCCGGCAAGCCCCTCGAAATCACGACGGTTCAACTCGAGGGTCCGAGGGCCGGCGAAGTCCTGGTCGAGATCAAGGCCACGGGCATCTGCCACACCGACTGGTTCACGCTGTCCGGCGAAGATCCCGAAGGGTTGTTCCCCGCGATCCTCGGCCACGAAGGCGCGGGCATCGTGCGCGAGGTCGGAGCCGGCGTCACCAGCGTGAAGCCCGGCGATCACGTCATTCCGCTCTACACGCCGGAATGCCGCCAGTGCCCGTCCTGCCTGTCGCGCAAGACCAATCTCTGCACGGCCATCCGAGCAACGCAGGGGCAGGGCGTCATGCCGGACGGCACATCGCGCTTTTCGATCGGCGGCAAGAAGCTCCATCATTACATGGGCACGTCCACCTTCGCGAACTATACGGTTCTGCCGGAGATCGCGGTGGCGAGGGTGCGGGAAGACGCCCCATTCGACAAGATCTGCTACATCGGCTGCGGTGTAACGACAGGCATCGGCGCCGTCATCAACACGGCGAAGGTCGAGCCGGGAGCCACCGCCATCGTGTTCGGCCTCGGCGGCATCGGGCTCAACGTCATTCAGGGTCTGCGCCTTGTCGGCGCGGACATGATCATCGGCGTCGACATCAACAATGACAAGAAAGCCTGGGGCGAGAAATTCGGCATGACGCATTTCGTCAATCCGAAGGAGGTCGATGGCGACATCGTTCCGTATCTCGTCAACCTGACCAAGCGCGGCGCGGACCAGATCGGCGGCGCGGACTACACGTTCGATTGTACCGGCAGCACCAAGGTCATGCGCCAGGCGCTCGAAGCCTGCCATCGCGGCTGGGGCGAAAGCATCATCATCGGCGTCGCCGGCGCGGGGCAGGAGATTTCGACCCGCCCGTTCCAGCTCGTCACCGGCCGCGTCTGGAAAGGCACGGCTTTCGGCGGGGCGAGGGGCCGTACGGACGTGCCGAAGATCGTCGACTGGTACATGGACGGCAAGATCCAGATCGATCCGATGATCACCCACACCATGCCGCTGGAAGACATCAACAAGGGCTTCGACCTGATGCACCACGGCGAGAGCGTCCGGGGCGTCGTGGTATTTTAGACATTTCCCGTTTATATGCGGGCTAGGCTGGCAGTTGTCGGTAAACGGGTGAGGGGATCCATGTCGGGCGTATCGCTGGAAGGGCGAAACCGGGCTGTGGGCGGGGGTACCGTTTCTGGGCTTATCTTTGCGTGCGCCGCGCTCGCTCTCGGCGCCTGCACAACTATCCAGCGCGTCCCTCTGCCCGAGGCCGAGGTTTCAAAGGCCGCCGTCCTCAACGACACCCGCTCCGTGGATCAGATCAGGATCTGGGGTGACCAGAAGGCCCCGGTCCAGGAATATCTCGGTACGAAGCCGGATGCCGAACTCCGGGCCGAGTTTCCCGCGCTGTACGGCCGGCCCCATACCTATCTGGCCCTGTCGGGCGGCGGCGAGGACGGAGCGTTCGGTGCGGGTCTTTTGACCGGGTGGACAGCAAAAGGAACGCGGCCCGAATTCACCATCGTCACCGGGGTCAGTACCGGCGCGTTGATCGCGCCCTTTGCCTTTCTCGGCTCGGCGTATGACGGCCGGCTGACCGAGATTTACACGCAATATTCGCTCGAGGACCTCGTCAAGAAACGCTCGGTCTTCTCCATCCTCCCGGCCGCCTCCGCCGTCGATCCGAAGCCGATGCGCGAATTGATCGCCCGCTATATCAGCCCCGCGGTGGTGGATCAGATCGCGGAGCAGCACCGCCGCGGCCGGCAGCTCTGGATCGGCACGACGAATCTCGATGCCGGTCGCCCGGTGCTGTGGAACATCGGCGCCATCGCCAGCAGTTCGGATCCGCGCCGCGTCGGGCTGATCCATGACGTCCTGCTTGCCTCCGCTTCCATCCCCGGCGCGTTCCCGCCCGTTCTCATCAATGTGCGCGCCGACGGCCGCACCTATGACGAACTGCACGTCGATGGCGGCACGACCAATCAGGTGTTTCTCTATCCGGCCGGTACGGACTGGAAGTTCGTTACGCAGAAGCTGCGCGTGAAGGGCCGCCCGGAGCTCTATGTCATTCGCAATGCCTCGCTCAGCCCTACCTATGAACCGGTGAAGGCCGAGCTTCTGCCCATTGCCGGCCGTTCCATTTCGTCACTGATCCGGACTCAGGGTATCGGCGATCTCTACCGCATCTATTTCTCCGCCCAGCGCAGCGGCCTCGATTTCAATCTGGCATTCATACCGCCCGGCAATCAGGCGCCGCCGAACACCGTGTTCGATCAGGTCCACATGCGGAAGATGTTCCAGCTTGGACAGCAGCAAGCCAGTGACGGTTCCGCCTGGCACAAATCGCCGCCCGGGTTCTGACCTGGTCCGCCGCTTGTTCACGAAGCCTCGCCCGGTTCCGCTCGTTCGGGGTTGATAGGGCCTGCCGCTTGCGCCTTCGGGTCTGGTGAACGTATCGCGATCTCGCCTCCTCTCCTTCTCAAGGCGGATGCGTCGGCAATGCATCGAGAAGGTGGACTGGGGTCTCGAAATGACCGTCATCGACCCGTTCGGAAACCGCATCCGGTTCTGCGAACAGCGGCGCGTCTAGACCGTCGCCGCCGAGTTGGGCATCACGGCCTGAATGTCGTTACGAATCGATATTCCGGCTCGGGCTTTGCCAGAAGATCGCCGAGCGGCAGCTTGAATTCGGCGCGCGTCTTTTCCGGCGAGACGGTGCCCGTGCTGTCCACGATCTCGCTTGCCTCGACGCCCCAGGTGATGCCCTTGCCGTCGGTCGAACCGAAGATCGCCGTCTGCGTCATGCGCGTGATCTCGTCGGAGCCCGCGATCATCTTCAGTTCGGCCGGTGGCGCCAGCGTCATGGTCAGCCGCCACAGGCCGGAGCCGGCGTCTTCCAGCGCGTAGCTGAGGGCGTGCGCCTGCGGCGGCGCGTCCTTCGGCAGGTAGGATTTTTCCGCCGCGACCTTCGCAATCGTTTCCAGCGGTCCGCGCGCTTTCATGATGCAGATCTGGTCGGTGCCTTCCGTGTAGGTCTCGACGGTGACGGACAGGCCGAGCTTCTCGGCGGCGTCCTTGTCCGCGCAGAAGGGGCGTCCCGCCACGCCCGGGATGTTCTGCGCGGCCGCGATCGTCGTCGCCGGAACCGATGCACGGACCTCGAACGAAGCTTCATCCGGGCCGGCCGTCTTGAGAGTCTGGTCGACATTGAAACAGCCGCCCAGGGCAAGGGTCAGGGCGGCGATGGGAGCCAGACGGCGAAACAGCATGAAGGAAATCTCCGGAAGCGGCGGAAAAGCCACGAATCGTCACCATAATCTATCGTGGTGTGGCCTTCTGATGGTTGGTCATTGCCCCGGACGCCGACTCCGCTACAAGGGCCTGAAATTCAGCCCCTTTCGCCGGAGCCTTCATGGCCGAGCCGGAGCTTCAGACCGCGACGCCGCCTGAGACGCCCGAAAAGCAGGGCGCGGTGACGGCTGCGCTCGTCGAAGCCGTCAGCGAGACCATCCGCGTCGGAGATGCCGAGCGTCTCAGGACGCTTGTCGGCGGGCTCCACGAGGCCGATCAGGGCGAACTGCTGGAGACGCTGGAAACCGAGCTGCGTCCTGGCCTTATCGAACTGCTCGGCGCCGATTTCCATTTCGCGGCGCTGACGGAGGTCGACGAGGCTGTCCGTCTCGAAGTTCTTGAAACCCTTCCCACGGAGGTCGTGGTCGAGGGTTTGCGCGAACTCGAATCCGACGACGCGGTCTACATCCTCGAAGATCTTCCGGCCGACGAACAGCAGCTCATTCTCGAACTGCTGCCGCTGCCGGAACGGGCGGCGCTGACGCGCAGCCTTGATTTTCCGGAAGAGTCGGCTGGCCGCCGCATGCAGACGGATTTCGTCGCGGTGCCGCCGTTCTGGACCGTCGGCCGCACGATCGACTATCTGCGCGAAATGAAGGATGCGCCGGAGACCTTCTACGAAGTCTACGTCATCGATCCCGCGTTCAAGCTGCTCGGCACCGTTCCGCTCGACAAGCTGCTCCGTTCACCGCGCGAGGCGCGGCTCGAGGCTATCCTGAACAAGGATATCCGCGAGGTGAAAGGAACCGAGGACCAGGAAGAGGCAGGCCGCCTGTTCCAGCGCTACAATCTCGTGTCCGCACCTGTTACCGATGATGCGGGACGTCTTGTCGGTGTATTGACGATCGACGATATCGTCGACGTCATCAACGAAGAGGCGGACGAGGACATAAAGGCGCTCGGCGGCGTTCTCGGCGATGAAGAGCTGTCGGACACGGTCGGCGAGACGGCGCGTTCGCGCTTTCCGTGGCTCCTCGTCAATCTCGGCACGGCGTTTCTCGCGGCCGGCGTTATCGGCGTGTTCGAAGGCACGATCCGGCAGATGGTCGCGCTTGCCATTCTCATGCCGATCGTCGCTTCGATGGGCGGCAATGCCGGCACGCAGGCCATGACGGTGACCGTCCGCGCCATTGCGATGCGCGATCTCGGCACCCGCAATATCCGGCGTATGGTCACGCGTGAAGTTCTGGTCGGTCTGGCCAACGGATTGAGTCTGGCGCTGCTTCTCGGCGCGGGCGCGAGCCTCTGGTTTCAGGATCCGGAACTCGGCGTGGTCATCGCTGTTGCGCTGGTCATCAACATGGTTGTGGCGGGGCTGTTCGGTTCGGTCGTTCCGCTGACGGTTAACAGGCTGAAGCTCGATCCGGCCGTGGCGTCCGGCGTGTTTGTCACCACCTTGACGGATGTCGTTGGATTCTCAGCCTTTCTTGGCCTTGCGGCTTGGTGGTTTGGCCTCTTCTGAGGCCGCATGGAACGCATGCCGGACCCCGTGCCGCGGCATTGCGTGCCTGTAGGGGCGGGCGTATACCGGCGCGCCTTTTGGCGGCGGACCCTTGTTGGCCGAGCCGCGTTCTGAAGGTGCTGGCGCCGCTTCGGCGCATCACGGGCCTAGGTCCATATGTCTCCCTCATCGCTGGAATGTTCGGTTCCGGGCGCCTCCGCGCCCGGTGTCTCGGTAGCGCGCGGGTCGCGCGAAACCTGGCTTCTCACGCTTGGCTCTCTCGGTGTCGTTTACGGCGATATCGGCACGAGCCCGCTCTATGCCCTGCGGGAATCCATCCTGCATGCAGGGCAATCCCCGACGGCGGCGGAAGTCATCGGCATCGTCTCGCTGCTGGTCTGGGCGCTTATTCTTGTCGTTACGCTGAAATATGTTGCGTTGCTGCTGCGCGCCGACAACCACGGCGAGGGCGGCACGCTTTCGCTTATGGCTTTGGCGCAGAAGGCGCTGCAAAAGCCGAACAGGATCGTTCTGGGTCTCGGTGTCGTCGGCGCGTCGCTGTTCTACGGCGATGCGATACTGACGCCGGCGATCTCGGTTCTGTCGGCGGTCGAGGGCCTCGAATACGCGACGGATATCGACGAGGGCTGGATCGTGCCGATCGTGCTCGGAATCCTGATCGTGCTTTACTCGGTGCAGTCCTGGGGCACGTCCAAGGTCGCGGCGTTTTTCGGCCCGATCATGCTGGTCTGGTTCACGACTCTCGCCGTGCTCGGCCTCATCCACATCAATGACTCACCGCAGATCCTGAACGCCCTCAATCCGCTCAATGCGCTCTGGTTCATGACGAACCACGGCATCATCGGCTTCACGGTGCTCGGCGCGGTGTTCCTCGCCGTGACCGGCGCCGAGGCGCTGTATGCCGACATGGGTCATTTCGGCCGCACTGCGATACGCCGCGCATGGCTGTTTTTCGTGCTGCCCGGGCTGTGCCTGAACTATCTCGGGCAGGGCGCTCTGGCGCTCGCCCATCCGGAGCAGGTAGGCAATCTGTTCTTTTCGACGGCGCCCGAGTGGGGTCGCCTGCCGCTGGTCCTGCTCGCCACGGCCGCGACCGTCATCGCCGCCCAGGCCGTCATTACGGGCGCGTATTCGCTGACGCATCAGGCGACGCAGCTCGGCATCCTGCCGCGTCTTGCCGTGCAGTACACATCGGAAAAGGAACGCGGCCAGATTTACATGCCGAAAGTGAACTGGCTCATGCTCGCCGGCGCGCTGTTTCTCGTCATCATCTTCGAGACGTCGAGCAATCTGGCCGCCGCGTATGGCATTGCGGTCGTCGGCACGATGATCGTTTCCACCATGCTTGCGGTGCCTGTCATCGCGCGGCTGTGGGGATGGGGCTGGATCGCGGCGCTGGCCGTTGCCTTGCCGTTCTTCGCGCTGGACTCGGCTTTCCTTGCGGCGAACCTGCTCAAGCTGGCGGATGGCGGCTGGATTCCGCTGGCGCTTGGCGCGCTCCTTGTTGTCGCGATGTGGACATGGATTCGCGGCACGGCCATCGTCTATGAGAAGGTCCGCCGCGAGAGTGTCGCTCTTAAAACCGTCATCGAATCGATGGCCCGTAGCAAGTCCATCGTGCGCGTGCCGGGCACGGCCATTTTCCTGACATCCGATACGGAGGTCGCGCCGGCGGCCATGATGCACAATCTGAAGCACAACAAGGTCCTGCATGAGCAGAACGTGCTTCTGACAATACAGACGCAGCAGGTGCCTTATGTGCCGACGGAAGAGCGGACCACGTTCGAGCGTCTGTCGGACGACTTCTCGCGCGTCATCTTGCGCTATGGCTACATGGAGTCGCCGAACATCCCGCGTGCGCTCGACCGCTGCAAGGCCGAGGGCCTCAGCTTCGAGATCATGTCAACCTCGTTCTTCATCGGCCGGCGATCCTTCAAGATATCGTCCGAAGGCGTCATGCCAACTTGGCAGGACAGGCTGTTCATCTTCCTGACCCGGCAGGCCGACGACGTCATCACCTATTTCCGTATCCCAGCGGGGCGCGTCATCGAGCTCGGGAGCCAGATAACGCTGTAGGCCGGCGGCCACGTCGTCGAGCGTCGCCGCGTCCGGTGCGCGGTAAAGATCGGGGTCGTAATCCTCTTCGTCCTCCGGCTCCGGTTCCGGGAGGCGCGGCGTTTCGTAAGCGTTCGGCTGCGTTTCATAACTGTCGTCGTCGAACACGAGCGGCGGCAGGTCTTCGAGGTCGCCGTCCTCGAGATCGCCGTGCAGCAGATCGTCCATCGTCAGTACGACGCGCGGTTCGATGTCGTCTGGAACCGGCACGGACAACTCCGCCTGCGCGATGCTGGCGACGATTTCGCGGACAAACTCCTGTTCATCTGCGAAGCGCGGCGGGGGCGGAGGTTCGGCCACTGCAGCCGCCGGAACGATAAGCGGATCGAACGGCGGCGCAGCCGGAGCGGTTTTTGGCACCGGGTCGTCGAACCGGTCCGCGGGCGCAATCCTGTAAAGGCCGCGGAATCTGTCGGGGTCCACAGGCTCGCCGTTGCGCAGGATGGCAATGTCGCGCCTTTTGGCGAGACGCACGGCCGTGGCGCGCACTTCGAGAAGCAGGCTCTTCCAGTCCAGCCCGGCCTTCGAGGCGATGTCTCGCGCCACCTCGGACGGACAGATGCCGTCGGCCTCACCACGCTCGCGGGCAAGACGCAGGACCGCTTCCTCCAGCGTCTCGTTGGAAATCTTCACTTCACGCGAGCCCTCGTCCAGGTCGCCGCCTCATAGCTGTCGGATGCAAACTGGCGCCTCCACAGAACGATCGCCACCAGCACTGTCGTCCCCATGAACGCGACGGGGCCGGCAAACCAGCCGAGATAGGCCAGCGCGAAGAAATAGGCGCGCAGGCCGCGGTTGAAATGCCGGGCGGCGGAAACATTGAGACGCGCAGCCCGCTCAACCGCCTGTTCCACCTCCCGTTTGTCGCGATGGTCCCGGAGCGGCATGGCTCCCATAAGGATCGCGACGTAGTTGAACAGCCGGTATGACCAGACGAATTTGAAGAACGAATAGGCGAAAATGATGGCAAGGCCGAGGACCTTGATCTCGAACATGCCGCGCGTCGTGGTGCGGCTGAACGGCAGGACCCGGAAAACTTCGGTAGCGGCGTCGGTAAATCCGAGCACGGAGATGGTGCCGCCGATGGCAAGAAAGGCGGAAGAAGCAAAAAAGGCGGTGCCATTCTGCAGCCCCGTCATCAACTGACCGTCGAGGATGCGGTTGTCGCGCTGCTGGAACCGCTGCATCCAGATGAAGCGCTGTTCGTGAAGAACCGAATTGAGACTGCGCCGTCCATACGGCGTGTATTCGACAAGGATGTAGTAGATCAGCCACGCCACGCCGAAGACCGCGAAGGCGCAGACATCCAGGAAACTGAAATCGGTCATAGCAGCCCCAGTTCCCGGAGTTCGATGACGAGATGCGGCGGCAGGCCGGTTTGCGCCTCGGCGTCCCGCATGTCGCGAGGGATGTCCTTGTCCGCGAGATAGCGCCAGCCCTGGAAGGGCCGGTGCGGCCGCGGCTCGGTCCGGATCAGCTTCGGCTCAAGCACGATCTGGCAGCGCGAGATGCCGTCCTTGTCCGTCACGGCCCGGAGGTCGAGAATGCGCTGCCGCGCGCACATCATCCCCTTGATGACCCAGTAAAGCGA
>LNFM01006646.1_pt1 | contig 18850 bp, 23 predicted proteins | sample 596031 | NCBI WGS metagenome assembly LNFM01 (sample SAMN04254537, study PRJNA301005) | activated carbon metagenome | isolation source: dual media filters at the Ann Arbor, Michigan drinking water treatment plant | place: USA: Ann Arbor | reverse complement strand
CCGCCTTGATCACCGCCGACATCGCGTCGTTGCGGCGCGGGATGTCGAAGCGGCAGGTGCCGAGGCGGTAGTACATGTCGGGCAGCAGGCAGAAATAGCCGTGTTTGGCGATGCGCCGCGCCATGTTACACAGTTCTTCGCGGAAACCCGGCGCATCCATGTAGAAAATGATGCCGGGAAAACGACCCGGCACATCGGGACAGGCGGCGAAGGCCGGGCATTTTCCGTATTTGGTGGTGACGGTGACGTGCTGTTCGATCAGGGCCATGCGGGTTTTCCTCCGTTGTGTTTCGCTGCAGACTGCAGTTGCGGACTCGATTGAAAAATTACTTGCCGTATTCCTCGGCTTTCGGTAATTCCGGCGTTTCGATGAACCACTCAGCCCTTGATGCCCAGAAAATGCTGCCGTCGGGTTTCAGGTCCGGCGCCGTATCCAGCACGCCGGCGGGAATCAGCATGTTTTCGGTGCCGGTCACCTGGTGCGGCACGCGGGTGCCGCACTGCGTGCAGAAAGCCACCGCAAAACGTTTGGCCCCGGGCAAATCATAACGGCGCGCCAGCGATTCGCCGGCCAGCCATCGGAACTGCGCCGCCGGCACGAAAAGATTGGCGGCATGCGCCGCGCCGGTGACCTTGCGGCAGCGCGTGCAGTGGCAGTAACGAAATGCCGTCGAGGGCGGCTCGATTTCAAAACGGACTTCCCCGCACAGGCAGCTGCCGGCGACGGCGGATGCTGATGACATGGTGTTTCCTCCGGTGGTGGGCGGCAACGGGTGGCCGCGGAGGATTATCCGATGTACGGGGCCGTTACGGCAAAACGGGGCCCTGCGGCCCCGTATCAATGCGGCAAGCTGAACCAGACGTCAACCGCGCCCCGGCCCGCGTTCGCCGTCCTGGCGCCTTTCGAAATTCCCGCGGGGCTGTCCTTCACCGCGCATCTGCGGCGCGCGCTGCTGGAACTGCGGCCGCGGGGCCTGCTGTGCGCGCGGCACTCGTTGCGGCCGGGGCTGCGCAGCCTGTGCTGCCGGACCGGACGGTCGGGGCGCGACACGCTGCGGTTCGGACCTGCGGAATTCTCCGCGTTCCCGCGGTGTCGGCTGCGCCTGTAAACGGGACTGCGGCGCCGGTGCGATCTGCGGCTGTGCCGACACCGCGGCAGGCTGTTGCGGGACCGCCGACGGCTGCCGGGGCACCGTCAGGGGTTGCGGCGGCATCGACGGCGTGCGGTTCCAGTCCGGGCTGCGCTCGCGCTGCGGCGGCGCCGTACGCTGGAAATCCGGGCGTGCATGGACCTGCGGCCGCTGCACTGCCTGCTGCCGCTGGTGGCGCTCGCGCACCGCGGTGTCATGCGGCCGGTAACGGTAATGTTCGCGATGGATAACATGCCGATACTCGCCCCGCGGATAACGCTCGCCGTAATAATGACGCTGGTACAGCGGCAGCGGCGCCGGGGCGTAGACAATGCGGCGGTCCCAGTGATCCCAGCCGGGACGGTAACGCGTCCAGTGCGGGCCCCAGTGCAGGTGCCAAAGCGGCGCGGCATCGACATACCAGCCGCGAAAGTACAGTGGCGGGCTGACGTAGTAACGCACGGGCACCCGCAGCACGAACAGCGGCACATCATCGGGATCAACCGCGGTCCACGGTCCATCGTACCAGTCGCTCATGTACCAGTGATCTCCGTGGTACAACCAGTAGTAGCCGTCGTAGAAAAAATAGTTCGCCTGCAACTGCGGCGCGTAATAGACGGGGTAGCCCGGCACCAGCACCAGTTCGGGATAACCGGCATGGTGGATGCCGATGCTGATGGCAGATGATGCGGCGGCAGCCGGAACCCAGGCGACCGCGGGAATCGCGGTGCCCAGCAGCAATGACAGTGCGATGAATGTGTGACGCATGGTCTGTCCTCCTGCGCGAGTCAGCTGTGGCCGCGGCGTCCGCCGTGGCCCCGATGGTGATGAGGGCGGTACTGCCTGCCACCCCCGCCGTATACGTCGAAACGGATGACCGGACCGTGCCAGGCGGCTGCCGGCACGTAGAGCACGGGCGCAGGTCCGTAATAGGCGGGTTCGACCGGCACGGCAACGCAGCCGCCAAGGGCGGTCAATGCGGCCAGAACCAGGACTGTCTGCGCGGATTTCCGCATGTCGGGATCCTCCTTGTGTTCTTGGACAGAACCCTGCCACGCCTTATCCCACCGATTTTGTAAGAGTTTGTGACGATTACCGGCACACAGGCTGTTGCCGCGGAACGACGGGCGGCAACCGTGCCGTCCTGAGGGAGCCTCCTGTGTTCGCTGGCGTACGGACATGGCCGTGCAGGGACGGCACTCTGACTGGCACCGGTTCCGCGGGACGCGACACCTCGCACCCTCCGCCGGCAGCAATGATCAGGAGAACACCATGAACAAGGATCAGGTGAAGGGACGGCTGAAAAAAGCCGAAGGCAAGGTCAAGGAGGTTGCCGGAAAGATCGTCGGTGACAGATTCCTTGAACAGAAAGGCCGGAACAAAGGGGCCGCCGGCGCCGTACAGGCGGGTTATGGCGACCTGAAAAACAACCTGAAGAAAATCGGCTGAGAAGCCGGTTGAAACCAGCGAGGAACTGAATATGGAATTCAAGACGGTCGATTCACCAAGAACACGCAGCGGGCATATCGGCACCCCTTCCGGTCCGGACATGCGCAAGGGGCCGGGGCCTGGTCTGATGGGCGCGGAAACACTGATCGGCAACGATGTCTACAACAAGCAGGGCGAGGACATCGGCGACATCAAGGAAATCATGCTCGACATGGCCAGCGGCCGGGTGGGTTACGCGGTGTTGTCCTTCGGTGCTTTTTTCGGCTTCGGTGAAAAACTGTTCGCAGTGCCGTGGAAAGCGCTGACACTGGATACAAAGAACAGGCGGTTCGTGCTCGACGTTGCGAAAAGCCGCCTCGCCGATGCACCGGGATTCAACAAGGACATGTGGCCCGACATGGCCGACCAGGCCTGGTCCACGGAAGTCCATGCGTTCTACGGCACCCGGCACTATCTGGACGACGAACATCGCGTGTAGCACACAGACGGGCATCCCTTTCTGATCACGGCCGGATTTCCGGCGGTTCCGGCCTGTGCCGGCCGCCGGGGAATTCCGGCCGTCCCGATTTGGTGCAGAATAGGCGGGCAAGGTGCAAGAACGCGGGCCCGGATCGGCCGGCAGCATCGGCTCAGCTCCCCGGGCATCGCAAAACAACAATACGTGTTTTGATAAACCGATCCGGAGGGGAAAATGCATCACTTCGCAACAGCCGCATCTGCATTGTGTTCCGCAACACTGCTGTTTTTATCCGCAGGCGTCCAGGCACAGTCCGCCGCGCCGTATCCGAGCAAGCCGATCCAGTTCGTGATTCCCTTCGGCGCCGGGGGCGATTCCGACCTCTCGGGTCGCAACGTCGGGCAGGTGGCGACGAAATACCTGGGCGGCAAGACCAACATCATTCCGGTGAACCGTGTCGGCGCCTCCGGCGCGATCGGCACCAGCTATGTCAAGGCCGCCCAGCCCGACGGCTACACGCTGCTGGTCGCGCGGATCGCCACGCACGCGATCCTGCCGGCCATCGACTCGAAGCTGAACTACAAGTGGAACGAGTTCACGATGCTGTCGCTGATCGAGCTCAATCCTTCGATCTGTTTCGTGCGTGCGGAGTCGCCCTACCGCAACGCGCAGGACCTGATGGAGGGGATCCGCAAGAACCCGGGCAAACTCAATTTCTCGACCGCCGGTCCGGGCACCGTGCAGAACATGACGCCGCAGTACTGGATGACGCTGGCGAAGCTGACCAAGGATCATGCCGTCGGCATCCATTACAAGAGTGGCGGCGAGGTGACCACCGCGGTAATGGGCGGCCAGGTCGATTTCGCCTGCAACAACGCGACGACGCTGGTGCCGCACATCAAGTCCGGGCGCCTGCGCGGACTGATGGCCTCACCGGACCGGATCGCCGAAGCGCCGGGCGTGCCGGGCGCGCGCGAGGCCGGTTATCCCGAGATGGAGAAACTGGTCGGCTGGACTGCACTGATGGGCCCGGCAGGACTCCCGAAGCCTGTGGTTGCGCAGTGGGTCAAGGTTTTCCAGCAACTGGCAAAGGACCCGGACTGGCAGGCCGGCAATGCACGCATCGGCGGCGTGCCGGCAATCCGCTCGCCGGAAGACAGCTACGCTTTCGTCAAGGAACAGTACGAGCTCTATTACCGACTGGCGACTGCGCTGGGCATCCGGCAGTAACCCGAAGCGCCCCGGCGCGCCGAAGGCATCACGCGCCGGGATTATCTCAAGTATTTGATTTTATTTTCATTTCTACAACATCTCCCCCGGCTGCGACAACGCATCCGCGGTGAGATGCCTGATCAGGTAGGCGCAGGCCTCATCCACCGAGTCGGTGCGGTACATCAGCTCGAGGTCTTTCGCATCGATGGTGCCATGGCGCACCAGCGCGTCGAAGTTGATCACTTCATTCCAGTAGTCGTTGCCGAACAGCAGGATCGGCATCGGCTTGCGCATGCGTTTGGTCTGCACGAGCGTCAGCATCTCGAACAGTTCGTCGAGTGTACCGTAGCCGCCGGGGAACACCACCAGCGCCTTGGCGAGGTAGGCGAACCAGAACTTGCGCATGAAGAAGTAGTGGAAATGGAATTCAAGTTCGCGGGTGACGTACGGGTTGACGAATTCCTCCTGCGGCAGCGAGATGGTGAGGCCGGCGTTGCGGCCGCGTGCTTCCGAAGCACCGCGGTTCGCAGCCTCCATGATGCCCGGCCCGCCGCCGGTGCAGACGACGAAGCGGCGGCGCCCCTCCGGGTCCAGACCCTTAGACCACTGGGTGAGGCGCGAGGACAGTTCGCGCGCGGCCTCATAGTATTTGTTGCCCTCGTTCAGGCGCGCCGATCCGAAGAACACGACAGTGTCCTCGACGCGTTCGGCATCGAGGCGGCTGCGCGGCTCGGCATACTCGGCCAGAATGCGCAACGGTCGTGCCGCGCGGCTGTTCATGAACTCGGGATTGCGATAGGCCTTGTCTTTATTCAATGCTTTTTTCAATGCCGGACTCCTCGATAACGCAGGTGGCGGACCGGTATCACCGGCTACACCGCCGTGCAGCGCGCGAAATGCACCCCGCCCCGTGCGCAGACCGACTTTAACGCAGCGCGCGCCGCCGCGGTGATTCGGGATACGGGATTTTTCCGGGGCCGCAGCGCGCCTGGACGGAACCGCGGCGCCGGATGAAAACGGGGACGGCGCAGGCCGTCCCCGTGATGCCACTGACAGGATCTGTGTTGCAGCAGCCGCTTATGCCCGGCCGTGTCCGCCGTGGCGTCCGTCACGGGCGCCGTGTTTGCCGCCGCGCCCTGCAAACAGCCGGTCGGCAACCTGCTGCTGCTCTGGCGACAGCGCCGCATACAGCGGTTTTTGCGCGGCGAGCCGCTCACCGATCCGCGTCGAGGAGGCGGCCATGAACTGCTGGCGCATTTCAAGGCGCTCGATCGCTGTCGGACGCTTGCGCTCGGTGTTGGCGGCGCGTTTTTCGCGGTGCGACTGGATGCGCGCATCGGCTTCCTTCGCCTGCTTGCGCATGACATCGGCGAAAGCATCCCACTGCGGCTGCTGCGCTTCGGTGATCTTCAGCGCGGTCTTCATGTAGGCGAGGCGCGCCTCGACGCGTTCGCCGGGCATGCGGAACGCCTGCTTGCCATGGTGGCCGCGCTGCGCGTACTGGCCCTGCCCAGGGGCCGGCGGGTTCGCCTGCGCGATGGCCAGGGGCACTGCAGCGGCAAAACCGGCAGCGACTAGAGTGCTCATGATCAGTTTGTTCATCATTGACCTCCGGATGGTTTTACGACTACCCGTCCTCCCGAAATGGAAGGCTCTGTGGTTGAGAGCAGGAGACAACACGGTGCGTTCCGCGCGGCAATGTAAGAAAACGTTACAAACGTATCGGCCGGTAACCCCCCCGCGGCAGGGCGTGGGGTGTTTATAATCCTCCAACACCCGGTAATTCCGGAAACCCCGAAACAATCCTCCGACATGAACAACACCAGGACCGGCCCCAAACCGCAGCTCGACGCACTTCTGCTTAAACTCCCCGGCGTCAGCGCCCGCAGGATCAACGGCCTCGACGCCTATTTCGTCAGCGATAAAATGTTCGCCTGCATCAGCGGCAGCGGCGTCGGCCTGCGCCTGCCCGCGGCGGTGGCAACGGAGCTGCAGTTCTCCCGCGACAATACCAGCGCCTTCCAGCCGGGCGGCATTGCCGGCACACGGGAGTGGGTGCAGATCGACCGCGCCGATGCGGCGGATTATGAAAAAGACATGGATCTGTTCCGCTCGTCGCTCGATTTTGTGAAAAACACGCGCTCGCGCTAGACCCGACGGCATGCTGAGGGTACTGAAACGGCTGCTGGCCGAAGCCAGCGACAGCACGGCGGTCCCCGGTTTCGAGCGCCGCCAACTGCAGCTCGCGGTGGCGGTGCTGCTGCACGAATCCACCCGCGTCGACCTCGAGACCCACGAGGCGGAACTGGCAGCGGCGGAACAGGCGCTGGCCGGCCTGTTCGGTCTGGATCCCGCCGGGTGTTCCGCGTTGCTGACGGAGGCGCGCGGCAAAATTGGCCACATCACCTCGTATTACGCGCAAGTGGCGGTGATCAAGCGCGATTTTTCGATGGAGCAGCGTGTGGCCCTGATCGAACAGCTGTGGCGCATCGCCTACGCCCATCACCCGCTCGATCCGTACGAGGATCATTTCGTGCGCAAGATCGCGCACCTGCTCCACGTGTCCAACACACAGGTGATGCTGGCGCGCTCGCGGGCGCGCGGCTGACCCGGCTTGTTCAGTAGTTGCCCGGCAGTGTGCCGATCAGTTTGGGCGACGGGCTGCCGTTGATCTGCAGCACTGCACCACCGCCCGATTCCGGGTAGATGCCCGTGATGCCTGTCACGGTGACCTGGTGGGTGACAAGGATCACCAATGGACCGTCAGCCGGCAGTTTCCCGAGAAATTTTCGCACGCCTTCGAGATTGCCTTCGCGCTGGTCCGGCCTTGCGAAGAAGGAATTGAGCGCGGGCAGTTCGCTGACCGGCCCGAGGCCGAGCAGGCGCGCGGTCTCCAGCGTGCGGCACCACTGCCCTGCGTAGACCTTGACGTCGCGGAGGCCGAGGCCGGCAATACGTTTGCCCAGCCGCGCCGCCTGCTGCCTGCCCGCGGCATCGAGGTTGCGCTGGGTGCTGCAGTCGCGCAGGCGGAAGTTTTCGGGATCACCCGTGCCGGGGGCGATGGCATGGCGCAGCAGCAGCACGCGGCCGGGTTTGGCGAGTTCCTCCAGCGGCAAGGCCGCGGCTGCGGGAAGCGCGGCACATGCAGCGAGCATTACAAACAGCAAGCTGCTCTGCTGCAACAACCTTGCGGCAATGCCAGCCATGATTTTTCCACTCCTGTTGAAGATGCAGTTCATTTTATGCAGATCACACCCGCAGCGCCGCAGCGACGTCCCATCAAGATGATCGGCAAGCAGCCTGTCTTGGACAGCTCGACGCTCGTGTGCAACAGGGAAACGCCAGCATCGAATGTCTGTAGTATCGCCGTCCTGACTTCGAGGAAATGCCGGAAAAATGCCGAATCAGTCCCTCCCGAAAATCGCCGTCATCGGTGCCGGCATGGCCGGCATGGCCTGCGCCCGCGCGTTGCAGGACGCCGGATTCAAGCCTGTGGTTTTCGACAAGGGCCGAGGCCCCGGCGGCCGGCTCGCCACGCGCCGGTTCGACGGCGACATCCGCTTCGATCATGGCGCGCAGTACGTGACCGCGCATGGCGCTGCTTTTCGCGCAACGCTGGCCACAATCGTCGAACAAGGCGCAGCGGCGCGCTGGCGTCCGGCCACAACCCACGGGATCGATCCCGTGGCGGAGGACTGGATCACCGGGACGCCGGGCATGAGCGCACTGGTGAAACCGCTGGCCGCGGGGCTCGATCTGCGTGTCACCTGCGAAGTCACCAAAGTGGAACGCGAAGCCGCCGGCTGGCGCGTCCGCACGACAACCAATGCGGCGGGCGACTGTTTCGACCTCGTGGCCGGCACATTACCGGTGCCGCAGGCACGGCAACTGTTCGGCGCAGAGCGCGACATCACGCAGGCGCTGGAAGATGTGACGATGACGCCCTGCTGGGCGCTGATGCTCGTATTCGCAGGCCCTGCAGCAGGTGTTCCTGATGTGCTGCAAACCGATTCGACAACATTGTCATGGCTCAGCCGCAACAGTTCGAAGCCCGGTCGCGGCACCACAAGGGAGTGCTGGGTCGCCCACGCAACGCCGGACTGGAGCAATCACCATCTCGAGCTCGGGCGCGAACCGGTGGCGGCGTTGCTGGTCGATGCCGTGCAGCGCATGCTCGGCAACGCGATGCCCAGGGTGGAGCAGGCAATCGCCCACCGCTGGCGTTATGCGCGCACGGTGAAGGCGCTCGGCCGCCCCTGCCTCGCCACCCAGGACGGCACACTGCTCCTCGGCGGCGACTGGGCACTGGGCGCGAGGGTCGAGTGCGCCTTCGACAGCGGACGCGCGATCGCGCAGGCCATCATCGACGGCCAATGGAAACCCTGACGATCTATTTCGACGGACGCTGCCCGCTATGCCTGGCAGAAATCCATGTGCTGCGCGCGCGCAACCGCCGCGGCCTGCTGCAGTTTGTCGACGTCGCCGCGCAGGACTACCGAGAATCATCCCATGGCGTTTCCTGCGACGCGGCGCTGGCCACCATCCATGCCCGCCTCGGTGATCACCGGCTGCTGCGCGGCCCGGCGGTTTTCGCGGAAGCGTACCGCCGCGCAGACCTGACACGGAGCGCCTGGCTGTTCTCGCGCCCCGCATTGCAGCCTCTGCTGGGTTTCGCATACCGCCAGTTCGCGCGCCACCGCCACGCGATCTCGCGCTTCGCCGGCCCACTGCTGCTGCGGATCGCGCGGCGGCTATATCCCTGACCGGCAATGCGGCGCGCATGGACTGGGCTCCGGCGCGCAGGTAGAATCGCGCCGTCATCGGGGAGTAGCCGCCCTCCTGAGAGGTGCCTGTGTCAACATGCTTGGCCATCCGGCCATGGCGCAGGCGGTTCCTGAACCTGGCAAGACCTTTGACCATGCCGCCTCCGCAACGGCCGGGGAGCAGCGTGGTCATCCGTCTTCTCCCGGCCCAGGAGCAACTGTTTGGAAGCCTTCCTCATTTCCACCGGCATCGTCGCCCTCGCCGAAATCGGTGACAAGACGCAGCTCCTGTCCTTCCTGCTCGCAGCGAAGTTCCGCAAGCCCTGGCCGATCATCGCCGGCATACTCTTCGCCACGCTCGCCAACCATGCGCTGGCCGGCGCGGTCGGCAGCTGGATCACCACACTGATCGGCCCCGGCGCGCTGCGCTGGATTCTCGGCCTGTCCTTCCTCGCGATGGCGGTCTGGGTGCTGATCCCCGACCGGCTCGATGCGGAAGACGCGCGATTCGTCAGACTCGGCGTGTTCGGCACCACGCTCATCGCATTCTTCATCGCGGAAATGGGCGACAAGACCCAGATCGCGACTGTCGCCCTCGCCGCCCAGTATCAGGCTGTTGTGGCCGTGGTCATCGGCACCACGCTGGGCATGATGATCGCCAACGTGCCTGCAGTCCTGCTGGGGGATCGCATCGCGCACCGGATGCCGGTTGCGGCGGTGCATCGCATTGCTGCGGCGATTTTTGCGCTTCTCGGCATTGCGACGCTGCTCGGCGCGGGTGACCGCTTCGGATTCTGAGCGGCCGGCGGTTCAGCGCCGCAGGTAACGCCGCTCGAGGTGTTCGCGGAAATATTGCGGATTGAGGGCTTCGCCGCTGGCGCGGCGCACCTGCTCCGGGGTTTCCCGCAGGCTGGCCTGCGACCAGATGTGCTCCCGCATCCAGCCGAATACCGGCTCGAGGTTACCCGCCGCGATGCCCGAATCGAGATCCGGCAGTCGCCGGCGCAACGCCGCGAACCACTGCGCGGCATACATCGCACCCAGCGTGTAACTCGGGAAGTAACCGAATGCGCCTTCGGTCCAGTGCACGTCCTGCAGGCAGCCGTCGCGATAGTTGCCGCGGGTATCGAGGCCGAGCAGCGCCTGCATCTTTTCATCCCACAACGCCGGAATGTCTTCGGCCTCGATTTCGCCCTCGATCAGCGGGCGCTCGATTTCATAACGCAGGATGACGTGGGCCGGGTAGGTCACCTCGTCGGCATCGACGCGGATGAATCCGGGTTTCACGCGGGTCCACAAACGATAAAGATTGTCAGGATCGAATGCGGCCTGGTCGCCGAAATGTTTCTTCAACAACGGCGCCAGCAGGCCGACGAAGGGCCGGCTGCGCGCCAGTTGCATTTCGAAGGACAGGCTCTGGCTTTCGTGGATGCCGAAGGAGCGTGCATTGCCAACCGGCTGGCCGAGCCAGTCCCGCGGCAGGTTCTGTTCGTAGCGGGCATGACCGGTCTCGTGGATGGTGCCAAGCAGGCTGCGCGCGAAATCGTCTTCGCTGTAGCGCGTGGTCAGGCGCAGGTCTTCGGGCACGCCGCCACTGAAGGGATGCGCGCTTTCGTCGAGCCGCCCCGCTTCGAAATCAAATCCGAGCAATGTCATCACTTCGCGGTTCAGCGCACGCTGCGCCGCCACCACAAACGGGCCCTGCGGAACAACGACGGCCTCGCTCGCCTGCACGTCCCGGGCCGTGGCGACCAGCTGCGGCAGCCAGGTCCTGACCTCGCCAAAGATGCGGTCGATGTCGGCCGCCCGCACGCCGGGCTCGAAGCGATCCATCAGCGCGTCGTAGGGCGCCAGTCCCGTGTCGTCGGCAAGCAGCCTCGCCTCCTCACGCGCCAGTTTCACCACGACGCGGAAATTTTCGAGGAAGCCCTGCCAGTCATTCGCGGGACGCTGGCTGCGCCAGGCATGTTCGCAACGTGCACCGGCCAGCGTCTTTGCCTCGACCAGCGATTCCGGCAAGGCATTTGCGTCGCGCCAGTCACGGCGGATTTCGCGCAGGTTGGCGCGCGCCAGTTCGTCAAGCGGTTCCTGCTCCGCCGCCCTGAGCCAGTCTTCAAGGCGCGGATCGGTGCGGGTGCGGTGGATCAGCGCCGAGAGTTCGGCCTCGGCCGCAGCGCGGGCCTCATTGCCTTTCGCCGGCATCATCGCATTGCGGTCCCAGCCGACGATCGCGGCCAGATGCTGGTAGCGGTAAATCCGGGCATAGACCCGGGTCAGTTCTTCATAATTCGGCGTTCTGGCGGCAGGGGAGGCGTGCATGTCGGTATTCTGAATAACGAAAAGCCGGATCATGCACGATCATCGGCGATCGCTGCCAGCACCAGCAAACGGGTGGGGACCCTGCCCGGCATCCCTACAGCCTCTGAAAGCGGCGAACCTCAGGCCCGACTGAGGCCGCCACCTCCTGCAGTCGCCGCCGGATTTGCTCAACAGCTCCGGCGCGCCGCCTGCAGCAGCAGTTCCCGGATCTTCGGCTCGGGTTTCCAGTAACCCGGCCCCTTGAGGAACTTGCCGTTGGCATCGTAGATCGGCTTGCCGTCGGCACCGAGCTTGCTCTCGTTGCTGTCCATGATGATGTCGAGCACCTCCTCCAGCGGTAGCCCGTACTTGAGGGCTTCCGAGCGGCAGTAGACGATGATGTCACCAAGCAGGTCGGCCATCGCCACGAGGATGTCGACAGGCGTCGCCCCGTTTTTCGCAAGTGCGACGATGTCGTCTATTTCATGCACTTCGTCCATCAGCGTCGCCTTGAAGCCGCTGAGGCGGCCCACCGTGTCCTCCGGCAGCGTCGGACAGTCATGGGCGGGCAGTTTGTACATGGCATTCATGGCGGCGATGCGGGAGGCAAAATTGCGGTTCATGTCGGTGTCTTTTGATGTTGGATGAATAATGTGAATCTGCAGCATGATACTTATTGATGGCACTTCATATCATTGATGCTACCCTGAATCCGTGATCGCTCCGGCGGCGACCGGTGGCAAAAATGGAACTTGCCAAGGCCTTGTCCGTTCCAACCATCAGGACAAGGCGGGAAGCGGAATAACGCCCCTTGTCACGGACCGATCCTGAAACGCTGACCGATATCAAAGGAGAACAATGAAAATCCTGATCCCCGTCGATGGCAGCAAGCATTCGCTGAATGCCGTGCGCTATGTGGCCGAACGACTGTGGCCCAGCCTCGAAGACGCCGAAATCATCCTATTGCACGTGCACTACCGCGTGCCGCCACGCGCCGCGTCGGCCGTCGGGCGCACGGTGGTCGAAGGCTATTACCAGAGCGAGGCCGAGGCCGCGCAGAAGGGTGCGAGGAAACTGCTCGACCAGCACGGCATACCCTACAACCCGCTGCGCCAGCCGGGCTATCCGGGCAAGGTGATCCCCGAGTATGCCGAGAGCATGGGTGCGGACTTGGTCGTGATGGGTTCGCACGGCCTCGGCGCTGCCAAGGGCCTGCTGCTGGGCTCCGTCACCCAGGCAGTGATCGCCAACTGCAAGACGCCGCTGCTGGTCATCCGCGATGGCCAGCTGCCGCCGGAGAAGGGTGAAGTGCTGGTTGCCGTTGACGGCAGTGCGTACACACGCCGCGCCGTGGCCTATCTGCTGCGCCACCGCACCCAGTTCGCGTCGCAGGGCCGCATCACTTTAATGCACGTGAGCCCGCCGCCGGGCCGCATGCTGACGACGGTCGACAGAATCCTCGAAAGCCAGCGTCATGCCGACAGCGAAAGGGCCATGCGGCCGGCTCAGCGGCTGCTGGACAAGGTTGGCGTGAAATACAAGATGCTGAATGTCACCGGTGATCCCGGTGAGCGCATCGCCAGCCATGCGCGCGGCAATCACGCCGGCCTGATCGTGATGGGCTCCCATGGTCGCGGCAGCATGACCAGCCTGCTATTGGGATCCGTGACCCAGAAAACCCTGGCGGGCTCACGCGCCCCGGTCCTGATCGTGCGCTGAAAGCCTGCCGGAACAGCACGGGTAACTCCATACCGGCCGCATCGGCAGCGCGCCGGGCACTTTTCGGGCCAACGCGGGCAGGGACTTGGCGGACCGGACACGACTTATTCGGCAAGTCGCGATAACATCGGCAGCGTTTCCACCCGCCAAAAAAACCCGTTGCCCATGCCCGCACCGAATATCGTATTGTTCAGCGTCCACAAGGACGCGATGGAAGCCGCAGTCCGCGCCTTTGCCGCCGACTGGCCCGAAGCGCGCATCAGCAACCTGCTCGACGACGGCCTGTTCGCCTGGGTGCGCGAAGCCGGCGGCGTAGTGCCGGAAATGTACGACGTGTTCCGCACGCTGACCCGCTACATCGTCTCGCGCCGCGCCGACGGCATCCTCTTCACCTGCTCGGCTTTCCGCGAAGTCATCGACGCCTGCATCGCCGAATTCAGGCTGCCCATCCTCAAACCCAACGATGCCATGATCGAACAGGCGCTGGCGGCGGGTTCGCGCATCGCGGTGATGGCGACCGTGGGACCGACCATCCCGTCGATCTCCGCAGAGATCCTCGGGATGGCCGCAGCGCGCGGGAAAAAAGTGGAGCTGGTGCCGTACGTGGTCGACCACGCCTTCGATGCACTGGCCGGCGGTGACGCCGCGAAGCATGACGCACTGGTTGCCGCAAAGGCAAAAGAGATCAGGGACTGCGACGTGATCGTGCTCGCCCAGTTCACACTGTCGCGCGCCGTACCCGCGGTCGCGGCCGTGAGCAGCATCCCGATCTTCAATTCACCGGGCGCTGCGGTGGCCAAACTGCGCGACATGCTCGGCGCCTGAGGAACGTACCCCCGTGAAAATCGAACGTATCGAAGCCGCCGTCGAACACATCAAACCCGCCCGCGCCGCCGACGCCTATGCCGGCCGCGAAAGCCTGACCTTCCTGCGCTGCAGGGTGAGCACCGATGAGGGCATGGTCGGCGAAGGAATCACCGGCCGTTTCCTCGCCGACCAGGTGGCGCACCTGCTCAACGGTGGCATCGCCGCAGCAGTGAAAGGCTTGGATCCGCTGGATATCGAAGCCATCACCCTGAAATTGGCTAAACAGTTCAATCCGCGCCAGGCCACCGGCGTGTTCGTGTCCGCGATGTCGGCACTGGACCTTGCACTGTGGGACATCCGCGGCAAGGCGCTGTGCCTCCCTGTGGCGCGGCTGATCGGCGGCGCCCGCAATGCCGTGCCGGCCTATGCCACGGCCGGCATGCCGGCATTCAGCGAAACCGAACTGGTCGATGCCTGCAGGACCGCGCTGGATGCCGGCTTCCATGGTGCAAAAATCCTGGTCGGCACCGGCGGCCGCAGCCTCGCGGAAGACGCGCAGCGCATCCGCGCGGTGCGCCGTGCCATCGGCGACGCGCCGCTGATGCTCGACGCCAACTGTGCATACACCGTGGCCGAAGCCAAACGGCTGGCCACGCTGGTCGCCGACTGCGGCATCGCGTTTTTCGAGGAACCGGTGCGCGGCAATGACATCCCGGCGCTGGCAGAACTGCGCCGCGCAATCAGCATTCCGCTGGCATCCGGACAGATGATCCAGTCGCTGACCTGGTTCCGCGACTCGCTCGCGGCCGGGGCGCTTGACATCCTGCAGCCCAACGCCGCGTTCTGCGGCGGCATCAGCGCGATGCTGCGTATACTCGCGCTCGCCGAGGCGCACGGCATCCCGGTGACCGGCGCCGGCGGTTTCGAAGCCGCCAACCTGCCGGTGATGGCAGGCCATGCGCACGGCGGCATGCTCGAAGTGCACGGCGCGCATGCGGCGCTGCGTGATCGCTTTGCGACCGAGCCGCAATTCAGGGACGGCAAACTCCATGTACCCGCCGCCGCAGGCCTGGGCTTTTCGCTGCGCGCCTGAACTGCACCGGAAATTGGCAATAACTATCTGTTTTTATTATATATATTGAAAGACGCCTCATGAGCAATGACAACGCAGCAGCCGACACCCGCCGCTTCAAGCTGATCCCGCTGGAGCAACTCACGCCCGAGCAGCGCGCCTTATCCAATGCAATCAAGTCCGGTCCACGCTCGAAACTCGCCAGTTCCGGCGCGTCGAAGCCGGGTCCGCTGGGCGGCCCCTTCAACGTCTGGCTGCGCAGCCCGGGCATCGGCGACCTGGTGCAGAAACTCGGCGAAGAAATCCGTTTTCGCAGCACGCTCACCGGCAAGCTCAACGAACTGGCAATCCTGGTCACGGCGCGCAACTGGACTTCGCAGTACGAATGGGTCGCGCACCACAAGCTGGCGCTCGAGGGGGGGCTCAACCCAAAGATCGCCGAGGACATCGCCCAGGGACGGCGCCCGGAAGGCATGGACGCCGACGAAACACTGGTCTACGAGTTTTCGCGGGAACTGCAGGGCACCCAGGGCGTCAGTGACGACCTGTACGCGCGCGCCGTGGCCCGTTTCGGCGAACGCGGCGTGGTCGACCTGATTTCGGTCAACGGTTTCTATGTGCTGGTATCGATGTACCTGAACGTCGATCGCACTCCGGTGCCGCCGGGCATGCCCGTTCCGCTTCCGCCATTGAAATAACAGACGTTCGCAAGGGCGGATTCAGAGGGGGCCCGCCGCCAGCACCTGCGCCGTGCGGGCCAGCCAATCCTCGATGCGCCGCCGGTTGGTGCCGAAGTCCCAGTAGCCGGCGCGCGATGCAGAATACAGGGCCAGCGTCGAATGCCGCGCATCGATGCCGATGAATTGCACGCGCACATCATCGCGGAAGCGGAAAAGCCGGGTCGTCGATACCACGTGCAGGCCGTCTTCGGTTTCGGCAACGATGTCGACACCGGGCACCTGCCGCAGCATCGTCCTGAAAGCGTCGCGCAATGACGCCACCGGCACCGTGAATGACGGCGCGACGGCATCCGGGCGGCCGGGAAATCCGCGCGGAGCAACCATCCAGTGGTTCGGACTTTCGGGTCTCTTCAGTTTCGCAAAATACTGTTCGATGGTCTGGTCTCCTTCCATTGCTTGCCACCCTTGTGACCACCCGCGCTGCGATGCGAAGGGGAACACGAACATCATGGCAATGCCCAGGCAGAGGGCGCAGGTGAATGATATGGGACGGCGGCCATGAGTATATTGTCTTTTCATTATAAATTATTGATTATAAACATATTTTAATTTTTACCTCCGATGCTGAGGGCAGCCTCATGGAAATGAAAATGCCGCCAAACAGACGCAGGCGCAACGTTCGGATCGACTTGCGAAATCCCCCCGATCGCTTTACTTAGCTTTGCGCAGTCGCGACAATGATGACACGCGGCAATATCCATCGTCGCCGGGAAAATCGGGAAATGGGATCGACCAGCAGTGCAGACGTCGTCATCGGTCACGCGCAAGCCTGCACCGCGAACTCGTTGCCTTTGCCGGAATGCAGTCCGGCATGGCACGGATTGACGTGACACGGAGCGCACGCCTCCGGCGGCGACTCGCCGGACTCCTGTGCTGTGTCGTGTTTGCCGTCTGGCTAAACCCCGCACGGAGCGAACAGCTCTCACCCCAGGTCTGGCTCAATGCCGGCAGTTACTCCCGCCACTTTGACCGCGACCGCAATTTCCGCGAAGACAATGTCGGCTTGGGCGCGGAATTATGGTTCGATTCGAAACACGCGGCGATGGCCGGAACCTTCATCAACAGCGACCGCGTGCGCAGCGACTACCTCGCCTACCAGTGGCGCCCGCTGCAATGGCAGCCTGTCGCCGGCCTGAAGCTGGGCGCCGGCATCACGCTTGGTGCCTTCGACGGTTACCCCCGCTACCGCAACGGGGGCTGGTTCCCGGCGGCGCTGCCGGTGGTTTCGGCTGAATACCTGCGCGTCGGCGTCAACCTGTTTGTCGTGCCGACCATCCGCGACCGGCTCGATGGTGCGCTGGTGCTGCAGCTCAAGTTACGCGTCTGGTAGGGGATGCAACACCACCAGCCGCGGCGCCTGGGCGATCAGCGCTGACCGCGTCAGAATCCTTCACCAGGTCACACGGCGGCCTTTTGGCAAGATCCGGACCGGCGCCCTGCTGCCCACGCCGGCAGGAATTTCGGTTTCCCGGATGAAGAATCAAACGCGCTGTCCGGCATGGCCGCAGGCACGACGGGGGCAATCATCGGACACTCAGTCAGCCTTGATCCCCGCCGCCTTGATGACCTTCGCCCACTTGTTCATTTCCGCCCGGAAAAACGCGGTGAATTCGGCCTGGCTGTTACCGACCGCTTCGGCGCCCTGCTGGCGCAGTTGCTCCCGCGTATCAGGCATGGTGATGATGCGGGCGATTTCGGTGTTGAGTTTTGACATCACCGGTTTCGGCACGCCGGCCGGAACACCGATGCCGTAGAACGACAGCGCCTCGAATCCCGGCAGGGTCTCAGCGATGGCCGGTACATCCGGCAATGTCGGCGCACGTTTGAGCGAACTGATGCCAATTGCGCGGAGCTTGCCGGCGCGCACATGGGGCAGCGTAGGGAGGATGGTCCCGAACATCCAGGCAACACGCCCCCCCAGCAGATCAATGGTCGCCGGATTGGCGCCCTTGTAGGGCACGTGGGTCATTTTGACGCCGCCCATGTTGGCCAGCAGCTCACCGGCCAGATGGGTCGCTGCGCCGGTGCCGCCGGAGGCGTAGGTGATTTCGCCCGGTTTCGCCCTGGCCAGCGCCAGCAGCTCCGCGATGTTTTTTGCCTGCACCGACGGGTGCGTGACCAGGATGTTCGGCGACACCGCAAGATTGATCAGCGGCTGCAATTCCTTTGCCGTGTCATAGGGCATCTTGCTGCGGAGCACGGGATTGACCGCGGTGCTCAACGAGATCATCAGCATGGTATGGCCGTCAGCCGGGGCGCGCACGGCGAGTTCGGTACCGATCACGGTGCCGGCGCCCGGGCGGTTGTCGATAACCACCTGCTGTCCCCAGGCTTCGGTCAGCTTGATACCGACCATGCGCGCCAGCTGGTCGTTCGGTCCCTGCGGGGCAAAAGGCACAATCATGCGGATCGGCCGGCTCGGAAAACCGGCAGCGGGATCGGCAGCAGTACGCTGCGCGGCAGCCGGAACCGTTGCGACCGCGGCAATGGCCGCACAAGCGGCATGCAGGACGGCTTTGGACATTTTCATGATCAGTCTCCTCGATTGGATTGTTATGGAAGTCTCAGCGGCCGATCGCGCGCTTGAAGTGATCGACCGCCACAGAACGTGTGCCGATCCACACATCATCTGCGGCCTTTGCCGCCTTGATGATGTCTTCGTAGACGAAAAGGCCGGGGGAGCGGCCGAAGACGTGGGTATGGATCGCGGGATCCATGCGCACCGGTCCGGTCTCGCGATGGCGGGCGCAGTCCAGCCAGTGTTCGAAAATCTCCAGCATGACTTTCGGCGCATTGCCGTGGCGCATGTACAGCGGCAGGTCGTTGACCTCGGTGTTGTTGGGGAAGGCGACGATGGAACGATCACCGAAATCAACCAGGTACGGCAGGTCGTCATTCAGCGTGTCGCCATGCCATTCGTAACCGGCCTCGGCCAGGAGGCGCGGGGAACGCAGGCCCGGCGTGCTGCGCGGGCTGATCCAGCCGCGCGGGCGGATTCCGGTCGCACGCTCGATCAGGCCGGTGGTGTGCACGATGTTGGCACGTTCCTCCTCCTCGGACAGATAACAGGGAATCATGTCCATGGTGTAGGAATGGGCCACGACTTCATGCCCTTCATCAGCGATCCGCCGCACGATCTCCGGATAACGCTCGGCCATGATGCCGCTGACGTTGATCGTGGCCTTGATCTCCTGCCGTGCCAG
>LNFM01006644.1_pt1 | contig 18855 bp, 19 predicted proteins | sample 596031 | NCBI WGS metagenome assembly LNFM01 (sample SAMN04254537, study PRJNA301005) | activated carbon metagenome | isolation source: dual media filters at the Ann Arbor, Michigan drinking water treatment plant | place: USA: Ann Arbor | reverse complement strand
CCTTGCCGCCGCCGAGGAAGAAGGCGTTGGTGCGGGACAGGGACAGGGTGCCGGAGAGCGAGGGCTGGAACACCACGCCGCAGCTCGCCAGGAAATCCGGCGCGTGCTGGCTGGCGCGGATGCACATCCGGGCCAGGTCCTCATTGGTCTTGCCGCCGGTGACGCGGTTGAGGTCGTCCCAGTATTCCTCCTCCAGGTAGCTGTCGGTCAGCACTTTGGTGGGGCCGGGATGCAGCGCGCGGAGGTTGCGGGTGTGGCGCGAATTGCCGCCGCGCATCGGGGGCGGGGAGGCCTCGCACAGGATGACCGAGGCGCCGGCCCGGCGCGCGGTGATGGCGGCACAGAGCGCGGCATTGCCGCCGCCGACCACCAGCACGTCATAGAGGCGGGCGAAATCCGGCACTTTGGGGTCTCCCTGGACGCTCACGATCTTGTATCCACTCGTATCCACTGATGTCCAGTCGGTTGTTCCATCTTGGCTGCCGCCTGCGCTACACCCTGGGCCATGGACCAGCCGCTGCCCCCTCGTGACCTCGGCCAGGAAGCCTATGGCCGCATCCGCGCCGCCATTCGCGAGGGCGCGCTGGCGCCCGGCATCCGGGTGACGGAGACGGACCTCGCCAGCCGCTTTGGCGTCTCCCGCACCCCGGTCCGCCAGGCGATCGCCCGGCTGGAATCGGAGGGGCTGCTGACCCACGAACCCCGCCGCGGCCTGAGCGTGACCCGCCCGGACCACCAGCAGGTGGTGGAGCTGTATGTGATGCGGGAAGTGCTGGAGGGGGCCGCGGCGCGCCTGGCCGCCCAGCATGCCAGCCCCACCGAGATCGGCGCCATGGCGGAGCTGATCGCCGGCGAACCGGCGCTGTTCACCGATGCGCGGGCCCTGGCCGAGACCAACCAGCGCTTCCACGGGTTGTTGTACCTGGCCGCCCACAACCGGTACCTGCTGCGCAGCCTGGAGCTGATTTCCGCCACCATGGCCCTGCTGCCCAGCCTGCTGACGGTGGCCGGGCGGGCGGAGGCGGCGCATGCCGAGCACCTGGCAATCCTGGCCGCGCTGCGGGCGCGGGATGGTGCGGCGGCCGAGGCCGCCAGCCGTGCCCACGCCCAGGCGGCGCAACGCCACCGGCTGGCCTGGTTGGTGCGGACCGTGGGCGTGCCCTTCGCCGCACCGGGCGCCGACTGACCGGAACTCCGACCCCGCCCTGGGGTTCTAGGCTCGATCACTCAGGAGCGACCCCATGGCCCGCGGCTTCCCTTCCATGACGGCCCTGCTCGGCGTCCTTGCCGTTGTCGGCTACCAGAATCGCGACAAGCTTTCGGAGATGCTGAGCGGCGGCGCCGGCCAGGGCGGACCCGACGCAGCCGCTGGCAATGCGCGCGTGCCAGGCGCGGGTGGGCAAGGCGTCGGCGGCCTGCAGGGCATGCTGGGCGGGTTGCTCGGCGGCGGTGCGGCATCCGGCGGGCTCAGTGGCGGGTTGCGGGACCTGCTGGGCCGTTTTCGCGAGTCGGGCGAAGGCGAGACGGCCGAGTCCTGGGTGCGCCAGGGTCCGAACCAGGATCTCGCGCCGGATCGTCTGGAGCGCGCGATCGGTGCCGAGACGCTGGACGAATTGACCCGCCAGACCGGCCTGTCGCGCCAGGAATTGCTGGCCCGGCTGGCCCGCGACCTGCCGAAGACGGTGGATGACTGCACCCTCGGCGGCTGCCTGCCGGATGAGGAGCCGCCCCGCCGGGCGTAGTCGCCTACGCCACTTCCTGGAACTGCAAGGCGGCGAGGCGGGCATACAGCCCACCCTCCCGCACCAGCGCCTCATGCGTGCCCACCGCCACGATGCGCCCGCCCTCCATCACCACGATCCGGTCGGCATTCCGCACCGTCGCCAGGCGATGCGCCACGACCAGCGTGGTGCGGCCGCGTGACAGCGCGTCCAGCGCCCTTTGCACGGACTGCTCGGATTCGGCATCCAGCGCGCTGGTCGCCTCGTCCAGCAGCAGGATGGGCGGGTCGCGCAGGATGGCGCGGGCGATGGCGATGCGCTGGCGCTGGCCGCCCGAGAGCGTCACGCCGCGGGCGCCGAGATGGGTGGCGTAGCCCTGCGGCAGAAGCCGGATGAAGTCATCCGCCGCCGCGGCCACGGCGGCCGCCTCCACCTCCGCATCCGTCGCATCCAGGCGGCCGTAGCGGATGTTCTCCGCGACGCTGGTCGAGAAGATCGCCGGGTCCTGCGGCACCAGGCCGAGCCGCCCGCGCAACGCGGCCAGCTCCGCCTGCGCCGCATCCACCCCATCCACCAGCACGCGGCCGGATTGCGGGTCATAGAAGCGCAGCAGCAACTGGAAAACCGTGGTCTTGCCGGCGCCCGAGGGGCCGACCAGCGCCACCGTCTCTCCCGGCTCCACCACCAGCGAGAAATCCTCCAGCGCGCTCTGGTCGGGGCGGGTGGGGTAGGCGAAGCGGATATTCTCGAAGACCACGCGGCCCTGCGCCGGCTCCGGCAGCGGCGTGGGGTTGGCCGGCACGGGAATGTCCGGGCGGGCGGCGAGCAATTCCAGCAGCCGGTCCGCGGCCGCGCCGGCGCGCTGGATCTCGCCCCACAGCTCGCTCATCGAGGCGCCGGAGGAGGCCAGCAGCACGGCGTAGAAGACGAAGGCGGTCAGCTCGCCGCCCGTCATCCGCCCCGCCACCACATCATGCCCGCCGACCCAGAGGCTGAAGGTGATGGCGCCGAAGCCCAGCAGGATCACCGCCAGGATGAGAAAGCCGCGGGAGGCGATGCGCTTCAGTGCGGCGGCGACCGAGCCTTCGACCTCGCGCGAGAAGCGCCGGCGGTCCTCCGGTTCATGGGTGAAGGCCTGGACGATCCGCAGGCCGTTCAGCGCTTCTTCCGCCGTGGCGGCGAGGTCTGCCACCCGTTCCTGCGCCAGCTTGGACAGGCGGCGTTCGCGGCGGCCGAAGACCACCAGCGGCACGATCACCAGCGGCAGCACGGCCAGCACGATGCCGGCCAACTTGGCGCTGGTCGCCAGCAGCATGGCCAGCGCGCCGAGGCCGGTCAGCATGTTGCGCAGGCCCATGGAGATGGCTGAGCCGATGAGGGATTGCAGCAGCGCCACATCCGCCGTCATCCGGGACAGGATGTCGCCGGTGCGCGCCGTCTCGAAATAGCTGGGCGACAGCGACAGCACATGGTCGAAGACCCGCCGCCGCAAATCCGCCGCCACCCGTTCGCCCAGCCAGGAGACCAGGTAGAAGCGCGCGGAGGTCGCAACGGCCAGCAGCGCCACCACGCTGCCCATGAAGATCGCGGCCTGGTCCAGCGCGCTGGCGCCGCCGGCGAAGCCGTTGTCGATCAGGTGCCGCAGCCCCTGCCCGAGCGCCAGGGTCAGGCCGGAGGCTGCGATCAGCGCGAAACCCGCGGCGAGCGCACGGGGGAGGTAGGGCCGCAGATGCGGCAGCAGCAACCCGAGGGAGGCGACGGGCGCGGCAGCTTGTGGGCGGGGGGAGGGGGCAGTGGTCACCCCCGCTAGATGCGCCCCGACCCGCCGTTCCGCAACTGTGCCGCTACTCCATGAACCCCGGCTCGAGGAAGCGCGGGATCATCAGCGCCATATCCGGCCACAGGATCAACAGCACCAGCACCAGCAACATGGGCACCAGCATGATCATGACGTCCTTCAGCACGTCGATCAGCCGCAGCCCGGCGATGGAACAGCAGATCAGCAGGCACAGCCCATAGGGCGGCGTCACCAGGCCGAAGGCGAGGGAGACGATGCTGATCATGGCGAAGTGGACGGGGTGGATGCCCGCCGCCGCCGCGATCGGCTGCAGGATGGTGCCGACGATGATGATGGCCGGGATCGCATCCAGGAAGCACCCCACCACCAGGAAGGTGGCGGCGATGAAGAAGCCCGCCGCGATCGGCCCCATGTCCCAGGCGGAAACGCCCGCCAGCAACGCCTGCGGAATCTGGTAGAAAGCCATCAGCCAGCCGAAGACGCTGGCGGTGCCAACCGCGAACAGCGTGATGGCGGCGAAGCGGCCGGTGCGGCTGAAGGCGTCGTACAGCCCGCGCATGTCCAGCTTGCGATAGACCAGCAGCGACAGCGCCAGCGCATAGAGCACCGCGATGCAGGCGGCCTCCGTCGGCGTGAACCAGCCGAAGATCTTGCCGCCGATGATGATGAAGGGCGTCATCAGCGCCGGGATCGAGATGAACAGCGCATAGGCCAGCTCACCCCAGGTCGCCTTGGGGTAGGTCGGGTAGTTGCGGATCTTCGAATAGACGTGGACGGTGCCCATCTGGGACAGCGCCAGCATCAGCCCAGGCAGGATGCCGGCCAGGAACAGCGCGCCGATCGAGGTGGTCAGCACGCCGCCCCAGACGATCATCAGGATCGAGGGCGGAATGACCACCGCGAGCACGGAGGACACTGCCGTGATGGCGACCGAGAAGCTCGGCGAATAGCCTTCCTTGATCTGGGCCTCGATGAAGACGCGGCCCTGGCTCGCAGCATCGGCCGTGGAACTGCCGGAGATGCCGGCGAAGAACACGGACAGCACGACGTTGATCTGCGCCAGGCCGCCGGGCAGATGCCCCACCATCGACCGGGACAGCGTCACCAACCGGTCCGTGATGCCGCCCGCGGTCATCAGATTGGCGGCCAGCAGGAAGAAGGGCACCGCCAGCAGGATGAAGGAATTGTAGGAGTTGAACGTCTCCTGCACCAGGATCATCGGCCAGAGGCGGTCTTCCAGGATGAAGGCCGGCAGGCAGGCAATGCCCAGCGAGACCGCCACCGGCACGCGCAGCGCCAGCAGGGTGAAGAAGATGCCGAACATGATCCACGCGGCATCGCCGGTGGCCAACACATTGCCGCCCATCAGTGTTCCGCCTTCTCGCCGTGCAGCAGGATCTGCAGGTCATCCCACACACGTTCGCCGGCGAAGATCACCCAGGTGACGCCGGCGATCGGCCAGGCGATGTGGATGGTCCAGAGCGGCAGTTCCGCCAATTCGCTGATCCGGAACCAGGCGGTATCGGTAAATTCCCAGCCATAGACGATGAAGACATAGGCGAAGCCGAGCACGAACAGCGAGGAGAGGATGTCCATCGCCGCCTTGGCGCGGCCGCGCAGATTGTTGAACAGGTCCACGTTGAAGTGCGTGGCTTCACGGATGCCGAGCATGGCGCCGATCATGATCATCCAGACGAGCAGGAAGCGCGCCAGCTCCTCGGTCCAGATATAGCGCGGGATGAACTCCACGAAGCGCGCGAAAATCTGCATGGTGACCGGCAGGATGATGCCGACGACGGTGACAACCAGCAGCACTTCGAGGAAACGCGCGTAGAAGGCGGTGATGCGGCGGAACAATCCGCGCGCGCCCGGTGGCGGCATGCGGCTGGGAATCCTTCGAATTTGGGCTTGGTGAAAAGGCAAGGCGGGGCGCGCGCGGCGCCCCGCCCTGGGAGATCAGGAGGTCATGGCGTTGATGGCGGAGAAGATGCGATCCGCATCGATCTCCTTCGCATAGGCTTCCATGACCGGTGCAACGGCGGCGTTCATCTGCGCCCGCTCGGTGAAGGTGATCTTCTTCAGGCGGCCAGCCGCCTCCAGCGCGGTGATCTTCGCCGAATCTTCGCTGCTTTCGGCATTGCGGCCGAAGACGCCGGCCTCGCGGCCCGCACGGCGGATCGCTTCCTGCAGCGGCGCCGGCAGGCGGGACATGGTCTGGGCGGAGAAGCACAGCGGCCGCACGGTGATGGCATGCTCCGTCATGATCAGGTTCGGCCCGACCTCGTAGAAGCGCATCTGCTCGACACCCGCGGCCTCGTTCTCGCCGGCCTGGATGACGTTGTTCTGGATGGCGTTGTAGACCTCGTTATAGGCGATGACCTGCGGCGCCATGCCGATGGCCTGGAAGGTGCGCGACCAGATCGGCGCGCCCTGCACGCGGACGCGCAGGCCGCGCAGTTCCGCCATGTTGCTGGCCGGGCGGTTCGAGAAGATGTTGCGCGTGCCGCCGCCGGCATAGCCGATCAGCGCGACGCGGGCGCGACGCTCCACCTCGTCCGAGACGGGCTTCAGCATGTCCCCGTCCAGCACCTTGTTCCAATGCGCCAGGTCGCGGAACAGGAAGGGCGCGTCGATGAACGGCGCGGCGCGGCTGAAGGTGGACATGTGCGCCGGGCTGACGATGCCGAAATCCACGGCGCGGCCGGCAGACATATACTCGAAATATTGCTTCTCAAGTCCGAGCGAGCTGTTGAGGTGCCAGACGAAATTCACCGGGCGGCCGTAATATTCCACCACCTTCTCGGCAAAGTGCTTCATCGCGCGGGTGAAGACATGTTCCTCGTTGAACTGGCTGGCGCCGTTCAGCGTGATCGGTGCCTGGGCGCGCGCAACATGCGGCGTGGCGAGAAGGCCGGTTGCAGCGGCAATGCCGCCGAGCAGTGCACGACGTTCCATGGATAGCTTCCCCTTGTGGCTGCGGGTCAAACGCCCGGTTGCCCCTGCAGCTTAACCCGGTCGCGCCCCGCTGGAAACCGTCCAGTTACCCGTCCGCCGCGACCCAGCGCATGATGTGCCGGGCGACCAGGCACGTCTCGCCCCTCTGGTTCACGACTGTGCAAGCGGCCTCCGAACGGCCGCGCGCCGTGTCCAGACCGTCCACCCGGTACTGCGCCACCAGCTCATCGCCGATGAAGACCGGCGCCAGGAACCGCACCCGGTCATAGCCCAGCGAGACCGGCACGCCGGCGCAGCCCGCGGCGATGGCGCGATGGGCAATTTCCGAGGCGGTGGCGGACAGCACGCCCAGCACCAGCGCGCCATGCGCGATGCGCTGCCCGAAGGGAGTGGTGGCGGCGTAGGCGGCATCGACATGCAGCGGATCGTGGTCGCCGGTAATCTCCGCCGTCAGCAGCAGGTCGCGCTCCGTCACCATCTTGGTGAACCGTGCCTCGGCGCCGATTTCCAGGCCGAGCGTCACAACGCGGCCAGACGCGGGGAGGCAGGCTTGGCGGGCCTTCCCGCGATGTGGGCGGCGAGGCCGATCCTCGGCTCGGCGAACAGCCGCGCCTCCATCTCCCGCAGGTCGGGCGCGATGGCGGGGCGGAAGCCCATGCGGCCGCAAACCTCCTCTACCGTCAGGCCGGGCGCGATCTCCGTCAGCTCCGGGCCGGTCTCGCCCAGGCGGAACACGGCCGCTTCCGTGACATACAGCACCGGCTGGCCGCGTTCGCGGGCGAAGGCGCCGGAGAAGGTCACCTGTTCCACCTGCGCCACCGCCTTGGGCTTGCCGCCGGCGGTCAGCGTGCCGCCGAAGATCACGCGCTTCGCATTCTGGCTGATGTTGATGAAGCCGCCCGGCCCGATGATGCGCCCGCCGAAGCGGGAGACGTTCACATTGCCCGCCGCGTCGAATTCCGCGAAGGAAAGGAAAGCGAGGTCGAGCCCGCCGCCATCGTAGAAATCGAACTGGTAGGGCTGGTCGACCGTCGCATCCGGATTCATCGCCGCGCCCGCTTCCCCGCCCGAGGCCGGTGCGCCGCCGATATTTCCCTGCTCATTGGTCAGGCAGATCGCATCCAGGCAGCCTTCCTCCGCCGCCACATTGGCGATGCCGGTGAAGATGCCGGAGCCGAGGTTGCAGATGGCGCCAGGGAACAACTCCAGCGTGCCGCGCCGCGCGACAACCTTGCGCGCGTCAAGCTTCAGCCGGGGAATGTCGTCCAGCGGCATGCGAAATTCGCCGGAATAGGCGGGCGAATAGGGCGTCAGGAAGGTCTGCTCCTGCTCCGGCGCCAGCACCACCAGATCCACCAGAATACCAGGGATCTTCACCATCTTCGGGTGCAGGCTGCCGCGGCGGACCATGCGCTTGACCTGCACCACGACGATGCCGCCGCAGCGCTTCGTCGCCTGCGCCTCGGACAGCATTTCCAGCGTCACCGCCTCCTGCTCCATGGAGACGTTGCCATCCTCATCCGCCGTGGTGCCGCGCAGGAAGGCGATGTCCACGTGGTAGGGCTTGAAGAACAGCATCTCCTCCCCGCGCAAAGTCACCAGCTCCACCAGATCCTCCTTCGCGGAGGGGGATTGGCGGCCGCCGCCGAAGCGGGGATCGACGAAGCTGTGCAGGCCGGTTTTCGTGAACAGCCCCATGCGGCCGGCGGCCATTTCGCGCATGAGTTGCGAAAGCGCGCCCTGCGGCAGTGACCAGGCCTCGATCTCATCGGCCAATGCCATGGCGCCGATCGGCGGGCTGTTGACGTAGCTGCCGGCGATGTTGCGCCGCAGCAAACCCTTCTGTGCGAGGTGCCCGAGCCCGCGCGATCCACCATCGCCGACGCCCACCGGGTGCAGCGCGGTCAGGCCACGCGGCGCGCCCGAGTCGCGGAAGCGGTCGCCCAGCGCCGCCAGCAACGCATCCGGCACGGCATGCCCGCCGCCGGAGCCGCCGATCAGCAGCGTATCGCCATCCCGCACCAGCGATGCCGCCTGTTGCGCCGTGACCTTGCGCATCGCGCCCGTTTCCTCAACCGTTGTTGCCGCCAGTCTAGCGGCGCGGTGCGTGAGAGGAAACGGGATGGAAGACGGCCAGGTGACGCTCGAGGTGGCGGAGGGCGTGGCGGTGCTGACGCTCGACCGCCCGGCGAAGCACAACGCCATCACGAATGCGATGGCCGCCCAACTCGCCGCGCATGCGCGCACCATCAATGTGGATGATTCGATCCGCGTCGCCCTGCTGCGCGGCGCCGGTGCGCGGGCCTTCTGCGCGGGCATGGATCTGCGCGCCATCGAAGCCTTTCCCACGGCCTGGGACTTCCGCCATCGGCCGGACTACCCGGGCGCCGTGCGCGCCATCCGCAAGCCGGTGGTCGCCGCCATCAAGGGCTGGGCGCTGGGCGGCGGGTTTGAGCTGGCGCTGGCGGCCGACATCCGGATTGCCGGCAGTTCGTCCAAGATCGGATTTCCCGAGGTGACGCGCGGCTGGGTCGGCGGTGGCGGGGCATCGCAGATGCTGCCGCGCGTGGCGGGCTTCGGCCAGGCGATGCGGCTGCTGCTCACCGGCGAGCAGATCGATGGGGCGGAGGCGCTGCGGCTGCGGCTGGTGGAACAGCTTGTGCCGGATGAGGCGCTGGAGGGCACGGCGCATGCGCTTTGCGCGCGCCTCGCCAGCCTTTCGCCGGTGGCCGTGCAGGCGGTGAAGGCGGCGGTGCGGCAGTCGCTGGAGGCGCCGCTGACGGCGGGCCTCGCCTATGAGAACGAGATGAACGTGCTGTGCCTGGCGGCGCTGCGCGAAGGAGACAAGGCATGATCGGCATCGGGATCGTCGGGCTTGGCATGGCGACGCAGCCGCACATGCTGGCGATCCGCGACCTTGAGGCAGCGGGCACCGTGCGGCTGGTCGGCGGCTTCTCCCCCAGCGCGGATCGGCGGGACGGCTTCGCGCTGCGCTGGAAGGCGCCGGTCTTCGACAGCCAGGCGGCGCTGCTGGCAGCAGCAGGGCTGGACCTGGTGCTGGTGCTGACGCCGCCGGGCCATCATTTGCCGGTCGTGCGGGCGGCGGCAGCAGCGGGCAAGCATCTGCTGGTGGAGAAGCCGCTGGAGCGGACGGTGGCGGAGGCGACGGCGCTGGTGCAGGTGGCGCGGGAGGCCGGCGTCACGCTCGGCGTCGTGTTCCAGCACCGCTTCCGCCCCGCGGCGCTGCGGCTGAAGCAGGCGGTGGCGGCGGGTGAGCTGGGCACGCTGCTGTCCTGCTCCGCCTCCATCCGCTGGTGGCGCGATGCGGCGTATTTCGCGCAGCCGGGGCGCGGCATGAAGGCGCGGGACGGCGGCGGCGTGCTGCTGACCCAGGCGATCCACACGCTGGACCTGCTGCTGCATATCGCCGGCCCGCTGGCGCGCGTTGGCGCGCTGGCGAAGACCAGCGGGTTGCGCGCCATCGATACGGAAGACATGGCCTGCGCCGCGCTGCAATTCACAAGCGGCGCGATCGGTGCGCTGGATGCGACGACGGTGGCGGAGCCCGGCTACCCCGAGCGCGTCGAGATCGCCGGCACCGGCGGCAGCGCATCCCTGGTCGCGGAACGGCTGGAGCTGCATGTGAAGGGCCGCCCGGTGGAAATCCTGGAAGGCGCCATGGCCGGCGGTGGCGGCGCGGACCCGATGGCCTTCGACCACGGACCGCACCGCGCCATGATCGCCGAGATCTGCGCCGCCATCACGGAACGCCGCGCGCCTGCGAATGACGGCGCCACCGGCCTGCCCGTGCTGCACGCCATCGAGGCGATTTTCCGCAGTTCGAAGTCAGGGACCTTCGTCGATGTGTAGGGTGTGGACCATCATGTCGTTCTCCCCCTTCTGAACCACCTCACCACGCTGATTGGTCAGGTCGAAGCCCATGGTGAGGATGCCGCGCGCCGGGTTCTTCGTCAGCCGCTTCGACAGCACGGTGATGCGAGCGGCGATGCGGTCGCCGACCAGGATGGGCCCGGTGAAGGACCAGCGCCAGGACAGCGAGACGATGGCGGCAAACCGCACCGGCGCACGGTTCTTCAACCCGTCGCACAGCGCCAGGCCCAGCAACCCGTGCGCGACACGGCCGGGATAGCCGAGGTCGCGGGCGTAGTCGTCATCCATGTGGATGTCGAAGAAATCGCCGGTCAGCCCGGCGAAGGCGATGATATGCGCCTCCGTCACCGTGATGCCGCCGGTGTCGATCACCAGGCCGGGTTCCACCTGTTCATAGCGCAGCAGCGCGGGGTCGATTTTCATAGGCGATGCAGGTGCAGGCCGCCGTCGATGTGGAAGGCATCGCCGGTGGAGAAAGGAATGGCGCCGGTGACCAGGGCCGCGATGGCACGCCCCACATCCTCCGGCTCGCCCCAGCGCTTCACGGGCGAAAGCCCCTCCGCGATGCGCTGGTCGTAGCGGGCGGTGACGGCGGCCGTCATGTCGGTGCGGATGACGCCCGGGCGGATGTCGTAGACCGGCACGCCTTCCTCCGCCATGCGGACCGCGAAGCAGCGCGCCACCATGCTGACGGCGACCTTGCTGGCGCTGTATTCGGTGCGGTCGGCGCTGACCAGCGCGGCATTGGCGGAGGAGATGAAGACCAGCGAACGGTGGCCGCGCTGCGGCGCACCCTCCGCCACCATCCGCCGCGCCACGTGCTGCGAGACGAAGAAGGGCGCGCGGGTGTTGATGTCGAGGCACCGGTCCCAGGATTCCACCGAGACCTCCAGCAGGTCGCCGCGCTGCATGGCGCCGACGCCGGCATTGTTCACCAGCACCTCCACCCCGCCCCAGATCTGCCAGGCCCAGTCGACCAGCAATTCGATCTGGCCGAGGTCCGACACGTCGCAAAGATGCCAGGCGAAGCGCCCGCCTTCCGCCTCCACCGCCTGCGCCGTCTCCTCGAAGCCGTCGCTGCCGATGTCACAACCAAGAATGTCATAGCCCTTCGCGGCGAGCGCCACGCAGGCGGCCCGCCCGATGCCGCGGCGCGCGCCGGTGACGAGTGCGACGGGGCGCGTCACGAAAGAATCTCGCGTGCCATGATGACCCTCTGGATCTGGTTGGTGCCTTCGTAGATCTGCGTGATCTTGGCGTCGCGATACAGCCGCTCCACCGTCACGCCGCGGATATAGCCGGTGCCGCCATGAATCTGCACGGCATCCGCGGTGCGGGCCACGGCGGCGTCGCTGGCGAAGCACTTCGCCATGCTGGCCTCCAGCGTCACGCGCCGGCCCTCATCCATGCCCTCCGCCGCATCGCGCACCAGCAGCCGCGCCGCATGGGCATCCTTCGCCATGTCGGCGATCAGGAAGCGGATCGCCTGTTGCTCCGCGATCGGCTTGCCGAATTGCACGCGCTGCTTCGCGTAGGACACGCTTTCCTCCAGCGCACGTTGCAGGATGCCGAGGGCCAGCGCCGCGATGCCGATGCGGCCCTTGTCCAGCACCGACATCATCATGTGGAAGCCGCGCCCCTCCGGCCCCAGCAGCGCATCCCCCGGCAGCCGCACATCCGTGAATCGCAGGCCGCCGACCGGGGAGGCGCGCTGGCCCATCTTGTGTTCCGCGCGCAGCCGCTCCACCCCCGGCGCGTTGAGATCAGCCAGGAAAATCGACATGCCGCGATGCCCGGCCGCGGGGTCCGTGCGCGCCAGCACCGCGGCGAAATCCGCGCGCGGCGCCATGTGGATCCACATCTTCTCGCCGTTCAGCACCCAGTCCGGGCCGTCGCGCCGCGCGGTGGTCTTCAGGTTCGCCAGGTCCGACCCGGCCTCCGCCTCGGTCAGCGCATAGGCACAGCTGGTCTCGTAGCGCAGCAGCGGGGTCAGGTACCGGGCCTGCTGCGCCGGCGTTCCGTGCTCGGACAGCAGCGTGCCGAGCAGTTCCACCAGCCCGACCTGGTCCGCCACGCTGGCATAGCCGCGGGACAGCTCCTCCATGACGATGGCGTAGGCCTGCACCCCGGCCTCCGCCCCGCCCAACCGTTCCGGCACGGTGATGCCAAGCAGGCCGAGCCGGCCCAGCGCCTGGTAGATGTCGGCCGGGAAGGCTTCCGTCTCATCCAGCTCCGCCGCGCGTGGCGCGACCTCCGCTTCCGCGAAGCGGCGCGCCGTCTCCCGCAGGGCGGCGAGTTCCCCCGATAAGGCCAATGCGGCGTTCCCCCAATTCTTGGGGACCATCCTGCCGCGTCAGGCGCCGCCCGGCCAGACCGCCCTGCGCACGCCGAGCGCGGTGACGGCGCCATAGGCGGTGATGCCGAGCGCGACGCCCAGGAAATGCCCCTCTATCCCCATGCCCAGCGGCCCGGCCAGCAGCGCGCCGCCACCCACGGCAAGTGCCAGGCGGGACAGCGCGCCCGCCACCGGATAGCCCATGCGCCCGGCGCCCTGGCTGGCAAAATACAGCGCCATGCCCAGCCCGAAGCCGCCGAAGCCGAAGCCGACATAGGCGAGACCCCGTGCCGCAATCGCCACTACCGCCGCATCATCCGTGAACAGCGACGCCGCCTGCACAGGCCACAGCGCCACCACCAGCCCCGCCGCGCCGGTCAGCAGCAGCGCCATCGCCGCGCCGGTCCAGGCCAAGGCCCGCGCCTCCACCCAATCCCCGGCACCCGCCGCCCGCCCGACCAGCGCCGTCAGCGCGGAGCCGATGCCGAAGGCCAGCGGGATCATCAGGAATTCCAGCCGCGCGGAAATGCCATAGGCCGCGACCGCCACGGCGCCGTAGATGGCCATCTGCGCCGTCACCAGGATGGTGGACAGGTTCGCCACCACCGCCAGCCCGCTCGCCACCAGCCCCACGGAAAGGATCTTGCCGAACACCGCCGCCTGCGGCCGGATGCGAAGCGTCGGCACGAAGCCTGCGCCGCCGCGCAGCACCACGATGCCCATGGCCAGCGTCGCCACCCAGAACACCAGCGCGATGCCGGCGCCCAGCCCGGCCAGCCCCATGCCCAGCGGCTCCGCCAGCGCCCAGCTCACCGGCGGCAGCGCCAGCCAGGCCAGCACCAGCACCCGCGCCGCCAGCGCATGCCGGCCCCCGCCGCGCAGCACCGAAGCCAGCGTGTTGGTCATCCAGACCGGCACCGCGCCCGCCCCGAACAGCCACATCGCATAGGGCGCCGCGGCCTCCGCCACCGTCACCCCGCCAATGGCGCCGAAGATGGCATGCGGGAAGATCGCCAGCGGCAGCGCGAAGACCAGCCCGGCAGCGAGCGCGATCAGCGCCGCATGCAGCACCATGGCTGAGGCTTCCTCCCGCCGCCCGCCGCCGAGCGCGCGCGCGATGGCGGAGACCACGCCGCCGCCCATGGCGCCCGTCGACATCATCTGCATCAGCAGCGCGAAGGGCAGCACCGTGGCCCAGCCGGCCAGCGCCGCCGTGCCCTGCCGCGCGGCCAGCCAGGTCTCGAGCAACTGCCCGAACACCTGCAGCAGCGCGACCACCGCCGTCGGCGCCGCCAGCGCGCCGATGCGCCGCAGCCGGGCGGCGATCATGGTGAGAGCCTCGATGCGCAGGCCGACTGTCGCCGCATCAATCCAACTGCACCCCGGCCTGGCGTGCCACCTCGCTCCAGCGAGCGATCTCCGGCGGAAGAATGGCGCGGAAGGCTGCCGGCGTGCCGAGGATGGGCTTGATGCCGAGGTTGGCGACGCGCCGGGCGATACCTGGCTGGGCCGCGACCTGCCGGATGGCGCCGGCCAGTTCGCCCACGATGTCGGGTGGCGTGCCTGCCGGCACCACGAAGCCGAGCCAGCCGCTCGCCTGGTAGCCAGGAAATCCCAGTTCCGCGAAGGCGGGGACATCCGGCAGCAACGGGTCGCGCGTCGCGCCGGTGGTGGCGAGTGCGCGCGCCGCGCGGCCCCGCACCGCCGCCATGGCCGAATCCATCGTCGTGAAGGTCATGTCCACCTGCCCGGTGAGCATCCCCGCCAGCGCCTGGGGGCTGCCGCGATAGGGCACATGCAGCAGGTCCACCCCCACCATCTGCTGGAGAAACTCGGCGGCCATATGCGTGGAGGTGCCGATGCCGGCGGAGGAATAGCTGAGCCCGTCCGGCCACGCCTTCGCCGCCGACAGCACATCCGCCGCGCGGCGAAACGGCGAATCGGCCCGCACCACCAGCGCGCTGTCATTGGCGCCGATCAGGGCCACCGGGTCGAAGCTGCCGATCGGGTCATAGGGCAGGTTGGCGCGGATGGCGGGGCTGATTGCGAGCACGGAAGAATCGGCCAGCAGCAGGGTGTAGCCATCGGCCGGCGCGCGCGCTGCCACCTCCGTTCCGATCATGCCGCTGGCGCCGGCGCGGTTCTCGATCATCACCGGCTGCCCCAGCAACTCGGCCAGCCGCGGGGCATAGGCACGCGCCAGCAGATCCGGGCCGGCGCCGGGCTGGAACGGCACGATCAGGCGCAGCGCGCGGTTCGGCCAGCGCGCCGACTGCGCCACGGCCAGGCCGGGGAAGAACGCGGCCGAAACGAGCAGGCCGCGCCGGGGAAGCTCAGGCATTCGCAATCACTCGTCCGAGGTGCCGCATATGCTGGCACCCGGCAGCGGCCGCGCGAAGAGGGGGGCGCGTGCCGCGTGTGCTTCAGCTTGGCTGCACTCCGGCCGCGCGCACCACCGGCGCCCAGCGGGCCGCCTCGGCGGCGACGAACGTGCCGATCCGCGCCGCGCTGAGGTCGCCGAGCGAGACCACGCCGATGCTCTCCAGCCGCGACTTGATGGCGGCATCCGCCAGCCCCGCCTGCAATTCCGTGTTCAGCCGCGCCGCGATGGCGGGGTCCAGCCCGGCGGGCGCCGCCATCACGAACCAGTTGGTGGAAACGGCGCCGGGGAAACCGCTTTGCACCAGCGTCGGCACCTCCGGCAGGGCGCTGACCCGCTCGGGCGAGGATACGGCCAGCGCCTTCAGCGTGCCGGCGCGGATTGCAGGCGCATTGGCGCCGGAGGTATCCCACAGCGAGGTCGTGTTGCCGCCGAGCACATTCTGCTGCGCCTCCGCCGCGCCACGGAACGGCACATGCAGCATCTGCACCCCGGCCTCCATCGCCCACATCACGCCGGTCAGGTGGCCGACCGAGCCGACGCCGGAGGAGCCAAAGGACACTGTCTCGGGCGCCTGGGCGGCCATAGCCTTGTAGTCGGCCAGCGTGGCCAGCGGGCTGTCGCCCTTCACCGCACAGACGATGGGCGCGCCGCCGAGCAGGCTGACCCAGGAAAAGGCACGCTGCGGATCGTAGGCCAGGTTGCGGAACAGCGAGGGGGCGACGGCCAGCGGCCCGGTGTTGGAGACCAGCAGCGTGTGGCCATCCGCCGTGGCGCGCGCGGCTTCCGCCGTGGCGACGGTGCCGCCGGCGCCGGGCCGGTTTTCCACGACGAAGGGTCGGCCGAAGGCGCGCTCCAGCCGTTCCGTCAGCGGCCGGATGATGAGGTCGCTGGTGCCGCCGGGGGCATAGGGGTTGAGGATGCGGACCGGACGGTTCGGCCAAGGCGACTGGGCCAAAGCGGGGGCGGCGAGCGGTATCGCGATCGCAGCGGTGAGAAGCTGGCGGCGGGTGGTCATCGGGTCTCTCCGGGTCTTGTGACGAACCCGGATGCAAATGCCGTGCCTTAGTGCGGCGCTGGCGGCAGGGCGGGAATGCGGACCGGCTCCACCGCGAAGCCCGCCTGCCGCAGTCGCGCCACCACGCCGCCTGGCCCGCTGGCATGGGCGGCGCCGATGCCGATCACCAGGCTTTCGTGCGGTAGCCGCGCCGCCAGGCGCCTGGCCATCAAGGCGCTGCGTTCATCGAGCATGAAGCGCGCGAAGGCGGCGCGCAGCGGCGGGTCGGCGGCCATCGTCGCAAGCGTATGCGCGCGCAGCGCCGCGAAATCCCCGGCCAGCAGCGCCTGGACCATCGCGGCATCGAGGTTGGAGCGGCGATCGGGCGGCCGGCTTTCCAGAATCTCGCCCGCCATCCGCGCCACCAGCCGCAGCAGCGCATCGCCGCCCATGCGTTGCAGCGCGGTCAGTTGCTCGCGCCGGGTTTCCAGCCCCTCGATCGGGATGAAGCGGGCCTCGGCCAGGGCACGCAGCGCCGGGTCGCCGCCGGACGCAGGGCCGTCTGCGGTCGCGGGTGGCGAGGGCAGGCCTGGGCAGGGGGCATCCGCGCTGGCGACGACCAGGGCGAGGAACAGGCCGACCGGGCTCAGCGGCTCCACGCCGAGGCGCGCGCAGGCGCTGGCGGCCTCCAGCAGGCGGCGCTGGGCGGGCGGGAAGGGGGCCAGCACCTCGAAGCCGCGCGGGGCCCGCAGCAGGTCGCTGACATCCTCCGTCTCCTGCACCGATTCCAGCAGCAGCGCGGCACGGCCCTCGAAGATGGCGGGCGCGGGGGATGGCAGACCGGCCTCGCCCTGGTGCGAGCCGGGGATCAGAAGCGAGGCCGGCGCGTCGCGGCCGGCGGGGGTGATGCGGAAGGCGGCCAGCGTATCCGCATAAGCGGCCGGCGCGGCCAGCAGCGCCAGCAGCAGAAGAAGTCGGCGCATCTCAGCCCGCGGCGTAGAGCGCGGCGATTTCCGGCGCGAAGCCGGTCAGCGTGCGCGGGCGACCGGCTCGGGCCGCACCAGGCGGCGCCAGGCCGACCAGCGCCTCCGCCATTCGTACCGCCGCCGCCGTGCCGTCCACCAGCGGCACCGGCACGCGGTCCGCGATGGCGGGTGCCAGCCCTGCCAGCGGCCCGCCGGCCAGGATCACCGCCTCCGCCCCGTCCAGCTCCACCGATTGCCGGCAGAGATCGACCAGCAATTCGGCGCGTTGTTCCGCGACAAGGCCCGGGTCGCCGGCGAAGGCGGGGCCCATCCGGAAACCGGCGCAGCGGGCGGCCAGGCCGTGATGCGCCAGGCAATCCTCGAACATCGGCCGCAGGGCGGCGGTGAAGGAGACCACGCCGAAGCGACGGCCGAGCATGCTGGCGGCGTGGAAGGCGGCTTCGCTGATGCCGAGCACCGGCACGTCCAGCAATTCCTTGGCGGCATCGAGGCCCGGATCGCCGAAGCAGGCGATCACCGCCGCGTCGTAGCTGCCGCGCCGCGCGGCAAGGGCGGCCAGCGTCGCCGGCCCGGCGACCAGCCAATCGGCGCGGCTGACGATCAGCGGCAGGCCGAAGGGGGCGGAGACCGTCTCTACCACCGTGCCGGGTGAGGCCGCTGCCTTGGCCGCGGTGTCGATGCGGGCGGTGACGCTGTCCGTCGTGTTGCTGTTGACCACCAGCAGTCTCAAGGCAAAGCCTCCTGCGCCAGCCAGTGCCGCGCGATGTCGCAGCGTCGCGCCACCCAGATATCCTCGCGCCCCGCCACATGGCGCAGCACCGTGTCCAGCCCAGGCATCCGCGCCGGGCGGCCGATGATGCGGAGGTGCAGGCCGATGGACAGCATGCGCGGCGCGCCCTCTGCCAAAAGCCAGTCGATCGCGGCGATGCAATAGCGGGAGAAATCATCGGCATGAACAAAACCGCCGCCCGGGGCGAAGCGCATGTCGTTGGTATCGAAGGCGTAGGGCAGGCGCACATGGGCGGCGCCGTGCAGCCGGGGCAGGTCGTCGTCGTAATTGTCGCTGTCATACAGGAAGCCGCCTTCCTCCAGCAGCAGGCGGCGGGTGTTGACGGAGGACGCGCTGCGCGTGTGCCAGCCGACCGGGCGTTCGCCGGTGGCGTCGCGGATGGCGGCGACGGTGGCGGCGATGACGGCGCGCTCCGTATCCTCCGGCATTCCCGCATGGCTTTCCCAGCGCCAGCCATGCGCCGAGATTTCGTGACCCCGCGCATGGGGCGCCGCGGCCAGGACCGGCGTCGCGACCACGGCGCGGCCGCAGCTTGAGAAGGTCGCCTTCACGCGATGCGCGTCGAAGGCGTCCAGGATCCGCCACAGGCCGACTCGGCTGCCATAGCCGAAGTGGCTTTCCATGCAGGGGTCGGGGTGGCCCACCACCTCCTCCCGCGCCTCATAGACCGCCTCGTTGCGGGCATCGCCGGAGGTCAGCGCCAACTCCGCTCCTTCCTCCACATTCACCACGAAGGACAAGGCGAGCTTTGCGCCGCCGGGCCAGGTGGCGGCCACCGGCGCGCCGGCCCGGCCGGCCAGGTCGCGGGCGGCGGGCGGCATGCCGCCAGGGAGGGCGCTCATGCGCCGCGATACAGCGAGAAGCCCCAGGGGGTGAATTTGATCGGCAGGTGGTAGTGCAGGCTGGCATCGAAGACGCGGAAGCGGAACGGCACCAGTTCCAGGAAGGGCGGCGGCGGGCTGGCCGATTCGGCGAAGAAGGCGCCGATATGGAACAGCACCT
>LNFM01000248.1_pt1 | contig 18855 bp, 17 predicted proteins | sample 596031 | NCBI WGS metagenome assembly LNFM01 (sample SAMN04254537, study PRJNA301005) | activated carbon metagenome | isolation source: dual media filters at the Ann Arbor, Michigan drinking water treatment plant | place: USA: Ann Arbor | reverse complement strand
CCCGACCCACGGGGGGTGTTTTCAGCGCCAATGCATCGAGTGGCGAGGACTCTCGTGGGTCGAGCACTGCTCGACGCGGCGTCGGCTTGGGTACAGCAGCGCACCCAGGAACGCGGGCGTCGGGCAGTGCCCGACCCACGGTGATTCCGGCTCGTTTCGCCCTCCTCGCGCTGCCTCACTTCATCCTCGACTGCAGACGAAACGGTTCGCCCGCCACCACGAACTTTCCGTGCCCGCGATGGTGGATCGTGCGCGGTTCCTTGCACGTCGGATCGACCCATGCCGCCACCACTTCCAGCACGAAGAAGTTGTACCGGTTCTTCATGCGCGTGTCTGCGACCCGGCACTCCAGGTTCGCGTAGCACTCTTCGATGAGTGGTGCGACCACCATCGAGGCCGGCACGGGCGTCAGGCCGAACCGCGCGAACTTGTCCACGCGCTCGCCCGACGTGTTGCCGCATTGCACGACCTGCTTCGCCAGTGCCACGGTCGGGATGTTCAGCACGCATTCGCGCGTGGCCTCCAGTGCCTGGAAACTGAAATCACGCCCGCTAACGACGCACCCGACCAGCGGCGGCTCGAACTCCATCATCGTGTGCCACGACATGGGCATCACGTTGGCGCGGCCCTTGTGCGACGTGGTGAGCAGCACCACCGGGCCAGGTTCGAGCAGACCGTAGACGCGGCCGAGCGGGAGGTAACGTCGGGGCATGGTGGACTCCGTAGGAGATGCGACGACCGGCGAGAGGCGCTGCCGGTCAGGAATCACCGACGTCACACCACGTCCGCGCGAGCATCGCGCATCGGCGCCGTGTGCGGTAGTGTCGCGTCGCGGCGGCCGTGCGTATGCCCGCCGCGGTATGCCCCGAACGACGTCGCAGGAAAGCACCTGCGCCGACACCGAATTCTCCTCCTGAGGCCCTGCATGAACTGGAAGACCGCCTATCGCTCCGTCTACTACGAGACGATGCCCGACCCCGAAGACCCGGTGATCGACCCTGCGACCACCGCGCTGCTCGTCATCGACGTGCAGAACACGTATCTCGTCCGCCCCGACCGCACGACCCTCTCGCCCGCGGAGCAGGCGCACTTCGACCGCTGGACGCCGTTCCACGCCCGGATGCACGGCACCGTGATTCCCAACATCGCACGCGCACTCGACGCGTTCCGCAGCCAGGCCATCGAGGTTTTCTTCGCGCGCATTGCGTGCCTCACGAAGAACGGCCGTGACCGTTCCCTCTCGCAGAAGATGCCGGGCTTCAACAACCTGCTGCTGCCCAAGGACACCGAGCCATCGTTCATCGTCCCGGCGCTGGCGCCGCGCGACGACGAGATCGTGGTCACGAAAACCACCGACAGCGCGCTCACCGGCACGAACCTTCGCCTGCTGCTGCACAACGTCGGTATCCGTACCGTCGTGTGCACCGGCATCTTCACCGACCAGTGCGTGTCGTCCACGGTGCGCAGCCTCGCGGACGAGAGTTTCCGCGTGATCGTCCTCGACGATTGCTGCGCGGCGGCGACGGATGAACTCCATCGCAAGGAGCTGGAGATCATCAACAACATCTACTGCACGGTGATGGGACTGGACGATCTGCTCGGATTGATGGAGGCGTAGATTGATTGCGTGGGTCGAGCTACCGCTCGACGCGGCGATGGCTTGGGTACAGCAGCGAATCCAGGGACGCAGGCGTCGGGCGGAGCCCGACCCACGGGGGTTGTTTTCAGCGACGAGGCATCCAGTGGCGCGTGCCCTTCCTGGGTCGAGCTACCGCTCGACGCGGCGATGGCTTGGGTACAGCAGTGAATCCAGGGACGCAGGCGTCGGGCGGAGCCCGACCCACGGGGTTGTTTCCAGCGACCAGGTATCCAGTGGCGAGTGCCCTTCGTGGGTCGAGCACTGCTCGACGCGACGCCGGCGTGGGTACAGCGAAGAATCCAGGAACGCGGGCGTCGGGCGGAGCCCGACCCAGGGGGGTTGTTTTCAGCGATTAGGTATCCAGTGGCGAGTGCCCTTCGTGGGTCGAGCTACCGCTCGACGCGGCGATGGCTTGGGTACAGCAGCGAATCCAGGAACGCGGGCGTCGGGCGGAGCCCGACCCACGGGGGTTGTTTTCAGCGACCAGGCATCCAGTTGCGAGTGCCCTTCGTGGGTCGAGCACTGCTCGACGCGACGCCGGCGTGGGCACAGCGATGAATCCAGGAACGCGGCCGTCGGACGGAGCCCGACCCAAGGGGGTTCTTGTGCCCGACCGCGGATCCATGCGTCTTGGTCATCCCCTGCATTCGATGCAAGACTCCGGGCCCGACAACCCATCTACTGGTGACTTCATGGCGCATTCCGACGCTGGTTCGTCCGTCCTCGAACTCGTCCTTTCGCGCGAACGGGTCCGCAACGCCCTCGATCTGGCAACGACCGAATGGCTCATCCGTTCGATCGTTGCCGCGCGCGACGACCCCGCGGTGGATGTCGTCCTTCTCCGCGGTGACGGCGCCGGGTTCTGCGCCGGGAGCGACGTGAAGGAGATGGCGATGGCGCCGACGTCGGGACGCGTTGCGGTGGCGGAGCGCAAGGCAGCATTGATGCGAGCCCTGGCCGACCTCGACAAGCCCGTCGTCGCTGCCGTCCATGGCTTCGCGTTGGGAGGCGGCTTCATGCTCGCGATCGGGTGTGATGCGGTGGTGACGGCCGACGATGCAGCGTGGGGGCTGCCCGAGGTCGAACTGGGGTTCTTCCCGCCGTGGGGCCTCGAGGCGCTCGTCCGACGGGTCGGGGTCGCCAGGGCGCAATGGCTCGTGTGGGGCACGCGGCGCTGGTCGGGGGCGGAGGTCGTCCCGCTCGGCCTCGCCGAAGTGGTGGTGCCGGCCGATCGCGTGCTCGAAGAGGCGCGGGCACTCGCGGCCCGACTCGCAGCGCTTCCTCCTGCGTCGGTGCAGGCGACGAAGCGCTTCTTCCGCGAGCAGGTACCGGTGCCGGATCTCGACGCGCTCGCCCGGGAGGTCTATCGCGGGAACTGCGAAGCAGGCGTGGCCGATGCGGCGTTCGCGCGGTTCGCGGGGAGGGCGGGCTGACGCGCGCGTGCGCCGTGATGCCTACGGCGCTGGATTCGGATACCGCCCGCGAAGCGCCTCGATCTCCGCGAGCGTTTCGATGTCGAGTTCGATCTGACCACCCGCAATGTCCTCCCGCAGTTGAGCCAGCGTCGTCGCGCCGATGATCGAAGACCCGAGGTACCAGCGGCTCGCCACGTAGCCGAGCGCGAGCTGCACCAGCGTGAGTCCGCGGCGCTTCGCGAGCGCCGCGTAGGCGTCGATGGCCTCCGTCACGATGGACTTCCGGAATCGGGCCCCGAGCGAGTCGAAGAGCGTGAAGCGGGCGCCCTCCGGCTTCGCCCCGTCGAGGTACTTCCCCGAGAGCAGACCGGCGGCCAGTGGGCTGTACGCGAGCAGCGACATGTTCTCGCGGAAGAGCGCTTCGGCGAGATCGTTGTCGACGTTGCGCGAGAGCAGGCTGTAGCTGTTCTGAAGCGTGACGGGGCCTGGAACGCCGAGTTCCTTCGCGATCCGGTGGAACTCGCACACGCCCCACGTCGTCTCGTTGGAAAGCCCGTAGTGCCGGATCTTCCCCGCGCGGATCATTGCCGCCATGCCTTCCACCTGCTCGCGGATCGCGGGGCCCGGTTTCTCCTTCGTCGGATCGAACGCGACGCCGCCGAAGTTCGGGACGTTCCGTTGCGGCCAGTGGATCTGGTACAGGTCGAGGTAGTCCGTCTGCAGCCGCGCGAGGCTCGTGTCGACGGCCTCGGCGATCACCGCGGCGGTGAGGTCCGTGCGCCCGTTGCGGATCCAGTCGCGTCGGCCCGGTCCGGCAACCTTGGTCGCGATGACGACATCGTCCCGACGCTTGCGCTTCGCGAGCCAGTTTCCGATGTGTGCCTCGGTGCGGCCCTGGGTCTCACCGTTGGGCGGCACCGGATACATCTCCGCCGTGTCGATGAAGTTGATGCCGGCATCGAGCGCGAGGTCCAGTTGCGCATGCGCGTCGGCCTCGGTGTTCTGCTCGCCCCAGGTCATCGTGCCGAGGCAGACCTGCGAGACGTGGAGATCGGTGCCGGGGAGAGTGCGGAATTTCATCGTGGCTCCAGGGTGTCGGCGGACTCGCGGCGCCTTCGGAAGTCGCGCAGGGTACCCGATGCGCTTCCAGGGCATGGTTGCGTGGAGTATCAAATGGGGGGGCTGCTTCTACATCCCCCGTTGATGCGCCACCTGCCGTGGGAACGGACCAAGCTTTTGTAGGATCGGGCCATGCCCGCGAAAGGCGTCCGTTCCGGGCGAAGCGTTTCCTCGCACCCACCGCTCTCGGGGGCATGGCCCCCTCCTACAAGGGCCCGACTCCTTCCTACAGCGACTCCACGAACCTCATCACCGCATTGCGCTCCGCCTTGCGCATCGCGCGGAACATCTCGCGCGAGGCTTCCGCTTCGCCGCCGTGCCACAGGATCGCCTCGACGACGTTCCGTGCGCGTCCGTCGTGGAGCAGGTCGGTGTGGCCGTTCACCGTTCGCAGGAGCCCGATGCCCCAGAGCGGCGGCGTCCGCCACTCGCGACCATCCGCCAGGAAGTCGGGACGATGATCCGCGAGGGCCTCGCCCATGTCGTGCAGCAGGAGGTCGGTGTACGGACGGATCGTGATGCCCCTGGCTGACAGCCCGGCGACCGGACCGGTCTCGAGCACAGGCGCATGGCACACGTCGCATCGGGCCTTCGCGAAGAGTTGCTCGCCGTGCCGCACCTGAGGATCCCCGGTGTTGCGGCGTGCCGGTACAGCCAGCGCCTGGAGGTAGAACGTGATGTTGTCGAGCCGGCTCGGGATCACTTCCGGCACGAATGCGTCGCCCTTGCACGCGCCGAGGCCGCTGCACTGGATCGCGGCGGGCAGTTCGCGGCATGCCTTCTGCGCGGGCGGACAGTTCTCGTCGGGGAACAGGAGCGTGGTCGCGCCGATGTCACCATGGAATGCCGCGGCCACCTGCTGCCGCAACGTCGGCTGGTTGGCCTTCCAGCCGAAGCGGCCGATCACCGCGGTGCGTCGTTCGACGTCCCAGACGACGTTGGGGCGCCCGCTGATGCCATGGGCCTCCTGCCGCTTCGCGATGTCGATCAGCGTCGCCTCCGGTACGGCTTCGAGGAGCCCGAGACCGACCATCGCCGGCGCGATTCGCGGCGACGTCAACGTCTGGTCGCCCAGCGCACCGAACGCGAGCTGCATGAAGGTGACGCGCGGAACCCGCAGCCGGACCACTTCGCCGTCCGCGAAGCGCACCTCGCGCTCGTCGTAGGCGAAGATCGCCTGCCCCTCGGCGGGCACGGCACCGGCCATGCCGCGGTTCTGCAACTGGTCGCCGTACACCGGGTGCGGCAGCGGTCCGCCCTCGGCGGAGACCCCGGGAACGCTCAGTCGGACCAGCATGCCGCGCACCGCCAGCTCGCGCTCCCGCGGTGCCCGCGCACGGCCGTTGCGTTCGTGGCACTGGCTGCAGCGGTCTTCGTTGAACGTCGGCCCCAGCCCCCACACGCCGCTGGGATCCGGCGCCACGACCCAAGGTTCGTTGAACTGATGATGGCCCTCGGCGAACACGGCGGACTGCCCGTCCGTCAGCATCACCGCGGGGGCCATGTAGCTGGCCGGGCCGGATTCGGTGGTCGTGAACGGGCCGGCGGTGAGTGCGGCGTCGGGCACTTCGTCGACGCTGGCGGCGGTCAGCCAGGAGGCGGAAAGGGCGAATGCGATCGCAGCAAGCGCTGGAAGAAGCAGGGAACGGAGGTGCACGGGCGAGGCGGTCGGGTGACGCGGTGGATCGGATGAGGGTGAAGAGGCTTCGTGGCCCGATGGTGCGGCGGATCGGGTGGCTCTGTCGAGCGGCGCGGGTGGGTAGACGGACCGTGACTGCGCCTGCCGCGGCGCTCCCTGGCTGCCGGCCCGCCCCGCGCGATCTCGCACACGTCCGCCATCGGGAAAGTCCGGGACTGCGCTGCCCCAACCCTCGACTTTTCCGAAGGCTCCCGAGGAACCGGTGGGGCAGGAGGCGAGTCCCTCGCCCGGCATGCCTCTAGTGGCGTGCCCACGCCCTCCAACGGAAAAGTTCAGATCACCATGAACACGACGCCGCGCTCCCCTCTCCTTCAATGGCTCCACCGTGCGCTCAGCCGCAACCCGATTTCCGATGGCGCACCGGCACAGTCAATCTCCCGAGTTTCGATGGATCCCGCCCGCCGGCGTGTCCTGCAAGGCGGGGCTGTCCTGGCGCTGGCTTCGAGTGCCCCCGCCAGCGCTGCTGCCCGACGCGGCGCGGCGCCGAAGGTGGCAGTGATCGGCGGCGGTCTCGCCGGGCTCACCGCAGCGTACAAGCTCTCTCTCGAGGGCATCGATGCCGACGTCTTCGAGGCTTCGTCGAGGCTTGGCGGCCGCTGCTTCTCCGATCGCGAGACCTTCGCCGGCGGGCAGATCGTCGAACGCGGCGGTGAACTCATCGATACCGATCACCAACACATCCGCGATCTCGCCCGCGAACTCGGCCTCGCACTGGACGACGTCCTGGAGGCCGAGGCGCCCGATGCCGACGGATGGATGTTCTTCGACGGGGAGCGCTACACCGAGGAGGCGGCCCTCCGTGACTTCCAGCCCCTGTACCCGGTGGTGCGCGATCAGAGTCGTGCGATCGGCACGCCGAGCTACCGCAGTTCCACGGCCAAAGCGCGCGAGATCGACGCGCTGACCGTCGCCGAGTGGATCGATCGCCACGTGCCTGGTGGCGGGGCATCGCGTCTCGGCCGTTATCTGCGCGCCGCGCTCGAGGACAACTTCGCCACCGAGGCGGAGAACCTGTCCGCTCTCATCGCCGTCTCGATGCTGGCTTCCTCCACGCGCGAAGAGCTGGACCCCTATGGTGGATCCGATGGCCGCTTCCACGTGCGCGAGGGCAATGATGCGATCGCGATGCGGCTCGCGGCGGCGCTGCGCAAACCGGTGACGTTCGAGAGCCCGCTCGTCGCGCTGGCACGCCGACGCGACGGCCGATGCGATGTGACCGTCCGTCGAGGATCGGGGCTCGTCACGGACGTCTACGACCGCGTGATTCTCGCGCTGCCGTTCTCGAATCTGAGCGACGTGGACCTGACCCGCGCAGCCTTCCGCCCGCGCAAGCTCCGCGCGATCCGCGAACTGCCCATGGCCGCCAGTGGGAAGCTGCAGCTGCAGTTCGATTTCCGTCTCTGGAACGCCATGGGCAACACCGGTTCCTTGATGCTGGAGGGCAAGGTCCTGACCTGGGAGGTCACGCGCGCCCAGGCCGGCACTCCCGGCATTCTCAACGTCTGGAGCAGCGGGGGCCGCGCCGTCGCCGCCGGTGAAGGCAGCGACGCCGACCAGGCCAGGCTTGCCCTCGCAAACATCGAACGCGTGCTGCCTGGCATCTCGCAAGCGTGGAATGGGCGTGTGAAGCGGACCGTCTGGGACGCAGGCTCCAGCCCCAAGGGTTCATACGCCTACCATCCGCCCGGCTACCTCACGAGCCTGGGCGGAATCGAGGCGGAGAGCGAAGGGCCGGTGCATTTCGCGGGTGAGCACACGTCGCGCGAATGGCAGGGGTTCCTCAATGGCGCCGTCGAGAGCGGCCAGCGCGCTGCGCGGGAGGTGTTGAGGGCTGCGCGGCGGGGGTGAGGGTCCGCCGAACTGTCGAAGGGGGGCCGCGCTCGTTTAGAACAAGGGGGGGCGTGCATCCGCCTCTGCCACCCCACCACGTCCCGCCGCATCGCTCGAGGCCACCACAACCCCCGTGGGTCGGGCACCGCCCGACGCCTGCGTTCCTGGATTCGCTGCCGTGCCCGTGGATCCGCCGCGTCGAGCAGGTGCTCGACCCACGAACACCTGCCAACCTTCGGTAATGGCGATGCTCATGTAGGAGCGGGCCATGCCCGCGAAAGCGGGGGTTCCGGGTGAAGCGTTTCCTTGCGTTCACCGCTTTCGGGGCCATGGGCCCCTCCTACAGGGGGCGCCAACCGCCGTGGGATCGAGCCAGGCTGTTGTAGGAGCGGGCCATGCCCGCGAAAGCGATGGTTCCGGGTGAAGCGTTTCCTTGCATTCACCGCTTTCGGGGCCATGGGCCCCTCCTACAAGGGGGTGCCACCCGCCGTGGGAGCGAGCCACGCTGCTGTAGGAGCGGGCCATGCCCGCGAAAGCGGGGGTTCCGGGTGAAGCGTTGCCTTGCATCGACGGCTTTCGGGGCCATGGGCCCCTCCGACAGGGGGCGCCAACCGCCGTGGGATCGAGCCACGCCGTTGTAGGAGCGGGCCATGCCCGCGAAAGCGATGGTTCCGGGTGAAGCGTTTCCTTGCATTCACCGCTTTCGGGGCCGCCGTTGTAGGAGCGGGCCATGCCCGCGAAAGCGATGGTTCCGGGTGAAGCGTTTCCTTGCATTCACCGCTTTCGGGGCCATGGGCCCCTCCTACAGGGGGTGCCACCCGCCGTGGGATCGAGCCGCGCTGTTGTAGGAGCGGGCCATGCCCGCGAAAGCGGTGGTTCATGTCGAGTGCGAACCAACAGCTGACCCCGTCTCCGACTTCCCGCTGCACGTCGGTTCGTCCGCTGCCCGCTTCGAGACCTACCCCGTGTTCTCCCGGGTCAGCAGATAGGCCCTGATGCGCGCATCTGCGGTCAGCCCGAGGGCGCGCTGCAGGGAGGTCCGGGCGCGTTCCTGTTGGCCTGCCTTGTGTCCTTGTGTTCCAGATGCGCTCGCGCCACCCAGTAGGGCTGGTAGCTGGCCACGCTCTCTTCGGCCACGTCGGTCAGCGCGGCGAGGCCGGCTTCGGCACCGGCGGCTTCGCCGAGTGCCACGGCGCGGCCGATGCGCGAACCGAGTCCACTGTGGCAACCCACCAGCGCTTCGTAGAGCTGGACGATACCCGCCCACGGTGTCTCACCGGTGAACAGCCGCTGGCAATGGGCTGACTGGATCGCGGCCTCCCACTGGAAGCGCCCTGGCGCCCGCATGCGGAAAGCGTCCATCAGCGTCTGCTCACCTTCCTCCACGAGGTGGCGGTTCCACAGTGCCGTCTCCTGCAACGCGAGAGGTACGAAGCGGCCATCCTGGTCGAACTGCGCGGGGCGGCGTCCTTCGCAGAACAGCATGAGAGCGAGGAGGCCGCGCGCTTCGGCGCTGTCCGGTTCCAGGCGGGCGACGAGGCGGGCGAGATACAGTGCCTCGCCGGCAAGCTCGGCCGGCAGCAGAGAGGGGTTCGCCGACGAGACGAGGCTGGAACCGATCGTGTAGGCGCCATAGATGCCCTCGAGCACCGCCGCCAGCCGTTCGGGGCGTTCACGGGCTTCGGGGATCTCGAACCGAAGTCCTTCCGCGCGGATGGTCGCCTTCGCCCGCACGAGGCGCTGCGCCATCGCGGCGGGCGACACGAGAAAAGCGCTGGCGATCGTCGCGGCGTCCAGCCCGAGGACCACCTGCAGCATCAGCGGCGCGTGCATTGCGGACGGAAGCGCCGGATGCGCGCAGACGAACAGCAGACCCAGCCGCTCGTCGGGAAGCGTCTCGGTCTCGACCGCCACCGCATCGCCTTCCAGAGCGGCCAGTACTTCCGGGGATCGGGTGACGAGTTCGTGCCGCCGGCGCTGCAGCAGCCTGCGCCGCGCTGCGGTCAGCAGCCACGCATCGGGAGAGCGTGGCACGCCGGTCCTGGGCCAGTGTTCCAGCGCCGCGACCAGGGCGTCGGCCATGGCGTCCTCCGCCGCGGCGACGTCGCGCCATCGAAACGCGAGCCACGCCACCAGCCGCCCGTAGGAATCGCGGGCGGAGCGCTCGGCGGCCGCCCATTCCGTATCCGACAAGGCGGTCAGGCCAGTGCGCTCGTGTCGGGCGGCGTCATGCACGGACGGACTTCGATGCTGCCCGTGCTCGCGCAGGGCGCGCGCGCCGCCCATTCGAGGGCCTCGTCGACGTTGTCGACATCGACGATGAAGTAGCCGCCGAGATGCTCGCGCGTGTCGGGGTACGGTCCGTCCTGAACCTCGCGCTTGCCGTCCCGGATGCGCACGATCGCCGCCGTCTTGGGGGGCAACAGCCCGTTGCCGCTCACCACCTTTCCTGACGCCTGCAGCGCGCCCACGTAGGCCATCCAGGCACCCCAATAGGCCTTGGACGCGTCGGGGTCGTTCTCGAGGGCGAAGTCGGCATCGGTCTGGCGAAAGCAGAGCATGTAATGCATGGTCGTTCTCCGGTGATCGGACGCTGCGATGTGCCGCGCCTGATCCATTGATGCGCGACCGGTGCGCCGATCGACATCGAGCCTGGAGAAATGGTGGCCGGGGCGGGTGGCGCGCGCCCGACGACATCACAGGCGGGGCGCAGAAACAAGAGGCAGCCGTTCACCGCTGCGATCCACGCCCCCTCACTCCTCGAGCTGGCTCACTCGCTCCGCCGCGTCGCCGCCCAGGAACCCGCCCGACTGCCGCTTCCACAGTTGCGCGTAAAGTCCGCCGGACGCCAGCAGGGCTTCGTGCGGTCCGCTCTCCACGATGCGGCCTCCGTCCATCACCACGAGGCGGTCCATGCGGACGATCGTGCTCAGACGGTGGGCGATGGCGATGACGGTCTTGCCGGCCATCAGGTCGTCGAGCTGCTCCTGGATCGCAGCCTCGATCTCGCTGTCTAGCGCCGAGGTCGCTTCGTCCAGGACCAGGATCGGCGCATCCTTCAGGATCACCCGCGCCAGGGCCACGCGCTGTCGCTGACCGCCCGAGAGCTTGACGCCGCGCTCGCCCGCGTGGGCTTCGTAGCCGGCGCGATCCTTCCAGTCCCGCAGGTCGAGGATGAACGCGTGCGCGTGGGCACGGCGGGCTGCGGACTCCACCTCCGCGTCGGTCGCGTCGGGCCGACCGTAGCGGATGTTCTCGGCGATCGAACGGTGCAGCAGCGAGGTGTCCTGCGTCACCATGCCGATGGCGGCCCGCAGGCTTTCCTGGGTCACCGTGCGGACGTCCTGACCGTCGATGCGGATGGCCCCGCCCTCGGTGTCGTGGAATCGCAGCAGCAGGTTCACGAGGGTCGACTTGCCCGCGCCGCTGCGCCCGACGAGTCCCACGCGCTCGCCTGGCCGGATCACGAGATCGAGGCCGTCGATCACGGCCGTCCCCGGCTGGAGCCCGCGACCGTAGCTGAAACGCAGCGCCTCGAACCGCACCTCGCCCCGGGTGACGACGAGCGGCTTCGCGTCCGGCGCATCGAGCAGCCCGAGCGGCCGCGCGATGCTGTCCATTCCCTCCTGGACCACGCCGACGTTCTCGAAGATGCCGCTCACTTCCCAGCTCACCCAGCCCGCCATGTTGGCGATCTGCCAGGCGAGCGGGATGGCCGTCGCGACCTCCGTGGCACTCACGCGGCCTTCCATCCAAAGCCATCCGCCGAGTAGTGCCGTGCCGGCCACCAGCAGGATGTTGATGAGGGCGAGCGAGAACACGAACAGCGTGCTCCATCGCATGTGGACCTGCATCCGCCGCGCGTGCTCGTCGAGACTCTCGCGCACGTGGGCGTCCTCGTCGCGGGATCGCGCGAAGAGCTTCACCGTGAGGATGTTCGTGTAGCTGTCCACCACGCGCCCCATCACCTGCGAGCGTGCCTCGGAACTGACACGGGACAGGTCGCGCATGCGCGGCACGAACGTGCGCAGGAAGAGTACGTACGCTGCCATCCAGACGAGCGTGGGGATCGCGAGCAATGGATGCGAGAACACCATCACCACGAGCGCTGTCAGCCCGTAGACGAGGATGTACCAGATGGCCCGGATGCACGACACGACGCTCTCGCGCAGCGCGTTGGCGGTGTTCATCACGCGGTTGGCGATGCGCCCCGCGAAATCGTTCTGGAAGAACGTCCAGGACTGGCGCACCACGTGCCAGTGGTTCTGCCAGCGGATCTCGGTCGTGACGCCGGGCAGCACGGCGTTTAGGCGCATCAGGCAGTCGACGAGGATGGCGATGGGTCGCGCCACGAGGAACAGGGCGGCGAAGAGCAGGAGCACGGTTGCCCCCTCTGCCAGCGCCACCTTCGGGTCGGGGGCGGTCATGATGCCCACCAGGCGCCCGATGAAGAGCGGCACGATCATGTCGAGCAGCGCCACGGCGAGACTCGCCGCGAGCATGCCGCCGTAGACGCGCGGGTGCTGCTTCAGGAAGTGGCGGTAGAACGCCCACAGCGTTCCCGGCGGTCCGGAAGGAGGCGTGACCTCCCCCGGCGGCACGGCGGTGCCGGGGACGAGCGACTCGAAGAAGCGGAAGAGATTCAGGGGCGAAGCTTCAGGGGCGAAGGTCTTGCAGGACGCCGAAGCTTACCGCACCGACCGCTGCCATCGAGCCGCTTCGTCCTGCAGATTCGCCCGCTGGCGCGGGAGGGGCCTCGGGTCATGCCGAAGCCGGTCGTCGCAGGGCATGGCCCGTTCGGCTTTGGGGCAATCCATTGGTCCCGCCTCGCAGAACTTGACGAAACGGGAGGATCGAATGCAGATTGCATGCGACCTCGGGCGATGTGGTCGACTCGAGGCGCCCCGACCAGAACGTCGATCCAGGAGACCCACCATGCGTACCTTCATAGCCTCCGTGTCGCTCGCGACCTTTGCACTCCTCGCGCCCTTCGCCGCGAACGCCGCGTTCACCATCAAGGTTTTCGCCGACCCCGTCGACACCGGAACGGGCATCGACTTCGGAGACCAGATCGGTGAGTTCACGAGCGACCTCATCGGCTTCACCAGCGACGCCGATCAGACCAGTGACCCGGGATGGCCCCTCGCGACCGAGATGTTCGGTGTCGAGGTCACCGGGTACTTCAACACCGCCTCGGACGGCATCTATCCGCTCTACCTGGGGTCCGACGACGGCTCGTACCTCTTCGTGGATGGCGCCCTTGTCATCTCGCGCCCGGGCGCCCAGAGCTACGGCGAGAGCGAGGCGGCTGCCATCCTGAGCGCGGGGTCGACTCCGTTTCGCATCGTCTACTTCAACGGCCCCTGCTGCGGCGCGGCCCTCACGATCCTCGCCGACGACCGCGTGACCATCACCTCCGCGCCGATCCCCGAGCCGGGTACCTATGCGCTCATGGCCGGTGGTCTCGCGGCACTGGCCGTAGGCGCTCGCCGCCGTCGCCGGGGGCAGATCGGCTGACGCTGGCGAGGTTGCGCTTCCCGATGTTCGAACGGCCACCCTGGGTGGCCGTTTTCGTTGGTGGCGTTCGTCGTCATTCGCGCGCGTGGATCGAGGCGCGGTCGGGGCGACAACGGTTCTGGCCGCGGGGCAAGTCCGTGGTGCGCCACTGACCGTGTGCATGGCCGCGACAGCGATGGTCCAGGTCGAAGCGTTTCCGCAGCATTCACCGCTTTCGGGGCCATGGGCCCCTCCTACAACGGCGCGCTGGGTGGTGAATTTGTAGGAGCGGCCCATGGCCGCGAAAGCGATGGTTCCGGTTGAAGCGTCTCCATGCATCAACCGCTTTCGCGGCCATGGGCCCCCCTGCCAGACGCGCTTCTTCCGCGGCGAGCCGTCAACTTGCCGGAACAGGCGGCGCGAGATGCACCGGCGCCGCCCAGCGCGTTGGCGCATGGACGCTCTCCTTCGGGAACTCGAAGGCCGAGACGCGCGACGCCCCTCGGTCCGCTGCGCCTACATCTTCCCGATCGGGATCGCGATCGGCCGCAGCGGCGATGCCGTACCGCCGCGGAACTTGAGCGGCGAGCCGATGAAGAGGAACTCGTACACCTGGTCCTTTGCGAGATCCTCCAGCCACATCGCTTCGAGCAGCGACACGCCTTTCTCGACCAGCAGATAGCTATGCACCGGGACGAAGTTGGAAGGGTTCGCCGACGGCAGGTTCTCCACGCCGAGGCTGTCAGCGCCCAGCAGCATCGCCTTCTTCTCGTCGACGAGCCATTGCGCCGCCTCGAGTCCCAGGCCGGGTTCGTCCAGCAGACGGTACTTGGCCGGATCCGGCCAGAGCGTCATCAGGCCGGTGCGAATCAGCACGACGTCACCCGGCAGCAGTTTCGTGCCCTGCGCCGCCAGCGCTGTCTTCAAGTCGGCGGGCGTGATCTCGTACGACGAAGGCAGGTGCACCATGCCCTTTGATTTCGCGACGTCGATCAGCACGCCGCGGGCGAGGATCGGCGGGTACTTGTCCACGCCTGATTTGGTCCAGCCGCGCACGCCCATGGCGTCGTCCGCGCTCACCTCGTTCCAGATCTTGCCGTGCAGCCCGAAGTGATTGAGCGCGTCGATGTGCGTGCCCGTATGCGTGTACATCGAGACGCCATCGCCGGAGTACGAGAGCACCTCCTTGCCGTCGCCGCGCGCGGGGGCGTGCGTCATGAAGATCTGGAAACTCGGGTCGCCGAACGCCGTGCAGCAGAGCGGCATGCCGACGAAGAGCTCGGTGCCGAGGTCGTACACCTTACCGCTCACGACCCGTCGAAGCACGTCGAGCCGCGAGGCATCCGTCATCACGTTGAGCGTGCCGATCTCGTCGGTGGGACCCCAGGGGCTTTTCGCCGCGACGTCCTTCGCAATCTGCGCATGCGCTGCGACGGGGGCGAGTGCGAGACCGATCGAGCCCAACAACCCGAGCACTGCCAGCAAGGATTTCATGAGTCACCCCCTGTTCCGATGTGATGTGGACGACGATCCCGACGAATACCCATGTTGATGCCGCGGGTCGTTCGAGGCTGAGCCGCGGGGATGTCGATGTCAAGGCGCGCACCTCGGCTGCGCGGCGCCAGGACGGGTGGATCGAAACAGGGCGGCGGCTGGCTTTCGGGTCGGCACCGGTGATCGGGCGGTGAGTGACGGCGTGCGCCGACGCCCGATCTCCCTGCGGTGTTGCGGTCAGGCGTCTGCCGCCTGCATTCCTGCGGCCTTGAACGCCTGCTGCAGCGCGCGACGCATGGCGCTCAGGCTGCGCAGCGCTTCCTCCATCGGCGTCATGCCGATGCCGCCCGCAGCGCCGGCAGACAGCAGCGCGGCCTTCGCGCGCTGGTAGGCGTCCTCCGCCTGCTGCAGGGAGCCGGCGTCCGCCCGCCCGGTATCCAATTCCGACACCAGGATCTCGGCGGCTGACCGGAAGGCATTCATTTGCGATCGGGCCGATTCGGGCGCGTGCGCAGCGGCGCCCGGCACGCCCGCCGCCGCCTGTTCAGCCTGCTCTGCTGCGGCCTCGTGATAGCGCTGAAGGCGCAGGACGCGGGCTAGCTGCGCGCTGCTGGCGTTGCTCATGGTGGCGCGGTTCACGCGCTCGACGAACCGTTCGATCGCGGACGAGAGCTGGGACGCGACGCGTGCGTCCCGTTCCAGCATCGCGACCGGCTCGCCGCGAAGTGCCCGCAGAACCATGCGACGGGACACGGTGCCCAGTCGGCCCACCTCCAGCGCGAGTGCATCGATCGCCAAGGTCGGCACGGCGAGGACGTTGTCGTCGAGGTGGCGCGGCGTCGCTTCGTCCTCGTCGCCTTGCCGGAACCGCTTGCCGAGCCAGCGCGTCAGGGCGTCGGACACCGGCCACATCAGCAGCACGCCGAGCACATTGAAGATCGTGTGAAACAGGGCCAACTGAGCTGCGGGGTCCGCGGATAGCTCGAGCCAGTCGCGCAGCGCCCCGATGGCGGCGATCAGCCAGGGCAGCAGCAACAGCGCGACACCGGCAGTAAGTACGTTGAAGACCACATGCGCTGCGGCTGCGCGGCGTGCATTCGATGTGGCCCCTATGGCGGCCAGTATCGCCTTGGCCGTCGTGCCGACGTTGGCGCCGATCACCACGGCTGCAGCGCCCTCCGGGGTCAGCAGTCCGCCCTGTGCGGCCGTGATGGCGACCGTCATCGATGCGCTCGACGACTGCATCAGCACCGTCAGTAGCGCACCGGTCGACACCTGGGCAAGCACCGCGAGCGGGCCGACGCCTTGGGGAAGTTTCAGTTGGTCGCCGAGACCCGTGAAGGACTGCTGCATCAACGCGATGCCCAGGAACAGCAGCCCGAACCCGGCGAGGGCCGTACCGATGGCGGCACGACGGTGCCCCGAGTCGGTGAGACGCAGCACGGCGCCCAAGCCCACGAGCGGCAGCGCCAGCGCCTCGATCTTGAACTTCAACCCCACGAACGCCACGATCCAGCCGGTCATGGTGGTGCCCACGTTGGCGCCGAACAGCACCCACAGCGCACCGCCCAGGCCGAGCAGCCCGGCGTTGACGAAACCGATCGCGGCCACTGTCACGACGCTCGAAGACTGTACAAGGGCGGTTACCAGGATGCCCGACCCGAGCGCATGCCAGCGGGTGCGCGTCGCGCCCGCAAGGATGCGTTCGAGGGCGCGCCCGGCCGCGAGCTTGAGGCCGTCGGTCATCATCGCCATGCCGAGCAGGAAGAGTCCGAGGCCCCCCGCCAGCGTGCTCAGTGCAGGTATCCAGTCCATGGGTGCGTGGAGGTTAACGGTTGGCGCGGATCTGCACGCGCGAATTTCGCAGCAGTCCGCCTGACGGTGAAGCCGGTGGTGCCTGCCCGGACCTCGATCGCTTCGCGTGCGTCAGCGAGATGCGGGACTGCCATCCCGTTGATGGTATCGCCGGTGACGTATCGCACACCCTCGATGCGCGTGCGCAGCGTGCTGTGGCTGTGATGACCGACGCGCCTGTCCCGGAATGTCGGCGCCTCTGACAGCAAGGCCTCCACAGGTGGGCGCAATGGCCTCAACGCACGGAAGCAAAAGGGGAAAGGTCCTGGTGGAACAAAACTTGGATCAGGCACGACGGCGCCGCCTTCTCCGCCGCAAACAAGAAAAGGAATTTTCATGAAACAGATCATCCGTTCCGTCGCGCTCGCCACCCTGCTCGTGGCGGGCACTGCCCAGGCCCAGGTGTTCGACCTGCGCGACTTCCAGGAATCGCTCGACGGCACGCTGCCTCAGGTGGCCGGCAACCTTTGGACCTACCGCTATGGGGATGCCGAGGGCGGCCTGCTTCCGCTGCTCGGTACCGGCTTCTTCGGCTATCCGTGCGGCACGTGTACGCAGATCGGCCAACTGGTGGACACGAACGACTCCGCGTGGGAAGGAAGCTTCGGCTACGGCCCCGCAATGACGCCCACGTTCGACGGGCTGTTCCTGCATCCGGGTCCGAACGCCGCCTCGAGTGTGGCGATCCTCTTCACGGCACAGTCGGATGTCTGGCTCACCGGTGTGACGATCGACGCCGAGATGGTGCTGAACGGCCTCTCGGGCAATGGCGTCGATATCGAAGTGAGTCATACGCGAGATGGCATCACCACCATCCTCGGTGGCCACGGTGTCAGCGGGCCCGACTTCTCGCAAGTGGCCTACGCCTTCGGGCCTTCGGCGATCTTCTTCGCGGCCGGCGACAAGGTGACTGTCGATGTGGGTCCCAACGGGAGCTATCTCTACGATCATCTCAACATCAACGTGCGCACGACTGCCGTCGCTGCTCCGGTGCCGGAACCTGCCTCGTCCGCGCTGCTGCTCGCCGGTGCTGGTGTGCTCGGCGCGCTGATCCGCCGCCGCCGCGGCTGACGTTCTCCCCGGGACCGGGCGTCAGTCCGGTCCAATTCGACGCGTGTGTGCCCGGCCAACGCTGGGCGCTGGCAATGCCCGCCTCTCCCGCTTGGCGACCCGTGAGGTGGGTTGGATCTTGTAGGAGCGGGCCATGCCCGCGAGAGTGATGGCTCGGGGTAACGCGTATTCCGCTTCCTCCTATGTTCCCGCTCGGCTCGGCAACCTTCGGGCCGCTACTCTCACGTATGGGGTGCTACGTCGCTAGACTTGGCCCGTCACCTTTCGATGAACCGAACCCTCCCCCATGCACGAAGACACCGAACGCCGCCTGACGAATCTGGAAATCAAGGCCAGCGAGACCGAGGACACGATCGACCGGCTGAACGACGTTATCGTGCGCCAGCAGGCACAGATCGATCTTCTGCTGCGAGAACTGGCGCAGTTGCGCGCCGAGGCCCCAACCGACGAAGCGCCGGCGTTCCGCAGCCTGCGCGACGAGGCGCCGCCGCACTACTGAGCGATGGATCCGGTTGAAGCGTCTCTGCAGCACTCACCGCTTTCGGGGCCATGGGCCCCTCCTACAGCATCGTTGCTGCGATCAGGGCTGGTGGATGTGCCACGAACGGTGGCAGCGGGCCATGCCCGCCTCTCGGGCCGGCGGCCCACGGCGGCTTGGCCGCAGGTCGTATCGACAAGGGGAGGGCCCCTTGTATGTCCCCCAGTGGATGCACCGCCCGGCATGGGAAATGGCCCACGCTTTCTTGTAGGAGCGGGCCATGCCCGCGAAAGCGTCGGTTCCGGTTGAAGCGTCTCAGCAGCACTCACCGCTTTCGGGGCCATGGGCCCCTCCTATAGCAGCGTTGCTGCGATCACGGCTGGCGAATGCACCATCCCCTGCAGGCGCTGCCCATGGCCGCCTCGCGGGCCGGTGGCCCGCGGCGGCTCGGCCGCAGGTCGTACGAACAAGGGGAGGGCTTCTTGTATATCCCCCAGTGGATGCATTGCCCGCCGTGGGAATGGCCCACGCGCTTTTGTAGGAGCGGGCCATGCCCGCGAAAGCGATGGTTCCCGTCGAGACGCCTTTGCTCCAACCGGAAGCCCGGCCCCGGCCTGCGTGCCGGAACAGCAGGGTTGCGTGGGTCCGACCCCGACTGGATTTGGTCACCCGCCTCGCCGGCACACCTATCGGATGAACTCTCGTCCGTATCCGGCTTCCTTCTGACCGCGAATGGCCAGAACGAACACGGTCGCCAACG
>LNFM01006642.1_pt1 | contig 18859 bp, 12 predicted proteins | sample 596031 | NCBI WGS metagenome assembly LNFM01 (sample SAMN04254537, study PRJNA301005) | activated carbon metagenome | isolation source: dual media filters at the Ann Arbor, Michigan drinking water treatment plant | place: USA: Ann Arbor | reverse complement strand
AGTCTCCGCGGCGACCGCCGACACTGTGAATCTGAAGACCGCGCCCGGCCCGCGGGCCGGCTCCAGCCAGAGGGTACCGCCGTGGGATTCGACGATGCCGCGCGAGATCGACAGACCGACACCCAACCCGTCGGACTTGTTGGTGACGAAGGCCTCCAGGATGCGCGGGGCCATATCCGGCGCGACCCCCGGGCCGGTGTCGGCGACCGACACCACCATCAGGTTTCCGACGCGACGGACTCCGATCGAGACCGCCGGACATTCGATCCCGACCATCGCTTCCCGGGCGTTGCGAACGAGGTTCACCACCACCTGCTGGATCTGGACCCGGTCAATGACAACAGGCTCCAGGTCCGGCTTGATATCGTAGCTCAGGGAGATGCCATCGGCGCCGACCATGGCCAGGGTGACCGCTTCAATGACCACCTCGGCGAGGTCTTCCCGGGTACGGGCGGGTTCTCGTTTGGCGATGAAGGCCCGCATCCGCTGGATAATGTCGCCCGCTCGCCTCAGCTGCTTGACGGAGCTGCGAAGGGCGTCCGTGACCACGGGGAGGTCGGGAGAGGGTTGGTCCAGCAGCCGCTCCGATGCGGCCATGAAATTGGTCGCGGCCGCCAGCGGCTGGTTCAGTTCATGGGCCAGGGTCGTGGCCATCTGGCCCATGGCGTTGAGCCGGGCCAGATGCATCAGGTCGGCCTCGAGCGCCTGGAATCTTCGCTGTTCCTCGAATCGTTCGGTCAGGTCGCGCGCGAATCCGACGAACAGCCGCTCGCCGGCCGTGCCCCTCCGGGACACCGCAAGCTCCATCGGAAAGCGGCTCCCGTCGCGCCGCTGCCCCTGCAACTGGCGAAGGCCGCCGAAGCACCCGTCCTCGCCGTCAGACTCGACGGCCCTCATACCGGTCTGGATCTCGTCGCGGGCGGTCGCGGGAAAGAGATCCCACACCGGGCGTCCCGTGATCTCCTGTTCGGACCAACCGAACAGGGCGACCGCCGACGCACTGAATGAGTGCAGCCGGCACTGCGCGTCGAAGACGAACATGGCGTCCGGTATGGCGTCCAGAAGGGCCCGCATGTCCTCGGCCGCTTCGCGCCGCTCGCGGCGCCACTGTCGCAGGCCATCGCCGGCGAGTCCGCTGGCGACGCCGAACACCAGGAATATCGCGACCGCCAGAATATTGGCCGGGAGGGTGAAGACCGCCGCCCCCGCAATGGCCTCGGTCGCCAGGGTGCCGAGGACGAGGACGAGCAGGACGGGGCCGAGCCCGCCCAGGGTCGCCCCCACGAACACCGCCGGCACCAGCAGCCAGAGGCCGCTGCGGTCCCCGAGCATGGGCGCGGCGGCCGCCCGCGCGGCAAGGCAGGCGATCAGCGCGACCAGCGCCGCCAGATAGGCGAGACCGTCCCGTCGGACCAAGGCAGGCCAACGCCAGCCCGTCATCGCAGTCATGGTCCCCGGCACAGCTATTCTATTCCTACCCAAAAAACACGGTAATTCATCGAGCGACAAAGAGGCAAGTCGCTCGCTCGAGGGTGGTGCCGCCGGACACGCCCTCGAAGTATATTCGACGATACGTGAGGTATAATTTGTTCGCGTCCGTGTAGGTTGAAGCTTCGCGGTGCGACGACTTGTCGTCATGAAAGCTGTTTGCTCGATCTTAATGGAGCCATGAACAGATAACCCTCGCTCGACGACTGGCCGCTGTAATTCCCTGACCGGATTCGGCGCGAACGCGCGGACTCCGGTCGCCGTGCAGCGACCACACCCGACCATGAGAGATTTCTGTGCCGATGATCACCGCGTCCGCCGCCCGTCTGGAGCCTGCCCCGATCCGGGTTCTGGTGGTCGACGATTCCGCCGTCGTACGGGGTCTGATCTCGCGGCAGCTCGAAACCGATCCCGAAATCACCGTGGTCGCCACGGCCGCCCACGGCGAGCTGGCCCTGGCCCAGCTGGCGAGGAACGAGATCGACATCGTCGTGCTGGATATCGAGATGCCGGTCATGGACGGTTTGACCGCGCTGAAAGAGATCATGATCCGGCATCCCGGGGTGCGCGTGATCATGGCCTCGACCCTGACCCGCCGGAATGCCGAGATCAGCTTCAAGGCCCTGAATCTGGGGGCGTCGGACTATGTCGCCAAGCCGGAAGGCGGCCTGGCCGGGGCCGAGGATTTCAAGCGGGAACTGATTTCCAAGATCAAGGCGTTCGGCCGTGGCCGGGCGGCGGCGTCGAGGCCCATAGCCCCGGCCCAGCCCGTCTCGCCGCCGTCGGCAGCGACGCCCCCGCGCCCGGTCCGGGGCAAGACGACGGTCCTCGCCATCGGTGCCTCGACCGGCGGCCCCCCGGCGCTGCTGACCCTGTTCGAATCCCTCCGCGGCGCGGTATCCCAGCCGATCCTGCTGACCCAGCACATGCCCGCGACCTTCACCGCCCTGCTGGCCGAACAGCTGACCCGTGCCGGCGACCGGCCGTGCGCCGAGGCGAAGGACGGCGAGCCCATTCTGGGCGGGCGCTGCTATGTCGCCCCCGGCGGCTGGCATATGGTGGTCGACCGTCAGGGGGCCCTGCCGGTGCTGCGGCTCAACCAGGAGCCGCCCGAGAGTTTCTGCCGCCCGGCCGTCGATCCGATGCTGCGCACCGCCGCCCATGTGTTCGGGACCGGCCTGCTGGCCACCGTGCTGACCGGCATGGGATCCGACGGGGCCAAGGGCTGCGAGGCGGTGGCCCGGGCCGGCGGCCGGTTCATCGTCCAGGACGAGGCCTCCAGCGTCGTGTGGGGCATGCCCGGGGCCGCCGCCGCGACCGGACTCGCCGAAAGTATCCTTCCCCTGAACGAGATCGGACCCTGGCTCCGACGCGCTACTGGAGCCACCGCATGACCGGTCCGGACTATGATCATTTCTGCCGCCTTGCACGGGAGCGGTCAGGCCTCGTCCTGACGCCGGCCAAGTCCTATCTGGTCTCCGGTCGGCTGGAGCCGGTGGCGCGGGCCGAGAAACTGGCGGGCGTCCCCGAACTGCTGGCCCGACTGAGAGCCGGCGCCCCGGAGGCCCTGGTGCAGCGCTGCATCGACGCCATGGCGACCCATGAGTCCTATTTCTTCCGCGACGGCGCGCCGTTCGAACAGCTGGCCACGGAGGTTCTGCCGTCACTGATCGCGGCGCGACAGGCCACGCGCAGCCTGCGGATATGGTGCGCCGCCTGCTCCAGCGGCCAGGAGCCCTATTCGATCGCCATGATCCTGCAGGAGATGGGGGCGAGGCTGGCGGGCTGGCGGATCGAGATCATCGCCACCGACATGTCGGAGCCGGTGCTGCAGAAGGCGCGGGCTGGCGTCTACAATGATTTCGAGGTCCGGCGCGGTCTGTCGCCCGAACGTCTGGCGCGCTGGTTCAAGCCGCACGGCGACGCCTGGCAGGTGTCGCCGGTGCTGCAGCAGATGGTGCGGTTCCGGCCGCATAACCTGTTGAAGGGAACCGCCGGGATGGGGGTTCTGGACGTGATCTTCTGTCGCAATGTGCTGATCTATTTCGACGTGGACCATAAACGCCAGATCCTCGAACAACTCAGCCAGGCCATGGCCGTCGACGGCTCGCTGTTCCTGGGCAGCGCCGAGACCGTCATGGGGCTGAGCCAGACCATCGAACCTGCCGTCGGGATGCGCGGCCTGTATCGCCGGTCGGCGCCGCCGCTGGCGCGCTCCGCCTGAGGCCAGGCCGGACCGACGACCGCCGTCTCACCGACGCAGAACCGGCCCGTGGACAAGCCACGGGTCCGGGCGATCCAGACACTGGCGGCGGATCGCCTGGACGGTCACATGGCCGCAGTCTGGACGTCGGCGGGCGAGGTGAGGTGAGCGATCTTCTGGATCAGCACCTTGGCGCTGATGGGCTTGGTCAGGAATCCGTCAGCGCCGGCTTCGAGGGCCACGGTCTGGAAATGGGGCAGCGCGTTGGCGGTGAGCATGCAGATTGGCACGGGCGGCAGGCCGCATTCACGTTCCCTGCCCCGGATCCGCCGGACCGCTTCCAGGCCGTCCATCACGGGCATCTGCATGTCCATCAGGACAAGGTCGAACGATCCGGCCGACGCCTCGGCGACCGCCAGTTCGCCGTTCTCCACCGAGCGGACTTCGATCCCCATGGGCTCCAGGATGAGCTCCACGACGCGCCGGTTCACCGGATGATCCTCGGCCAGGAGGACGCGAAGCGGCTGCGCGGTCCACGCGGCCGGCGCGGCCTCCTCGACCGGCTCGAGCGTGGCCTGCGCCAGCGTGACCTCGAAGGTGAAGGTTGAGCCTCGGCCAGGGACCGACCGGGCCTCGATCGTCCCGCCCATGAGTTCGGCCAGGTTCCGGCAGATCGACAGACCCAGGCCGGTGCCGCCAAAGCGGCGGGTGATCGAACTGTCCGATTGCACGAAGGGCTGAAACAGCCGCAACCGGGTCTCCTCGTCAAAGCCGATGCCGCTGTCCTGGACGGAGATCCGGACCCGGCAGGCGCCGCTGCTGCACTCCGTCTCCACGGCCAGTCTTACGCCGCCGGTCTCGGTGAATTTGATCGCGTTGCTGAGCAGATTGTTGAGGATCTGCCGCAGGCGCTTGCGGTCGCCCGCGAGGACCAGCGACGCGGTCTCCGGCAGGTCCAGGGTGAACGACAAGCCCTTGCTCTCCGCACTTGCCGCGAAGAGGGCCGCGACATTTTTGACCTTGGCGATAAGATCAAAGGGCTCGGTCTCGACAACCATTCGCCCCGCCTCGATCCGGGCGAGATCGAGAATATCCGTCAGCAGGGCTTCAAGGGCACCCGCCGAGGTCACGATAAGATCCACCATCTCCTTCTGCGCGGGATCGGTGGCCGACCTGGCCAGGGCCTCAGCCACGCCGAGAATACCGTTGAGCGGCGTCCGGAGTTCGTGGCTCATATTGGCGAGAAAGACCGACTTGGCCCGGCTGGCCTGTTCGGCATGTTCCTTGGCCTCGACCAGAAGGGCTTCCGTTTCGTATCGCTGGGTCAGATCCCGCACGATGATCGTGAAGAGGACCTCCCCACCGGCCACGATACGGGCCAGCGAGGCCTCGACCGGAATTTCCTGGCCGTCCTTCCTCAGGCCCCGGACAGGGGTGCGTTGGGCCATCTGCAGGCTGTCGTTCGGTCCCGCGGCAAACCGCGCGACGTGTTGCCCGTGGTTGGCGCGAAAACGCTCGGGCATGAGACGTTCGACAGACTCCCCGACGACCTCGTGAGCGGCATAGCCGAACACGACCTCGGCCCCCGCGCTGAAGACGACGACCCGTCCCTCACCGTTGGCCACGATGATGGCTTCGGGCGAGATCCTCAACATCCCCGAGAGCATGTCCCGACTGCGTTTGGCGGATCGCTCGACGGCCCTCTGCCGGGTGATGTCCTGGACAATGCCCCGCATGCGCAGCGGAACGCCCGCCGGGTCGCGATCGACCTCGCCGGACTCGTGAACAAAGCGGACTTCGCCGTCCGGCCTCACAATCCGGTGGTCGACCGCATAGTCGGCGCCGTCCTCGACGGCCCGCCTGACGGCCTCCTCCACAAGCGCGCGGTCCTCCGGGTGGATCCGTTCGAGAAAGGCGGGATAGCTGGCCTCGAAGCCCTCGATCGGCAGGCCGAACAGGCTGTAGATCTCATCGGACCAGAACAGTGCGTCGGTCTGGATGTTCCATTCCCAGCTGCCCATATGCGCCAGGGTCTGGGCCTTATTCAGCCGCCAGATGAGTTCTTCCTGCCCGACCGGAACGCCCGCGCTCCCACCTGCAGACACGGGAGAATTCGCGTGAGGAAGCGGTTCTTCAGACTCGGCTCTATCCATCCTGACATCCGCCCACGACTGGTTTTCCCCTGACTGATGAAGCGATTTGCGACCTCTGCAAATGGGCCTCTGCGACGCGAATCGGAGCCCGATCCAGGCGCGCCCGCCCCCCCTGAAACCTGGTCGCTCAATACCATCCCTCGCAGGTCAATCGCTTGGACGGGAGGTATTTTGCCCATGGAATTAGGAAGTTTGCGCCCGGCAGTCGGGCTCGCCCTCAGAACCCGTCAACCGGATTGTCGACTGGCGCGAGGCCCCGGCCGTTTGACCGTCTTCCGGAAGCAGAACGGCCCCGTGGGACAAGCCACGGGGCCGTCTGTCGCGGCGTTGAGCCGGACCCCGCCCCTAGCCGAGCAAGCTCTCCATCTCGTTGCTGAGCGCTTCGGCCTGGTGGGCCAGCTCGCCCGAGGCCTGCAGCAGCTGGGCCGAGGCGGCCCCTGTCTGGGCCACCCCTTCGTTGAGCCCCTGGATATTGGCCGAGACCTCCTGGGTGCTGGCCGCGGCCTCGGTCACATTGGCCGAGATCTCGCCGGTGGCGGCGGACTGCTCCTCCACGGCGCTGGCGATGGCGGCCGCGATCTCGGCCACCTTGCCGATGGTGTCGGCGATCCCCTGGATGGCCGACACCGAGGTCGAGGTCGCCGCCTGCATGGCCGAGACCTCGGAAGAGATCTCGTGCGTGGCCTTGGCGGTCTGGTCGCTCAGGCTCTTCACCTCGGACGCCACCACCGCGAAGCCCTTGCCGGCGTCTCCGGCCCGGGCCGCCTCGATCGTGGCGTTCAGGGCCAGCAGCTTGGTCTGGCCGGCGATGTTGTTGATCAGGGTGACGACATTGCCGATCTTCTGCGCCGCGACGGCCAGGGTCTGGATGGCGGCCTTGGTCGTGTCGGTCTCGGACACGGCGCGCTGGGTGATGTTGGTGGATTCCGCCACCTGCCGCGCGATCTCGGAGATGGAGGCCGAGAGCTCCTCCCCGGCCGCCGACACGGTCTGCACATTGCTGGACGCGACCTGGGCGGCATTGGCCACGGCACCGGCCTGGACGGTGGCCTCGGACGCCGTTCGCGCCATCGCCTCGGCGGTCGCCCGCATTTCGGACGAGGCCGAGGAGACGATGTTGGAGATCTCCTTGACCCGCTCGGCCACCTTGCGCTGGGCGGTGATGTCGGATGCGTATTTCATCACCTTCATCGGCTTGCCGCTGGCGTCGCAGATCGGATTGTAGCTGGCCTGGATCCACACCTCGGATCCGTCCTTGGCGATCCGCTTGTACTGGGCGGAATCGTGCTCGCCCCGATTCAGTTTTTCCCAGAAGGCGCGGTACTCAGGAGTATTTCGCTCCTCCGGCGCCAGGAACATGCTGTGGTGCTGCCCGCGGATTTCCTCGAGTGAATAGCCGAGCGTGCTCAGGAAATTGGCGTTGGCGGTGACGATCCTGCCGTCCAGGCCGAACTCGATCACGGCCTGGGCCTTGCTGATCGCCGCCATCTGGTTCGCCAGATCCGTGTTCAGGGCTTCGGCTGCCCGGACCTCCGTGACGTTGGCCCATTCCAGGGAGTTGCCGACGTGTTCGCCGGCCTCATTGAAGGTGGCATTGACGCAAAGGTGAATCTTGAGGTCGGCGATGGTGATGTCGGTCTTGTAGGGCATCCGGGAAGGGTCAGCGAGCAGGCGGCGCTGATGGGACGGATCCTTGTGGAATTTGTCGATGCTGACGCCGATGATCCGGTCCGGGTCGAAATCAGCCCAGAGGCTCCGGATCGCCGGGGCGATCCCCTTCAGGAGCTTGGTGGTGCTGGCGTTGACGTAGGTAATGTTCAGATCACGATCCACCATCATGACGGCGCTGGTCAGGTTATCGACGGCGCGCTGGACCTTGAGGCCCTCCCGCCGCTCATTCATCGCGCCTGTGATATCGGTGGCGTATTTCACCACCTTCGTCGGTCTGCCGCCGGCGTCCAGGACCGGATTGTAGCTGGCCTGGATCCAGACTTCGCGACCGCCCTTGCCGATCCGCCTGTACTGGCCTGCGTCGGATTCGCCCCGGCCCAGACGCTCCCAGAACCCCCTGTATTCCAGCGACTGCCGCTCCATCGGATCAACAAACATGCTGTGATGCTGACCCCGGACCTCGCCGAGCGTGTAGCCAAGCGTGTTCAGGAAATTGTCATTGGCGTCCAGAATGATCCCGTCGAGGCCGAATTCGATGACCGCCTGAGACTTGCGAATGGCGTCGATCTGACCCCGGAAATCTTCCAGGAGCGCTTCAAAGTCTTCGGTCTCGTCGACCTTCAAGGCGGTGTTGGCGGCGGTCGGCATGTCGTGTCCTTTGTGATGCCCGACGATGAAGTCGGGAGCGATGCTGGTGACTAGATGAATCAGGCGGCCAGGCTTGCTGCTCCAGCCAGGGTGAGAACTTGCTCGATATTGAGAACCAGAAGCAGTTCGTCGTCCAACCGGTAGAGTCCACTGCACACCGACCGCCAGTGCGGCGACAGGGTGACGGGGCCGGTCTCGTATTCCGAGGGCTCCAGCCAGAGGACATCGCCGACGTCGTCGACCAGCAGGGCGTAGAGTTCGCCGTTGTGCTCGACGATGACATTCATGAAGTGGTCGTCGGGTGCCCGTGCCGGCATCCGCAGGCGGCAACGCATGTCGATCGCCGTGACGATGCGCCCACGCAGGTTGAGCGACCCGGCGACCTCGGGCGGGCTCAGCGGCACCCGGTTGATCACGGTCTCCGCGATCACATCCTGAACGCACAGGACCGGTACGCCGAAGGTCTGGCTGCCGACCTTGACCGAGACCAGGCCCGCCGTGGACTCGGTGGCGATCAGGACGCTTTTCGTTCGCACCGTCATGCCGCCTGCTCCATCTCGGCCAGGGCGTCGGAGACCGCATCCAGAAGGGTCTTCCGGTCGAGTCCGCCGCTCGCGGCCTGGGCCGGCGCACCATGGACCGCGAGACTCAGAAGCGGCGTCTTGTGCCAGCTCGCGGCGCGGCCGAAAGCGGCCGCGAAGTCCCGCGCTTCGGCGGGGTCGGACGTGTCGGCCATGATCAGATGGAAATGCTCGCCCGCGTCGTAAAGGCTGAGGGCCGCGGCCGGGTCGACCGCCACCGTCACCTCATAGCCGGCCTGGGCCAGCAGCGGCTGGAGCAGCAGCTGGGAGAACGGACTCTGATCCACCAGCAGCAGGCGTCGGCTGTTGCCGGCACCGGCACCGACGACCCGGCCGCCGGCGGGGGACGCCGTGATCGGTGACGCCGCGGCGGTTGCGGGGGCGACCTCTTCGCCTTCCTGCAGGGCCTGACGCCAGTAGTATCCCACATCGATCAGTTCGGTGGCCACGCCGCCGATGATGAGTCCGCCCAAGGCCCCGGCGCCAGCACCAGGCATGTCGGTGGTCACGGCGCTCTCGACGATATCGACAATCTCATTGACCAGCAGGCCGACGGTGCGGTCGTCGCGGGCGAACACCAGAAGCGGCCTGCGCTCGCCACCCTCCCACGCCGTCGCGGGACCGGCGTCCGAACCGATGATGGGCATCAACTTGCCGCGGTACTGGATCACGGACCGGCCGTCGATCCACTCGATCTGTTCGGCCGAGAGTTCCTCAATGCGAGCAACATTGGCGAGGGGCGCCGCCTTCAGACTGTCGTTGGCGGCGCGGAACACGAGGATCGCGGACAAGGTCTCCGCCTTGGCCGTAGCATCGACCTCCTCCTGGGAGCTGCCGGCGACCTGGCCGGCACCGCTCTCGACCGAAACCCCCTTGAGATCGAGGATCAGGATGACCGATCCGTCGCCGAGGATGGTGGCCCCCGAATAGAGTTTGAGGTGGCGCAGCACGGAGGCGACCGGCTTGACCACGATCTCCTCGGTGTCGAACACCCGGTCGACGATGACGCCAAAGGTGAAGGCACCGACCCGCGCCACGATGATGCAGGTCTCCGGCGGCGGATCCCCGACCGGTTCCAGCTGGAGCAGGGTCTGGAGCGAAATCAGTGGCAACAGTCGGTCACGCAGGCGCAGCACCGCCACCCCGTCGATGTATTCGATGGTCCGTCCGGACCCGTCGCTGGCGCTGACCAGTTCGACCAGGCTGGACTGCGGCATGGCGAACCGCTCGCCGCAGCACTCGACGATCAAGGCCGAGACGATGGTCAGGGTCAGGGGGATGCGGATGGTGAAACAGGTGCCGCCGCCCTCGACCGAGGCCAGTTCGATGGCCCCGCCGATCTTCTCGATATTGGTCCGGACGACGTCCATGCCGACGCCTCGCCCCGAGACCGAGGTGACCTCGGAGGCGGTCGAGAGACCGGGAAGAAAGATCAGCTGTCGTGCCTCGACGTCGGTCATCTGCTCGGCTTGTGCCGGGCTGACGATTCCCGAGGCCAGGGCCTTGGCCCGCAGCCTGTCAGCCGGCAGGCCCCGTCCGTCATCCGAAACCTCGATGACGATCGCCCCGCCCTCGTGGCGGGCCTGCAGGGTGATGCGGCCGGTTTCGACCTTGCCGGCGGCCCGGCGTTCCTCGGGAGCCTCAAGGCCATGATCCGCAGCGTTGCGGATCATGTGGGTCAGCGGATCCTTGATCAGCTCCAGCACCTGGCGGTCGAGCTCGGTGTCCTGGCCCAGCATCACCAGTTCAATACTCTTGCCCAGGTCCTGCGCCAGATCGCGCACCAGACGCGGCAGCTTGGCCCAGGCCCCGCTGATGGGCTGCATCCGCGTGGTCATCACGCCTTCCTGCAGCTCGCTGGTCACCTGATTGAGCCGGTTCAGGGGGGCGGCGAAGGGGCTTTCGGGCTCCAGACGCAGGGTCTGGATCAGCTGGTTGCGGATCAGAACGAGTTCGCTGACCACGGTCATCAGATGCTCAAGGGCATCGACGCTGACCCGGATGGTCTGTCCGGTCGCGGACGCTTCGACCTCGGTCCGCGCGGCGGAGGTCGCCGGCGGCGCCGGTCGCGCGACCGGCGCCCGCACCTCCGCCGCAGGCGTCTCGGCCGCTTGGGCGACAGGTTCCGGTTGGGGCACAGCCAGGATCAGCGCGCCCAGGCGGTCAATGGCGGCGCTCTCCACATCCAGCTCGCGCAAGGCACCGGCGACAGTCTCGAAGGCAGCCTGGGTCATCGTGGCCGTGAGCGGTTGGCCCGCAAGGTCCGACAGGGCGCGGCTGAAGGCGTCGCCCGCCGTCGCCTTCCGGGCCAGACCACTCAGGCTGTCCCGCACCGCGGCCTGCAGGCGATCCTGATCCGCGCCGTGGATCAGGGCTCCGAGATCGCCCTCGGTCCGGAGCCGCCCCAGCACGGCTTCGGCCGCGGCGTCGAGGGTCGCGTCTCCGCCCAGCTGCTCGATCAGCGCGCGCGTGTCGATTGCCGCCGTCGCGGCCTCGACCGGTTCGAGCGCGGCCGACGGCATGGCGCTGTCGTCGAGCAGGGCCTCAAGCCGGCCGATCAGAACGGAATCATCGCCTCCCGGCTCCACGCCGCTGGCGGCCAGGGCGTCGGTCAGCTCACGGATCAGGTCGACCGTATCCAGAACGGCGGTGACGGCTACGGGGGTCACCGGCAGGATGTTGTCGCGGAAGGCACCCAGCACATTCTCGGCGGCATGGGCGACGGTCTGCAGCCGCATCAGCCCCAGAAAGCCGCAGGTCCCCTTGATCGTGTGGATCAGGCGGAAGATTCCACTCAGGGTGGCCGGGTCGTCAGGAGACTGTTCGAAGCGGACCAGCTCGCTGTCCAACGCCTCGAGCCCCTCGCGCGTTTCAGCGATGAAATCCGTAATCAGATCGTCCAACAGCCGCTCCCCCACCCGGGTTGCCGGGTCGAGCCCGCACGGTTAACGGGACGGTGAAACGGTTAATACAGAGTTAAACAACCATATTATTGGCCAAATTTGGTTCACGCTCGAACAACACTGATAATTGAGTGGCTCGCTTTGTTATCACGAGACAGTTAAACGACCACGATAGCTCTCATTTTGTACCTGAGGTATATTTTTATATACTTTGATTTGTACAGCTCAGATCCCACAGCGCGTGTCTACACACGTTTTGTTAGTAGTTCTGATAAATCTCTTCCAGACATAGATGCTTAATGCCGCAGGGCACTGGAGTTCGAATGTCGGTGGATAAATCCATGAACGTACTCGTCGTGGACGACTACAAGACCATGATCCGCATTGTTCGAAGCCTGCTTGAGCAGCTGGGTTTCAAGAACATTGATGAGGCGCTCGACGGCCCCACGGCGCTGGAGAAGATCCGTCAAACCGATTACGGGCTGATCCTGTCCGACTGGAACATGGCCCCCATGACCGGGTACGAATTGCTCCTCGCGGTTCGCGCCAACGAGCGAACCAAGGCGACGCCGTTTGTGATGGTGACGGCGGAAGCCAAGACCGAGAACGTGATCGCCGCCCGTCAAGCCGGGGTGAACAACTACATCATCAAGCCATTCACACTGCAGGTCCTGAAGCAAAAGCTGACCACAGTGCTTGGAGAGATATGAGATGTCCAATACGGAAGCTCATGAAATCATCCGGAACATTCGACTCGAGATCGAACACGCCGTCGACGTTATTCTGACAGCGACCGAAAATTCCCTGAAAGACCTCAGTGCGGTGCGCGAAGGCGCCCCGGCGCCTCTCGAGGCTCTTGAAACCCGGCTGTCCCAAATCATGGAGGCCTGCGCTTTCCAGGACATTACCGGGCAACGACTGTCAAAACTGGACGCGATCCTGACCGGAGCGACAGGGCCGGGCCGGACCGGCGATTCATTGCTCGAGGGACCGGCCCTGATGGGTCAGGGGCTGGATCAGGCCGCAGCGGACCTTCTGGTGCAGGAGTTCAGATCTTGATCCACCGCTACGAAGTCTCTGGCTAGCGCGATGATGTCCTCTTCTAGCGCGAGGCTTGATCTGAGAAGGGCTCGTGTCCTGATCGTCGACGACAACGTCACCTCTCTGGAGCTGATAACCCAGATCATGACGGGGTTTCGCGTTCGACAGCTCAAGGGGTGCAGGTCGGCTGAAGAGGCGCGCACCCTGGTCGCTACAGATCGGTTTGACCTTATCCTGATCGATTTTGAGATGCCCGGCGAGGACGGGCCGTCACTCGTTGAACATATCCGCTCAGAAACAAAGCAGCCGAACCACACCGCTCCGATTGTCATGCTCAACGGCTCGACGACCAAATACATGGTCGCGAAGGCCCGCGACGCGGGTGCCAACATGGTCGTCAAGAAGCCCATTGCTCCGACGATCTTGCTGAGCCGCATCGAATGGATTGCCCGCAACAACCGCGACTTCATCGGTTCAAGCGGCTATTGTGGACCTGATCGTCGGTTCAAGACTGTGGCTCGCGCTGAAGACGCCGAAGAGCGCAGGGCCTCTGCCGCAGCGCTCGTTGCAGACCCGACCCGGGTCATGTCCCAAGATGAAGTCAGCTCCCTGTTTGGATAGGATCGAAGATGAGCGACGTCCGCATCTTCACGCCAGAAAATCGTCTGGGCAAAATTCTCGACTCGCTTGGGGGATCAACGACCGGCGAGCTGGTGGCGGAGGCCGAGAAGCGCGTCGAGGCGCTCACCGACCAGATACAGACGTTCGTCGCCGCCAAGGTGCAACTGATATTGCCGTACGCCGATCACAGTGACGACAGGTTGTTCGCCGAATGCCGGACACTCGCCGACGCGGCGGTGCAGGTCGCCGAAGTCGCCGCCGCCGCGAAACTCGGCGCCGTTGGCGAGATCACCCGCGGGATCGCCAACATAGTCGACGGGCTCCTTACCCTCGGGGTATGGCATGGTGAAGCGCTGCGGGTTCATATCCGTGCCTTGCAACTCGTGACCCAGACCCAGGGTCGATCCGCCGTCGACGACGGCGCCATTGCAGATCGCCTGCGCGAAATGCGCATCTCCATCGGCCTGAGCGAGTAGGGCCCGAATTACGTCATCGAGGGTCTGATCAGGTCCCGGGTCTTGATGGTTCTGATCGGGGAGGGGCCGCTGACATAGAGAGCTCCTTCAAGCGGAAGTCTGGACCTGGAAGCTGACCGTACCCTGACACCGAACGCTCGGAGCCGGTGCCGGGTTCGAGCCGGGTGCATCGCCTCTTCGATCCCGCCCAAAAGCCGGTCGTCAGCGTAGGCAATATGACAGGGGGCTTGCCCAGATCGGACGGGCTCCAGCGTGGGAGACCAGGTGTCATAGCCCCCCTGCCGGCCCTCGGTGCCATTTTGACGATCTGCGCTGAGCCGGGTGAGACCGCGGCAAGCGCCAGGATCTGACGGATGGTCCGCTCGACGCGCCGGCTCACCTCGAAGGCGATCGACGCTCACTCCATACATCCAGGTCCGGCTCAAGCCCGATCAGGGCCAGGCCCGAGGCGATGGACTCAAACTCGCCGCCCGTCTCGATCCGTTCGGTGCCAAATCGTCGATGGAAGATGTCTCTCACGGCGGGGACAAACGAAGTGCCGCCGGTCAGGAATACCCGGTCGATCTGATCGGTCGCCAGTCCCGATCGCTCCATCGCTTCATCGACAGCCTTCTCCATGGCCGCGAGGTCAGGCGCGATCCAGGTTTCGAACTCTGGGCGACTGACCGGCTTCTCGATGCGGATGGACCCGGCAATGAAGGAGAAGGTGGCTTCGTCGCGGCTCGAAAGGTCCATCTTCAGCGCAGATACGGCGCGGTAGAGCGCATAGCCGTGATTGTCGTCGAGGATCTCGATCATCCGGTCCAGCTTTTCCGGTTCGAGTGCCGTGCGGGCCAGGGCGCGGATGTCGCGCATCTCCCTGGACGCCCTCAGCAGCGCCAGCTGATCCCAGCGCGCAAAGGCGGCGTAGTAGCGTTGCGGGACTGGAAGTGATTTGCCGAACGACCGGTACTCCCCGCCCTTGCCCAGTTCCGGCGACACCAGATGGTCGATAATCCGGTAGTCGAAGGCGTCCCCGGCCACGCCGACACCCGAGCGGGCCAGGGGGGTCGAGCGAAGGCCTTCCGGGGACTGCTCGAAGCGCACGATCGAGAAGTCGCTGGTTCCACCGCCGAAGTCGGCGACCAGGACGTTGGCGTCCGCATTGAGGGTCCGCGCGAAGAAGAAGGCCGCGCCGATGGGCTCATAGGCGTAGCGGATGTCGGTGAACCCCAGCCGTGCGAAGGCGGCCTCATAGCGTCCGAGCGCCAGCTGTTCGTCCGGTGCGCCGCCGGCGAACGTCACCGGCCGGCCGACGATGACACGGGGCGGCAAGACGGCCATCCGTTCGCCGCCGTGAGCGCGAAGGCGCAGGAGGAAGGCACCGAGCAGGTCCTCGAACCTGTAGCGCCGGTTGTCGATGACGGTGTCGGTGAAGGCGGCGCTGGCCGCGAAGGTCTTGAACGACTGGATGAAGCGGGTCTCCAGGGCGTCCTCGACATAGGCGTCAATGGCCCAGGGCCCGGCTTCCACGACCCTTTCCGCCGGCTGGCCACCCACGGCCGGCCGGACCTGGAAACTCAAGGTCGAGCGGAACGCTGTCACCTCGCCCGTGGGTGCGTCGAAGCGCAGAACGACCGCTTCGCCGTCGGGACCGGTGATGGCGACGACGGTGTTTGTCGTGCCGAAATCGATGCCGACTGTCGGCGCGGTTGCGGGGATCATGCACGAGGCTCCGAACGGTGGGCGGCGTTCCTAGCGGAAAACACCGGGCAATGCGCCCCGCGCGTAGTGCGAACAGACTCATCGGGCGAGCGATCCTCACAGGCGGCCGTGGCGCGGCACCATGAGGCCGATGACGGGCGTCTCCGGGCGGTCAGGCGGCCCGGGCGTCCTCCGCGGGGGCGGCGGCGGTGAGCACCTGGTCTATGCCGGCGAACAGGGTGGCCATGGTCACCGGCTTGGCGAGGTGGCCGTCGGCCCCGGCCTTGCGTCCGGCCTCGATATGCTCGGGCATGGCGTTGGCGGTCAGCATGAGGACCGGCGTACGGCCCCGGCCGCACTGCCGCTCGAAGGCGCGGATTTCGGCGGTGGCGGTCAGGCCGTCCATCACCGGCATCTGCATGTCCATCAGGACGAGGTCGTAGCCGCCGGCCCGGAAGGCCTCCAGGGCCTCGCTGCCGTCCGCGACGCAGACCAGTTCGGCGCTGGTGCCGGACAAGAGAACCTCGATGACCTTGCGGTTGGCCGGATGGTCGTCGGCCAGCAGAATGCGCAGCGGGCCGGCGTCGGATCCGGTCTCTGAAACCGCGATCTCGCCCGGCTGGGAAGCCTCGGCGAGCGGCAGGGGAGTCTCGAACCAGAAGCGGGAGCCGACGCCCGGTTCGCTGTCGCAGTCGAGACCGCCGCCCATCAGTTCGGCCAGTTCGCGCGAGATGGTCAGGCCCAGTCCGGTGCCGCCGAAACGACGCGTGATCGAGCCGTCGGCCTGATGGAAGCGCCCGAAGATGCGGGCCTTCTGATCCGGTTCAAAGCCGACGCCGGTGTCCGTCACGGAGAAGCGGACGCGGTCGTGGTCAACATCCTCGACGCTCAGCCGGACCTCGCCCTTAGCCGTGAATTTCAGCGCATTGCTGACCAGATTGGTGAGGATCTGACGGATGCGCACCGCGTCGCCATGGACGCGGCGCTCCGCCGTCGGGGCGATCTCGATCACCAGGGCGACGCCCTTTTCCTTGGCCTTGGGCCGCCACAGCGCGGCGGTCTCGCGCACGACATCGGCCAGATGGAACGGGGCCGGTTCGATGGTGAGCTGGCCGGACTCGATCTTGGCGGTGTCGAGAATGTCGGAGAGCAGGCGTTCGAGGGTATCGCTCGACGATCGGACGATATCGACCATCTCGCGCTCGCGCGGTCCCAGATCGCTGCGGGCCAGGGCGTCGGCCATGGCGACCACGCCGTTCAGGGGGGTGCGGATTTCGTGGCTCATATTGGCGAGGAAATCGCTCTTCGACCGGCTGGCTTCCTCGGCGGCCCGACGCGCCAGACGCAGATGCCCCGCCGACCGCCACTGCCAGACCAGCAGGCCCGTCGCGGTCAGGAAGAAGACCACGGCGATGCCGACGATCCATCGCTGCGAGCTGATCACGTCCTTCTGCAGCCGGGTGTTGGTTCGTGCCGTGTCGAGCTGGCGGCGGCGTTCGGCCAGCTGCTCCTGCATGTCGCCGGTCACCTGTCCGATGCCGGCGCTGAACCGGCGTGCGGTCTGGATATCCTGCGCCTTGTGATAGGCCTCCAGCCGCTGGAAGGCTTCCCGGGTACGGCCCTCGGCGAACAGCAGCGCGGCCTCGACCCGCGGGACTTCCGAAAAGCCCTCTTCGCGGAACACGCCGGCGGCCTCGCGGCGGCGGATCTCGGCGAGGTCGCGGCGGGCGAGTCCGAGCTGGCCCGTACGGGCATAGGCCAGCGCCCGGGACGGCAGCATCTGGGGTGCCAGAAAGTCCGCCGCACCGAGGTCCGCGCCATAGGGCGACAGGCAGTTCAGCACGCCCCGGGGATCGCCACCGCCCTCGGCCACCATGGCGCAGAGATTGGCGTCATAGACCATCAGGCTTTCGAGGCCGGCACGCCGGGACAGGCGATGATGGGCGGCATAGAGCCGGTCGGCCAGGTCCTGGTCGCCGACCTGAACCGACAGGCGCGTCAGGTTGTAGAGGGCGTCGAAGTCCGGGCGGGGATAGGCGGGGTTGGAGAAGTCGATCTCGAAGCGGCGGAAGGCCGTCGTCGCACCTTCAATGTCATTGAGCTTCATCAGACCGATGCCCGTCACCTCCCAGAGTCCGGCCCGGGCGGTGTCGGCATAGGGCGCATCATCCGGAATGTCGGCGTCGGCTTCGGTCAGGAGGCGGAGCCCCTCGCCGATGCGGTCCTGATCCATCAGTGCGAGCGCGGTGATCCGCATGGCATGCGCCTTGACGAACCAGTCTGTGGTGGTGCGGGCGATCCGGTCCATCTCGGCTGATGCGGAGTTGTCGCCGCTGTCGTAGCGGATGGTCAGGGCGTTCAGCCGGGCGATCATCTGGTACCGCTCGTCACGACGGTCCAGGGCGGCGGCGGCGAGGCGATTGTTCCAGACCTCGGCCCGCTCGAAATCGCCCTGGTTCAGGGTGATCCACATGACGTGGTAGAGCCGGTTCAGCCCTTCACGGCCCGAATGGCTGAGGGCGGCCTCGCCGAAGGCCTCAAGGGCCGGGAAGCTGGTGGCGGCGGCCCGCTGTTCGACACGCTGGGCCAGCTCGACCCGGCTCTCACGGGACTGGGTCGCAGCCTCCGCGCCGCCGGCGATGGCGATACCGAACAGCAGGGCGGCAACGAGAACAAGCTTCACTGGGGACATGTCGGTTCCGTGATGACCGCCGACCATGGCCCGGCGACCCTTTCCCAAGCTTTAGCGCCCCCGAAATTACCCGCGGCGGACCATCTGTGGACTTCCCTCCGCCACCGCGTCAGCGTTCGCGCATGGCCGAATCGACCGTCAGAGAGCCCGCGCCGGGGGGCTATTACGAGTTCTTCGCCGGGGGTGGGATGGTGCGCGCCGGCCTCGGGGCAGCCTGGCACTGCCTGTTCGCCAACGATTTCGATCCGGCCAAGGCGGCCGCCTATCGGGCCAACTGGGGCGACGCGGACCTCAAGGTCGGCGACATCGCCACCCTCAGCGCCGCCGACCTTCCGGGTGAAGCGGCGCTGATGTGGGGCTCGTTCCCCTGCCAGGACCTGTCGCTGGCCGGCGTCGGCGCCGGACTGGGCGGCAAGCGGTCGGGCACGTTTCACGACTTCTGGGGCCTGGCGCGCGCACTGGCGGACGAAGGTCGGGCACCGCGCGTCGTGGCCGTCGAGAACGTCTGCGGGGCCCTGACCTCGCATGGTGGGCGGGATTTCGAGGTCATCTGCCGGACCTTTGCGGACGCCGGCTACCGGTGCGGCGCCCTGGTCATCAACGCCGACCGCTTTGTGCCGCAGTCACGACCGCGCCTGTTCGTGATCGGCGTGCGCGACGACGCAGGGCTCGATCCGGCCCTGACAACGGGAAGCGCGG
>LNFM01008798.1_pt1 | contig 18863 bp, 15 predicted proteins | sample 596031 | NCBI WGS metagenome assembly LNFM01 (sample SAMN04254537, study PRJNA301005) | activated carbon metagenome | isolation source: dual media filters at the Ann Arbor, Michigan drinking water treatment plant | place: USA: Ann Arbor | reverse complement strand
CGCGCGCTGTGGCGCTCTACCTCGCGCAGCAATCGGGCCGGCGCTGCATGACCCTGTTCTGCGACGAGGCCGATGGCGCGCTGGACGCCGACCGCAAGCGCATGTTCATGGCGATGAAGCGCGAGGTGCTCATGCTGGGCGGGTACGAGCGCGAGTACTTCGTGTCGCAGACGCCCGAACTGACGGCGATGGCGGATGCAGTGATCGACCTCGACGAGATGGTGATCGCCTCCGGGCAGGCTTTGCACGAGGGAGCTGCCGCCGGTGTCGCGGGCAACGAAGGGAAGCCAGACCCGTCGCGGGCTGACTTCCCTTCCTGATCGGTCACCGCGGCGTCAGGCCGACAGTTCCGTCACTCGCCCGTCGAGTGCGTGCTCCACGATCCGGTTGCCGGCGCGATGGACGCTGTCGGCGACGACGGCATCGATCATCGAGCGCGGCACCGCGACGTCGAGTTCTTCGAGTCGCCGTACCACCGTGGCGATGTCGCGCCAGTCTGCCGCCGGCTCATCCAGGCTGCTGTAGGCGGGCTCGTCGGCTTCAGCCCCCGGGCCCTCGTCCCACAGTTGCAGGAAGAACTCGTGCAACGGCCGGTCATAGCCCATCACGACGAGCACACGGCTTGCACCGCGGGCCGTGCGCAGGTGGTGCCGGCTCATGACTCTGCTCCTGGTTCTTCGAATCGTTCGATGCCTTCGACCGTGGCGCCGTGCACGTCGAACTTGAGCCAGACGATCCCCGCGCTCTCGGCGAGCTCGAACAGATGGGCGAGGTCGGCTTCCAGCGGCGTGTCGTAGCGCGGTGCGCCGACGTAGACGAAGCCACCGGTGAGTGTGGGATAGGCATTCACGGACAACTGGTCCTCCTGCAGTAGCTGGCGCGTGGCCGGGCAAAGGTGCGCGGTCGACAGCGCGACGAGGGGCTCCGCGAGTTCGCGCAGACGGGTCAGGACAAGCTCGCTCATGACGCCCTCCCGGCCCGCCGCGGGGACGGGCTCGGCGGCGCTTTCGCGCGGCGGTTGAAGTCGATGCCGCAATCGCGGCAGCGGTACCAGCGCAGGCGGCCGAGTTGACCAAGTGGCACGCCCCGGCCCGGGCAGACCGGGCAGGTGGGTGATTGCGGCGAAGTGCCGGTGAACATGGTGTTGCTCCTTCTTTCTCGGAAGGGGCGCTTGCCCACGAGGGCGATGCGCCCCCTCGGGGTTGTCGCTGGCGGCGGCTGCCGCGGGTCAGATCAGGCGCACACTGATCGCCGGCCACGACGAAATGGTCGAGGACCCGGACGTCGACCAGTGCCAGCGCCGACTTGAGGTTCTGCGTCAGGAACTCGTCGGCACGGCTCGGCTCGGCCGAGCCGCTCGGGTGGTTGTGTGCCAGCGCCACCGCGGCGGCGTTGCGCTCCAGCGCGCTCTTCACGATCTCGCGCGGGTAGACCGAGGTCTGCGTCAGCGTGCCGCGGAACATCTCCACGGCACTGAGCAGCCGATTCTGGGCGTCGAGAAACAGCACGATGAAAACCTCGTGCTGGAGCCCGGCGCAGTGCAGACGCAGCCAGTCGCGCAGCGCCTGCGGTGAATTCATCACCGGGCCGGCGCTCAGCTGCGCGCGCAGGTCACGCATCAGCAGTTCACGCGCAATGCCGAGCTTGTGGTCGAGCAGGGTGTCGCTCGGCTCAGTGGCGACGGCAGCGGTACCGAAGTAGGCGGACTCGAGGTCGTTGACCTGGTCCGCATGTGGATGGTCCTGGGGCAGGACGGGGGCGAGCAAGGCGCCGATCAGTTCGGCGCGCGACAAGGCAGCAAGGTTCTGCATGGCGTTCTCCAGGGGGTTCATCGAAAGGACGAACGGGAACGCCGCCCCCAGCCGGGAACGGGTTCCCGAGCGGGTGGCGCCGCGAGGGCGCCGAAGGGGGCAGGTGACGACTGCTACGCCTGGCCGGGCCAGGACCTCCGGGGGGAGGGCTTGATCTCACGATCGAGTGCCGCGCCAGTGTCTTCGGGGTGGCGCTCGGCGGACACCGTGGCGAGGCGAGCGCCATCCGAGCGGGCCGGCGGAATGGTGGAGTTCTGCGTGGCGCCAGTGCCCGGTGTCGCGTCGCGTGTCCGCAACGCGGCGCCATGTGGGTGCGACTCGAATCGCAGCGTGATGCGACTGAAGTCGAGCCGGCGAAGAATGTGTCGCCAGAGCCTGTTTTGCGCTTGCACAGGGGTGTCGCTCGGCGCGAGCATGGCGGCGAGACCCTCGTTTGCGTGCCCACCATGATCCGCCTTGGAACCCACATCCGCCTGACCCGGCCCGAAGCCGAGCGCCTGTTCCGGCTCACCGACATCGAGCCGGTGAACATCCACACGGCGGCAGATCTGGACGCCTATGTGGCCCGCTGCAAGGCGCACTACTGGGGCCGCTCGCGCGACACGCAGTTCCTGCACTGGCTGATCGACCAGGAGCGTGCCCGGCTCGAAGTCGCGGCGTGAAGAAGGGATGCCCCGAAGCACGAGGGCTTCGGGGCGAGGGGTGGCGTCAGGCCGTACGCGCCGCAACGGGTGACGGCGCGGTGGTGTCCAACGCGGACGGCGGCGGGGCCTTGGGGTCGAAAGCGGCATGGGCCTGGGCGACGTCGGCGTCGCGCCGGAGCTGCCGCACCTTCGCCGTGGCCGGTTCACGTCGTGCCTCGGGCAGGCACTCGACGAGCAGATCGATCGCGCGTGAGGTCTTCAGCCCGACGACGAGCACGCGGCCAGCCTGCCGCACGAACTGCCCGATCCGCTTGTTGCGCTGGGTCCGCGCCTTGTGCGCGCGCAGCGATTCGCGGCAACTCAGATAGAGCGCGAGGTGGTCGTGCCGCGCCTGCGCGTCAGTATCGAGCTGGGCCAGCACTTCGGCGGCGATGTCGGCCTGGCCGACCTGCCGGTAGAAGCGGACCCAGGCGCGCTCTTCTTCGATCTCCACGGCCGAGCGCTTTGCCTTGCGCGGGGCCGGGTAGGGTCTGTCGTTCAACATGGGGTGGACTCCTTGGTCGGCGAGCGCACCGGCAACCCGAGGGGAGGCAGTTGGCTCCCGGGTTGGAAGATCGCCGACAAGTCGGCATCGTTGGTGGTGGTGCGCGAAAAGCGAACCATCGGCCTCGTCGGGCGAGTGTCTGGCCGTGTGACCAGGCGACTCGCCGACGAATGCACTCTCACGCTGCGGCAGGGCGCAGCAGGGCGGCCAAGCGCGGTGGCGGCGGGACCAGCGCGCGAGCGCGTCCCGACCCTCCGAGCAGCACGCCGACGGGCCGTGGCGCTCTCGTTGCTTGACTTGCACACATGGCAGTTCTCCTTCGTGAAGCGAAGGGGAACGCCGCTCCCGTCGGGGAACATGGTTCCCCGTCTGGGATGCTTCGGCCCGGAAGGGTCGAAGCGACTGGATGGCAAGCCACGGTCCCAGAGCGGGGTGTGGTTGGCCATGAAAGGAAGGCCCGCGGTCTTTCGATCGGGGCCTTGCTCGGTGCCAGACATGACGCTGCTTGCGCAACGCCTGTCGGCGCTGGTGAAGCCTGCGCGCCGGCAGCTTCATCCACTCCAGAGCCCGCACGGTGGCGGGAGCCGTTGACGGGCCGCATGGAGCGGCCTGACCAGGCAGGGCCTGGCGCTCGAGGGCGGGTAACGACCGCGACGCCAGCGAGGCTGGACTTCAGCGCAGCCGAGGTTGCGGTGAAGGCTTTGCAGGCACGATGCCCACAGGTAGCGTGGGTAGTTTTGACCGAGGGCTTTGCCGAGGCAAGGGTGTGGGTGCGGGCGTCAGCAAACGCCATGTGCCAAAGCCCGCCTTGGCGATGGGTTTGTCGTGGCGAGAGCGGCCGGGCTGCGATCAGGGCCGACTTGATCGTCGGATCAACGAGGCGATCACATCTTCGCGCTCCTCGATCGTCGAACATCGGCCAGGTCCGGTCACACGATCGGGCGACAAATCGCCATGCCAATGACCAGTTTCACAGCACAGGCGCTCTAGGCCGATCGCTGCCCGAACGCACGAACGCACGCGTACTCCGAAGCACTGGCTCGCGATGAGGCCGCCGAGCTCGCCGCTCGACGGAGACCATTCATCCGCAGCTCGATCAGCCGACCAAGCGCTGCCGTCCCTGAGACGTTGACCCAGGAGTCAAACCGCCGCTATCTAACCGATCCTCGTCGAGGGCACCACCGTCTCTTGCAATCGCGGTTTTGGTGGTGATCGAAGTCAGTTCAGCTTCTTCTCGGCCAAAAACTTCTCCACCAAGTCGGCGATCTGGACGTTGTTCAAGTCCGACATCAGGAAGTGCGTGTTGCCGCGAATGCCGATCGCGGGAAGATGCACCAAACGGGCATCACCGCCATGTTTGTTGATGGCATCCACCCAAAGCCGAGCCATGGCGAGCCGCACGCGCCAGTTGTCCTGACCACGCTCGGTGGTCGGCTCGGCCGGAAAGTTGTCGCCGTAGAGGATGACGATCGGAACTCTCGTGAGCTTCTGGAAGTCCGACAGCGGCACAGCCTCGGGTGACAGGGTGCCTGCAGCGCTGGGCATCGCCGGGGGCAATTCGCCTTGCGGGAAGATGAAGCCGCTGCCCGGTTCGAGCGCCACGATGCCCTTGACGTTCTGGCTTTTGATGGCTGTCAGCCAGCCCGGCCCACCGGCCTGCGAGTGCGAGAACAGGATTGCCGGGCCGGTCTTGTTGAACAGCGCGGCCAGTGCATCCGAGATCACGCCGGCGTCATAAGGACCGGTGTTCGGGGTCACGGAACGGAAGAACTGATCCAGGGTCTGCGGCTTGCGGTCGAACTGGACGTTGTCGAAGTAGTTGGGCCACTTGCCGATTCGGAACTGGTCGAAGAACAGCTGATCGAGCGGCGTGGGTTCGATGGTCGCCGCAACGGTGCTGTTGCCCGCACGGCCACGACGCGGCTGGTCGACAAGGTAGACCGAAAAGCCTCGTCGCAGAAAGAGCGTTTGAAAGCCTTCACGACCATCCGACGTCGTTTCCCAACTTCGCGCGGACTGGTACGCGCCATGCAGCATGACGATCGGCAACGGCCTGGGGTTCTGCGGCACCTGGTAGAAGGCGTACAGGTGGTCCCCGTGCAAGGTCTGCCCTTCGGAAGTCGGCATGTTGTTGTTGTAGGTGCCGGGTCGGCTGAGCACCTTGCCGCCGACCGCGAAGCTGCCCTGCTCCTGGATCACGAGCGGGCCATCAGGCCGCATCGGGCCTGCGGGAAGGGTCGTGCAGGCGGCCGCTGAGGTCAGCGTCAGGACGCCCAGCAGGGTCTTGGCAAGCTTCATGTTCATCTTCCTTGCGCTGCGGCCAGCGCCTGTGTCAGCGCGTCTTTCGCGCGTTCGGCGGCTTGCTTCTGGCCCTGCTCGGCGAGAACCTGAGTCAGCTGCTGCAACTGCGCCGCCGTCAGGCCCACGCGCAGGCTGGCCCGCATGTGGGAGCGCAACTGCGCCTCGACGCCCGGCGTCGCGGCCAGCGCACCGACGGTGGCCAGTTCGCGACTTTGCCAGTCGAGGTTGTCGCGCTCGAAGATGTCGCCGAACAGGTGGGTCTGCAGGAACTGATTGATGACCGGCGCAAAGTCCATCACCGGGCCCGTCACCGGCGCACCCGAGATGCGCGTCTGGTTGGCCGTGCCGACGATGCGCAGTTCGGCGCCCGTCGGAACATCGCGGCTGGGCTCGCGGCCCGGCGAGTCCTGGATGCCGCGCTGCTTGCGCGCCTCCGTGACCTTGAGCAACTCGCCCAGCGCATTGAGGCTCTTCGGAAAACCGACATAAGCGTAGAGCTGCACCAGGGTCTCCTTCGCCTCGCTGACCGTCAGGCCGGCGTCCAGCCCTTGGTTCAAGCTGGCGTTGAGACCGGCCATGTCGCTGGAGGCCATGAAGACGGCGATCAGCGGAATCGCCTGCTGCCTGGCGGTCAGGGTTTGTGCGTCGACAGGTGATGGGATCGCGGCTTGCGTTTGCATGCTCTGCGCGCCAAGAGCAGAGGCAGTTGCGTACTGCTCATCCGTCACCTTCTCCATCCAGGTGACGCTCTTGCCATCGATCGAAGCGCCCATCGCCAGATGGGTCATGGCGGTGTCAGGCGCCGCACCGTGCCAGTGTTTCACGCCAGGCGGGCACCAGACGACGTCGCCGGGTCGGATCACCTGCGCGGTCTTGCCCCATTCCTGCGTCAGACCGACACCAGCCGTCACCACCAGGCGCTGTCCCGCGGGATGCGTATGCCAAGCCGATCGTGCACCAGGATCGAAGGTCACGTACGCGAGCGATGCGTTGATGGACTCGTTGGGAGCGAACAGAGGATCGACCCGCGCTCGCCCCGTGAAATTCTCAGCTGCGCCCAAGGTCGAAGCTCGCTCGCCCGCGCGGGTGATCTGCTGGGCAGCCGCTGCGGCCAAGATTCCTGGCTGAGCCTGGGCATCGGCCGAAGTGGCCATCGGTGTGGCGGCACACAGGGCAACGCAAACGACAAGCGATCTGTACATGGCGGGCATCCTTGTCTCAGGTTCAAAGGTCGAGCTTGCGCTCGCTCATCCACTTCACCATGGCCGGATCCCGGTGCGAGAAGAAGCTGCTCGTGCCTGTCTCGAGCGCGGCGATCCGGGCGACATCGTCGTCGTCCAGCTGGAAATCGAAGACATCGATGTTCTCAGCCATCCGCTCCTTGCGAACCGACTTGGCCAGCGCGACGATGCCACGCTGAACGAGCCAGCGCAGGACCACCTGGCCGACCGACTTGCCGTACTTGCCGCCGATGGCCGTCAACACGTCGTTGTGGAAGAGATTGTTGCGGCCCTCCGCAAACGGCGCCCAGGCTTGCGCCTGCACGCCGTTCTCCTTCGTGAACCTCACGCTCTCTTCCTGCTGAAGGAAGGGGTTTACCTCCACCTGATTCACGGCCGGCGCGATCTCGTTGAACGCCATGATGTCCATCAGGCGGTCAGGATGGAAGTTGCTGACGCCGATGGCGCGCAGCTTGCCGGCCCGGTAGGCTTCTTCCATGGCCCGCCAGGAGCCGTGCACGTCGGCAAAGGGCTGGTGGATGAGGTAGAGGTCCAGGTAGTCAAGACCGAGACGCCTCAAGGACTTGTCGATGGCGGCCCGCGTGCGCTCGAAACCGGTGTCCTGCACCCAGAGCTTGGACGTGACGAAGAACTGCTCCCGTGGCACGCCGCTCTGACGCAGGCCACGCCCGACAGCTTCCTCGTTCATGTAGGAAGCGGCCGTGTCGATCAGACGGTAGCCGGTCTGGATGGCGTCAATGACACATTGCTCGCACTGCTGGGCATCGGGGATCTGGAAGACGCCGAAGCCGACGATCGGCATTCGGAGGCCGCTGTTCAGGGTGACGTGTTGCATGCTTGCTGCTTTCGGTTATCTGGGTTTGGGTGACGGGCCGGCCAACCATGTGCTGACGAGGTCCATCGTCTTGCGTTCCTGGTCCGCCTGCATCGAGAAGGCGGGTTGCAGCCGCGCGTTGGCCGCATGGCTTGCAATGACGCGCTGGCTGTTGCCCAGCCCGTAGCCGCCATGGGTGATGAAAGGGATGAGCGCTTTGCCGCGCAGGTCATGCGCGGACAAGAAGCTGCGAATCACCGGCGGCGCGGTCCCGCCCCAGATCGGCAGGCCGAGAAAGATCGTGGCGTAGCGTTCGACGCCAGGCACCTTGGCCTTCAGTGCGGGCTCGATCCCCTTGTCCCGCTCCCGGCGCGCCTGTTCGACCGTCGCCAGGTAGTCATCCGGGTAGGCAGTGGCTGGCAGGATCTCGAAAAGGTCCGCGGCGAAGGCGCGTTGGAGCAACCCGGCGACAACGCGTGTGTTGCCCGATCGCGAGAAGTAGGCGACGAGCATGGGTTTGTCGGGCCGCGCGACACCCTGAGCAAAGGCCGAAACGCTCATCGCGCTCCCCACGGTGATGCCGGCCACGGCAGTCAGAAGCTCACGGCGGGTCGGATTCGGGGGAGGCTTCATCGTTTGCGCTCCGTCGCTGACGCAGGACCGACGAGGGTCTTATCGTCCACTGGCCGCCGGGACATGTCAGGGACTCGGCTCGCAGACGACTCCCAAAAGCGAACGGCGTCGTCGATCCAGCCTTGCGCCGCCGTTCCGGTGCCCAGGCCAAAGCCGTGCCCGAGCCCCGGGACCTTTCGGTAGGCCACCCTCACGCCGATGCGTTCGAGTGCGGCCAGCCGGCGCTCCATCACGGCCGGCGGTGAGATCGGGTCGTGCTCGCCGACCACGACAAAGGTCGGCGGTTCGTCTTCCAGATTTCCTGACGTGTCGGTGTGACCGGTGTAGGCCATCACGACGGCGGCGGGTTTCGGGAGTGGCCCGGCTCCGAAGCGCGCAGCACCATGCGACCCGATCGAAGCAGCCATCCGCGCACCGGCCGAACTGCCCCACAGCGAGTAGCCGTCGGTGCGCACCTGCAACGCCGCAGCGTGGTGGAAGATCGCCGCCAGCGCCGCGGCCAGGTCTTCGGTGGCCGCGGTGCCGCCTTGCCCGACGCGGTAGCGCAGCACGAATGCGTTGAAGCCGTGCCGGTTGATGGCCAGTGCGAACGGCAGCCCCTCGTGCACCGTGGCGACGTACGAAAACCCGCCGCCCGGTGCGATGACGGCAAAAGCCGCTCCGGGCCGGCCGCGCAGGAAGAACAGGCCCGTGTCGGCCTTCGTCGGGTCACGCGCCTTCTCGGCCGGCGAGTAGATGTCGATGAACACGCTGCGCCCTGCGCCCGCATCGTCGATCAGCCGGTTCAGCCCAGCGACGACATCGCTTGCGTCGACCTGCGTGTGGTACGGCAGCAGCGATGCGAAGTCGCTCAGACGGGTGTTGCGGTCGACCTCGGCCTCGCCGCGCGGCAGCAGCAGCCGTGCGTGCCCGGCGAGCGCCGGATGGTCGAGCAGGTCGCCCAGACGATCGCTGGGTGCAAGCTGCGCCATCGCCGCGCCGGCGCAGCAAGCCAGCACCATCGACGCCACCAAGCCGCGCGCCGGCCGCATCACCGCTTTGGCGGCGCCTCGACGCCCGTGGCGGCGAGCACCGGTGGCGACAGGCGCGCGCCGCGGATCGGAATGGCCGAGAGTGCCGCATCGAGCTCGGCCCGTTCCGCCGCGCTGAAGACGATCGCCGCCGCGCGGACGTTCTCCTCGAGGTGCGCCACATTGGTGGTGCCCGGGATCGGCACGATCCACGGCTTGCGCGCCACCAGCCAGGCCAGCGCGATCTGCGCCGGCGTCGCGTTCTTGCGCTGCGCCCAGCTGCGGACCAGGTCCACCAGCGGCATGTTCGATGGCAAGGCATCGGGCGCGAAGCGCGGCACGCTGGCGCGGAAGTCCCGCTCGCCGAAGCGGCTGCCGGCGCTGACCGTGCCGGCCAGGAAGCCCATGCCCAGCGGGCTCCAGGGAACGAAGCCGATGCCCAGCTCCTCGCACAGCGGCAGCACCTGGGCCTCGGGGCCGCGCCACAGCATCGAGTACTCGTTCTGGATCGCTGCCAGCGGGTGCACGGCATGCGCGCGGCGGATGGTCTGCAAGCCGGGCTCGGACAGACCCCAGTGCAGCACCTTGCCCTCGGCGACCAGGTCCTTGATCGTCCCGGCTACGTCCTCGATCGGCACCTGCGGATCGACGCGGTGCTGGTACAGTAGGTCGATGCGGTCGGTGCGCAGGCGGCGCAACTGGCCTTCGACGACGCGTCGGATGTGCTCGGGGCGGCTGTTGGTGCCGCCGCGCCGCGCGCCGGTGTGCGGGTCGATGTCGAAGCCGAACTTGGTCGACACGACGACGCCATTGCGCCGGCCCTGCAGGGCTTCGCCGAGGATTTCCTCGGACATGAAGGGGCCGTAGACCTCGGCGGTGTCGAACAGTGTGACGCCGATGTCCACCGCGCGGCGGATCAGCCCGATCGCCGCCTGCCGGTCGGTGCTGCTGGCGTAGAGGTCGTTCACCGCCTCCGGCTGGCGCCCCGGATGCCACTGGACGCCCATGCCGATGGGAAACACTTCCAAGGGCCCAAGGCGGCGGCGCACGGCGGACGAAGTGCCGGTGGCTGGCGCGGCGCAGGCCGACAGCAGCCAAGGTGCCACGCCGAGCGCGGCAGCAGCGGCCAGCCATTGGCGGCGGGAATTCGGATGGACGGGTTGGTGGTTCATGGCGGGTCTCCTGATCGTTCGCAGGCAGTCTAGGCAGGCCACTGGCATGTGAATAGCGCCAAGTCGCTTGATGGATTGGCAAGCTGAAGCGGACAATCGAGACCGGAACCCCCACCATGGCCATCAACGAACTGCGCGCCATCTCCACCTTCGTGACGGCCGCCGAGCTAGGCAGCCTGCGCAAGACTGCGGCCGCGCTGAACATCAGCCCGCAGGCCGCCAGCCAGGCGCTGGCGCAGCTCGAGCAGCACCTGAATGTGCGGCTCTTTCATCGCACGACGCGCTCGATGGCCTTGACCGACGAGGGCCGGCGCTTTCTCGAGGAAGCGCAGCCGGCCTTGGTGGGCCTTCAACGCGCGGTACGGTCCGCGAAACAGGCCAAGGACGAGATTGCCGGGCCGCTTCGCATCGTCGGACCGCGCTCGACCTTCCAGCCGGTGCTTTGGGCGCTCATCGACGAGTTCTGCCAGCGCCACCCGGGCGTGGTGCCCGACGTGCAACTGGAGGACCGCGTAGGCAACTGGGTGGAAGACCGGGTCGATGTGGGCTTCCGGCTCGGCCTGTCGCCGCACGAAGGGCTGATCGCCCGGCGCCTGTTGCCGGTACAGCTGATCGTCTGTGCTTCGCCCGCGTACCTCAAAACCCATGGCGCACCCGAAACGATCGCCGCACTGCAATCACACCGCTGCAGCGCGTTCCGCAATCCGGGGACGGGCCAGGTCGTTCCCTGGCGCCTGAAATCGGGTAACGACGAAGTCCAGCAACCGGTGGTGCCAGCGATCTGCACCAACGACGAGATACTGGAGTTGCACGCCGTGCTCGCAGGGCGGGTGCTGGGCCAGCTCGCGGGGCTGACCGCCGCCCCGTACATCCGCGCCAAGCAACTGGTGCCCTTGCTCGTCGATCACATTCCTGACCGCTACAGCTACTTCGTCTACTACGGCAGCCGCAACGCCCAGCCGGCGCGAGCACGCGCCTTCATCGAGCTCGTGCTCGAGCGGCTCATCGGCAACACAGAGTACGTGTTAAGCATGAAGGAACTGCGAGCCGCAGGACGCGGGGCCCGGGCGGCGTCGCCGTGATCGACGGCTGTCGCCAGAGTGCAGAGTTGCTTTCCGGTCGATCGCACTGGCTTGCGGCTTTCAGATGCAGCCGTTGATCGGCAATCTGTCCTCGTCGGCCGTCACGGCCCGGTAGCGAGGGAGGCCGACGACCTCTGAGATTTTCGACAAGGTCGGCGAGCCTTCGCTCCCAAGGCAAGCCGGTCGGTCGTCGTAAGTTTCGCCACGGGCGCCTTTGGGTCGTTGTGAGACGGTCAGTGAGCCCTGCCGGCTGCCCAGTGCGCTCGCAGGCCCCTCGGGCAGTTGCTACGGCGAGCAGGCATGACGGTCGACGCGCCTGGACCAGTCCAATATGCAAAGGGTCCCTCCCCGCGGGGAGCGGGGAGGGACCAAAGCCGCTGTCACGCGGCGAGCTTCGTATCCTCGGCATCCATGCGGCTGGCGCCCGCCGAGTCCTTGTCGAGGTCGAGTTGGCGCTGCAGGCGGCGCTGCCGTGCGAGGAGGTCCGCCAGGCGACCCTCGTGCTCGAACGGGCGTTCGAGTTCGATCCGCAGATCGGCCAGTCGCTTGCCGCGCACGTCTAACTGCTGGCGCGCTGCGTCGCGCTCCTTCGGCACCGACGCCAGCGCTGCGAGCAGCGCCGCCGCCAGGCCCTGGGCCGTCTGGTACACATCGGCGTCGTACCGGCAGTGCCCTTCCAGGTACAGGCCGGGAACGGTGTCGCCCCGGCTGGGGCGCAGTCCCAGATCGAAGCCGGCGAACCGGCCGACGCGCTGCTCGACGCTGGCTTGCGCGGCCTTCGCCGCACGCACCAGCTGGCGCAAGCCTTCGCCGACCGCCTCCGAGCCGACCCGCACCTGGCCGGCCAGCTCTACGCGCATGTCTCCGGCCGAGGCCTGCTCCGCGCGCTCACAATCCTGCTCCAGCAACGCCAGCTTGCGTTCCAGCGCCTCGATCAACATCGGCAGCCGTGCCACCTCGCTCTCGTTCGCATAGCGCTGGTTGCGCCACACCGAGAACAGTGTCGACAGCTTGGCCACCTCGGCGTCCACGCCGGCCTTCTCGATCACGAGCGGGTTGCCCGAGGCCAGCGCCTTCACTTCGGCGTACGACAGCGCCGCCAGTTCCATGTCCTCGATCGAACGCAGCCCCTTGTCGCCGCTCATCACCTGCGCGATGAAACACGCCTTGGTCTCCAGGGCCTGCCACATGTAGCTGTCGAAGCTGCCTTCGGTGACGTAGCGGAAGATCTCCACGTCCTCGCATTCGTTGCCCTGACGCAGGATGCGCCCCTCGCGCTGTTCCACGTCGCACGGCCGCCAAGGCGCGTCCAGGTGGTGCAGCGCCGCCAGCCGGGTCTGCACGTTGGTGCCGATGCCCATCTTGGCCGTCGATCCGAGCAGCACGCGCACGCGGCCTTCGCGCACGGCCTTGAACAGCGTGGCCTTCTGCGCATCGGTGTCGGCGTCGTGCACGAACGCGACCTCGGTTGCCGGCACGCCGGCATCGACCAGCCGCTGCTTCAGGTCATCGTAGACGCTGAAGTCCTTGCCTTCCTTCGGCGACGAGAGGTCGCAGAACACCAGCTGCGTGCCGCGGAAGGCTTCGGTGCGTTGCCGCACCGCAAGCGCTTCGCGGACACAGGCCGCCACCTTGCCCTGCGCGTCGAAACGCGCGCTCGGCGCCACCAGCCGGAAGTCCAGCGCGGCCTTGCGGCCGTCGGTGGTCACCGCGAGCATGTTGTCCTGCTGCGGCTTGACGCGCCCCATGCGGATTGCCTCCGCTCGCTCGACCAGCGTGCGAACGTAGGCCTTCAACGCGCTGCTCGCCGGGCAGGCCACGATGCGGGGCTTGCCGCCGCGCAGTGCCGGCACCGGCAGCTTCAACATCTCCGCGGTGCGGATGTCCGCCACTTCGCCGAACACGGCCATCAGCTCGGGCACGTTGATGAAGCGCGCAAAGCGCGTGTTCATGCGGTAGCCGCTGCCGTCGGGCGCGATCTCGAGCGCCGTGACGCTCTCGCCGAAGGTGGCCGCCCAGGCGTCGAACTGCTGCAGGCCGAGCGCTTCCAGCCTTCGCGGCTGCAGGAAGCGCATCATCGTGTGCACCTCGGCCATCGTGTTGGCCACCGGCGTGGCGGTGGCGAACACCACACCGCGCTGCGCGCCGCCATGCAGGCGCATCGTGTAGCGCGTCTTCAGGAACAGGTCGAAGGCCCGCTCCGAGTTCGCCATCGGCAGGCCGGCGACGCGCGTCATCTTCGTGAACCGGTACAGGTTCTTGAACAAGTGCGCCTCGTCGACGAAGAGCGTGTCGATGCCGAGCTGTTCCCAGCTCAGCAGATCGTCCTTATTCGCGTCGGCCAGCAGCTTCTCCAGCCGCACGGTCCAGTTTTTCTTCATCGCTTCGAGCTGCTTGACGATCCGGTTGCCCCGGTCGTTTCGCCGCTCGGCGCGCACTGCCATCTCGATTTCCATGATGAGTTCCTTGATGAAGGTTTGTGTGAATGCCGGTGACATCCGGATGCGCTCGAAGCTCGAGTGCGTGATGACCACCGCGTCCCAGTCCCCCGTGGCGATGCGCGACACCAGCTCGCGCCGGCGGTCGCCCTCCAGGTCTTCCTTGCCCGCCATCAGCACGGCGGCGTTGGGGTACAGCCGGACGAACTCGGCCGTGTACTGCGCCAGCATGTGGTTCGGCACCACATGGCAGGGCTTGGCCGCGAAGCCGAGGCGCCGCAGCTCCATGCCGGCGATCGCGCAGACTGCGGTCTTGCCGGCGCCGACGACGTGGAACAGCCCGGTGTTGCCGGACTGCACGACGCGCCACACGGCGTCCCGCTGGTGCGGGTGCAGCGCGTAGCAACGCGAGAACCCCGGCAGCTTCAGGTGCGAGCCGTCGAACTGCCGCGGCCGCGTGGCGTTGAACAGGTCGTTGTAGGTCCGGCACAGCCGCTCACGGCGCTCCGCTTCGTCGAAGGCCCAGGCCGCGAAGCGCTCCTTGATCAGCGCCAGCTTCTCGCGCGCTGCCAGCGTCTGGTCGGGGTTGACGATCATGCGGTCGCTCTCCGGGTCCGGGTCGCGCACCGTCGGCACCTGCACGTTCAGCGCGCACTGCACCAGCTCGATCGCGTTCAGCCGCGAGGTGCCGAACTCCTGCGTCACCTTGACGTTCTGGCGCGCGCTCCACTCGGGGTAGCGCACTGACCAGGCTCCGGCCTGCGCCGAGTAGCCCACGTCGCAGTCCTTCTGCTCCAGCACCTGCCGGATGAAGTCCTCCACATCGCCGGCGGGGATCCACACTGCGCCCAGGCGAGGCTCGATGGCTGCCGGTGGCAAGTCCTCGGGTTGCACCCTTTCGAGTGCGGCCACATTGCGCACGGCCTCTTGGCCCGCGGCCAGCGCCTGCCTGAGCTTGGTCTTGACCGCGCCGGACAGATACTCGTCAGCGGTCTTCCACAGGCCGTCCGCGGGGTCCAGAAACACCAGCGCGCGCTCGGCCAGGGCATCGAGCACCGCTTGTGGCGGCGCCGACAGCAACTGGCCCAACCAGGCCGGATCGACCCGGCCGCGCCACTGCACCGAGGCGGCGAGCGCCTCCTCGGGTTCGGCCGCGGCGTCGGGCTCGACGATCCTCGCCAGTGTGCGCCGGCTGAACAGCGCCGCCTTGGTGGCGGTCTCGGTCTCCTCGTCGTAGTGCTCCAGCGACAGCAGCAGCGGGTAGTCGGGGTCGCGCCGGAACGCGAGAGCGTTGGCGCGGTTCGACAGGCACCCGAAGCGCGCGACGTAGCGCTCGTAGCTGCCGTTCAGCATGGCGCGCTCGTGGCGCTGCCGGCTGTCGTCGGCGTCCGCCAACTGCAGATCGAGCAGGGCCCGGACATGGTCGCGAATCGAACACAGGCCCGCGACGCGGGCGCGCTGCGTGGCGTTCAGGCGCTCGTGGATGTCCACCAGTTCGCCGTCCTCCACGCGATGCACGCGGCCGTGGTGGAGGTGGTGACTCCCAGGCCTTGCTCCGCCGGGCGCGATTGATGCTCGGCGCTGGGCCGGAATCGCCTCCGGCGCGGCGGCGCTGTACACGCCACGTGGCAGCAGATCGATCCGCCGCGGCAGCTCTGCGGCCAGGTCGCCGTCGAACACCGCGGTCGGCACCGGCTCGTGGCCATTGCTTTCCTGGCGGATGCGGCCGATGCAGAACTCGGGTTGCGCCGCATACCACTGGTTGATCTGCAGGTAGCGTTCGCCGCAGCGCGGATCGCGCAGCGACTCGGGCACCACGCTCAGGCCCAGCCAGGGCTGCTCGTCGGCCTCGCCCGGCACCCGCTTGCGCAGGAACAGGATGTCGGCCTGCACGTCGGTCGATGCGATCTCGGCGAAGGCACCGCGCGGCAGGCGGATCGCACCGATCAGCACCGCCTGCGACGCGAGGTAGCGCCGCACGGTGTCGTCCCAGGCATCCATCGTGTGGCTGCTGGTGATGAAACAGGCCAGCCCGCCGGGCCGCAGCAGATCGAGCGCGCGGCCGAGGAAGTAGTTGTGGATGCTGAAGCGGCCATAGGGTCGGTTGCTCGAATCGGCCACCTTGTAGGCGCCGAAGGGCACGTTGCCGATCGCCAGGTCGTACCAGTTGTCGGCCAGCGGCGTCTTCTCGAACGCGCCGATGCGCACGTCCACGCCGCTGGTGCAGTAGAGCGCCCGCAGCATCCGGCCCGACAGCCGGTCGATCTCGATGGCAGTGACGGTGCATTGCTCGGCCAGCGCCGCTGGCATCGCGCCCAGGAAGTGGCCAATGCCGGCACTCGGTTCAAGCACGCGGCCTCCGTTGAAGCCAAAGCCCTGAACCGCCTGCCACATCGCCGCGATCACCACGATCGGGGTGTAGTGGCTGTTGTTCACCGACGCGAGCGCCGAGCTGTGGTCGTCGGCGTCGAGCGCGTCGCGCAGTTGCGCGGCACGGCGTGCCCAGGCCGGCTCCGGCGCTTCGAGGTTGAAGCTCGCAGGCAGGCCGCCCCAGCCGGTGTAGCGCAGCAGCGTGCCGCGCTGGGCATCGTCGGGGTCGCTGACCGACGCGTCGAGCGCGCGCAGGGTCTGGATCGCGGCCAGGTTGGCCTCGAACTTGGCGACGGCGCCACGGGGGATGTCGAGCCCGCCGGCGGGCAGTTGGGGCCAGGGGCGCCGCGCGGCGCCCGGCATCGGTGGCTCGCTCGGCCGCCACAACGGCTGTGGTGGGCGAGGCTCGTGTTCCTCTTCACCCGGCTCGTCGTCGAGCGGCGGATCGGGAGGAACGGGAGGGAATGGAGGGCAGGGCGGCGCGAAGGCCGCGGCAGGCTCCGGCTCGAAGCCGGGCAGCCAGGAACAGGGCTCGGGAATGCGGGCCATGGGGTTCTCCGTGGGGGCGACGGAGACGCACCTGCCCCCGCGGGGAGATGACTCCCCGTCAGGGTGGATGGATGGCCCACCGGATGCGCGGACGCATGGGTGGGTGGCGCTGGTGCCGCGCGAGGCGGCGATCAATCAGTCAGATGCGGTGTCGGTATGCCGCGGGCATCGGGCTCCAGGCGGAGCACGAAGGGGCTTGAAAGGCGGGTATCGACCGCGGCGCCGACGCAAGTCGGGGCTGGGCAGGCTGATGCCTGCGAGTAGCCCTCACACTGTGCGCGAAGGCATGTTGGTCTGATCGCGGCTCAACCGGTTGCCACGGCCAAGGCCCGATTTGGCAGGGGCCGCGCGGTGGCGGCTGGCGTCCGACAATGAGGCATGCCGCAGGACCACCAGCCACCACCCGCCGACGCGGACCAAGCCCTGGCGCACATGCTCGAGCAGTGCGAGCGCTTCGAGGGTGACTTGGCCCCGTTGCTGGCTCATCCGCGCCGCCCGCCATCACAGCGAGCGCTACTGACCCTCGCCCTATGCGACGTCGCGGTGGAGTTCTGGGTGGCGCAGCGCCTGCTCATTCGCGCCGGCACGCACACCGCAGCGCTGGCCCTGGTGCGCCTGCACTTCGAGGCGACAGTGCGCGCGATCTGGCTCCATCACGGCGCCAGCGACGAGTGGCTGGAGCGCTTCGCGGCGCCGATGGCCCCGGGCCAGCTCGCCGAGCCCGTGCTCGGGCCGAACGTCGACGCGATGCTGCAGACGCTGGCGAAGACCGCGCCACCGTTCCTCGCGCAGACGCTCGGCGCCTTCAAGGCGGCGACTTGGCAGCCGATGAACTCGTATGTGCACGGCGGCATCCGGCCCGTGGTGCAGAGTCTGGCCGGCAGCACGCCTCAGCAACTCGTCGGCGTGTTGCAGAACGGCAATGGCATGGCCTTGATGACGGCCAACCTGCTGGTGGTGGCGCTGCAGGACCCGGCGCTGGCAGGGCGGATCGGCCCGATCCAGCAAGCGCACCACGCGTGTCTGCCGCCCATGCAGCCGGCCCGCACTTGATGGCGCCATCCCTCATGGGAACCTGAATCATTCAGGAGCCCCCATGAAACTCTCCAAGCAGGAGCTGGAAGCCGTGATCGCGGCTTCACCTCGCAGCTTCGTTCCTTTCAACAAGCTCGTGCTGTCGCCGACCTACCAGGCGCGGCCCGAGAACCCGGCTGCGCCGCTGCCGCTCGTCGAACTGGCCGCGTCCATCGAGGCCGCGGGCCTGCTGCACAACCTGATCGTCGTGCGCGGCGCGCGTGGGGTGCACGAGGTCTGTGCGGGCGGCCGGCGCTTGCGGGCGATGGCGCTGCTCGTGGGACAGGGCCGCTGGGCCGAGAACCAGCCGGTGCCGGTGCTCGTGGTGCCGGCCGAGCAGGCGCTGATGGCCAGCCTGATCGAGAACGTCGAGCGTGAGGCCTTGAATCCGGCCGATGAGTTCGCGGCCTTCGCCCGACTGATCGACGGCGGCCGGTCGGTCGAAGACGTGGCGGCAGCCTTCGGCGTCACGCCGCAGGTCGTGAAGCGCCGGCTCAAGCTGGCGGCGGTGTCGCCCGCGCTGCTGACGCTGTTCCGTGAAGGCGGGATCGGGCTGGACTGCCTGATGGTGCTCGCGTCGATCGACGACCCGGCGCGGCAGGAGCAACTGTGGCAGCAGTTGCCCGAATGGAACCGCAGTGCGGATCAACTGCGCCGGCTGCTGTCCCGGGGCGAGGTCGAGTCGGATCGCGACGGCGTGGCGATCTTCGTGACGGTGGCTGCCTACGAAGCCGCTGGCGGCCCGCTGCGGCGCGACCTGTTCAGCGACGACGGCAAGGCCTACCTGCAGGACGCGGCGCTGCTCGAACGGCTGGCGGTGGACGGGCTGCAGCAACCGGCGCGCGAGGTCGCCGCCGAAGGCTGGAAGTGGGTCGACGTGCGGGCTCGGTACGTCTACGAGGACTACGTGCGTCACGGCGAGGTGCGCCGCGCACGCCGGCCGCCGAACGCCGACGAGGCGGCGCGCCATGCGCAACTCGAAGCCGAACTGGAAGCGCTGCACGCGCGCATGGAGGCGCTATCAGACGACAACGGCGACGTCGACGGCGACGAGAACGAGTACGCCGCGCTGGAAGCTGACGACGAACGGCTGCAAGCCGAACTGACCACCATCGACGAAGCGCTGGCGGTGTTTCCGGCGGACCTGATGGCGCAGGCCGGCTGCGTGGTGTTCGTGGGT
>LNFM01006641.1_pt1 | contig 18863 bp, 11 predicted proteins | sample 596031 | NCBI WGS metagenome assembly LNFM01 (sample SAMN04254537, study PRJNA301005) | activated carbon metagenome | isolation source: dual media filters at the Ann Arbor, Michigan drinking water treatment plant | place: USA: Ann Arbor | reverse complement strand
CTTCAGAGCTTCAGAAGAGGCTCTGGGGAATGATCAGGATGTCGCCAGGCCGCATCTCGACGTTGGCCGAGAGGTCACCCCGCTTGAGCAGGTCCTTCAGCCGCACCGAGTACTGCTTGTTGCCGTCGGACGTGCGCTGGATGATGGCGCGGTTGCCATCGGCGAAATCGGTCAGACCACCGACAGCGATCATCAGGTCCAGCAGCGTCATCTTCTGCTTGAAGGGCAGGAACTGGGGACGGGCCGCTTCGCCGACGACGCGAATCTGTTCGCTGTAGGGGCCGACGAACCCAGATACCAGCACCGTGACGATGGGGTCGCGCACGTAGGTGGACAGACGCTTTTCCACGTCTCGCGCCAACTCCACCGGCGTCTTGCCCTGAGCCTGCAGTTCTTCGACCAACGGGGCCGACATCTTGCCGTCGGGCCGCACCGGCACCGACATCGAGAGGTCGGGGTTGCGCCAGACCACGATGTTCAGGTTGTCACCGGCGCCGATGAGGTAAGTGTAATCGGCGTTGCCGGCCTGAACCGGAGCGGGTGGGTGGCTGGCGGTGGTGCTGCAGCCGCTGACGAGCAGGGCGCCGAGCAGCAGACCGGTCTGCAACAGCTGGCGGGTGATCGAATCGAGCGTTCGCATCATTCAAAGATTCCAAAGTTTGGGTGGCCCGGCACCACGGCGTTGCCGATGGTCTCACGGCAACGCGCCGTTCGATACGGGCGCTTCAACAGAACGGGGCAGACGGCGTACTATGCACGGCTGCTTACGAGCCAACTCCGCGCCAAGTGTGCCGGATCAAAAGAACTCTGCGCCTCACACCCCATGTCCAGGGTTTTCATCCCAGAAACGGTCATCGAAGTCCGCGAGATTGTGCGGGATAGCCACCGCGCCGGGCGACACCTCAAGGTGGTGTCGACCGATCGAAACTGGGGATATCGATTCCCGGAGCCGTTGCGCGAGGACACCGACCTCCTGTCCCTGAGCCGGCTGGCGCGTATCCGCAACCTCGACCGCATTTCTGCCACGCACCCAGTGGCACTTATCGAACCTGGCGTGACGCAGGGGCAGATGGCGGACACGCTGGCTTATAGGCAGCTGCCGCTCTTCGTCAATGTCACCGGTTCGGCGCGGGACACCAGCATCATCGGCAATGCGCTCGATGGTGGCATCGGGTACTTCGGCAGCCGCCGCGACGATTTGTTCGGCTTCGAGGTGGTGCTGCCAGACGGCGAAATGCTGCACACCGGCATGCGCAGCATAGGTGACGAGGGCCCCCTGGCGCTGCTACAGAAATACGGTCCAGGGCCGTCGCTCGATGGGCTGTTCTACCAAAGCAGGGCCGGCATCGTCGTCAGCGCCTGCACGCATCTGAAGGTGCGCCCGCCAGTGCAGGTGGCGCTGTCGATCAATCTGCTTCCCGGCCGCTCTTTCGTGCGGTTTGTCGACGGCTTGGCGCAACTCCGTCGCAGCGACCTGCTGACCGGCGTCATCCACGTCGGCAACCGGGCGCGCACGCACAGCACCCTGCTGCCGGGGTTGCGCCGACACCTGCAGGCGCTTGGCGTGCCCGCCGAGCATCTGGCAGGTGAGGCGCAGGCCACCCTGGCACTGCTCAAGACCGAGGAATGGTCAGCGTTGGTTGGCGTGGGAGGTACTCAGCGGCAAGTGGACGCGGTCGTGCACGAGGTGCGGCGCGTGGTCGGCGCTGAGGCTCGCGTCCGCGTGGTGTCGTCGGAGCGCCTCCGCTTAGCGAAGGCACTGACCGGTTGGTTGACCAGTGTTCCAGGCGGACGGCGCGCGCAAGCCTTGCTGCGTGCGCTGGAGCCGCTGCACGGACTCGCCGTTGGAACGCCGACGGACGAGGCCGTGCGTTCCCTGCTGGATGGGGCGGGAGATTTGACAACGGATGTCTGCGATCTCGACCGCAGCCGCGTCGGGCTGATCTATCTGAGCCCGATCATGCCGCTGGACGGCATGGCGATTGACCGGACGTTGGCGATGATGCATGCGGCGGCGGACCGGCACGGCTTCACGTTCTACGTGACGGTGAACATCGAGTCCCGACTGACCGCCATCGCTGTGACGAACATCGTGTTCGACCGCGCCGATGCGCAGGCCCAACCCCGCGCAGAGCGCTGTATCGACGACATGTACCGCGAACTGGCCGCGGCTGGGCTCGAGGTCTATCGCGCCCATGTGCACACCGCTCGCTTGATGCGGCCACTTCCAGAAGCGACGTTGACGCCGCCACCCCAGGGTACCGCCCACCTCCCAGACGTGCATTGACGCGCCGCAGCCGGCGCCCGCACTGTGTGGCCCGGCCATAAAAAAAGAGGCCAAAGGCCTCTTTTTGTGATGCACAGCCCCTTGCAGGGCTTACAGGCTACTTCAGGCCTTGCGGCGGCGGCCGACGATGGCCATGCCCAGCAGCGCTGCACCGGCGATGCCCAGCGTACCCGGCTCGGGAAGGCGGAAAGCCTCCAGCGTGCCCGACCAAGTGTTGTTCGACAGCGAGCCATCATCAGCCGTGAAGAACAGGCCATCCGGCCCCGCCAGAGTCGCGGTCAGACTTGCGATGGTGGAGTTCGTGTACTGAGCGCTCAGCGCGATACTGAAGCCGGTAATGTCTTCGCCGGCGTCGCAAGTCAGGTTAGAAACACCATCGCAAGCCGTGCCCGAGATCGAGATGGAGGCAAACGTGCTTGTTCCCACCTGAGTCAGGACGTAAGGCGTGCCGGGTATCGTGCCAGCTTCCAGCTGCGTGGCGCGGAACAGCCAGAATGGCTGTGTACTGAACAAAAGGAAATTCGGCTGACCAGCACTGACGCCGACCGGGAAGTAATTGCCGTCGCCCGGGTTCGCACTCAGGTCTCCGACGCTGCCTGCGGTCCCAGAAACTGCGGTGAAAGACCCGGTGTTCGTGATGTTGCTGACCATGAACGAGCCATAGGTCGGGGCGCCAATTGGGGCCGGGAGTGGGTTCACGGGCGGGTTCCAGTCAACCTCGCCAGGCGACACCAACACGGCGCCCATCGTCAGGTTGGCAATACCGATGATCGGCGTTGCTTGCACAGAGGCAACTGCGCCGAGGGCAGCGACCAGAGCTACCGCCGCCTTGGCGATCGAAGATGCTTGTTTCATGCTGAATACTCCAAAAGAGGTTGTCGGGAATCGACGCCCCTGGCGCCATGCGCTCTTGTTAGCAGGGACCATGCCAGCCTGTTCGTCGAACAAAATTCTTTATTTGAATCAAGGACTTGAAGCTGCCCGCGTCACTTCGGCCATTCAACCGGGCCAACGCCTGTCAAGTTTCCCGACATCGAATGCCTCACACCACGGTGCCTTTGGGCGCCCACGCCGCGAGCATCGCTCACTGCAGGCTGTGTCACGCGCCGGCCCGGCCGATCGCCCCAGTGACTTCCTCGGCCACATTGCTCGGTGTCAGCGGCCCGATGACGACATCGCTTGGGTAGACGCGGGCCATCGGTGCCAGATCGCAATGCCCCAGGCAGCTGGCACGGGTGAGGCGCAGCGATCCAGCCAGCGGCCCGCGGCGCAGGAACTGCAGCTGCTTCCACACCGCCGAGGCGCCGCGCGCCCGGCAGGTTTCACCGCTGCACTGCAGCACATGCAGCCCGGCCGCGGCGCTGGCGGCGGGGGCTGGCGGGGTTGCCGCCGTCGTGACGGCGCCCACCGCCAAGGCCGCTGATTCCGCGACCATCCGGCCGCGCGAAGGCGGCGGGGGCATGAGCTGGGTGGCAGCGAACTGGCTTTCGTCCCCTGAGCCGTCGCCCGTCGGCCAGTCGCGAACTTTCCGACCGCGAGTGGCCCGCCTGGGCAACTTGGCGTTGCGACGCCCAAACCAAAGCAGCAGCAGGGCGGGCAACAGCAGCAACTCAAAGCCCAGGCCGGCCGCCAGGCCCGCCGCCGTCATCAGGCCGAAATTGGCGGTAGGTACGAAATCTGAGCTGGCGAAGAGAGCGAACTGGCTGATCAGGATGATCGAGGTGGCCATCACGGCCCGCCCTGAGGCCTCGAAACTGCGCGCCACCGCGAACACCACCGACGCGCCGGACTGCAGGCGCCGCCGGAAACCGTGGTAAAGGTGGATCGTGTCGTCGACCGTGATGCCCAGCACGACGCTGGCAATCATCACCGTGGCGACGTCCAGCCGGATGGCCAGCGCGCCCATCAGCACGAAGATGAAAAACAAAGGCGCGAGGTTGGGCACCATGCACAGCGCCGCCCCCATCGGCGAGCGCCAGAGCACGGCCATGATGAGGAAGATCTGGCCGAAGGCGCCTATGAAACTGCCCAACTGGCCATCCACGAGCAGGTCCACCTGGTCCGACAGCAGGCGCCCGTCACCCCCCACCGCCACCACCACCCCCGGGATCGGCTGTGCCCGGACGTAAGCATCGATGCGCTGGATGACAGCGCGGATTTCGGCCGTGCCGTGCACGTTCAGGTTCATCACAACGCGGGCATGCTGGAAGTCGCGGTTGACGAGTTCGTAGAGGTCGTTGCCGTCGTAGACCAGCACGTACTGGCGCAACAGGCGGTCGTTCGGCGGCAGCACCCGGAAGTCAGGGCGTTCGCGGTTCATGGCCCAGTGCATTTCCTCAACCGCTTCGACCAAAGATGCCGCGCGGTCGACCTCCGGCTGCGCTTCCAGCCACTTTTGCAGGCGCTGCACCTCGCGCAACGTGGCCAGGGTCTGAAAGGCGTTGTTCTTCGAAGCCAGCAGTGACACCTCGAGCGACGTGGTGCCGATAAGTGCTGTTTCGATGGCACGGGTGTGCACGTTGACGCGATGCTCCGGCTGAAAGAACGCCAGCAGGTCGGTTTCGACCCGCAGCTTGCCCAGCAAAGGCAACGTGGCCACCACCGCCACCACGGCGACGCCGATCACCACCCACGGGAAGCGCAAACTCACCCGCGTGACTTTCTTCGCCAAGCGGCCCAGCAGGCCCAGGCCCGAGCCGCGCTGCGGCCAGGCCGGCCCCGGCCACCGGCGCAGCAGCGGCGGTACGAGACCGTATACGGTGAAAAAAACCATGAGCACCCCGAAGGTGCCCGCGGCGCCGAACACCTGCACGGGGGGAATGGGCACCAGCAACAGGCTGATCAGGCCGGCCGCCGTCGTCACGACGTTGAAGAGACCCGGTTTCAAGGTCTCGCGAAACGCCATCGACACAGCTGCCGCGGGCGTCTCCGACACTCGCTGAGCGCGCTGGATGCCAGCATACAGATGCAGCAGTGTCACCACCGTATAGGCCGACAGCAGGCTGGGCAGGATGGCGCTGGCCATCGTGTAGGGCTGCGCCGTCCAGGCAATGAGGGCGAGCGTCGGATGAACCACCGCCGACATCGCGATCGCACCCAGCAGCACCGGCCGCCAGCGCCCAACCACCCAGGCCATCAGCAGCAGGCCGGTGGCCACGGTGAGGGGAACGAAGCGCACCGAGTCGTCGATGATCGATTCGAGCTGCATCACGTCCAGGGTCACCGGCCCGGCCTCGCCAGCGTAGTGGCCACGCAGGCCTGCCTGATTGATGGCTTGAGCGGTGATGAGCGACAACGAAAGCCGCTGGCTGCTTTCCGCCAAAGGCACCGGCCGGACCACCATCGCCATGTGTCGACCATCGCGCGACACCAAGGTGCCTGGCGCAAACCGGTCGGCCATCACGCGCTGGCGCAGCAAGTCCACTCGCTTGCCATCCAGCTTGCGCACGTCAACCAGCGGCTCGACAGCGAAGCTGTCGTCGGCGCCGCTGATGCGCTCCATCGTCGTGACCGTGATGACCTTGTCGACCAGTGCGTCCCTTTTCAGCTTCTGCACGACCTGGTCGAGGCGGCGCAGGAAATCCGGCTCGAACAGGTCGTCGCCCTGGAACATCACGGTCAGAACTTCGTCACCGGGAAAGTCCCGCCTCAGTTGCTCGCGCAGGACCACAGCAGGTGAGCCGGCAGGGTGGTAGACCTCGGGCGCGTTATTGAAGGTCAAGCGCTCGATCAGGATGACCGAGAGCACGTGCAGCACGACCAGAATGACGAGCGCTACTGGCCAGGGCAGCATCGGCCAGACACGCAGGGTGCCAGGGCGACCGGACGGCGCTTCGGTGCACGGGGCCGCCGTGTGCTGGGTGCCGGTGCGTGGGGTGTGGGTCGGTGGCTCCTCTTGCCGCGACACGGTGCGGCCGTTCGGCCTCCGTCCACGCCCAGGGAGATGACGCTGCAGAAACCGGATGAACAGCGTGATGACGCCACGGCGGCGTTGGGTCATCGGGCGGTCAGGCGGTCAGGCGCATGGCAGGTGACGATGCAGCAGGCCACTCAGAACCGACTGCGCAGGGCCAGGGCGACAAACACGTTGTCGCGGTAGAAGCCGCCGAGGGTGCGTTCGTTGCCGCGAAAGCCTTGCACCGACAGGCTCAGCTCGTGCGGCTCCCAGCCAACAAAGCTCAGGCGCGGCGCCAACATCATGTCGTGGACGCTCAAGCCGCTGGCAAATTGGAGGCCCGCCTTCCAGCGCCCCTGGCCAAACGTGCTTTCAATCTCGCCGTTGACGCCGACATACCGCGTCAACTGCAGCACAGGCCCGTCCGTCTGCAGGCTGCGAGCCATCAGCTGCAGGTTCACGCGCGTGTCTTTGCCACCCGGGAAAAATTCGACAGCACCGATCCAGTCCAGCGCCGACGCTTTCACCCGCTGTCCCTGCAGCGAGGTCAGGGGCAGGTCGCGGGTGTAGACCAGTTCGCCACGCCAGGTTATGTCAGCACCTACCCACTCGGCATCGACTCCCACAAAGCGGTTGAAGGGGTGCACGGCATCGAGTCCGCCGCGGGCCGCATTGGCTTCGTAGAAGGGCAGGCTCTGGCGCGTGCGACCCACGCTGAGCCCCAGGTCGACGAAGCCGGTGCTGGTGAGGCGGACCGCGGCACCGCCCCAACCGCCGTCATCCTGCGTAGCCGGAGCACCCGCAGCCAGTGCGGCGAGCGCCGGATTCGGCGCGATGCCGATCACTTGCCCTGTTCGCCGGTTCACAGGGTTCCAGACGCTGCGTGCATCCGGGAGGTCAGCGGCCAGGAACGCCGGCAAGACCACGGCATCCAGCTTCACCGTATCCCAGTCGTGTTCCCAGCGCACCGCCCATTGAGCCTGTCGGCGCTCCTCCAGGTCGTCCAGCAGCCCCCTGGAGATGTCGGCGCGGCTGACCCGGTCGATGAGCGGCACGCCGTCCACGCGGCCCCAGACGATCTTCTGGGCGCCCACGGTCAGCCGAGACTCACCCGTGCGCCAGCGCAGGTAGGTTTCGTCGATGTTGAGGGCGGCGTCTTCGTAGGCATCGGTTCCACTCTGGCGCTCGGCCCGCAACTGCACACCGGCGCGCAGTTCCCAGGCGCGAGAGGCTTGCCACTGCACGTAGGGGCTTCCCTTCAGCCACGCGCTGCCAGTAGCTTGCGGGTGCTCGGGCAACTGTGCGACCTCAGCTAGAACATGGGCGACACCAAACTTCGGCGCCGAGCGCGCGTCGCGCGCCCGGCTCGCCGGGCGTGCCGGCCGCCTGGTCTGCGAAGGCTCCACATCCTCGGCCTCGGAGTCCGCGGCGGCACGAGCAGTAGTGGCGCCGGCGGCTTGGGCAGGTCGATCGGCTTGCGATGCAAGCTCGGCCTCGGCTTGCGGCCGGGCATGCGCCTCGCACACCAGCGCGGCCAGGGCCAGCGCCACCGAAAGGCACCCAAAGGGGGCGACAGCAGGCGTCCGGCGCGCGATGATCATGGGCGAAACTCCTGTTCCAGTTGTTCGTTGCCCAGTGACCGCGCACTGAACAGGCGAGCAGGCAACTTGCGATCGTAGACAGCTTTTTGCACCAGCAATCGGGTTTCATGGCCACTGCCCAGGTCTGTCATGGCGCTGTCCGTCACTGTCCAGATGTTCTGGATTCGGCGGCGCTGGCCCAGAACCCAGCGCTTGCTGGGACGCTTGTCGTCGCGCTCGAAGTAGTCCAGACGCATGACCATGGCCGTCTGGGTATCCACCCAGCTGAGACGCTTGAGATAGACCGAATTGGCCGCCTCCACGGGCGTGCTCTCCAGCAGCTGGCAGCTGACGCCGCCGAGCACCTCTGGTGCCAGTAGCTGGTGCCTGTCCCGGTTGGGCTTGCGCTCCTGGAGATCTTCGAAGTACAAGTCGGAGCCGACGAAACGGCCACCTTTGCGGTCTCCGGCAATACGCCGCACACGGTCCAGCGCGGGCAGGAACAACCACTGGTCGGTGTTGCCATCGGCCTGCGTGATGCCCAGCAACCCGGTGCCCGCGATGTCTTCAGGCTCCAGGAAGCGCATGAGGTTGGCCGTCTCGCCATCGCCCTTGTCGAGCCGGTAGGTGACCAGCTCGCGCACGCGCGGCGCGCGGCCCCGCTCCGTCAGCTCCATGCGCACGACGCTGCTCAGGTCCCGGCCGGCAGGCCGGCTGGAGACGGCATGCGCCAATTTGTCGGCCGCGCCGTCCGCCTGAGCGCGAAGGATCGATGGCGCGCCCACAACACCCGCGCCTAGCGACAGCAGGCGCACGAGGTCTCGGCGGCTCAGCGGGCGGACGCTGGCGGTGCGGGAACTGGACTCGGGCATGCTGGCCTCCGAAGGCTGAGGAACGGCGACTTAGGAACGACGACTGGAAGACGGCGGTGTGAACGGCGGGTAAACAGTCTGGAACAACCAAACATCAGCCGACTACACGGCACATCAGTCCGATACGATAACCCTGCGCTCAAATCCGCCTGTCCGAGAACAACGCAAGCAAGGCGCACCATCTCAAGCTTCGTCTGGCCGAGGGCTTAGACGACGGAACCGTCGTGCATATTGACCGATGATGCGCGCATGCGCGAGCTGTAATCTCAAGAAGCCGCTGCTCCCGTCCTAAGGCGAATCATCCAAGTTCGCTGTGAACCCGGCACCCATTTTTGGCACCGAACTTATGAAACGCAGTGCATGGCAAAGCCTTCGCCGTAAGCTAAACCGTCTGATTCGGAACTCTGTCACGGCATTGCCGGTGGCCCTGCGCTTCGGCATCTACCGGCGCGCGATCGACTTGAACCCGCTCACCGCCGACGTGCTGGAACTCAAGATCGCGGACACGCAGGCCGAGCTCGAGGCGTGTTTCGCCCTTCTCCATGACGCCTATGTGGCCAGTGGCTTCATGCGCATCCACCCCTCGGGCTTGCGTGTGACGCCCTACCACGCATTGCCCACCACGACCACGCTGTGCGCCAAAATCAACGGCCAAGTGGTGGGCACCTTGTCGATCGTGCGTGATGGCGTGTTCGGCTTCCCGATGCAATCGGCGTTTGACATCAGTTCCGTACGCGCCAAGGAAGGTCGCATTGCCGAGATTTCGGCACTGGCGGTCCACCCCAGTTTCCGCAAAACCGGCGGCTCGATACTGTTCCCGCTGATGAAGTTCATGTACGAGTACTGCACGCGATACTTCGACACGCGTCATCTGCTTATCGCGGTAAACCCCAGCCACATCGAGATGTATGAGTCGCTGCTGTTCTTCCAGCGCCTGGACTCGCAGACAATCGAGGAATACGACTTCGCCAACGGAGCACCGGCCGTGGGCGCCACGCTCGACCTCCAGGAGGCGCCAGCGATCTTCGAGCGCGCCTATGCGCACAAATCCGAACGTCGCAACCTGCACCATTACTTCGTGCACACACGGCTGAAGGCCATCCAATTCCCGAACCGACCCTGGCATCTCAGCAACGACCCGGTCCTGACGCCAGCGCTGCTGAACTACTTTTTCAATGAGCGGGTGCCCGTTTTCGCCGAGCTTGACGCGCGCCGGAAGGGGTTGCTGCACGCCTGCTACGCAGACGAAGAGTGGGAATCGGTGCTGCCTGCGCGCGTGCCCGGCCCCGAGTTGCGCCGCCACCCGCGGTACACCTTTACTTGCCCGGCAAGCCTGGAAGCGCCGCATGCGGCAGCGCGAGATGAAGCGACGATCGTTGAGATTTCAAAAGCGGGCTTCCTCGCACGACTGGTGAAGCCGCTCGAACTTGGTACCCGCTGCACTGTGCTCGCAGAGCTTGGCGCCGGCGTGGAATCGCGATTCGAGGCAGAACTGGTGCGTGATTTCGCCACCAGCTCGGGCACGCTTTTCGGTTTTCACGTCGACCGACCTGACGACGCCTGGGACCGCTGCGTGGCCTGGTTAGACCGTTCTTCGCGCGAGGCGGCCAGCGCCCGAGCCTGATTTCCCACCCCGCGTGCTGCCGAAGTGGCACAAGTCGTGCTGGAATAGGCGGCCGGAGCCTCGGCGTCGTGACTCCTGCAGCGCGGCACACCTAGCTTACGTATGCTCGTCGGCCGGCTGACGCTGGCCTGTGGTTCATCTTTCCCCCGATTCGGGGGCTGGAACTTCTGAGCTGAAGCCCGACAGTGCGCAGCGTCCGCCAAGCGACGTTATAGGTTGACTCCCCCGCAAGCATGGTTCGCATCTTCAACTTCTACATTCGCAGCTCGGCGCTCCGCGGCATGAGCTTCGACCTGGTACTGGTGTGCTTGCTGGCCACCACCGCCATCGCCTTGCAGGTTGAGCATCTGGAACAGGCCGTACCGTTCACGGGCACGCACGTGATGCCTTTCGCGGCCTGCTTGTTCGTGCTCAACAGCGCATCGGGCCTCTACGACCAGTCGGTCTCTGCTTCGTTCGGCCGCGCCTCTGCCCGTGCGCTGCTCGTGCTTTTGGTGGCACTGCCGTTGGCCTACGTCATCTTTGGCTTGCTGCCCGCAGGGCTGGGGAGCCGGACGGCCGTGCAGACATCGACGATGGTGGGTGTGGCAGCACTTGTCTTCAGACGCGTCTACATTTCGCAATCCTTGGAAGCTTCTACGCGAACGCGCACCCTGATTTTCGGGGCAGGCCCGGCCGCCGAGGTTGTTGGCAGCACTTTAAAAGCGGCCGACCCGAACATCCTCATAGTCGGCTACGTCGCGGGCCCGAATGAACGCGATTCCACGGTGGCGCCGGAACAGCTGCTGCAACTCCAGGGCTCTCTGACCGAACTCGCACATGGACTGGAAGTGGACGAGATCGTGGTCGCACTGACCGAGCGTCGCTCCGGCAGCATGCCTCTGCGACAGCTGCTCGACTGCAAGGCTTCGGGTATCAAGGTGCACGACCTCAACTCCCACTTCGAAAAGACGCTGGGCCAGATTCGCTTGGACTATCTCAACGCCAGCTGGCTGATCTTTGGGGACGGCTTTAACCAAGGCGCCTGGCGCACGGGAGTCAAGCGCAGCTTCGATATCGTGTGTGCCTCGATCTTGTTATTGGTGTCTGCGCCGGTGATGTTGATCACCGCGGTGCTCATCAAACTGGAAAGCGCCGGCGCCGTGTTTTATCGCCAGGAGCGAGTGGGTCTGGATGGCCACCGCTTCAGCATCATCAAGTTCCGCAGCATGCGCACCGACGCCGAGTTAGACGGCAAGCCGCGGTGGGCCTTGGCTAACGACGACCGCATCACCAGGGTGGGGCATTGGATCCGACGCCTGCGCATCGACGAACTGCCGCAGCTCTTCAACGTTCTGCGCGGCCAGATGAGCCTGGTAGGCCCGCGGCCCGAGCGGCAGTTCTTCGTCGACCAGCTCACACAGGAAATTCCTTTCTACGCCCTGCGCCACAGTGTGAAACCGGGGGTCACGGGCTGGGCGCAAGTGCGCTATGCGTATGGAGCTACCGTGGAAGATTCGCTCGAAAAGTTGCAGTACGACCTGTACTACGTCAAGAACCACACCTTGTTCCTCGATCTGGTGGTTTTGTTCGAAACGGTGGGCGTGGTGCTGACGGGCAAAGGCGCACGCTGAGCGCCATGCAGCCAGCTGGGCACCGTGCTGCGCCCGACCCGGACGCCGCATGAGGGACAACCTGGAAAACCTGCTCATCATTGGGCATGTGGTGTCTGTGGTGGCGGCGCTCGGATTGCTGGCCCAGCTAGGTCTGCGGGGGCACTCGATGCGCGAGCCGCAGCGCCCCAGAACCCTGTTCATCGCGGCGCTGTCAGCCAGCGCCGCGTGGTCACTTGCTGCGCTGGCAGGCGAAGTCTGGAGCCGGAGCGTGGGGGCCTGGCCGGCCGCTTTCTTTGACCTCGCCCGCCTGGGTTTATGGATCTGCTTTCTGCTCCAGCTTTTTGCTGTCGAGTCCACCAAGGTGCAGTCGGCATTGCCCAAACGCCTGCAAGGCCTGGCCGCCGTGACCTTGATGGCATGCGCGGCATTGGTCGTGTACAGCGCGATGGAAGACGCTGACCCCGGCGTATCGCGTACGACGCTCATCGTCAACCTCGCGCTACCCCTGCTCGGCCTGGTAGCGGTCGAGCAGGTTTACCGCAACGCTGTGGAAGACGGACGCTGGGCCGTGAAGCCGATCTGCGTCGGACTGGTGTGCATCTTCGCCTTCGACACCTACGTCTACTCCGACGCGCTGCTTTTCGGGCGCGCCGACCCGGAAGCCGTCAGCATGCGCAGCGTGGTTCAGGCCATCGCATTGCCTTTCTTCTTCATCGCTGCCACGCAGCGCCAGGACTGGATGCGCCGACTGCAGGTTTCGCGCACCGCGGCCTTTTATTCGGCCAGCCTCGCGCTGGTGGGCGGCTACCTACTCTTCATGTCGGCCATTGGCTACTACGTGCGCTACTTTGGCGGCAGCTGGGGAAAGGCCTTGCAGCTGGGCCTGCTCGTACTGGGCGCAGCTTTCTTCGTGTCACTGGCGGTGTCGGGCTCTCTGCGCAGTTGGCTGCGCGTCTTCGTAAGCAAGCATTTCTACAGTTATCGCTTCGATTACCGCGACGAATGGCTGCGCTTCACGGCCTTGCTGTCGTCGGCCCACGGCCCACAGGAGACGGGCGGCGTCATCGTCAAGGGCCTTGCCCAGCTGATCGAATGCCCAGCCGGCAGCCTGTGGACGCGCACCACCAGCGACGGCAACTACGCGCAGTCGGCGGTGTGGAACATGCCGCAAGTGAGCGCGACGGAGCCAGTGGACTCGGCACTCTGCGGCTTCTTGCGCGACAAGGGGTGGGTCATCGATCTGGCGGAGTACCGTTCATCTCCAGGCCGCTACGAAGAAATGCCCCTCCCCAGTTGGCTGCTGGGCACGCCCGACCCATGGCTGGTTGTGCCGCTGCTGTCCGGCATTGATATGCAAGGCTTTGTCGTGCTCGCCCAACCACGCACCAAGGTTGACCTGAACTGGGAGGTGCTGGACCTGCTGAAAACTGCCGGGCGTCAGGCCGCAGGCTATTTGGCCCAGATGCGCGCCACTGAAGAACTGCTGGAAGCGCGCAAGTTCGACGCCTTCAACCGCATGTCGGCCTTCGTCGTACACGACCTGAAAAACATCGTCGCGCAGCTTTCGTTGATGTTGAGGAACGCTGAGCGGTTGCGCGACAACCGCGAGTTCCAGGAAGATATGCTGCGCACTGTAGAGAGCTCGCTGGAGAAGATGCGCCGCCTGATGCTGCAGCTGCGCGAGGGCACAGCCCCAGCAGGAGTGGCGCGGGGCGTCAACTTGCAAGAGATTGCCGGTCGCTTGCAGGTGATGGCCCGGTCGCAGGGTCGCACGGTGAGCGTGGCACAGGACGAACCCCTCTCGACACGTGGGCACGAAGACCGTCTAGAGCGCGTGCTCGGCCACCTCGTGCAAAACGCACTGGACGCGACGGTCCCCACAGGCCGGGTATGGATGCAGGTGTCCAGGCAAGGCAGCCAGGTCGCCGTACAGGTGGGGGACACCGGCTGCGGAATGACGGAGGACTTCGTGCAGAACCGGCTGTTTCGACCCTTCAGCACGACGAAAGGCACCGGCATGGGCATCGGAACTTACGAAAGCGCGCAGTACATTCGAGAGTTGGGCGGCAGTCTTCACGTCGAAAGCGAAGTGGGGGTGGGCACGGTAATCACCGTGCAGCTGCCGTTGCTGGATGCGCACCGCGGTTCCGGCTTGATGCCCCTGGATGCCGCATGAGTTCGATCACCCCGCCCCTGTTGATTGTCGAAGACGATCTGGCGCTGCAAAAGCAGTTGAAGTGGTCGTTGGATCGGTTTGAGTCCGTCACCGCGAGCGACCGCGAATCTGCCGTCTTGCAGATGCGCAGGCACCAGCCCGCAGTCGTGACGATGGACTTGGGTCTGCCGCCCGACGCCGACGATGTTTCGGAAGGCTTCAAACTTCTCGGCCAGATCCTGGACATCGCGCCGGCGACCAAGGTGATCGTCCTGACGGGGCAGAACGGCCAGACCAACGCCCTGCGCGCCATCGCGTCAGGCGCCTACGACTTTCTAGCCAAGCCTGTTGACCCCGACGTGCTGATGCTCACGGTCGAACGGGCCTTCCGCCTGTCCGAGCTGCAAGCGGAAAACCGCCGCTTGCAGGCGTTGCAACACCCCGACGCGCTGTCGGGCCTGATCACCCGCGACCCTAACACCCTGAAGGTTGCGCGCACGATAGAAAAAGTAGCCTCCAGCAATGCCACCGTGCTGTTGCTGGGCGAAAGTGGCACTGGCAAGGAAGTGTTGGCGCAAGGCCTTCACGCTGCCAGCCGACGGAGCGGGCGTTTCATCGCCATCAACTGTGCGGCCATCCCCGAAAATCTGCTGGAAAGTGAGCTTTTTGGCTACGAAAAGGGCGCCTTCACGGGAGCCGTGAAGACCACCCCCGGCAAGATAGAAACCGCGAACAACGGCACGCTGATGCTGGACGAAATTGGAGACTTGCCGCATTCGCTGCAGGCCAAGTTGCTGCGTTTTCTGCAGCAACGCACGGTCGAAAGGCTGGGCGGCCGCAGCGAAATTCCGGTTGACGTCCGTGTCGTGTGCGCGACGCATCAAGACTTGAAGCAGCAGATCGGCGAGGGTCGCTTCCGCGAGGATCTATTCTACCGTCTGGCGGAGATCGTGGTGAACATTCCGCCTTTGCGTGCACGCACCGGCGATGCCGTTTTGCTGGCCCACGCGTACCTGCGGCGGTTTGCGCGGGAAGAAAAGCGCGGGGCCCTGAGCTTCACCGAAGATGCGCTCAAGGCCATAGAACAACATGACTGGCCGGGCAATGTTCGAGAACTGATCAATTCCCTCAAGCGAGCCGCCATCATGGCTGACGGCGAACTGTTGACGCCGGAGGACTTGGGGCTGCCGAACCCAGAGAATGGCGGCAACGCCAACGAGAAGTCCGACCTGGATCTTCGCACGGCGCGCGAAACGGCCGAACGGCAGGCCATCATGGCGGCACTGGCGCGCACCAACGGCAACATCGTCAAGGCTGCGGAGATGCTGGGCGTCAGCAGGCCGACGCTGTACGACTTGATGCGCCGGCTGTCCATCAATTAGGCCTGCGGTCCTTACCGCACCGGGAGTAGCTTTTGATGAAACCCTCTCACTCAAAGTCCTTGGAACGCCAAGGCTGCTTGTCGCTGGCAGCTGCGCGGGTGACAGCGTTGGCTATAGCGCTCGCGTTCGCGGGCTGCGGCGCTGATTCGGTGGAGTCCTTGACCGCGTCCGGTCAGGCGCTTGCCGCCAAGAAGGACTACAAGGGCGCGGTCATTCAATTCAAGACAGCGCTGCAAAAAGACCCGCAGTCGGCAGAAGCGCGCGCGCTCCTCGGCCAAGCTTTGCTGGACGCCTCCGACCCCGCTGCGGCCGCCGCAGAGCTGACGCGGGCGCTTGATCAAAAGGTCGATGCCGCCCGTGTGGTGCCTTCGCTGGCAAGGGCTTACCTGCTGACCGGCGAGTACAAGAAGCTGACTTCGCAGTTCGGCGATCTCCAGTTGGCAGACGCAAAGGCCCTGGCATCGTTGAAGACCTCGGTGGCCACCGCTTGGGCTGCGCAAGGCGATCGAGCAAGAACCGAGACCGCCCTCGCCGCTGCCCTGGCGGCACAAGCGGACTTCCCACCTGCCCTGGTGCTGCAAGCCCGCACCGAAGCCGGCCAGGGCCGGTTCGAACGCGCGACTGCACTGGTGGACGAAGCGCTCAAGCTCGACAGCCGGCTGTACGAAGCCTGGCACCTGAAGGGCGAGATCTTGTTGGTCGGCAAGCGAGACCAAGAAGCGGCTCTGAAGGCCTTCCGCGAGGCGTTGAACATCGAACCCGCCTACCTCCCTTCTCACATGGCCCTGATAGCCGAGCGAATCAACGCTCGCGATGTGCCCGGCGCTCAGGCGCTGGCAAACGAACTGCGCAAAGTGCTGCCTAAACATCCGCAGACGGTATACGTCGATGCGCAACTGGCTTTCAGTGCTGGCGATCTGAAGAAAGCCCGCGAACTGTCGCAGATGCTGCTGCGCGCGCTGCCAGAAAACTCTGGCGTACTGATGTTGGCTGGCGCGGTCGAGGGTCAATCGGGTGCGCTCGTCGTTGCCGAATCTCACTATGCCAAGGCGCTGCAGCTCAATCCAAGCCTGCCGCTTGCGCGGCGCAATCTAGGCCAAGTGTATCTTCGACTGGGCCAGCCGCAAAAAACGCTTGACACGCTGCGTCCGCTTCTGGATGCCGGCGTGCAGGACCCGGTTGTACTAGCCATGGCGGGCGAAGCTCACCTGAAGCTGGGCGATCTTACGGCCGCTGAAGCGGCGTTTCGACAAGCAGCAACTCTGCAACCTGACAACACGAGGGTCCGCACGGCACTGGCACTGGCGCATCTGGGCCGCGGCGACGCAGAAACGGCTTTCGCGGAATTGGCCACGGTAGCCAGCCAAAGCGAGAAGGACACCTTCGCTGACCAAGCGATCATCAGCGCGAGATTGAGCCGACGCGAGTTCGACTTGGCGCTGAAAGCCGCCGACACGATGGTCTCCAAAGCTCCAGCCAAAGCCTCGGCGCTGGAACTGCGGGGCCGCGTCCAGAGCTTTCGCAAAGACTACGTTGCCGCACGCCAGGACTTTGAGCTGGCCTTGAAAGCAGACCCCGCCTTGTTTTCCGCAACGGTGTACTTGGCTGGCCTGGATATTCTGGAAGAAAAGCCGGCGCAAGCGCGCCAGCGTCTGCAAACCAGCGTCGACACCGACCCGAAGAATTACTTCGCTCGGCTCGCATTGGCGGCTACGCTGCAGAGCGACGGAGCGCCGCTCGAAGACGTCAGGAAACTCCTGACCGACGGCATCAGGGCTTCTCCCGCCGAACCCGGGCTGCGCCTACAGCTCGTGGATCTGCTGCTTGTCAAGCGTCAGTTCAAGGACGCGCTCGCAGCGGCCCAAGAGGCTGTGGCGGCGTTGCCTGCTGACTCGCGCCTGCTGGACGCATTGGGCCGTGCGCAAATGGACGCCGGCGACGTCGAGCAATCGATCAGCACCTTCCGGCGTCTCGCCGACAAAGACCCGCGGGATCCCACGGCGCACGTCCGTCTAGCAGACATCTACAAGGGCACCAATCGCCAGCCCGCTGCGGAAAGCGCCCTTCGTCGGGCGCTTGAGATCGATCCCGGTTTGCCACGGGCTCAAGAGTCCTTGGCCAGCATGATGCTCCGCGACGGCCGCTTGAAGGAAGCGTCAGAACTTGCCCGGAAGATCCAAGCGCAGCGGCCTCGTTCGACGAGCGGCTACTCCTTGGAAACCACCGTTCTGATGCGCCAGAAACAGGTGGACGCTGCCCTTGCGGTCTTCAGACGCGGTTTGGCTGTGAAGGACCATGAACCCGAGTTGGCGCGGCAGTACTACGTCACCTTGCAGCGGGCGGGCCGGGAGGCTGAGGCCGATCGGTTCGCGGTCACTTGGATGAGGTCCCATCCCAACGACCTCGTATTTGAGTACCAACTGGGCGTAGCTGCGATGGAGAGGAGTGACTGGGCGCAGGCTGAAGCTCGGTATCTGCGCGTCGTGCAATCGCTCCCGAAACAGGTCATGGCTTTGAACAACCTGGCGTGGGTGATGTCCAGGCGCGGCAAGTCAGGCGGTTCGGCCTACGCCCAACGCGCCGTCGACCTAGCCCCCAACAGCCCCGAGTTGATGGACACCCTGGCGCTGGCGCTGATGGTCGACAAGCAGCCCGCCAAGGCGCTGGAATTACAGAAGAAGGTCGTCGAACTGCGGCCCACCGAGCCCGCCTATCGCCTGTCGCTCGCGCGCATGGCCCTCGAAGCCGGCGACAAGGCCCTGGCGCGGGCTGAACTCGAGAGGCTGAAGGCGCTCGGCGCCAGCTACCCGCAACAAGCCGAGGTGTCGGCCTTGGCGCAAAAACTCTGAAGCGTCCGATCCCCGCTTTGCCTCACATGGACTGCTGCATGACACCGAAACTTCGCGTTCCTCACTGGCCCGCCATCGGACTTTCGCTGGCCCTCACGCTGGCGGCCTGCAGCGGAAGTTCCGAGCAAGAGCTCATCGCCTCGGCCAAAGCCTCGCTCGAGAAGAAGGACGCGAAAACGGCCGCGATCCAGCTGAAGAACGCACTGCAGAAGAATGCCAACTCAGGCGAGGCGCGCCTGCTGCTGGGCCAATCGCTGCTCGAGAGCGGCGACGTCGCCGGCGCGCTCGTCGAGCTGCGCAAGGCGCAGGAACTGCAGGTGCCCGACGAGCAGGTGGTGCCCGTGCTGGCACAGGCGATGATCCTCGCCGGGGAAGAAGGCCGGCTGATCACCCAGTTTGCCCAGCTGCAGCTGAAGGAGCCGGCCGCCGCTGATTTCAAGACCAGCCTGGCCACCGCCTATGCGGTTCAGAACGATGCCGAGAAGGCCCGGGCCGCCGTGCAGGAGGCCCTGCGTGCCAAGCCGGGTTATGCCCCGGCGCTGATCGTCTCGGCGCGTCTGGCGGCCATGGACAACGACACGGACGGCGCCATTTCGCTGCTCAACCAGGTGCTCACCGCCGAGC
>LNFM01015542.1_pt1 | contig 18867 bp, 17 predicted proteins | sample 596031 | NCBI WGS metagenome assembly LNFM01 (sample SAMN04254537, study PRJNA301005) | activated carbon metagenome | isolation source: dual media filters at the Ann Arbor, Michigan drinking water treatment plant | place: USA: Ann Arbor | reverse complement strand
ATACGTTGCGCTGCTTTCTCCATCAAATGAATGATTGATTCGACAGAGGGTATATTGGGTGAATGGATATCATACACGCCCGGGCCAATCTCGTTGGGATAATGAAACTGATCAAATGCATCGAGCAATTCCATATCGGACCGGGAAGTCTCAATCGTAATGACATCGGCATCCATTCGAGCAATGGCTTCCATAATGTCATTGAATTCTGAATAACACATATGCGTATGAATCTGCGTTTCATCTTTAACGCCATTCGCAGTAATACGAAATGCACGAATAGCCCAGTCAAGATAAGTATTCCATTGCGATTTTCTCAACGGCAGCCCTTCACGTAATGCAGCTTCATCAATCTGAATAATCCTGATGCCTGCTTTTTCCAAAGCCAGTACCTCATCGCGAATCGCAAGCGCCAGCTGCACGCAGGTTTCTGCACGCGATTGATCATCACGCACAAACGACCAATTCAACATGGTTACCGGCCCGGTTAACATGCCTTTCATCGGCTTTTTGGTTAATGATTGGGCGTATTGTATCCATTCGGTAGTAATCGCCTGGGATTGTGAGATGTCACCAAATATAATCGGCGGTTTGACACAGCGTGAACCGTACGATTGCACCCAGCCAAACTGAGTAAAAGCATAGCCTGATAACTGTTCACCAAAATACTCCACCATATCATTGCGTTCGGGTTCGCCATGCACCAGAACATCCAATCCTAGCGCTTCTTGCTCTTGTACGCAGTGCGCAATTTCATTTTGCATCGCCTGACGATATTCTGATTCTGTTAACTTGCCTTCGCGGTAATCATGGCGAGTTTGTCTGATTTCCTGCGTTTGCGGGAAAGATCCAATGGTTGTAGTGGGGAAAAGCGGCAGTTGAAATTCTTCCCGTTGCACGACTGTGCGTTGAAGATAGGGTGATTGACGCGTCCCCATCGCCTCATTGATTTCAAGCACACGCGCTTTTACGGCTGCCTGATGTACGCGTTTGGATTGCTTGCGACTCGTGATCGCCGCGCTATTTTCCTGCAAAATTTCAGCAACACTTTCTCTGCCATGGTTCAGCGCTTTTGCCAGGACTTCAACTTCATTCAATTTCTGCACAGCAAATGCCAGCCAAGACTGAATATCCGCATCCAATCTCTGTTCATTATCCAGATCAACGGGCACATGCAACAATGAACAGGATGGCGCAAGCCAAAGCCGATCTTGTAAGCGTGCAGCGATAGGTTCCAGCCAATCCAGTGTTGCAGATAAATCGGCTTTCCAGATATTACGCCCGTTAATAACGCCCAAAGAGAGGATTTTATGCGTCGGCAGCCAATCAATCACCTTGGCGATTTCATCTTTAGCCGTGATGGCATCCAGGTGCAATCCATCAACCGGCAGTTCGCAAGCTAATTGCAAGTTATCTTGTAATTGCCCAAAGTACGTCGTTAATAACAATTTGACGGGTGTGGCCTGTAACTGATAATAAGTTCTTCTCAAGGCGTGTTTCCATTCCGCAGCCAGTTCCATTACCAATATGGGTTCATCGATCTGTACCCACTCGATGCCTGAATTCTCTAGCTCATGCAGCAATTGTGCGTAGGTATCTAACAAATCATCCAACAAATCGAGCTTATCCACACCATCCTTGGATTTTCCCAACCATAAATAGGTAACCGGACCGAGAATAACCGGTTTGACTTGATGATGGGTTTTCCTGACTTGCTGAATCTGTTCAAGCAAATGACTGGAATTCAGTGAGAATCGCGTATTTTTCTCAAATTCGGGTACGATGTAATGATAGTTCGTATCAAACCACTTTGTCATTTCACCGGCATGCACACAGGAGCTGGCAGAATCGTCACTGACCGAACGTCCCCTGGCTACCCGAAAGTAATTATCTATCGCGCTACCCGATAATCCGCTGACGCGCACCGGAATATTGCCCAACATAAAACTGGTATCCAGCACATGGTCGTATAACGAAAAATCACCCGCCGGAATCCAGTCAAGCCTGGCTTGATCCTGCCAGTGCTGTGCTCTAAGATCGGTTGCGATTTCTAATAAGGCTTGTTCAGAAATTTCACCTTTCCAGTATTTCTCTAAAGCAAATTTTAACTCCCGCTTTCTGCCGATACGCGGAAACCCCAGACTGTGCGTTGTTGCCATGATTCAATCACCACTCATAGAATAATAAAAGTTCGGCTATTGTATGAACAATGAGTAATGAATAATAATGATAAGATTTAATATTCCAATAAGGTTTCCTCATAGATGATCGAACACAGTCACCTGAAAATCATTCAAGCCCTGCATGCAAACGGCACACTCACTGAAGCAGCCAATGCGCTATGCCTTAGCCAACCGGCCTTATCGCATCAAATCAGTTATCTCGAAAAGAAGTTGGGAGTAGCGTTATGGGAACGTGAAGGCCGCAGCCTGCGCCTGACCCAAGCGGGCATTCTGCTATTGGATGTAGCTAATCAGGTATTGCCGGTATTATCACAGGCAGAAAAAACACTCGAAGCCTACAGCGAAGGCCGGCAAGGCATTTTGCGCATCGGGGTGGAATGCTACCCTTGCTTTGAATGGCTCACCGGTGTCATTGGGCAATACATGCAACAAATGCCCGGCATCGATATTGATATCGTGCAAAAATTCCAGTTTTCCGGCCTGGAAGGCTTATTGAATCATCACATTGACGTGTTGATCACCCCCGATCTGGTCAAAAAAGAAAAGATCGAATATGAAATCCTGGCAGAATATCAACTGGTTCTACTGGCAGCGGCCAGCCATCCTCTGGCAGAGAGTAAACAGTTCACACCTGAGCTTTTAAGCAAAGAAACCCTATTAACTTTCCCGGTTCCACTGGAAAGATTGGATATTCTGACGCATTTCATGACACCTGCTCACCTGGAACCGGCAAAACTGAAACAGATCGAATCACTGGAAATCATGCTACAAATGACTGCACTTCAGCGCGGCGTTTGCGTACTGCCTGAATGGCTGGCCGATATTAAAAACAAAGATCTCAGGTTCAAGAAAATTCGTATAGGCAAGAAAGGGCTGTATCAGAAACTGTTTTTGGCAATGCGGGAACCGGATAAAGCGGTTCCATATATCCGGCAATTTATTGCAGTTGGAAAAAATACAGTTAGAAATTCAATAATATAGAATCTCACTTCTATAATTTCATCGCCTCACAAAATATCCGGTTAAACTATCACAATTTTTAAATTCCAATAGTGATTATGGACGAACAATCAAGCCTTTTGGCTTTATTTACCAGCAGTTTCCTAGCCGCTACCCTACTTCCCGGTGGATCGGAGGCTGTACTCGTGGGTGTTTTGCTGGCATACCCCGAACTGCATTGGCAGGCACTGATTCTAGCCACTGCGGGCAATACGTTGGGCGGCATGAGCTCATATTTAATTGGCCGGTTTCTGCCGGATGAAAAAACCTTGTTGAAAAAATCGGGAGGTAGCACACGGGGATTGGAATGGGTGCGCCAGCATGGCACCCCTATTCTGCTGCTATCCTGGGCACCGCTGATTGGCGATCTATTATGCGTGGCTGCCGGTTGGTTACGGGCCAACTGGCTATGGGCTTTAGTATTTATTGCTGCGGGGAAGTTTGCCCGCTATTGGGTGATTGCTACAGCGATCAATTAATTGGAAGCACGATTCAGTTTATTCGTCAGTGTGAATAAACTGAATCGTTCAATTATTTAATTGAAATCAATTCTCAAACAGTTTCTGTAATTCACCGCTTTGATACATTTCAGTCACGATATCCGAACCGCCAATAAACTCGCCATTCACATATAACTGAGGAATCGTCGGCCAGTTTGAATAATCCTTAATACCCTGCCTGATTTCCGGATCTGCCAGCACATCGACAGAAAAAATATTATCAACACCACAAGCTTTCAGAATATTCACAGCATTAGCAGAAAAACCACATTGCGGTTGCTCTAATGTGCCTTTCATATAGAGGACTACCGGATGTGCGGTAATTTGTTGTTCGATTAAATCTTCAACATTCATAGCGTTAATTTCTCCAAAGATCATTCCAAAAGTTTTTATACAGAACAGCGTCATTAATTACTACATTGATTTTTTTATATATAGCTTACGTAATAAAATTCAATTGACCGCCGCTTAAACAAATATTACTAAAATCCCTATCCCCAAACAATCGCCTGCACTCAGCCGCTTGATCATAGCCATGCTCCAGCAGCAACCATCCGTTATTAACAAGATAATGCGGCGCTGTAGCGATAATGTGGCGAATACATGCCAATCCGTTGTCACCAGTAGACAGCGCCATTTGTGGTTCAAAACGCAAATCACCTTGTTGCAGGTGCGGATCATTTTCTGCCACATACGGCGGATTTGATACAATCAGATCAAATCTTTCCCCGGAAAGTTCATCAAACCAGTTCCCCGTTTTGAGATAAATATTTTTTACTTCCAGATTCTCGGCATTCCACCGAGATACCGCGATAGCATTCGATGACAAATCAATTGCAGTTACTTGTAATTGCGGGCGATGCTTGGCGATGGTAATAGCGATCGCACCGCTGCCCGTTCCCAAATCCAGTATCTTATAAAACTGGTTGTCCGGTATTAGTTTTAAAGCCAATTCAACCAGCAATTCAGTTTCCGGGCGGGGGATTAAAACCGCTTCAGTGACTTTAAAAGTCAGATCGTAAAAGTCTCGCCGCCCGATCAAATAGGCAACTGGCATACCCTCGCTGCGCTGCCTAACCAATCGGGAAAATTCATCAGTCTGTTGCGATGTTAGTACTTGATTCGGATGAGTCAGCAAAAAAGCATGCGCTACATCTAACACATGCTGTAACAGCAATCGCGCGTCTATTCGATCAATCTCTCGATACGCCGATGTTAATGCCTGTGTTATGGTTTCTGGCCGCATAGCCTCACATTAACGGCATGGGTAACTACTCTTGCACCGAGGCTGCCAGTAGTTCTGCCTGATGTTCAGCCATTAGTGCTGAACATAGTTCATCGATGTCACCATCCATAATCTGATCCATTTTATAGAGTGTCAGATTAATTCGATGATCCGTCACACGTCCTTGAGGAAAATTATAAGTACGAATCCTTTCCGACCGTTCACCAGTCCCTACCAGCGACTTTCTCGTGGCGGCCTGTTCGGCATGTTGTGCCCGCATTTGTTTGTCATGAATACGTGCGGCCAGCACACTCAGCGCTTGCGCTTTGTTTTTATGTTGCGAACGCCCATCCTGACATTCCACGACAATACCGGTTGGCAGGTGCGTTATGCGTACAGCCGAATCGGTTTTATTAATGTGCTGACCGCCTGCACCAGAGGCACGATAAGTATCAATACGCAACTCAGAAGGATTTAGCACCACTTCACTGACCTCATCCGCCTCCGGCATAACGGCTACGGTACACGTTGAGGTATGCACGCGCCCTTGCGTTTCGGTAGCAGGTACACGTTGAACACGGTGACCGCCGGACTCAAATTTAAGCCGGGAGTACGCGCCCTGCCCAATAATTTTGGCGATAATCTCTTTGTAACCGCCAATATCAGACAAGCTTTGTGAAATAATCTCAACCTGCCAGCCGCGTCTTTCCGCAAAACGGGAATACATACGAAACAAGTTACCGGCGAATAGAGCGGATTCATCTCCCCCAGTTCCCGCACGTATTTCCAGGAAAATATTACGTTCATCATTGGGGTCTTTCGGGAGTAGTTGCTTCTGAATTTCTGATTCAAGCATTACAAGCTTTTCCTTGCCAGCTTGTATTTCAGCTTCGGCAAAAGAACGCATTTCCAGATCGGCATGCATTTCCCGTGCGGTTTGTATGTCGCGCTCACTGGAACAATTTCAGAATGTTCCCGTGTGAGCTTGCGATAGTTATCCAGATTGGCTGTCACAGATTCGCTGCTCAGCAATTGATTTAATTCTTCCAAACGCACACTCAAACGAGTGAGCCTTTCCGTGATATTCCTGTTCATTGTGGGCGATGCAATTGGTAGAGTCGATTAATCAACTCGACTAATTCCTCGCGTTCATCAGCCGTTGCATGATTCAATACACTGGAAGGCACATGCAAGAATTTATTAGTTAGACTATTACTCAGAGATTCAATCACTTTCTTGGGATCCTCGCCCTTTTCCAGTAGCTTGCTTGCACGCGCCAGTTCATGTCTGCGATAACGTTCTCCCTGGTCACGTAATGCACGAATGGTTGGAACCATTTCTCGTGTCGCCAACCATCGCATAAAATCTACCACGTTGGAATCAATAATGGTTTCAGCCTGGGCAACTGCACTTTGACGCGAATCCAGACCTTCTTTCACGATTTCGGATAAATCATCGACATAGTAGAGAAATACGTCATCCAATTCCGCCACTTCAGACTCAACATCGCGCGGCACGGCCAAGTCCACGATAAATATGGGCCGATGCTTACGTATCTTAATAGCACGCTCAACCATACCTTTACCGAGTATGGGCAATGGGCTTGCGGTACAAGTTACAACAATGTCATGGAGTGCCAATTGTTCCGGCAAATCACTCAGAGTAATAGCTTGTGCATTAAAACGACTGGCCAATGCTTCAGCACGTTCCGTTGTGCGGTTAGCAACGGTAATTTTCTTTGGATTACGTGCGGCAAAGTGATTGGCGCATAACTCGATCATTTCCCCCGCACCGATAAACAACACGCGCTGATCACTGATATCACCAAATATCCGTTCAGCCAAGCGTGCAGCCGCAGCAGCCATCGATACCGAATTGGTGCCAATCTCAGTCGATGTGCGAACTTCCTTGGCGACATAAAATGTTCGTTGAAACAATTTATGTAACATCAAGCCCAGAGTACCCGCATGTTCTGCTGATTTTACCGCACTTTTTAACTGACCCAATATTTGCGGTTCACCTAGAACCATTGAATCCAATCCACTGGCAACTCGGAATGCATGCTTCACAGCTTGTTCGCGCGGAAACTTATATAAATAGGGATCCAGTTCACGGGTCTGGAGGTGATGAAAATCCGCCAACCAAAACATAGCGTCTTCAGGTTTGTCCGTACAACAATAAACTTCGGTACGATTACAGGTAGATACAATAGCTGCCTCTTTGATAGGGTTTCGCCCAATCAAATCGCGTAACGCGTGCTCCATTGTATTTTCAGGAAAAGTCACCTGCTCACGCACGTCCAGCGGCGCAGTATTGTGATTAATACCGAAGGCGAATAACTGCATGAAAGATAATGTTAGTCTATGAAAGCAATTGGTAAGAAATAACTGAACATTATAATATTAGGAATCCTTAAATACCATCAATCAAAAACATTTATTTTTATATTTTTTGTCTACCACACAGCAATTCCATTAGTGCCATGGTGTAATCGGAATAATTGAAATACTATTTTTAGGCGAACCCTCAATAATCCGGTCGCTATAAGTCAAATACACCAGAACATTTCTTTTTGCATCATAAAAACGAACTACTTGTAATGACTTGAATAATAATGATGTGCTTTTTTTAAACACTTCTTTACCATCTTCCTGACCATTCTTAACTTTCTCCGGCAAAGAAATCGGTCCAATCTGGCGACAGGCAATAGAGGCATCAGAGGTATCTTCGGCAATACCCACTACGCCGCTGACTCCTCCTGTCTTAGCTCGACTTAAATAACAGGTTGCTCCAGCAATATCGGGATCGTCAAATGCTTCGATAACAATCTTATCGTTGGCCCCCAACATCTTGAATTTTGTTGAAACACTACCAATTTGGTCAGCCACAGCAATGCTGGACGTGAATAGTACTAAGCTTAGAGTCAACAAAACATTCAATGTATTCTGTTTTTTAGTATTTACTTGGCACTGCATAGATTCTCTCCTTGTAGCTTGAAACAATTTTTTCACACACATTGCATAACAATCGCTTAATTTGCCGTTGATCATAAGATCATGGAGTCTTAGGAATCCAGTTAGTTTCACTCTCGCATTCTTGGTCATTCGAATTCGCAAAACAGTAATCTCGATACCGTGCTCTCAATCTGATCAGTGCGCGCGAACAATGCATCGGGTTTAGTTATGCGTCTACTGATGATTCTTAACTGGATTAAATTGAAATAGCAGGATGGTTACGGCCAAATAACTGGTAGGCGCGATTGAGTTTGAATAACAAACTTAACCATATGAATTAAAACAAAATATATAATTCATATTTTAAATATACCCCCATTTATACCCCCACCAGATCAATGCTAGGGGCATTCTATTACTTTCTGATACTCCTTACCAGAGAAACTATACCCCCCCGTCCAAATTTCCCGCACATAAAAATCTGACTAAGCGAACGGTCTATGAGTATGAGACTCTGGAGTTTTGACCCGCCCCCGGTATCGATTGGCAACAGGTAAATATAATGGGTAAGGGTGATATCTGGCAATTGCTAGATAAAATATTGAATGGTTTTAGTTATTGAGCTGTAACTTATTGATAATATGATAGGTTAATTTTAACCCCCCCCTATCTTATTTCGCGGTTTTGCGAACGAATGGCAAACATACGGTCTAGAAGCATAAGGATGTAGACATTAGACCCGCCCCCCCGGCTATGCAGCAGGCAGGTAATCACCGCATGATTCAGGTGCAATCAATACACGCTCATGAACATAGTAAGCTTCGAGTATCTGGTGATGTTTGCTGCAAACGAAACGGAATACCGGGCGTTTGTCGGTGGGGATCTTCTGCATCTCTATGTGCTTGCACCCTTGGCAGCTTGTGCCCTTGTTTGGTGATTGAATGAATGGGTAAATGATATGGTGTGGATCAATGCCGTGTTTATAGCAGAGCATCGCCCATGATCTGATTTGTTCTTGCTGCGGGATGGTTTGAAGATTGACGATTGCTTCTATCGTTTCTTCTTTGGTGAATGTTGTTTTATTGCAACAGGTTAGCAACAAACACATTGCAATAGGATTCACAGGATACGTTTTTGCATCGCAATAATTATCTGAAGCCCCGCCTTCACCGGGCGCATGATTTTCATTTTCTTTCTCACCCTCTTCATTTTGTGTCGGGAATGTCGGGATTGTCGGGATAAATTCTGAAAACCCGCATGAATGCTTGCTTTTGTCCTCCCGACAATTGCCGTTTTCCGTCCCGACAAACCCTATTTTGTCCCGACATTCCGCCTCATTTTCGGGTATTTGCTGGCTGTTCTCCGGTTTTATCAGCGTATTCCAGTCAATCATCTTGTGACCCCCAAATAGACGGCAACACATGGAACACACGCTTTGAACCTTCACCCGGAAGTTTTCTCTTTACCGTAAGATTGCGGCCATCGCCGCCCTTCATAAAACCCAGATCAATCAGCAATCGTGCAACAGCCCGATGATCAAAACCTTTGCATATTTCCGCCTTGAATACTTCCGGGTAGCAGTAATACTCAAGATTCCCCTCATGATTTTTTTCACGAAACCCCGACTTATTCATTGTTTTGGGCGCGTGGTTATCATCAACGATAGACCGGTCAATATCAGTAAACCTGGCTTCACCATGCAATTCCAGAAAGTGGCGCACTTGCTCAATCATAGCCCGGTCTTCCTTGCTGCCCTCACCGCCAAAAGCCTGAAGCCATGCCTTAAAGCAAGTGATGGCGGCTTGCATTGCTTCACCTGGCTGCCATCCGGCAATACCCCATTCGGTAGCCAATTCACCCGCAGCACCAGCGAGAGCAAACCTTGCCGCCACACGCTGCGCTTGTCCACTGGCTTCGCTGGTAAGTGTTGCTTTCTCAAACTTCAAACGCGCATCAGCCAGTGAAGGGCGCAAGCTTTCACGATTCTTTAGCACATGCTCAATGAAAGCAGGGAATGCGGTACCATAATATTTGTTAACCATCGCGCCCAACGCTTTGGCGAATTCGTGCCCGTTTTCAAAGCCGTGCAAATTCTCAAAACAGCCCAGACCATGCCCGGCATCTGCGGGAATATCGGCCATACGCAATTCAGCCCCGGCAGGTGTTTTCTTACCCACTTCCGCCACATGCTGACTTAAAGACAATTCACCAGCGGACAAGAAAAGCAGCCGCCATTTCGCCGTATTGCGTGCGCCTCCGTTCTGGTTTGCCCTGACTTTGGCCGAACCATTGGCCAGCATATAGGCTGATTCGCCCGCAATCCTGGCATCGATCATCTTCAATTCATCCAACGTCAGGATTGCATCACAATGTGAAAGAGCGGTACTTTCCAGCCCGTTATCAGTTGACCGCCACCGCTGCAAATACTCAGGCGAACCGCACACGCTGCCAGCCATATACAAAGCACTGGTTTTGCCGCTTGATGTAGTGCCCCGGTAATGAAAGCCGCCCGATTCCATTTCAATCAAATGCAGCAAGGGTGCAGCAAAAGCAACCGATACTGCAAAAGTTAAACGACTATTCCCCACACACAAAGCCGCCACATGATCCCGCCACTGTTTCAGCGTGCCACGCTGCCGGAATAGACTTGAATCAGGTTTGCTATCACTGAATAGCCACTCATCATCAGATTGACCAATGGAGCCATCCGGCAACACAAAAACCAGATCATTATTGACACCATGCCAGCCGGTGCGGTTGGTTGTCCTGGCGCGTTTCTTGGGGTTCTGTGTTTGCAGATACTCAATGACTAATTGCCGTGATTTGGGTGCAATGGCCAACCCTTCGGATAACAGGCGGCCTGAAGCCTCCAAACCATCACCATTAAAAGAACGAGCGGGGATGACTAATTGCTTAACCTTGTTATCCGGATCAGAGAAACGAACCAGCGTACCCCATTCCCTCGAATCCACATCACGTGCTAATGCCAGCACCTCAAGCGGAGCGCATACCTTGCGGCGGCGTAATCGCCCGTCTTTGGTGGGTTCCAGAAAATACAGGCCGTCATTGAATAATTCAAAGCCACGCTGCACAGTTTCAGATTGCTGTTCATCATCCTTCGTGCTGGCTGGCTTTGTTTCCTCGGTATCAGCCGATATAAAAATATCTTTTCGATTCAGCAACAGGGAAAAATGCTCAGCCTTCCAGCCGCGCTCGACCAAATCAGCGGCATCGTCACCCACTACCAACGGTTCGCCATCGCTCAATGTTGCGGTACCGTTCTTGCCTTCGCCGGGTTTCAGTGCCAATTTTTCAACGTCCAACACCCGAACCGAACGCGCACCGGCAGCCGTCAATTGCTTCATCAAATCATTAGCGGCTTTCTTTCCGGCCAGATCGTTATCAGGGAGTATGATGCAGTCACGACCACTCAGTGGCGAATAATCAGACTTAGAAACCGCCTGACTGCCACCTTGCCAGCATAGGACAGGGTGATTAGGTAGCAGCTTTTGCAGGGCTTCCGCTGCCTTCTCACCTTCAACAAACCAGCACTCAGCATCAGAGTATTGCAACAATCCCGGCAACCCATACAGCGGACGCAAACCGGATGGAACCTTAAACCGCCACTCACGCTTGCCGTCTTTTTCCCAAAGTGTTAGCGGTGAAAATTGTTTCTTCTCACCCCTGGGTTTGTCATACCGGTCATGATAAAAATTAACGCGGCCATTAATATCATGGTACGGATAACGCTTTGACGGCCTCCCGTGCTTTGAGTGTGCGGCCGGTGGCTTGGGTGCATTGTTTGGAACCGGCATGACACACTGCCAGCCGTCACCATCACCACCCGGATTCTCAGCACTGCTTGATTCTTTCTGTCCGGCTGATGGTTCACTATTGCCGGGTTGTTTTGAATCGCTTCTGGCGCGTTTTGGCGTGCTGCTCTCTTCGAATGGTATCCCTAGAAAAGCAGCCAGCCGAACGGCTGCTTTTCCTTGAGGTTCGTTTTCCAGATAGGCAACTAAAGAAACTAAATCTTTACCTTTGTCACCGATGGCAAAGTCAGACCATGCGCCCGTGCGTAAATTGATTGAGAATGAACCCGGTTCGCTGTCCGATCTCTTCGGATTCAGCGGCAAGTATTCATGGCCTTCACGCTTGCCACCGGGTAGCCAATGATTCAGAACGGAATCAATGCTACCAAGCGCAGCGGCGGCAATCCGCTTAATGTAGGGGATCGTCGGCATTATTATTCTCTTCTATGGAATTGGGAATTGCTTCGTGCAAAGCATCAATAGATGCGTTCTTAATATTGGCTTGAGAAGATTTGCGATCACGGCCGGTCGTTGCAAGGCACGGGATTTTTGCTTTGAATGTTTGAAACTGCTTATCTTGCTGGGCTTTAGAATATCGCGACCAGCGTGCTTCATTCTCTGCTAAACCTTCCGAACTATTCCGATAGATTATGTCTTTCAGTTCTTTCGCCTTGCGCGTCAATTCCCGGCTGAATGGGTCCGTGTCAATCAAATTCCAGCGTAGTTTAAACCAATCAACGTTTGCGAATTGTTTGCGCGATCCTTTTGCACCTTCAGGACGATGGCGCCTAAGCCAATACTTGAACTGATCATCTTTCCAATAAACATCGTTGTAACCTTCTGGCCACTCGAAGCCTTCTGGAATTATCCCTTCGCTCTCTAGCATGGCTTTCGTACCGTGATATTCGGTAATATCCCAGCCTTTGAGATCAATGATGACAATCAGGTCTTCAGGAATAACGTGTGATGATTCTTTGCTTGATGCGGACGCATCTTGGGTGTTAGCAGCCATGACTGGCCTCCTTTGTGATATGTTGAATTTTGCCTTTGTTGAGAAGGCAGCCGGGTACTTCAACACCGCACAAAGACGGCTGGCAACTTTTCCGGCTTTCGCCAGTATTTTATCGTTGCCCACTACCCGGCTATTAAAAACTATGGGCGAAAAAAAACCACGTCTATCGGGCGCGGGGCATTCCGCTTTGTGAAGTGTGTTGAGCACTTGAGCGGAAGAATAAACCCTGCAAGGGGGCAAAGTCAACTGGAAGTCATTCATCTTGAATGCCCCCTATTGATCGCAGCTCTAGCCACTTGAAAAGGTCATAAGCAAAAACATGCTGCTTCCGACTATGCCTTGGATGATCTGCAACCCATGCTTGCAACAGGTCATGTACTTGACCGGGCGCGGGTGGCAAGAGCCTGCAAGTGCAGTATGTTGCTGGGATAACTTGATTAATCATGATTGCCCGCTCATCGTGAGTGAATCACGAACTTCCGCAATCAGATCATCTAGTTTCTGATTCAAAATTGCAGTATGAAAGTCAGCCGCTACTGTTTGCATGAAATTACCGATTAATTCCGGGTGGGCTTTGGCATAACCTTCGCCAAACTTTTCATCAATGATGCGAACGGCTTGATTGAAATATGTTTCGGCTGTATCTCTTGCCTGATGCATCAGGTCGGCAGGGGTTAGCTGATTGCTCATGCTGCCACTTCACACAAGGTTTTACGGTCAGCAATCAACTTTTTGACAAGAGCCTCGATCTCATCTTTTGTCTTTCCAGCAATCAGCGCGTTATTAATTGCAATGATTTCATCTTCTGGCCAAGCTACTGAACGTCCGCCCAGGTTTACAGGCGGCGTCATGAGACCGTTTTGGATATCTTCGTAATGGGCTGATCGGCTTTTGCCAGTCAAGCCCAAGGTTTGGGGAAGTCTTAATAGTTTCTTCATCGTTCATTCCTTAAAGTATTTGCTTTAATGTGTCCACCTGGAATTGCTAGGCTTTGCACGAACGATAAAGTAAGGTAGGCGGAAACTATCAATCCATCCGGTTGATAGTAGATTTCTCTGATATTGAGTAAATTGCGGGTTAATTCGATTCTGCGGTGATACTTTCCCCTTTCAGGTATCGCCAAACTGCAAGCGTTTTAACTTTCATATCTGCAGCGATTTGAATAACAATTTCAGTCTTGTTTCGATACTTACCGCTTTTATGATATTGCTCTAGCAGTGATAATGCTTTATTTGCCCTTTCTCCAGCTTCTTTTTTTTGTGTTTCGGCACGCGACTTCGACCGCTCCCGTGACTTCCTGGCTGTTTCGATATTTTCCCAATTGTTGATCAAGTAAATATTCTTACGGTGCAATACAATCTCAAGCGATGCCGCATGATAGCGCGTCAGGTTTTGTGTCAACTGGTTAATGCAATAATCTACCCAATCTTTGCCACCAGGCATTTCCATGAAATACATTGCTAGTTCAAGCGATCTTGCCGCGGCAAGGTAGGCCGATTCATCACGCAGTTGATGCTTTCCGTTTACCTCGATCAAACGCCCTTCTTCAAGCTCACAAACAAGTTGGTGCAATTCTTCTGAATCATTCAGGCGCTCCATAAAATCAGCATCATCTTTAGCAACCCAGCCAGCAGGCTGCCAGAATCCCTCATATTCAATACAGGCTTTTCGTAAAAAACCCATCAATCCAGATACAGGCGAACCCTTTACTAGATCAAACCATTCCTGATTAGATGATTCTGGAGTTATCAGAAACAAATCTTTCGTTAAACCGTCAATTTCTTCAATAACATGATCTAGTTCGCCCATGTCACTAAAAATAATTATTTTTTCATTTCGTGGGTAACGATCTGGGAGTTTCTTTTCTTTTGGTTTTTCGGCATTCTTGGACATAGCACCCCTTCAAGCGCATCCTTCAAGACAGGTCACCCCAAGGCGGTGAAGGTTTCCGCTTTTCGCCTGGCCGGGCTATGGAGTGATTGAATTATTCTATACGGAAAACTCAGTACTTCAACTCACAAATTTTGCAAATGTTGGGGAATCTGACACGGCGGTTTTGACTGCTTAAATATTAGGCAAAGAATGAAAAAAAGCAGGGGTACATTTTGAAATGTGAGTAACTTTGTGAGTAACTATTCATTCTGTAAAATATAGAATGGCGCGAATAAAAGGCTGCATAAGATAATGTGAATGCTCTTAGAGCATTCACATCATAAAAACCGCAATATTTAAGGATTTTTATCCACAGGTAAAGCAGCTTCACGGCAAACTAAATTTGCTTTTTTGCAGCCGGGTATTTGCATCTTATAACTATTTTTTTGAAAGCAGCATCATTGCACAGGTAAAAGAGACAAGGAGACCCAATAAAACGAACGCCAATACTGCGCCATCGCCTGTTGACTGAAAGTATAGGTAGAGAACCAAAGAAATTACTAGAGAAACAATTAAGATTATTTTTCTCATTTCATGCTGTCCTTTTGGTAATTGATCGGAAGTCGTTAAAATAACTAGCATGAATTCCGTCGCTGGTAAGGCGGCAACAGGATAATTCCGCGCTGCATTTTTGCATTTAAACTTGCTGAAAATCTAAAAATAGGACGTAAACCGAAACCAGAAACCCCGGAATTATTCGCAAATGTCGGGACAAAACACGGTTTGTCGGGACGGACCAAAGCGGTTGTCGGGAGCGCAGAAGCAAGCATTCATGCGGGTTTTCAGAATCCGTCCCGACAATCCCGACATTCCCGACACAAGGTGAAGGGGGTTGGAATAAACATGGAAATGACAACGCAAAAAATCAAACTGATTTGCTGAATAGTGGAACGATTGATGCGCCATTTTGTAATGAATCTAAATAATCAGCCCAATGCTGCATCATCTTCCTACGTTCAGGCAAATATTCAGCATAGTTATAAGCAGCTCTGACGGCATTGCGTTCTTGATGGGCTAATTGACGCTCTATAGCATCGTGATTCCATCCCTGCTCATTCAATACCGTGCTCGCCATGCTTCTAAATCCATGCCCTGTCATCTCGCTTTTTTCATATCCTAACCGGCGCAAGGCTGAAAGCACGGTGTTATCGGACATTGGTCTACCTGATGTTCTAACACTAGGGAATACATAACGGCTGCGCCCTGTTAATGCGTGCAATTCCTTCAGGATGCTAATAGATTGTTTAGCAAGTGGAATAATATGAACTACTCCCATTTTCATTTTAGAAGCAGGGATTCTCCACTCGCATTTGTTGATATCAAATTCATTCCATTCAGCCCGGCGTAATTCCCCAGGCCGAACAAATAGTAATGGTGCAAGCTGCAATGCGCACTTGGTAACAAATGATCCTTGATAACCATGTATAGCCCGCAACAGTTCACCGATAGCTTTTGGCTCTGTAATACTTGGATGATGATCGCTTTTTACTGGTGGCAATGCGCCACGTAGATCGCTAGCCGGATCACGCTCAGCTCGTTGGGTAGCTATGGCATAACGAAACACTTTCCCGCAATTCCCAAGGGCACGGTGCGCTGTCTCTAATGCCCCACGGCTTTCTATTCGGCGCATTACGGCCAGCAATTCAGGGGCGGTTATTTCAATAATTGGCCTCCCACCTATCCACGGGAAAATATCTCTTTCCAAACGCTGGATAGTTTTCTCACTATGCCCCCTACTCCATCCACTAGAATGCTTTGCAAACCACTCCTTCGCTATCGCTTCAAAGCTGTTCTCTATTGATTCTCTGACAGATTGCTTTGCTTGTTTCTTAACAATACCCGGATCAACACCATTAGCCAGTAACTTACGTGATTCATCCCTACGATCACGGGCATCTCTTAAACCAATATCAGGATAAACACCAAGGGCAAGCAATTTCTCTTTACCGCCATACCTATACTTCATTCTCCAATACTTAGAACCGTTGGGATGAATGAGCAAAAATAATCCTTTCTTATCTGCCAGCTTATAGGGTTTATCTTTGGGCTTGGCATTTCTCACCGTAGTGTCAGCAAGCTCTGTTTTCCGGGTCTTTTCTACCGGCTCAGTTTCTTGGCTGGTGGTTTTAGTTTCTACCATTTGGGGGTATCAATTTTAAGATTCTAAGATATACCCCGTATTTATACCCCTACTTAATACCGGATGCAATAGGATTCTTGCGGATAAATGCGGATGATGAAATAATAAAAAAGCCCGTATTTACACGGGCTTTTGGATGATTATGGATTGCTAAGGATCTCTATTTGGTAGGCGCGATTGGATTCGAACCAACGACCCCCACCATGTCAAGGTGGTGCTCTAACCAACTGAGCTACGCGCCTGGGAAGAGCGTGCATTTGCAGGTAAAAATAATATTGGCAGTTACACGCTTAAAGAATCGAGCGATAAGTTCAACTTATCCACTATTCAAATGGTAAATTTCATTAAGTAGAAAAATCGACTCGCTCTGTCGCCGCATTTGGTTTATTACTTTTATGTATTATCACGTAAAGCCAAATTATCAATAATGTCTAAAAGCTGAATTTCGAGTATACTGCCCCGCTGCAAGAATTATCCAGCGAAAGAAAAATTGATCTGGAAGCAATGCGTTAACACAGAATAAGAATTCTACATTTATAAATAATGAATTGGCATTTGCCAGGGAGAACATATGTACAAGCTATTACCAAGCATTTTACTATTTTTGATACTTACCATGCCGTATAGTGTCTTTTCCCACGAAGGGGAAGAGCATGTGGACGATGAACCCGCTGCTGCCTCTCCAGCACAATTAGAGAGCGGCAATGGGTGGCGAGTTATTCGTCGTTCATATGGTACTTATTGATCATAGTGTGTATACAGATAAGACTATTTATAGCGCTGCTATCAATAGAATTTGTCCTCCCGATGCCGAATTCTGCAGAATCAGATTCTGGAGTCAAGAGCGTTTTATACCGGAAAAAGTCTCTCTAACAACCGAACAAAATAAACATTTGAGAGCTGACTATTTAGTGAATAAGACTGCAGGCACCCATCATTTACGTTGGTCTTGCAGCGTTGATCCCGATAAGAAACATTGCTTCTAGAATTAAAACGCCGCAATTACACGCAATAAACCTGGATAAGTGGTGCAGAATAAAAGAAATGACGCTATTGTGATTTTAGATATGCAAAGCACGCTTATCCACGCCTAGGGCAGCCTCATGAAACACTTCCGATAGAGACGGATGAGCATGAACAATGCTAGCAATATCCTCACTACTGGCTGAAAATTTCATTGCCATTACCGCTTCCGAGATGAGTTCTGAAACATGTGGTCCGATCATATGAACACCCAATACACGGTCGGTCTTTTCATCTGCTAATATTTTAATAAATCCGCTGGTATCGCCCATCGCACGCGCACGCCCGTTAGCGATAAAAGGAAACTGCCCGGCTTTATAGGCGATACCCGCAGCTTTCAATTCCTGTTCATTTTTCCCCACCCAGGCAATTTCTGGCGCAGTATAAATAACCCAGGGTATGATACTGAGATCGACTGCCTCATTCTCACTCACTCGCCCTTTCTCAAGGTGCATGATCATTTCGGCGACGACCACCCCTTCTTCAGATGCTTTATGCGCCAGCATTGGGCCGCGCACCACATCTCCCACTGCATAAACATTAGTCAGATTGGTACGACAGTATTGATCAACCGCAATAAATCCACGCTCGTCTAGTAGCAAGCCGTTATCATTAACACCCAGTCCTGTGGTATTGGGAATTCGGCCAATGGCGATAATTAATTTATCGACTTCTAAGCGCTGCTCCTGATTGCTAGAATCGTTGTAATTAACAACTACTGCATTCTTGGATGTTTTGATCGATTTTATGTTAATTCCGGTATTGATCTGCAAACCGGATTCTTTAGCAAATAGGCTCTTAGCCTCTTTGGCTACCTGCTCATCAGCCGCCATCAGGAATCCGGGCATCGCTTCCAGAATAGTAACTTCTGCCCCTAGCCGGCGCCATACACTACCCATTTCCAGGCCGATAACTCCTGCACCAATAACACCCAGCCGTTTAGGCACTTCCGTTAACGCTAATGCGCTGGCATTATCCAGGATCCGATCATTGTCAATCGGTGCGAATGATAATGATCGCGGTACCGAGCCGGTTGCTATGATGACATGCTTTGCCTGAACTGTTTCAGTACTACCACTATCGTCAA
>LNFM01017212.1_pt1 | contig 18868 bp, 20 predicted proteins | sample 596031 | NCBI WGS metagenome assembly LNFM01 (sample SAMN04254537, study PRJNA301005) | activated carbon metagenome | isolation source: dual media filters at the Ann Arbor, Michigan drinking water treatment plant | place: USA: Ann Arbor | reverse complement strand
AAAGCGGCCGGTCACCTCTGGGCGGCTTCGGTGCCCCAGAGCGAAAAACTCGGGTGCCGGTCAGCGGTCGTTCGTGTGGGGCGGCAAGCGACCCGCTGCAGTCGTAGCACTCTCGGACCAGGCGTCCACTAAGCTGCCGCCCAGGTCGTGCTGATAAGCGTAACTTTGTTGCATCGCGGCGTGTGAGGCGCCGCTTTTCATGCACTGCTGGTTGGCAGCCCCAGCTCACGACGGCGGGCGACCACGCCGGACCTCTCTTGCGAGCTCCTCAAACACCAAGCGGTCGTCATGTGCGCAGCAAGCGACGGCGCGCCGAAGGCCCTGAATGGGGGTCTGCTCGTAACGCCTTCTGACATAGAGTCCTCCACCGACTTACGACGCTTTGACCCTCTGATGACGTGGACCCTCCAGCGTCTGCTTCGCCCTCACCATCTGTGTGGAAGATTGTCAATCTTGGTGAGGCCGGTCGCGCGCGCGTGTCCTGCGGCTGAGCTACTCGACCACGACCGCGGCTGCCGCCAACAGATGCAAATTTCGCCCGTTCCAGTAAGCCTATCCAATGTCCCTCCGCCCCCGCAAGAAATATGACTATCGCGAGTCGGGAATGCTCCCTCCTCCCGGCGGCACCACGGGGTACCTCTATTACGCTCGGCTGCGAACGGCGATTGGCCCAGTCTACAAGCTGGGCTTCACTTCCATGAACTCCGTCCACGATCGGCTCGCCTACAAAGGCGATGGCGCCGAGAAACTGATAGACGAGGTGTTGCTATTCCATCACCACCACAACGCCTGGGATCTTGAGCAGGAGCTTCACGTTCTGTGCTTTCACAAGAAGCTGTTCCCCTCGGGATCGACAGCGAACATGCCTCTGCTTGGTAACGGTCAATCAGAGTTGTATGGCGAGGACATCCTCAGGATGGATAGCGGCTACACACCCGAGCTGGCCATAGCAGCCAAGCGGCAAGCCATGGGACTCCCGGTCCGTGAAGTCGCAAAGCTCCCGCAGGAGCCGCTTCCCTCACCAAGCCCCAACGGCCCGGTGGCTCGCTTGGTGATTCGCCTTGTCGAACTGCCCTTCCTTGTGTTGGGCAAATTTCTTTCTGCTGCCCTCTCGGCATACGTAGCCAACACCCAGTCGCGCCAGGCCGAACTGAGTCTCGAAGAAGAACAGCGCCTAGAGTTCTTGATCGACTATCTGAATGCGGAAAGAAGGCTCGCAGAACAGGCGCTGGGTATTGCGCAACAAACAGACGATATCAACGTTGTGAGATCAAGTGATGCGCCAGCAGCGCGGGAGCGACTTCGGCTCGCCAACGTCCTAAAAGACATGTCGGCCAAGAATGCAGCGACATATCTGGCAACCCGTGGGGAGCTGGATTCCGCTCTGATTGGCGAGTTTGAAGTCCATTGGGATTGGGATCGGCTCTCCAGATCGGCTTCTGTCCGTTGGCACCTTCACTTGATCGAGCTTTTCGAGGAGCGATGGAACTGGCGTTGGCTCTCAAGGAATGAAAGCCTTCCTTGGTCGTCCAATCTGATAGCACGATTTGAGGAACGATGGGACTGGGAGAGCCTCTCCAAGAATACAGCGTTGCCTTGGTCGAGGGATCTAATCGCGCGCTTCTCGCAGCGATGGGATTGGAGCAGTATTTCTGGAAGCACGACTCTGCCTTGGTCGCACGATTTAGTCGCAAACTTCGCGGATCAATGGGATTGGGCACTGCTCTCTGGCAATGCGGCACTTCAATTGAACTCTGCACTCTTCGAGCAATTTCGGGAGAAGTGGGTCCTTGAGGACTTTAATGGAGATGGACTCGCAGGGAATCGATCGCAGCCGGTCTCTGTGGAGCTTCTTGAGCAATATGTGGACATTGTCGATTGGCAGAATCTATCTCAATACCAAACTCTGCCATGGTCATTGGACTTGGTTGAACGCTTCGAGGATCGCTGGTACTGGCCATGGCTGTCTGGAAATGCAGCACTGCCTTGGTCGATAGAATTGATCAAGCGCTTCGAGGATCGCTGGGACTGGGAGCATCTTTCGGCCAATCAGGGACTGCCCTGGTCTCTTGAGCTGATCGATTTATTTGCAGGCAAATGGGTGGTGAACGGCGGCGACTATGGAGTCACTGGTTTCGCAATAAACGAGGCTTTGCCATGGACTCCTGACCTAATCCGGCGCTTCGCAGATCGATTGAATTGGGGTGATCTCTCCGCCAATACAGCGTTGCCTTGGTCTCAGCAACTTATTTCAACTTATGAGGACCGTTGGGACTGGACCCGGCTTTCCATGAATCTGTCGTTGCCTTGGACGCTCCAATTGATTGGGCGCTTCACGGAACGTTGGGACTGGGGAAGCCATAAGACGGGACTTTCCGGTAACGAAGCCGTCCCCTGGTCTCTTCAATTGATCGATTGTTTTTCCGAGCGATTGGATTTTGTAATTCTCTCCAGCAACCCAACAGTCCCCTGGTCGCTCGAATTGATCAACCGATTTGAGGACAAGTGGTTCTGGTTGCAGCTCTCAAGAAATGAAGCCCTGCCTTGGTCAATTGACTTGATAGAACGATTCTCGAATCGATGGAGGTGGGCGGATTGGGGTGAACTCTGTGACAATAAGGCGTTGGCCCTTCCCCTGCTTGACAGGGAAGCCATTATCGAGATCATGGGTGCCGTTGCCCAGCGGGGCAAAAATGGCGGCAGATTCGCGGGCCAGTCACCGTTGAATCCTGAGACAAGGCTTGGTCCGGGGACTCGATGATCATGAATTCTGGTCAGCAGGTTTCCGACTGCGGCTACTTCTGTCAGGTTGACACCCACCGGGCCACCAAGGACTATCTTGGTAAGGGGCGCTGCGTTCGACTATTTGGGATTCAGCAGCACGAGTTCTCCGATGCGGCGTTAGCGGACGGCGTCAAGACATTCACAATCGACATTGACTACTGGCGGTTCTCCACACTTGTATTGTCACTGAAAAGTTGGAGAGAGGTTCACGCCCAGGAGTGCGCCGAGATTGATGCTCGCGACGACGATACGGAGATCATGTCCCGGTGGTATCTCATCGAGATGAACTTCAATGCGCAAGACGCCGGCTACGTGTATGAAACGTTCTCGGAATCGGCCCCTCGCCGATTCGGCATCGCGAGTTTCGAAATGATCGGTTCCGGGCAATCTGTTCCTGCAATACCCAGCCAGTCTCTTGGCAAGCCTTCGATGTCTCTCCTTGGATACACCCTAGTGTCGAGGCGGCCAGGGGCCAGGAAGAGCCTCACCCAACGTCACATTAGTGCTCCATTCTTCTTTGACTCATTTCATGTGGGCCAGGGAATGTGCTCCTTGGTCCACGACGGGTACTCGGGAATACTTCTAGACGCCGGAGCAGGTAAGCCAGTCACTCGAAAAGCATACCTTTCTAAGGCCTTGAAGAACGACCTAGTGAGTGCTATTGCAACGCTAAAGAGGCTTTGTTTAGTTGTTTCGCATGCAGATTCTGACCATTGGCGAATACTGTCTTGGGACAGTGCATTGCGGCAGAAGGTAGATCACATATTCGTTCCCCTCGGGGCGAGATCGCTTGCCTTGCGGGATAGGGCTATTCTTAAGAAGATCGTTGGCATCGCGAGCCAGACTTGGCAATTGAACAAGGCTTCGACCCTTCGCTTATTGCGAAGTGATCCCAAGCTGAGCGACAGCAACGGAGACTGCCTCGTCGCGGTCTTCGAGCGCCAACACGAAAAGGTCTTGGCTGCAGGTGACTACGTATACGCGAGATTTTCTGTTGACAAGAACAGCGCCATCTCTGCACTAGCGAAGGAGGCCTTCTCGGGGGTTGTCGTTCCGCATCACGGGGACGCGGCAAGCGGGATAGCTGTTGTTGCTTGCAAATCAGGCGCCAAAGCATTTTTCTCCGCTGGGACGCATCAAGGGTACGGTCATCCGACGGCGTTATCCCTGTCGGCACACCAAAGGGCCAGTTACTCCGTGGTCAACAATCCGACGCTGCCGGATATCGTTCGTATTCGACTGCTCTAGTGATTGCACTTAAGTTCTTGACGTTACGGCTTGCCACATTGGGCCGAAGGCTTCCGAACAAGCAGCCAGTGGCGCACCGGCAGTTAAACGGCCGGCTTTGGCATCAGGGTCAGCAGGACTGCGGGTGGCGTCACCGAGAGAGGCCTTCATGCGCGGCCGACCGGGCGCAGCTGATCTTTGTCGGCCGCGCACGTTGCGGGACCGCGGATCACCGGCCCTTTCCGTCGACTGAGACGCTTAACCTCAGCCTCGATCAGCACGCTGTGAAGGCCGACTTGGCAGACTCGCTGGCGAAGTTCAGCCTTCGGCGACTTCAGCGTAGACCCGGAGTCGGCCACTTGCAGACATCCGAACTCGACGGCACCGACGCCAGTTTGTGGCCGTTGGCTCCGGGGCAGATGCTGCGTCGAAAGGCGCTCCCACGACGGTTTGGCCTGGAAGCCTGCCGGCGCCATGGATACTTCAGGACATCAAGTCAACTGCTCCGCCAGAGGTCTGAATGCCGAAAATCAAAACTCTGGACGTGAAATTCCTCGATGAGGTTTTCGGCATGCAGTCTGGGTATGTGCTGGACTTTTCCGACCGCACGATGGGTTCGTTCTTTCGCGAAGAGCTGAATATCGACGTTGACGATGAGCGCTACGCGGCCAACGGGACATCGAAGGCCAAGCGCGTGCGCTGCCTGCTGCAACTGGTCGATGCGGCGACCGCCGTGCGTGTCTTGGAGGCCCTTTGGGGCTACCGCGTGAGCATGCACGCGCAGCGAGGGGAAAAAGAGACCGTTCACAACGCCCAAGGCAGGCTGCTCGCGCTTGTCGATCAACTGATGGGGAAGGGCGGTGCGCCAAGTTCGCCGCTCTTCGGGCAGCGGCCGGTGCAGGCGTATGACCACAACGCCTTGCCACACCTGAAGGGCGAGCTAATGCGCGTCTCGGCGCTCGCGCCACAGGAGCGCGGCTACGCATTCGAGCAGTTCCTGACGCAGCTGTTCAATGCCTTCGGGCTGCGCGGCCGCGACGGATTCCGGTTAAAGGGCGAACAGATCGACGGCAGTTTTGAGCTTGAAGGCGAAACCTACCTGGTCGAAGCCAAGTGGCAGGCCGCTGCGACCGGCGCGGCGGATTTGCACGTCTTCCATGGCAAGCTGGAGCAAAAAGCAGCCTGGTCCAGGGGCATATTTTTCAGCAACAGCGGCTTCACGCCGGACGGACTGCACGCCTTCGGCCGCGGCAAGCGCGTCGTCTGTATGGACGGCCTCGATCTCTACGAGGCTTTGGATCGAGGCCTGCCGCTAAACCATGTCATCGCTAGCAAGGTGCGGCGCGCGGCTGAAACTGGCGAAGCCTTCGTTAGGGTGCGCGACCTATTTCCATGAACCATCACTGGAACGGCGCGGGTTGAACTCCGCTCACCAGCCGAAGCAGTCGGCGGCCGGCCCAACTCCCGCAATGGCGTCGAGCGGCCGCTTCAGAACGACTGCGACCGGTGGCGGTGCCGCGTCTCGAACGACAGCTGACGGCGGCCGCCGTCATTCAATCGCGGCAGACCAATGTCCGGGTCCAGTCCGAGCCGTCAGTTGGCGCGGTTTTTCGAGGCCGACCGCTGTGCGCAGAATGCGCCAGCGACAGTGCACATGAGAGCCACTGAGGGTAGGCGGAGTGACCCTCCGTCAAGGGGGCCTACCGCGCGTGCACTTCGGCGGGTCTGGGCTATGTGCCCGCGGCCAGTTCGCCGGCCGCCGTACAGTTGATGGCATGTGCACTAGGTACATCAGCCCCGAGGCGCGCGACATCGAGAGCCTGTGGCACGTCGGCGCCCGCACACCACCGCGTTGGGCGCGCGACATGTTCCCCGCATACGAGGGCCCCTTCATCAGAGCTGCACGCGACTCCACCGAGGCGCAGCGGGAACTCGTCGTTGGCCAGTGGGCGCTAATCCCCTGGTTTGCCAAGGAGCGAAAGCTCAAGTTCCCCACCTGCAACGCGCGCAGCGAGGAGCTGAGCGAGAAGGCGAGCTACAAGCACCCCTGGGCCCGGGGGCAGCGCTGCATCATCCCCGCCGAGTCATTCTTCGAGCCTTGCTGGGAGACTGGCAAGCACATCCCCTGGCGCTTCACGCAGCCCAGCGGGGAACCTTGGGGGCTCGCGGGCCTGTGGAACACCTGGACTGACAAAGCCACGGGCGAAATTGTTGAGAGCTACACCATGCTCACGATTAACGCCGACGCGCACCCGCTGATGAGCCGCATGCACAAACCCGACCCGAAGCGGCCACCGAACATGCAGGACAAGAGGAGCGTGGTACCAATCACCCGGGCTGACGTGGACACTTGGCTATTCGCACCCTTGGTCGAGGCTGCGCAGCTTGTGCGCCTCGCGCCCGTTGGAGCCTTTGACGGGCAGCCAGCCACGTTGCCAAAGGGCGGCGCCTGACTTCTGCCGGCGCAGCTCTCTAGGGTGCTGTTGTGGGCGACTGAAGCCGGTTTGCGACTGACGTTGCAGTCATCGGCCAATACCCCTCATCCCACAATTTCCGGCCTACCTCGGCTTCGTTCCTCAAGCTGCGCGAAGAGTCCAACGCGACGCGCCGGGCGCCGAACTCGGCGCTCCATGCCTCACGCCCTTTCATGCCGTTCAGGTCGAACCGCAAAGAACAAGCCTGCAGCAAGAAGAACTCCCTGCCTTCGGCGTCCTCGTCCAGATATTCGACTTGGGCACTGCGGTCTGCAGCAGTAACTGGAGCGAAGGCCTCCGTTAGCAACGCGTAGAACCCGCCTTCATCCGCGGCCTGGAGGTCGAACTCGACATTGCTCCCGCGGTGCGGCTCAAGCACCACATCGAACAACTCAAGTGCAGGCAAGGTGGGATATTGCACGTGCAACGCCACCACAGCCCTGGCAGCTTGCAAGCCCCGAACGCGTGCGTCGGCTTCGGCTGTCTCATGAGCTGCGAAGTCGTCGGAACCGGGGTGGTGGTCAGTCATGAGGAAGCTCCTTTCAGGGCCGGCATGGCGTACTGTGAATGTGTACAGTACCATGCGACCGCATGAAGGTGCAACTTGTGAGCCGCGCGACATGGGTAGCCGCCTGCTCGCACCATCTGCAGCGGCAGTGGCGCAGCGTTGACCCGGACCTGCTGGAAGACGTTGCTGCCGAGCTGTGGGCGGACGCTGAACTGAAGGCCTTGGAGCCCGCTGACGCCGCTGCAAAGTGGTTGCGGCTGGGCATGCCGGAAACCGGGCGCTGAAGGCGCGAGCGCCGGCGTCTCAGTCGACGCATGATGGCTCGCTTGGGCGCTAGGGCGCCCACTGCGCCACCATAGGTTCGGGGGCCCGCGTCCGCGTGGAATCCCCGGGGCCCCAGGGCGTTGATCCTGACCAGCCAGGCAGAAACGGCTCGTCATCACTGCCCACCTCGCGCTGCCACTGGCAGCAGCCGGTGTCCGGGCTCGAACGGACGCGGCAGCAGCCTAGTCGACGGCACAGCGCGGCGGTACCTTGGGCGGTGAGGCCGCCGAAGGCGGTGCAGTGCCAGCAGGGGCGCGTGGGAGGCTTGTGCGTGTAGTCCATGCCGCGATGCTCGCCAGCGTGTGGTGCACAGCGTGAGCCAGTCCCGCGGCTACTCGAAGTTCGGCTTGCCGAGGTTCGGCTCGTTGGCCGTGTCGAAGCCCCAGGACTGGTAGCAGGGGAACCAGAGGCCAGCGTCGTTGAGGTAGGCCAGCGTCTTGGGCCAGCCGTGACCCTCACCCAGGTCGACGAACGCCTCGCAGCCGCGAGGCAATTCCAGCGGCGGTTGCTTTCCAGTCTTTCGAGAGGGGCGCCAGTGAGGAGGCATAGCGTCATGGTAAGTCGCCGCGGGCGTCGTGCCAACGACTGGGGGCCAGGCCGCTGGAGCAGCGGCGACCGCCAAGAGTCGCCAGTATTCACGCCAGGCTTGTGACAGACTTTCCCTCCGCCGGATCGGGAACGCTACGTCTCGTTGTCCGATATGCAGCGGTCGCAGCCGGTCATCCCCGCCGCCTCTATGGCCGGTGTCTGCCAGGCAGCGGTCATTGGCTCGGCGACAGTCGCGACCGCTGACCGACCGCTCAAGGGGGTACAGCCGACGTCGCGCGCTCAGCGGCCCTTTGAAGGGTCTCGAACGACCGCTGCCCGCGGCGGCGAACTGGACGTTCGTCATGCCGACGGCACCGCCCGAAAGCTGTCAACCAAAGTCAAGGTTGGCCCTCATCAACAGTCTCTCCATCAACCCGAGTGGGTTGCTGGACGCTGCCGGCTTGCCGGTCATGGCTGACGACAGCCGAACCAGCCTGCGCCAGCGTCTTCCCAGGGGCCGATCATGCGAATCGCGGTAGTTGGACCACCCGGACCAACGTTCACCATGTCAGTCGCCACGTACTGCGAACTCTCGTATCTTTTCGGCGACAGATGGCCTGCGCTGTCGGAACAAGCCTGGCTCAGCGCCCCAGGTCCTTCGCGCTAACGCCGGCGATGCCCCAGTTCTCCTTCGGCACGTCGTGGATCCAGACGCGCACGTTTTCCTTCGGTGCACCTACGGCTTCCACCAAGGCGGCCGTCACCTTCTCGATGACGGCCCTCTTCTGCTCCGCGGTGCGGCCTTCGATCATGTAGATCTGTGCGAATGGCATCGTGTGCTCCTCAGGCCGCCAGCGGCGTCTTCGCGTGCAGCAGGCCACGCTCGCGGGCCATCGTCAGCGCGGTGTCCTCGATCATGTCTTCCTGCCCGCCCACCATGCCGCGCCGGCCCAGTTCCACCAGCAGGTCGCGCGCGGGGATGCCGTACTTCTTCTCGGCACGCTTGGCAAAGAGCAGGAAGCTGCCGTAGACGCCGGCATAACCCAGTGTCAGCGCGTCGCGGTCGATGCGGATCGGGAAGTCCATCAGCGGCACGACGATGTCCTCAGCCACGTCCTGGATCTTCCAGACGTCGACGCCGGTGGCAATGCCCATGCGATCGCACACCGCCACCAGCACCTCCAAGGGCGTGTTGCCCGCGCCCGCGCCCAGGCCGGCCGAAGCCGCGTCCACCCGCGTGGCGCCAGCCTCGATGGCCGCGATGCTGTTGGCCACGCCCATCGCCAGGTTGTGGTGGCCGTGGAAGCCCAGTTCGGTCTCGGGCTTCAGCGCGGCGCGCACGGCAGCCAGCCGCGTCTTCACGTCCTCGGGCAGCATATGGCCGGCGGAATCGGTGACATAGACGCAATTTGCGCCATAGCCTTCCATCAGCTTCGCCTGCATCACCAGGCCCTCGGGGCTGTTCATGTGCGCCATCATCAGGAAGCCCACGGTGTCCATGCCCAGCTTGCGCGCCGCGGTGATGTGCTGTTCGCTCACGTCGGCCTCGGTGCAGTGCGTGGCCACGCGAATGGTGTGCACGCCCAGTTCAAACGCCATCTTCAGGTGGTCCACCGTGCCGATGCCGGGCAGCAGCAGCGCCGAGACCTTGGCCTGCCTCATCAGCGGAATGACGGTGGAGAGGTAGTCCTCGTCCGTGTGCGCGGGGAAGCCATAGTTGACGCTGCTGCCACCGAGCCCGTCGCCGTGTGTCACTTCGATCAGCGGCACGCCAGCAGCATCCAGGCCGCAGGCCACGGCGCGCATCTGCGCCAGCGTCATCTGGTGGCGCTTGGGATGCATGCCGTCGCGCAGCGTCATGTCGTGCAACGTGACCTTGCGGCCTTCGAGAGCGCTTTTCATGGTCGTGTGTCCTTGTCGTGTTTCAGGCGAAAGCGGGTTCGAGCACCAGCTTGCCAGCGAGGATTTCCTCGGCAAACATCTCGGCGGTGCGCGCGGCGGCCGCGGTCATGATGTCCAGGTTGCCGGCGTATTTGGGCAGGTAGTCGCCCAGGCCTTCCACCTCCATGAAGATGGAGACTCGGTTGCCGTCGATCACCGGGCCGTTGACGAGCCGGTAACCGGGCACGTACTTCTGCACTTCGCGCAGCATGGCGTGCACCGACTCCTCGATCAGCGCGGCCTTGGGCGGCTCGGCCGTCAGGCAGTGGATGGTGTCGCGCATCATCAGCGGCGGCTCGGCCGGGTTGATGACGATGATGGCCTTGCCCTTCTTCGCGCCGCCCACCTTCTCCACCGCACCGGCCGTGGTGCGCGTGAACTCGTCGATGTTCTTGCGGGTGCCTGGGCCCACGCTGCGGCTGGACACGGTGGCCACGATCTCGCCGTAGTCCACCGCCTGCACACGGCTCACCGCATAGACCATGGGGATCGTGGCCTGCCCGCCGCAGGTGACCATATTGACGTTCATCTCGCGCCGCCCCACGTGCTGCATCAGGTTCACCGGCGGCACGCAGAAGGGACCGATGGCCGCGGGCGTGAGGTCGATCATCATCACGCCCAGCTCGTTGAGCTTGCGCGAGTTCTCGGCATGCACGTAGGCGCTGGTGGCGTCGAAGGCGATCTGCACCCCGTCGGCCAGCACGTGCGGCAGTAGGCCGTCCACACCGTCGGCGGTGGTCTTGATGCCCATCTCACGGGCGCGCTTCAGGCCGTCGGAGTTGGGGTCGATGCCCACCATCCACACCGGTTCCAGCACGGGGCTGCGCTGCAGCTTGGCCAGCAGGTCGGTACCGATGTTGCCGGGTCCGATGAGGGCGCATTTGATCTTGCGTGTCATGGTGATTCCTTTCAGTCCAGCGTGACCTTGGCGTCGCGCACCACCTTCGCCCAGCGCAGCTGCTCGGCGCGGATGTAGGCGCCGAATTCGGCGGGCGTATCGGGCGCGGGCTCGGCGCCGATGGCGGCGAAGCGTTCGGCCACCTCCGCCGTCTTCAGGCCTTCGACCACCGCCTGGTTCAGCGCCGCCACCACGTCGGCAGGCAGCTTGGCCGGCCCGATCAGGCCGAACCAGATGGCGACATCGAAGCCCGGGTAGCCCTGCTCGGCCACGGTGGGCACGCTGGGCAGCAACGGCGAACGGCTGCCCGAGATGATGGCGATGGCCTTGAGCTTGCCGCTCTTCACGTTGGGCCCGGCGCTGGACAGCGAACTCTCGATGGACAGCGGCAGCTGCCCGCCCAGCAGGTCTTGCACCAGTGGCGCGGTGCCTTTGTACGGCACGTGCACCCAGTCGATGCCAGCTACCGCGGCCAGCATCTCGCCGGCCAAGTGGTTGGCCGTGCCCACGCCCGAGCTGCCGTAGGCCAGCTTGCCCGGGTTGGCCTTGGCGTAGGCCACCAGGCCTTTCAGGTCGTTGAAGGGCGCGCTGGGGTGGGCCACGATGGCGCCCTTGGTGATGCCCACGCGACTGATAGGCGTGAGGTCGTTGTTGACGCTGTAGGGCAGCCTGGGCTGCAGCGCCGGCGCGATGGCCAAGGCACTCACGGCCGACAGGCCCAGCGTGTAGCCGTCGGCCGGCGCCTTGGCCACTACGTCGGTGCCCAGGTTGCCGCCGGCACCGGGGCGGTTCTCCACCACCACGGTTTGCTTGAGCTTGTCGCCCAGCAGCTTGGCCACGATGCGGCCCATCACGTCGGTGGGACCGCCGGGTGGGAAGGGAATGACCAGCTTGATGGGCTTGCTGGGGTAGGCGTCGGCGGCCAGCACGGGGCCGGTGGCCAGTGTCAGCGTGGCGGCGATGCAGGACGCCAGCGTGGTGCGCAGCAGCGCGCGTTTGGTGTTCATGGAAGTCTCCGTCGGTCGAATGAATGTGGGGCCGTGCGGCGCTTCAAACGAATCGCATGGACACCGTGCCCAGGTCCTGGAAGCGCACGCTGACGTGGTCGCCCGCGGCCACCGCGATGGCCTCGGTGACACCGCCGGTCATGATGAAAGTGCCGGCCGGGATCTCCTGGCCGCGTGCGCCCAGGTGGTTGGCCAGCATCACCACGGCCGTCAGCGGGTGGCCGAGCACGGCAGCGCCGGCGGCCATGGCCACCGTCTGGCCGTTCTTCTCCAGCACCACGCCCAGCGTGCGCAGGTCGAGTTCATCGACGGCGCGCAGGCGCGAGCCCACCACGAAGCGCGAGGCCGAGGTGTTGTCGGCCACCACGCTCTTCAGGTCGAACTTGAAGTCGCGGTAGCGGGCACGAAGTCGATGGCCGCCAGCACCGCGCCCATGTGGCAACCCGGGCCGCGCAGCGCGGTCTTGGTGACGATGCAGATCTCGGCTTCCACCTTGGGATGGATCAGCTCGGAGGTCTTGATCTCGCCGCCATCGGGCCGCGCCATGTAGTCGCTGACGAATCCGAAGACCGGCGTGTCCACGCCCATCTGCTTCATCTTCGCGAACGAGGTCAGCCCCGCCTTCAGGCCCGCGGTGCGCTGGCCGCGTGCTTCCTTGCGCCGACGGATCTCCTCCTGGATGGCGTAGGCGTCGTCCCAGTCCATGCCGGGGTGCTCGTCGGTGATCTTGGTGACGTCGCGGGCGTTCAACTCCGCGGCTTCGAGGTGCGCGGCGAGGCCGGCGATGGTGGCTTGATCGAGGTTCATGGCGTGCCTTCGGGGTTCAGATGAATCGGACGCTGGCGCTGCCCAGCCCGCCCACGCTGCAGTGCAGGCTGTCGCCGGGTTTCACCGGCACCAGGGGCGATTGCGAGCCCGACAAGATCACCTCGCCGGCCTTCAAGGGAATGCCCAGCCGGCCCAGCGTGTTGGCCAGCCACACCACGGCGTTCACCGGGCTGCCCTGCACGGCCGCGCCGGTCGAGGTGCTGACCACCTCGCCGTTCTTCTCCAGCACCATGCCGGCGAGCGACAGGTCGAGCTCGCGCGGGTGGCGGCGCGTGCCGCCCAGCACCAGCTGTCCTGGATCTTGATCTTCCAGTCCTTGATGCGTGAATCGACGATCTCGAAACACGGCATCACGAAGGCGGTGGCGCGCAGCACGTCGGCCGCGGTCACGCCCGGGCCGTGCAGGTCGCGGCTAAGCACGAAGGCCACCTCGGCCTCGGCCTTGGGCGCGATCATCGTGTTGCAGCGAATGGCTTCGCCTTCGTTGACGACCATGCCCGAGAGCAGCTGGCCGAAGTCGGGCTGGTTCACGCCGAGCATGTCCATCACGACCTTGCTGGTGACGCCGATCTTCTTGCCCACCACGGTTTCACCGGCATCGAGCCGGCGCTGGATGAAACGCAGCTGGATGCGGTAGGCGTCGTCCAGCGTGATGCCGGGTTCGCGTTCGGTGAGTGGCGCCACCGGCTGGCGCTGCAGCAGCGCCTGGTAGAGCTCGTCGCCGTAGCTTTGGATCTGCTTGTCGTTCATGTCCTGTCTCCTCACAGCTTGACCATCACGTTGCGCAGCTCGGTGTAGAACTCCAGATGCCGCTGGCCTTGCTGCCGCCGAAGGCCGTGCGCAGGTCGCGCAGGAACCAGCTGTTGATCCAGCACAGGCCCACCTGCACCTCGCGCGCCATGCGGTGCGCGGTAGACAGGTCTTGCGTCCACACGGTGGTGGCTAAGCCGTACTCGGTGTCGTTGGCCATCGCGATGGCTTCGTCCACCGTGTCGAAAGGCGCGACGTGGCAGCAGGGGCCGAAGATCTCTTCGCGGATGACGGCTGCGGTCTCGGGCAGGCCGGTCCAGATGGTGGGTTGCACCCAGTGGCCTTCGGCCAGTTCACGTGGCATCTGGGGCACGCCGCCGCCGGTCACAACCGTCGCACCTTCGGCTTTCGCCTTGGCGTAATAGCCCAGCACCTTCTGCTGGTGCTCGCGCGAGATCAGCGGGCCCAGGCCCACACCGGGCTCTTCCGACAGGCCGATCTTCAGCGCCTCGGCCTTGCCCTTCAGCGCGGCAACGAACTTGTCGAAGATCGGCCGCTGCACGTAGACACGTTCGGTGCCCAGGCAGACCTGGCCGCAGTTCTCGAAGGCGCTGCGTGTGATACCGGCCAAGGCTTTGTCGAAGTCGGCATCGGCGAATACCACCGCCGCGTTCTTGCCGCCCAGTTCGAAGCTCACCGGGCGCACGCCTTTTGCCGCGGCAGCCATGATCGCTTCGCCGGTGCGTGTTTCGCCGGTGAAGGTGATGGCATCGACGTCGGGGTGCTGCGTGAGGAAAGCGCCGGCCGAACTCGGCCCGAAGCCGTGCACCACGTTGTAGACACCGTCGGGCATGCCTACCGTCTTCATCACCTCGCCCAGCAGCGTGGCGGTGGCAGGGGTTTCCTCCGAAGGTTTCACGATCACCGTGTTGCCGCAGGCCAGCGCGGGGCCTACTTTCCACGTCATCAGCAGCAGCGGCAGGTTCCAGGGGCAGACGACGCCCACCACGCCCACGGGCGAACGCAACGCGTAGCTGAGGGCCGTGCCGCCGTCGGGCGTCGTCATCTCGAAGCTTTCGGTGGGCACGTTCTTCACGATGTCGGCAAACACCTTGAAGTTGGCCGCGCCGCGCGGGATGTCGATGTGCGAGGCGAGTGATTTCGGCTTGCCGGTGTCGGCCATCTCGGCGGCCAGGAAGTCGTCGAAGCGGCGGTTGATCTCGTCGGCCACCGCGTAGAGCAGTTCCACGCGGCGGGCCACGCTCATGCGGCCCCAGTCGCCCTTCAGCGCGGCGCGCGCGGCGCGGACGGCGGCGTCCACTTCGGCCTGCCCGGCCTCGTGCACCAGGCCGAGCACGCGGTTGTCCACCGGGGCGCGGTTCTCGAAGGTGCGGTGCGTGGCGACGAACTCGCCGTTGATGAAATTGTGGAAGTGCTTCATGGGCTGGCCTTTCATGGAAGCGAACGATAGAAAATCACGGCCATACCGTCCAATACCGAATAATCTCGTCTCGATACTTTCAAGGTATCAGAGGCAAGGAGCCCACCATGGCCATGGACCTGCGACAGATGCGCTACTTCCTCGCGGTGGCGGAAGAAGGCAACCTCAACCGCGCGGCCGAGCGCCTGCACATGGCGCAGCCGCCGCTGACGCGGCAGATCCGTGCGCTGGAAGACGAGCTGGGCACGGCGCTCTTCGTGCGCACGCCGAAAGGCATGACGTTGACGGAGGCCGGTGCCGCGCTGCTGGACGAGGTGCCCAACCTGCTGGCGCTGGCCGCACGCGCTCGTGAACGCACGTTGCGCGCCGGCCAGGGCCTGGCCGGGCGGCTGGACGTGGGCATCTTCGGCTCGGGCGTGCTGGACGTGATTCCGCGCATGCTGGCGCGCTTCCACGCCGAACGGCCCGAGGTGCGCATCGTGCTGCACACGCAGACCAAGGCTGAGCAGATGGCCGCGCTGCGCGAGCGCCGCATCGCCATCGGCTTCAACCGCCTGGTACCGCCGGAAAGCGACCTGGTGGTGGAAACCGTGCTGCGCGAGAAGATGGTGGTGGCGCTGCGCGAACAGCACCCACTGGCCGCGCGCAAACGCCTGCGGCTGCGCGACCTGGACGACGCACCGATGATCCTTTATCCCAACCTGCCTTTGCCCGGCCTGGCGCAGCGCGTGGCCGGTGCCTTTGTGCGCGAAGGCCTGCAGCTGCGCGTAGAGCAGGAGGTGGAAGACGTGCTCACCGCCATCGCACTCGTCTCTGGCGGCTTCGGCTTGTGCATCACTACCGAAAGCAGCATGAGCCTGCGCCTGCCTGGCGTGGCCTACCGCCCGCTGGACTGCGAGGCGCTGCGCGACATCGAGCTGGCCTGCCTGTACCGAGCGGGCGATGCATCGCCAGTGCTGGCGGCATTTCTGCAGGTGGTGCATGGCTTTGCACGGCAACGTCGCACGCACCAGCCGGATCAGTGACGGCCGTTTGCGCCGCGTTCAGACCACGCGCAGGCTGGGATCAGGCCACCGCGTCGGCTTCCGCCAGGAAGTCGGCCACCAGTCGGTTGAAGCGCGCCGCGTGCTCGATCTGCGTCCAGTGGCCGCAATGGCCGAAGACATGCAGCTGGCTGTTCGGAATCCACGTCGCCAGCTTCAGTGAATTCGCCAGCGGGATGACCTGGTCTTCACGCCCATGCAGCACCAGGGTCTCGTGCGGCAAAGCGCGGATGTCGCCCTCGGCGCTGCACATCGCGTCCACCCAACGCTGGCGCGGCGCCGGGAACATGGCCGCGAAGGATTCGTGGAAGCCGGGCCGGATGCTGGCTTCGTAACGCAGCTGCGCCAACTCATCCGTGGCGAGCTTGCGGTCGTACGCGAAGACGTCCAGCAGCTTTCGCATCGTCGCCAACGACGGCTCGTAGCCCCACACCGCGTCCAGCCCCGGCGTGATGGCAAACGGCACGCCGACCGAGCCCATCAGCACCAGCCGGCGCACCCGCTTCGGGTGCCGGATGGCCAGCGCCAGCGAGAGCGCGCCGCCGAAGGAGTTGCCCACCACGTCGGCCCGCTCGACGTCCAGCGCATCGAGTACGCCGACCGCTTGCGCCACCCATTCGTCCATGCCATAGCGCTGGCTGGCTGGCCGGTCGCTGAAACCGAAGCCGACCATGTCGGGCGCGATCACACGGGCCTGGCGCGCCAGCACCGGGATGCTGAGCCGCCAGTTGGCCCAGGCCGACACGCCCGGGCCCGAGCCGTGGATCATCAACAGCGGCGCGCCGCTGCCCACGTCGTGCAGGTTGGTGCGAATGCCGGCGGCGGTGACCGAGTGGCCGATTTCAGGGTTCGTCATGAGAGTTGTCTCCACAGGTTCAATCCAGGCCGAGCGCAGCCAGCCCGGCTCGGGCGATCTCTTCGTCCTGCTGCTCACTGCCACCGGACACGCCAATGGCGCCGATGCACTGCCCGCCCTCGACGATCGGAAGCCCGCCGCCGAAGGCGACGAAGCGCGGCCGCTGCACCAGCCCTTGCCGTACCGCGGGTGAATGCGACTGCAGCACCTCGGTCCATCGCGCCGTGGGCAGGCCGAAGCCCGCCGCGGTGTAGGCCTTGTCGATGGCGATCTCCACCGAATGCAGCGGGGCGCCGGGCATGCGCAGGAAGCCTGCGAGAACACCCGACACATCGACAAGCGCGACGTTGACGCGCACGCCCAACCCCTCGGCCCGCGCCACCGCGGCCTGCGCGGCGGCTGCCGCCGCATGCCAGGTGATGCAGCGCAGGGCCTCGCTGTGGGTCATCTCGGTTGCGCTGCCCACGTGCTGCCTCAGAAAGGCTTGACCAGCGTCACGCGCAGCAAGCTGCCGCGCGGCTCGGGACTGGTGCCCCCTTTGGCGCCTAGCTCGCGGTACAGCGCGCCCTTGAGGATGAGGCCGATGTCCATGCGCGGCCAAACCACCTCGCCCCCGAGCGCATGGCGCGACGACTTTGCATCGCCGGCGCCCGGCCCTTCGTCTCGGCCGACCTGCCACTGCTGGTAGCCCACCACGCCCAACTGCACCGGCCCGAACTGCCGGCCGACGCCCCACTCCAGCGTGACCTGCTCACCCGGCTTGAAGCCGGCGTCGGTGCGGCTGTTGATCTCGTAGCGCATCAGCACCGAGACCGAGGCCGTGCGCGTCGTGTCGCTGTGCAGCGTGCCGCCCAGCGTCAGCATAGTCGAGCGGTAGCCGTTGCCCGGCGCGGCGGGCGTATCGCTGTCAGCGTTGTCCAGCCACACCCCGGCGGCTGCCACCGCGTCCCAGCGGGGACCGTGCCAGCCCAGCACCAGGGGTCCGAGGTAGACGTCGCCCACGCCAGACTCGCGCTTGTCGAAGCCGATAGCGCCAATCTGCAGCGACTTGCGCAGCACCGGCACGATGGCTTCCATGCCCCAGTCGGCGCCCAGCAGCCGGTGCGGCGAGATCCACACCAGCCGGTTGGCCAGCGCCGTGACCGACCCGGTGTTGTCACCGGGCAGCGCCTCGCTGCTGGCCGGCGCGCGGAAACTGCCGATGTCGTAGTGGACTAGGTAGCCGAGGTAGTAGCTGCCAGGCGGGGGCACGCTGGCCGCCTGCAGGCCCTCGACGCCGGCCACGTAGTGCCCGGCAGCCTGTACGGCAGGCAAGGCGCTGCCCAACACCGCGGCGCAAGCCGCGGCAACGATCTTGTTCATGTTGATCTGCCTTCTATGGAGCCGCGGTTCAGGTGTAGACCTCGGTAAACGAGGGCACCAGGTCGCCGGTGTGGAAGAAGATGCCGCTGCCCAGGCGGTCTTCGCTCCAGGTGGTGACGGGCCTGTCGCGCTGCGCCAGGTAGCCCAGGCCGGCGAAGGTTTCGTTGCGGTTGCCGCTGGGGTCGAAGAAATAGATGGTCTCGCCGCGTGTGATGCCGTGGCGCGTGGGGGCCACGTCGATGCGGGTCTTGGTCTTGGCCATCACGTCGGCAGCCTTCAGCACGTCGTGCCACGAATCCAGGAAATAGGCAATGTGGTGCAGTCCGCTGGTGGGCCCGCCGACGAAGGCGATGTCGTGCGGCGTGGTGGTGCGGCTCATCCAGGTGGCGGCCTGGATGTTGCCGTCCGGGCCCACCATCACCTGCTCGGTAAGGAAGAAGTCCAGCGCTTCGGTCATGAAGCGCGTGTTGTCGGCCACGGTGTTGATGCCCTCGGCGGGGTTCATCTCGCACATCAGCAGCAGGTGGTCGAGCCAGTGCACGCCGGCGCCCTTCAGGCCATCGGGCCAGGGGTCGGGGCTCTCGGTGCCGACCTCGGTGCCCACGTATTCCTTCATGGCGTAAAGGCGCATCTCGTGCCCGCTGGGCAGGTTGAACTGCAGCATGCGGCCGGTGGCCGGCAGCGCGCCTTCGGCCAGCATCGTGGTCTTCACGCCCCAGGCTTCGATGCTTTGCTGCAGGCGGTCGAGGTCAGCGTCCTTCTCCACCTTGTAGGCCACGTGGTTCAGACCCGCGCGGTCTGAAGGCGTGAGGATCAGCGAGTACTTGTCCCACTCGTCCCAGCACTTCAGGTACACGTTGCCGGCCTTGTCCACCATCGTGGTCTTCAGGCCCAGCA
>LNFM01006640.1_pt1 | contig 18872 bp, 21 predicted proteins | sample 596031 | NCBI WGS metagenome assembly LNFM01 (sample SAMN04254537, study PRJNA301005) | activated carbon metagenome | isolation source: dual media filters at the Ann Arbor, Michigan drinking water treatment plant | place: USA: Ann Arbor | reverse complement strand
CCGATCAGCGGGGAGAGTGTATTCAGCGCCGTCTGACCGTACTCCCGAAAAGGCTGAAGCTGTTGTTGCTGCTGATCATACATCTGCTTCTGCATGAGCATCGCAAACAGGTTTCCCTGCGACATTTGCTCGGAACCCTGCTTCGCAGCAGAACTTCCCATCAGCCCAGAGCCGATGCCAAGAATCCCTCCGATCAAGGAGCCAGCGGCGGGGAGAAAGCTCATTAAAGGTGTCCTTTGTTCATCATTTGATCGTCAAGCATTTGACGCGCTGCGTCAAGTCGGAGGGCTTAAAAAAGGTCATTCCGTGGCCGGGAAGTATGTTGCAGGAGAGTTTGGCTTCGCCGAAAGTACAAGCAACGCTGCAGGCTCTTGTGAGCTGTTCAGCAGAACTAGTTCAAGCTTCCCAGAAACCCACCAAACATCACCAGGGAATATCGCTTGAGGCTGACCTCCCTGCGCGCCAATTCCAACCCCCGGCGCGACGTTGAGAGCAACCACGTAGTGTTCGTCAGATTCCAACGCTGGCGCCTGAATCGTGACCCCTGGAGGGACTCCGACCAAGTCCACCTCCCCCAGCGCCTCGCCCTCAATCCGGTTCATCACGCCAAAAATGATCGGGCGGAGCAGCGGAAGGGTGTCGAAGAAAAGCCAATTCTCAACAGAGCCTTGCGGCGTCTTTCCGCGAAGGGTCAGTTTTTCCGGGCACTCTCCGAACTGCCTCAGCACCGAGTTGAAAACCATTCCAGTATCCAGCCCTCCAGCGATCTTCTGCATAACTTGCATTTCGGCTCCTTAATCTTTTCGAATCCAGATCATTCCAACAGGGAGAACTGGAAGTCCGACCGTCGTGTCTTCTGTCCATCCTTGTGGAGCGTCAGTCCCGACATAAATCTGCATCATTCCGGAGATGTTTGCCGCTGCGAAGAGAAGAGCAAACTGACGTTGCCAAGATTGCGTGATTAGTCCAGTCTCTGGCTGTGCCAGCGGTGCATTTGAGTTCGGAATTGTCGGAATCTGAACCACAGCACCACCTATGGGTTGAGCGGAATCGCGTCAAGATACGCGCCGTTCAGTGCGACAGCACAATCCTCAGACCAGAACAGTTCATAGACACGATCTCGGGCCTGTCCAAGGTCTCGCCAGCTTGGCACACTCTGATACTCACCTGTCGCGCCAAGCGGCATCTGCATCGGCCCACCTTCCCAACTTTGCCCCCGAGTGTTGCTCCACCGGAGGGAGATCATCGGCATCCTTGCAGGGGCACCAGGGCCGAAGTTCCACGGAGGTTGAGTCAGATTTCCCTTCCCAGCCGTAATCGTCCCTACCTCAATATCCGCCATGAACCTTTGATGATAGATCGCGTTTCCTCCAGCCACACTGTGGGGAAAACCTCGCCGGCGAACAATCGGGACTCCATCATCCGTGTAGGCGTCTTCCGACCAGGCGTAGAGTCGGCCGTTCTGATAGTCTCCCACCACATTCCGGCCGTATGCGAACGCCGTGCAGTTCGCGCGGATTCGGTTCTCCTTCCCGTTCTGGTCAGTCCAGGTCCGCTCATGCCACATCTTTGTGGACAGATCATAGACCCAAGTCTTATTCGCAGTCGGGAAAGTTAGGACATAGAAGACGTGGTTCCCCTGCTGGTAAACAAAACCAATCGCGTCTGAAATGTCCTCGTAACGGGAAATCTCATACGAGATGGCAGGAGTCATGATGTTCGTAACTTGATAGTTCGACCCCATCAAGGCGAGGGCTTCGCCGTTGTTATCCTGACTGAGCCAGAAGATCATCAAGTCATACGCCGCGATTGAGTACTTCGCGACACAACCATGCTGGATGAACACCCCAGGGATTCGTTGGAAAGGAAGGCCAGCAGAACCGACGTTTGACCAAATTTCTGTCGTGCGCTGGCCGATCAGCCAGGTGTCAAGGTGATTGACGATCAGGCCCACGAGTTTGTCCGCAGCACCAGTTTTCGCCGCAGACAGCCCTGGAAAGGTGATGGAGTTGGAGTCTGACTGATAGAACTCCCGTGTCCCCGGTTGATTAAGGACGAAGAAGGTGTCAAGATACTGGACGAAGTCTCCGCCCAGAAAGTTCGGATCGATGATCTGAACTAAGACATCGGTGGCGAGTTCAATCGTCCATCCAGAGGTTGACCCGTCAACAAGGATGATATACTCCCCGTTGTCTGCCATCGAAACCGGATTAACCCCAGGGGAGTTAATGACCCCAAGTGAGGTCAGGCTCCAGTCATCGTTGATCCGGTAAACCGTCTCCCCGAGCACGCCGTAAAGGACAAGATTCGTGGCGAGGTAGAGTCCTCGCCACGCAGTTGGAGTCGCCCCGGAAGCCAGCCTTACCAGCCCTGGAGTCTGATACTGGGTGACCGGAACTTCCGCATCCTCTTGATTCTTCTCCGGGAAGAGATTGACACAGCGCTGCGCATTCGCGATAACACTTCGCGCAACATAGGCTCCACCAATGAGAGGAATCGTAGGCATTTAGGCGCTCAGCAGACGGTTCCAGATGCCAACGGCAGCGCAGACGTAAAGGGCGGTCAGACCGGCAGCCTGCGCCACGCCGGTTGCTCCTGCTGTTCCATTGATCGTGCTTCCGCCCCGAGCAAAAACCGTCATAGAGTCCGCCGCATCAGCGTTGACCACGATCATCATCGCACCAGGGCTGGCTGCAGGCAGTGCCACTCCATCCGCCGCAGTCGCAACGGCTGTGATACGCGAGATGGTTTCGGTGAGGAGCACTGAGGTGTCAACCGTGCCACTCGGCGTCGCAGTGATTCCATTCTCATACGCCACCTGGGGGTAGCTGAGGGCTTTGTTCAGAGCATCGCCATTGATCAGGCGAAACCCAGACTCAAAAAGTTTCTGAAGCATTGTACTTTCCTTTCAGCGCTGTGCGCTCAGTGCCACTCGTCTGCGAGGATATTGTAGATGCCAGTACGAGCGAGACCACCGGGCATCTCCAAATTAGCAACCTGGGTGTTGTTGTTCTTGAGACCGTTCACGGCGTTTCGAAGCATCGAGTTCAACTCCGAGTCTGGCGGAAGCTTCCCAACAGCCCAGCGGAGCCACCGTGCGAGCGTGAGTTCGAGCACCAAAAAGTACTCTGGAGGAAGATACAAGATGTCGTCCAACCCCGCCACATTCGGGAGCGGCTGCCTTACCACAATGTGCATTTCGAACTGACCAGGAAGCGGGAGTGGCCAGAAGTAGACAAGACCGAGCGGACTTGCAGGATCGTAGAAGTAGTGGGTGGGAAAGTTCTGCTGGAACTTGAGCCGAATCTCAGAGTAATCCTCTCGGGAAAGGATCGGAAGAAGGGGATAGTCAACTGGTTGTGCTGGGCTACTCGCTAGCATCCGCGAGTACGCCTTCTCGATCTGAACTGGGCGGAAACCCCAGGGTTGCCCCGAGCCGAAATCGTTGTTGAAATCCGCGTTGAAGTCGGAGTTGACGCTGAAATCCCCTCCCGCGCCAACCGTGTAGTAGAGCTGGCCGGTAGAAGTTGATCCCTGCCCAGACGCAGCGATGTCGATGAGTCTCCAAGCAAACCATCGTTTTGTCGCCCAGAAGCTCAGGAGCCAATTGAACCGTTTGAACGCGCGGTTGATCGTCTCCATTGGGGCAGACTCACCCAAGCCCACCACACCAGAGTCCTGGAGCGCAAGCATGATAATGTCGCGCGGAGTCGAGTGTGTCGGGCTTGGGTCGATTGCCACGGAAGGAGCTTTCGGTTACGACTTCGGAGCAGGCGGAACGGGAGGAGTTAGTGGTGCAGGTTTTGCTGGTTTCTCCGGCTCAACAACTGCCGGCTCCGGCTTGTGCTTGCCGGCCTCCAGCTCCTTCTTCAGCTCCTCCAACCTCGCCTGGGATTCGGCAAGGAGCTTCTCAAGGTTCCCCTTGTCCGCCTCCAGCTTCGCAATATTCGCGACCGGCACAACCTCGTCGATCATGCGGAGTTCTTCGGCCTGGGAAGAGACCTTCATCCGCTTGCCGTTCTTGAGGGAAATCATCTTCGGGTACTCCGAGTAGGAGTACTTCGGGAACTTCCCGTCCTTTTCCATCTTGGCGTAAACGCCTTTGTAGAGTGTGTTGGATGACATTTGATTTGGCTCCGTGGTTAGAGATCGTTTAGGGAAATTTCTTCCCGCACAGTTGGACTAAATGCTTTCCTAAGCACTTGCTCAGGATGAACTTCGTGTAACACACCTTTCATTCCAGCTCGCCAAAAAATGGCTTCCTCTTTCGTCTTAAACCATTTGTGATGGCGCACCTTATTTACACTCACGTAGGCTTCCCACAATTTGTGAGTCGAGCTGAAACTAACTCCTGTAACCCCACTAGAACTGTCTTTTCTGACTCCAACATTTTGTGACTGCCCTTTAGGAGTAACTTCTTTTAAGTTCGTCCAGATATTGTTCGCGCGGTGTCCGTCATCATGATCTATTTCATCTGTGGGCCATTGTCCTGTTACTATCAGCCAGATTAGAATGTGAGCCTTGTAGAGATGACCTTCCAATCTGACTTCGATGTAACCTCGATGCAGACTCAGATTCCCAGCAGGTTTTCCCGCAAAATGCCCGTTCCATCTATTACAAACTCGCCAGTTCCCATTGAACATTTCAAGTGAGCGTTTCTTCCAAAGAAGAAGGCCCGTTTTTGGATTGTATTCAAGGACTTGCCTGACATAGTCTGCCGTGATACCATCATATTTGGCCATCGATCCATCCTCTTGCACAGGATAATGACGGCCTTTAAGACCGCCATGGCATTTACCCTACCATGGCGGTCTTTTATTGTCAAACGTTTAGGACGTTGTCCGCAACCGCGACGACCCATTCTGGCCTAACCCACAGATAACCATAGAGCACATCGAGACGAGTGAAGAAAACGTCGTCACGGATATCATACTGGCTGACCAGCCGCATCGACACCCCGTCGAACTGATCCCGGCTTGCTTCAGCCACACCCTGCGGAAGCTCCAAATCCGCCGTCGCCATAATGACCGCCTCGGGGACGTAGACGAGGTTTTTCCGATAAGTTGTGCTCGCTGGGTTGACCATCAAAATGTCCGCACCGTTTAAAGGACTTGCCGTCACCGTCTGATACTGCACCGGAGAGCCTCCAACCGGAGGCACAATCGCAGGGTAGATTGGAACACTCGTGGCGTTGTTCGCAACGTCGTCCGTCACGACAAACTGCATCAGCGCGCCAGTATCAACCTTGGTGACTCGGTTGACCGCGTTGACGCCTTCCAGCGTGATGATGTCGCCGACGTTGAAGCCACCCGCGATTGCAGTGGTCGTCAGGCTCAGCCCCGTCTGGTTCGCGCCCGAGACAGTGCTCGCCCCAGCATAAGCCGATCCAGTATGGCTCAGAATCGTCTGATCCTTGTACCACGTCAGGCCGAGACCGGATTTGATTTCCGCATCCTCATACTGCTGGGAGATGCGGGGAGCGGGATTGAGCAAACCGGCAAGCGAGCCGACCGTCTTCGCCATCGTGAAGGGGTTCAGGACAGCGAGGCGGTTCACATTCGGAGCCGAACGCTGGTCAAGCAGCGCATTCGCGCTAAGCCAGGTGAAGGCAGTCGGAGCGAGGATAGAGCCGTCCGCAGCCTGATTCGCCACGAAGTTGCCCGTCCCAGCCTCGGCTCCAGTCATCACGTCCGCTGCGATGTTACCGACCAGATTGTTGATCGCTGGGGCGAGGATTCGACGAGAAAAGTCGTCCAAGCTCATGGCCCGATCGACTGAGGTGAACGCCAAGTCCACACCCTTCTGCGTCGCAACCGTGAGCGTCGTGCTCTGCTCCGTCGTGTCCTGTGGCTGGGCAGCCGCGCCGGTTCGGACAGTATAATCGTTCGGAAGACGAATGCGCAGAGCCTGCCCAATCTTGGCTCCGCTCTGCGCAAACATATCATCATACTGCTTGTCGATATGCTGGATGAAGCTGTTCGTGTTCTTGAACAGACGCAGGCTTTCCCGCGTGATCATGTTGATAGTAAGAAGTGAGTTGGCCATAGCCATGCCCTTTCGATGGTGGAGCCTTATCGTTGCTCCGTCCCGTCGAGGGCCTGTCCTCGATACTTACAGGCTGCGCAGGGGGAGTTTTGTGTCCGCCCCAGAAGGACAGAGCGCCAAAGGCGCTCAGTATCTCCGAGAAGATGACGCCGCTTTGTCCCGCTGCGTCATCCAGTCTCCAAGAGAAAGATTTGGATCGGCAAGGTCCCCGGCGATTGGAGCTGACTTTCCCCCCGAGGTTTTCGGAGTAATCGGGGCGGGAGGTGGGTTGACCGGAGCCGTTCTTGGCTTCGGAGCGGGGGCTCCCTTCCCTTTTCCTTGCTGAATCTTCGTCAAAGCAACCGCCATCTTGGTTGGAGAAAGGTTTATGATGCCCCCAGCCTTCTGCAAATCCTGAGAGAGGTCGTAAAGGAGCTGAGCGGCGCCTTCGTCCGTCTCCCCTGCGTCCATCACGGCGTCAAGGAACGTGTTGGGAAGCTGCCCAAGCATCTGATTCATCGTGTTGATGCGGAGCATGAAGTCGGGCGAGAGCCCAAGACCGGCCGTCGCAACTGCCTGCGCCTTTTCCTCTCTCCGCATCTGCTCGGCGAGAAGCTGCGCCTCGTTTATGAGATTTGGCCGAGCCTGCGGAGCAGGTTGTGGTGGTGCTGCCGGGTCCAGCGTCTGGCCGAGCTGCATAAGTTCCAACTGCCGTTCCAGGTCTGCTTTCTGCCTGGTCAGGGCGGAGACTCGCCGCTGCATAACCTCGACCGGGACCATCGCGGGAGCAGGCGGGGCTGGAGGCTCGGTGACTTCCAGCTCAGGAGCTGGGGCCTCCGGCTCCACAACAGGCTCTGTTCCATCCGCAGCAGCAGAAGCCCCTTCCGGGGTCTCCCACAAGATCAGTTCGAAAAACCTTAACAGCTTGATGTTCATTTTGGCTCCGGCTCCTTACAAGTCCATCTTAATCTGCGGGACATGCCTCCGTGTCGCCGCGAGACTTTGGTCTCTGATTAGACCATCGTGAATGGTCGCTTTCAAGTCTTCTGCGATGTTCGTGGCCAAAGTCCTGGCAAGGGTGGCCCGTGCAACGCCGATAAAGTGTGCCCAGTACGCGCGGACGAAGTCATTCTGACTCGGAAACGCGGAGTAGAATCCTGGCATCTTTGATGCGTAGACCTCGTATAGCTCGGCGCAGAACGCCTTGGCGCTACGAGCAACAACTCGGTGGGCGCGAGGGGAGTTATCGGTGGTTAGAGTCGCTCCCGAGCCCGTCGAGGCGACTAGGGCGCGAAATTCATCTTCGGTCATCAAGGTTGCTCCGAGAAGGGGTCATAATCAACGGGGATAAGGAGTGGGGAGGCTCCAAGTCCGCCGGAGTGAAGCAAGTTCGCTGAGTCCACCTTCTTCGGATCGAACATGGCGAATTGGGAGCGGAGCACATTTGGGCGGAGAAAGACGTACTGGTTCTGTGGTCCACCCATGTCTTGCATCCCCTGAATGACCAGCGCATCAGCCTCCCGTTTGTGTGCAGCCTCAATCAGCTTGGACATGACCGCCCCACTGTAACTCGGGTTCCCACTCACCGCAGTCCAATCAACTGCGAGGGTGTTCTTCGGATTCGCGAAGAGCGGGAAGGTCTGGCCGTGGCCAACATCAGCATCGATTCCGCCCGAGTACTGCGCCGCGATCTCCGGCGTGTCTGTCGTGAAGATTCCTCGCTCGACGTTCTTCGTATCTTTCGGGTCGCTGAAAGCGTGATACTTTTCCGCCTGTGGCCCCCAGATACCTTCGGCCGGGACAGCCGGTGCCTTGACCTTTGTCTCAAACGCCCCGTGGTAGAGGGGGAAGTTGGTGTTAAACCCGAGGGACTCGGCGCGACGAAGAGTCTCAGCATAGGGGCCAGAAGCTTCCTGCCCCGGCCGACGGACTGCCGAGTGTAGGTCTGCCCAGTTGATCGGGTAGAGAGCATCTTCGATCGGAGTTGTTGGTGGTGGGGTATAGGTTGATGGAGCAGCTTTAGCCTCCGCCTGACTTTTCATTGCAGCATCAAGCTCTGCCTTTGAAGGGAAACCCTCAGCAAACTTGAATTTGTGCGGACCAGCCCAATCATCAAGCTTTTTCGCGGCGGACTCAAAATGAGTCAACTCATGCGGCTCCACATAAGAGCCTAATCCCTCCATCGCATCTGCAACAGTCGGATACTGTTCAGGAAATTGCTTCAGCGCATCAAGAAGCTCCCCCGCCGCTCGAGCCTCCTGTTCGTTCATTCCGTAGGTTGCTGGATGCTCGTTCCAGGAAGCGTTGTGTGGGTGGGAGTATTCGTGTGCGTTTGGTATAAATGTTCCTTCCAAATATGCGGCTTGCGCCTCATGTTTTCCCAAAACCTTAGCAGCTTCAAGAGGAGATTTAAGATTATGCTCCTTCATCGCAGCTACAATAGCTTGAGTTGCCGGGAAAAATGAGGACGTTTTGTCGAAAGACTGAAGAAATTCTTGGGTTGGAAACTGCCAGCCAGCACCAACAGCCCCCGAAGGTTTGCTCGGACCCCCCATTGCGAGCCCTGCCAGCGCCTGGACTCGTTTCAGCCCCTCCGGGGTCATTGGGTCCAATCGGCCCATCGCCGCATCCCCCGGAGCAGTGACCGCCCCAAGCAGCTCATTGATCTTCTCCTTCCCATAAATCTTGATCGCCTCCTGCACGAACGGAAGGTAGTCAGTCCAACTCATCGGACCTTGGCGAGCCTCAGTCGGCCCCTTGGGCAGGTCCGTCCAGGGGTCGTGATCGACTGGGAAGAAGCTAACCTTGCCCTTGGCCACCGTCACCTCCTGGCATTACTCGGAGAAACTTCCCAGCCCGCATCGGATCGGGGACGTAGTGGTGGCCGTCCGGCGCGAGCCGTGCCCCCTCTACCGGAGCAGCCTGCCCACCACCACCGAGTGGGAGCTGCATCTGACCCGATGCCTCGGCCGTGCGGGACTTCAAGCTCGAGTCCACCGACTCCTGACTCGCGTCCAGGTTGTCCGTCATCATGTCCCGCATCAACTGTACTGTCGCGAGGGCATGTTGCTGCTGGCTCATCCCGGCATCCTGCAAGACCTTGAGTCTCTCCGTAAACGCCTTGTAAATGTCCACATCTCGCTTCTCATCTCGGCCCTTCGCGCGGACCTTCGCCCCGGCGTTCTCTTCCGTAAGCTTCGCAATGAGCTGCTTCGCTTGCTCAAGTTGTTGCATGAGCATCTGCTCATTCTGGCTCGGCCCCTGCCCAAGAGCCTGCGGGGGAACCATCCGCCGAAGGCGCTCCGCCGCCTCGTCCGCGAACATGAAGTCGCCCGAGCGGAACAGCAGGTCACCAATCACTCCCGCAAGCTGCGGAGCCTGAGTCAGCAACAGCACCAGCGCGTTGAAGGTTTCCTCTCGTCTCGTCGCATAGCCGGGCCCAACGTCTGCAATCACATCGTACTGGCCGATGGTCGGATTGAAAATCCGTTCAATAACCTCGTTGTTCTCGTTCTGGATAACCTCAAAAGCTTTCTGAGCACCTGGATCGATCTTGATGTCCAGGCTCTGCCCGTCCTCTGCAAGAATCTGCACCATCTGCTGGGGTTCGTAAATCCTCGGCCCGGTATCGAGGAAGATCTTCCCGACAAACTTGATTGCGATCGCCTGAGCATCATTGTAGTGATAGGTCGAGCGATCCCCCATCCGCTGTCGCTCATTGATGGCTTTTCCTGACCGTTCGTTGCTCGGGGCTCCCATCTGGGACTCATATTGCCCCGACACCATCGCCATCTCACGCGAGGCGACTTCCATTCCGGTCAGTGCGACTGGTGCCGCCACCGGCGGCTCAACCCTCTGCGGGGGAGGAATCGGCTCCCCTTCCTCATTGAAGGCGTTGTAGATCAGAACCGACTTGTTCTGCCTATTCGCATTATTCCATAGATTCTCCAGCCCATCGATCGACTCCGCCGCTGCAATCCAAGGAGTCTTGGTCTGAAGCGCACCGTACTCCACAGCCGCACTGTTATGCGTTGGCACCATCCCCTCTCCAGCTAAGAACAGATGAGACTCCGTATTCAATGCCACACATTTAGTTGGTACAGATGGAATTTCAATTACTGATTTTATTTCGTGACGTTTAGTTCTTCTAAGATGAATTACTCTCTCTTTTTTCTGTTGCGAACTTTTTCTTTTTAACCTGAAAACATTCATATCAGGAGTTGCTGTAAAAGAAAACTGATACGCCCCATGAGAAGTATAAACTTCTCCTGAGGGAAAAAGTTTAGAATGTGCTTTTCTATAAACAAACTTAGCTTTGACCCCAAGAGAACGTAGTAGCTCACTGAAGTCTAAGGCTAATCTATGATCAGCTGTTGTAAAAGAGCAAACATTACAATCAATTGTACCATCAGTGTCCATAAGACCTTGCAAAAGTTGTTCTCTTTGTTCATGAGAACCACGAAGGTATTGCCCAGGAATATGCTTATTCCCAAGAAGACCTAAGCTTGTGAAAAGATGACGAACATTGTGAACAGTCATTGCTCCAGCAGTTTTGTCCCCATATACACGGGGGTCGCCAACCTTATAACCAAGCTCAAGCAAATTATAACGCATTTCTTGCATATCCTCAAAACCAGAAGTAATTTGAGGTTCTGCTGTAGTGCCATCTCCCAGCCAAACACCCAAAAGATATGGGTGTAAAGGCAACTCTTTTTCTTCAAGAGACAAGGAGTCTGTCATCCAGATAAAGTGTTTTTTAGGAGTTAACTCTTCCGTTGGGATTGTTTTCTTATTCCAATCCCAAGTAGCACTTTTTCTCTTTCCGCGTTCTTCTACAGTCCACAAGTGTTCAGCATCTGCATCAATGTGAGTACCATCTCCAAAAGTAACACGAAAACACTTCCGCTGCACATGGATAGGACTAGTTCCAACTACCTGACAAGGCTTACCTTTTTCATCAAAAAGCCAGTCTCCAGTTTTAACATTTCCCATTGTAGTCCAACCAAAAGGAGTTGGTAAAGGAGTGTCCAGCGATAGAGGGGACCACCAGTTATACATACGCTGAGGGTCCTTCAGCGCCCTCGTATGGCTCTTCCTGTCAATCTTCCCGTCAATCACCACCTCTTCGGCGATGAACGGGATAATTGGGATGTATTTCCCCGGCCAGATGTTGGTTTCAACCTCTTCATCCCCAACAATGTAGCTCCAAACCACCTTTTTTCGCTTAACCGGACGTGACCTTGCACGCAGCTTGTCCGCTTTCCACTCCTTCACCAGCTCCTTCGGGGTCTCGGACTCAAACGCAAGGAGCGGAGGGACACCTTCCTCTTCTGCAAAGACCTGCCAAAGGGTGTCATCCTCGGACTCGATCCGAAAATACTCCGCTGTTCGCACATATTGGTCGTTGATCCAGCTCCCAGGGACTATTGCCCCTCCCATCCGCGCCGCTTCGGCGAGTTCCGGATACTCCCGCTCAAACTCCTTCCGATCCATGTCGGAATAGATGAAACCGAAGCGCATATCGGACTTATCTCGCTCCGTTGCTCCCGGATCAATGTAGACCTTCAGCGGATCAGGGATTCGGACGATCCGAAGCTGCTGCAAAAAGCTGTTTTCCGCCACGTACTCCGTCGCGACGCGAGCATAGCCGAACCCGCCCTGGACCATGTGCTCGACTGCGGTAGAGTAAACCTCGCTCGCATCGGAATAGGCTTCAATCCGGCGCGCAAGTGCCATCCAGATCTGGGCAGCCTCATAGGTTGCGCCATTCCCAGTGGCCATGTACTTGATCGCGGCCTTGTTCTGTTTCGCCTCGTTGATGATGTTGAAGTTATGCTGCCGAACCTTGTTAATGGTCAGACAGGGCCGACGGTCCCCCGCTCGCGCGTTCCGATCCTCATTATTCCACTGATACCCGTTGTCCGAGTCTCCGTTCGCGAAACGATAATCGTCGTTGTATCGCTGCCGAGTGTAGGATTCGTGCTTATTGCACAGCTCAAAACGCTCCTGAGCCTCTTTCACAACAGGCGAGATCGTGGTCGGGACCGGGTCTAGCATTTAGCTCATCCATCCTGTTGCGGCACTTGCGCCATTCTTTAGTCGATCCCAAAAAGTCTCTTCCGGCTCGTTATCTCCGACCTCGACTTGGGAGGCCCGAGTTCGCCGAGAGTGTGGTTGCTGGAGTGCGATTACAGAGTAACGGAAGGCGTCTGCCGCGTGCGAGGTCCAGTCGTGCACTGGCTCCTTCGTGAAAGTTTTCTTAATTGGGTCTTCGACGAGTTCATATCGGTAGTGGCGAAGGGCCTGGAGCCCGTCAGCACACTTTTCCTGATCAAAATACGCAGAAGGGAAGACCGTTCGGGCCAAATTGATGCCGGAGCTAACCTTGAGGCTCGGCACCCGTCGGACTCGGAGACCAAGCTTCGCCACTCGCTGAGCAATGGCAACCCCACCCCCACCTTTTGTCTTCGAAAAGGCGTCGTGAGGAAGCCATACAGTGTCAAGGAAGTACCCTCTCCCTTGCGCGATCTTCATATCCTCTTCAATCGTGGTCCGAGTCGCCTCGTAATAGTCGATGTAACGAGCTTCACGAGCAACATACTGCATGAACCAGATGGCTGTGGCGTCACGCCAGCCGATGTCGAGCACCAAGTGGACCCCTACCGTCGGATCGTACTCGACCTTCCCGATCTGGCCGGCAGCGCTAGCTGCGCGCAGCTCATCCGCGTAGACCGCACCTTCCAGCACCACCTTGCACTTACCACGATAAACATGCAGGTAGGAGTCGAAGTCGGTTTCCTTCAGGTACTCCGCCTCAGCCGCGATGCTCGCGGGGCACCACGGGTTGTCATCGTAATGAATCTCGCAGACCCAAGCATCCGGGGGTGGGTTGAGCACGAATCTGCGGTAAGTTTCGTCGGTTTCCAGCTCCGGATTGAAACTAACCCAGATTTCCGACCCCTCTTTTCGGATCGTCGGGATCAGCACTTGCCAGGAAGAGCGGGACATGTTCACCGCCTCTTCTGGCCAGCAAATATCAATGCCCTCATAGCTCTTGATCTTCTGGATATTATGCCGGATACCCTCGAAGGAGACCTCGCTCCCGGCTCCCGGGCCGGCCACACACTTGATCGTGGCTTGCTGGATTTCAAAAAGCGTCGTCAGGCCAAGAATTTCGATCTGATCACTCAGCAGCCTATGGACCGAGTCCTTGATCGAGTTCATCTGTTCGCGAACGCACAGGACCCGTGTCGGCTGCTGGACCATGCGAAGAATAATCGCCCGAGCAATCGCCCAGGACTTGCCTCCACCACGCCCACCCCAGAGCACCTTGTAGCGATGCGGCTCAAAGAGCGGGGCTAGCTTGGGTGGGAATTGTGCGTTGACTTGGAGCGCTTGGGCCACGGCGGGGCGTCACATTGGGGACAGAGGAACCGATGGGACGGGGGCCGTAGCCCCCTCCTTTACTGCAAGCGATACCAAATGCCCGTCGCTGCATTGTAGGCGAACTCAATCGAGCCTGCCGCAGTCATCGCAGTCACGGGGTCATTGATCGTGTCGGTGCCACCTGGAGTCAATGTCAGCGCCGTAACGATAACAGACGAGAAGAGGTGAAAGACGGTGCCATTTTCAGGTGAGGTCGGAAGAACATACGTCCGAGCTGCAAGAGTGCCAGCAGCATCGAGCGAATAGTAACCTCCGGTAGAGGGCACCGTAACAGACGCCCCCGTCACAGCGCCAGGCTCCGCAACAAGCATCAACGCCCGCATCTGATTGACCGTGGCGTAAATTGTCTGTGGCTGCCTCCCCTGGGAGAATCCAGTGTCCAGAGGAAACTTCTCAGTGCCAAGAAGGGGAGTGTAGGTAGGAAGCTGATCAGTGAACTGACCTCCCGCGAGCGCAGCGGTCGCGACTAGCGCCGCCATCGCCCCGAAGAGCCATCGAAAAGTGATCTTAGGCATTAAACTTATCCTTTCACAGCTTGAATCGCAGCAGCGAGCTGCGAAGGAGGAGGGGACGCCGGTTCAGGGCCGAGCGAACATTGGGAACCGATCCCAATTTCATTCATGATTGCACGACTCCGAGCTTCGCGGGCAACTTCGCGCCCACTCTTTTCTTCGTGCTGCGGGACTTGGGGGCGCATTTTCCCCGCCGGAGGCATCATTTTGACCATGAGCCTCAGACCTTGTGCTTTTCTTTGCAGAAGTGGCTCTTGAGTGCTCCGACGCCGCCCTTCAGCGAGAACGCATTTCCGTTCCCCATCTTCGCCGGGCCAGCAATCCTCTTCGCCTCCCCCATCGGGGCGGAGACCTTGCTCGATCCCTGGGCAGCTTTTAGGGCCGCTGCCGGTTTGCCCATCATCATTTTCATGCGCGCGACCGTAAGTTTGAGTTTCGCCGGGGGTATTCTGGCGCGGAAGGCCTTTTTTTGCAAGCCCTGCTTGTCGGAACCTGCTTTGCGTGGCCCGACTTCGTCGTGAGATCGCAAGGCACTGCGGAGGCTACCCGATCGGGCCTTTTCCTAACCAGTGGAAGATCGGGGCGGGGCCGGAGTCCCTTGCAGCCCAGAGCGCTTCGGAGAATCTGTCAAAAATTGGTGTCTCTTCGGGAACATTTGTCACATGACGAAGTGCCACGATCGCGTGGATGCTCTTCTCCGGGAACGCGGCGCGAAGCACCGGGAGGTAGAGGGAGTCTAGTTGCTTTCTTGCTGCCGCAAGGTCGGTCAATTTGACCTCTACCACCACAACTCGACGCTCTGACTCAAGAAGGAGGTCTGTCTGGCACCATCCAGGGGCAGACCCCTCTCGATACTCGAACCATTGGCCGTGAGTTGCTGCTGGCAGGGCCTTTGCAAGTGCACGCTCATAGGCGATCCCAAGGCGCTTTGCCCCTCGAAGTCGCCGTGGAGCCGGAATGAACTTGGGCTTCAAGCATGGCGCGGCGTAGGAGATGAATCTTTCTCGAAGATTCTCTTGCACAGTTGAGCCTCTTCCCTCGATCAGGGTGCCCACACAGCCCCGACTCCTCCAAGATCAATAAGAACCAACCCGCCGCTTGCTGTGCAGGATATTGTTCGCGGGGTCTCCGTCGCAGTCGCCAAATAATGCGCGGAAGAATACGATATGCTCGATGCGATAGTGCCATCGACGTTCTCAGTCGCCCCGACCCATGCATTTGTCGGGGCTATGAAATATGCTGTCGCGCAAAACCCAACGAACACGGAGCCGGTAGTGATGTTTGAATTTAAACTATAAGCATTGGTGCCATCAGAAACAGTCGATCCAGCAGCGGTGGGCACGCCCCCCAATGCGTATACTGAAATCGCCCCTGCATTTATGGTTCCAGAGTCCGCCGTGAAAACGATATTGGCTGTGGCCCCAGTCGGAACATTCGCCGAATAGAGTGCGGTTACGTAAAATGTGGTGCTGTCTAGCACACTAACTTGGACAGATGCGGCGACGCCGCCAATGGTTGCTGACGGAGCAACATGGGCTGCTGCTGCGTTGTAATATACAATTAGGCCGACGACGACGATGCGGTCAGAAGCCGCCGTGCCGATATCCGCAGCATTGAACGTCAAGGTCGAGAGTGGCGCCCCGGATTGGTCTACACCATAGCTCGCACGATAGGATACAGACGCGCCGCTGCCGCCAGCTATGTATGACGGGTATGGATAGAGCGCGAGCGCCGCTGTAGGTGCAACAGCCAACGCAAGAGCAAGCAGAAAGTGGAGTAGTATTCGCACCGCTTAGAATCTCTTATTAATCGTGCAGAGAAGATTGCTCGTCGTCCGCGCGATGCAGGAAACCACGTCAACTTTGTTCGCCACAGCCGAGATCGTAGGCGTTCCAGCCGCACCCCAATTAAATGCCGCGTTCCAGTTTACGGTATAAGGACCGGCCCCGACATCAAGCTGAAGCGTGTAGGTGAGCCCCTCGATGACATTTGTGGGGGCGGCGAACGTGTGGCCGGAAGCTGTCAGGGTGATCTTGGCGTTGTAGCCTGACGCCATGTTCCAGTTAATCGTCGCTGCGTCGGTAAGGGTTTGGGCGGCAGCGGAACCAGACAGTGCCCCAGGAGTCACAACCGTAGTCGTGCTGGTTCCGGTCCGAACATCTGATGCAGCAGCGGTCGGGAGGTTTCCGGTGGGCAATGTCCCGGTGACATCTGCGGTTAGGCTGACCGGACCGAAGGTTGGTGCCCCTGCGGCGTTTCCGTGAAGGACCGTCGTCGTGGTTCCAAGAGAGGCCAGCACCTTTGGTGCTGCACCCGCACCACCCCCAAGCATCAGCGCATTGCTCGTGAGCAGCGCTGAACTGGCCCAGGTGGACGCGGACGAGAAGTAGGGGACTCCACCGGAGGTTCCAGCAACAGTTAGGGCAAAAGTCCCGGTCGTGGTGACGGGGCTCCCTGCGATTGAAATGAGCCCGCCCGTGAAGGATGCGCCGACACTGGTAACAGGGTAATCGCATGAGGCGCTCAGCCCTATTCCATTGGACTTCCAATAACAGCCCGAAGTAGCATAAAGCATCGGGATGAAGGAGTCTGCGATGTTGGTGACAGCGGTGCCAACGTTCGGCCCGGTAATCGCCCCCGCGCCATTGGCGGTGAAAGTGCTCGCGGCCGAGTTCTTGATCTGAGTTGGTGTCTGCTCGGTGGCGGAGGCGGCAAAGCTTCCGAGCAAAAGAAAAAGGGTGGCAATCTTACGCATGGTCAATTCCCAAAGCAGGCCCAATTCACTTGGGCAGTGTCGCCAGCGTTGCTTGAAGAAGGAGTGACGGTGGTGGTCGAGGAGGCGACCTTAAGCACCCCCGCGAGTGTGCCAGTCCCGGTCCAGGTCAGCACACAGGTAGGAGCGGAAGTGTAGGTGCTGGCGAGGGTCTGCGCCGAGCATGTTCCGGCCGCCATCACACAAGTGCCCCGGTCGGAGAGATTCAATCGCTTCGCCTGCAACTCCGCGTTGAAGATGTTCTGGGCCGTCCAAGCGTTGGTGGACTGCTGCACAGCGGAGGAATCAATGATATTGGCCAGGAGCGAGTTGAGGGTCGTTGCCGAAATCTGCCCCGAACCGTTGGTCACGATGTTGGTCGAGTTTTGGGACTGGAGCGCGGCGCGAGTGGTTTCTGTCGCCCGAGTCTGCCCACAAGAGAAGGCGAGAAGGACTGCGATAGCGAGAGCAAAGTGCCGGACCTTCACTTCTTCCCCCGCATTTTATCCAGCTTCTTCTGGCCGGCCGCGTCTTTCTTCTTGTCGTAATCGCTGCGTTCATATGCCTTGAGGCTCATCCCCTTCTTCTTCGCGGTCTTGCGATCCTCAGCCATGTCAGCCTTCGAGCCTTCGTACTTTTTGGGGGATTTCATCTGGACCTCGCGCGGACAGGGGTGGCCGGGCACAAGTATGCCGGAGAAGGGCGCGACGGGCAAGAGGGGGGGAAAGGAGAAAAATGAAGAGGATGGGACTCAGGCCCTCCGTGAGATCGCAAGGCACTGCTGTGGGTGGGGGCGAGGGAGTCCAAAACCTCGCCCCCACATGCGGCCTGTTGTGGAGTCCCTTCACACAACGGGCGGCAAAGTTGTGAGACTGGGCACTGGGGAAGGATACCCAAACCCAGTCTCACTACGCCGTGCGGCGTAACCCTTTAGGCTGACATGAGCTTCGAACGAAGCAGATAACCTTCAAGCGCCCAAATCTTGCCCCGAGCATTGTCGCGGGCAATCTTCTTGCCGATCTCGGCGTCAAAGTTCTCCGGGCTTGCCGCGGCTGACTCACCAGTCACATGATAGCCGTTGCGAAGGGTCAGTGCGCAAATTGTGAGAGTCGTTCCGGGGAAAACATAATAGCTTTCCTTGACAATCTGCGCGTCGATGTGTTGCGGTGTCAGTCGTGGAGCGTTCAGGCCCTTGTTCTGGATTTCCTGCTCAATCGTGCCTTCGGTAAGTTGCCCAACCATTTGCTTCTTCCTCTATGGGATTGCACGGAACCGCCGTGCGCGGATCAGTTCGCCTCGAGTTCCAGCACCGCCCCGGCAGGCGGCAAGGCTGTCTGGCCGGAAAAGTCGATCTTGACTGAGATTGCGGCCGGGCCGCCGGGGCCAGCCTTCTGCCCGTTCTTCGCCGGAGCAACACTCCGGTCGAGCAGGAACTCCGCCATCTTCTGGAGCTGCCCGATGGAGAAGGACTCCGGGGAGGTCTCAAGTCTCTGCTGGATCTCATCCAGGAAGCTCACCCCGAGCGCGCCGATCCGGTCCTGAATCTGGGCGAAGAGGTCGTCAACCTGAGCCTGGTAGTACGCGACAAGTTCCTGAAAGGCCGGGTCAGCCTTGAGCGCCGAGACGGTCCCCGGTGCGTAGCCAGTGAGCGCCGCCGCCGCGACGTTGGACTTCCCCTCCGCGATCGCGCGAGCCAACATGTGATGAGTGTGGCGGAGCCGCAACATGGCGCTTCGGGGCGGAGCAAGGTGTCCCGCCGCAACATCGCCCGCCGTCAGCTCTCCCCCGAACTGCGGGGCGGTGCCTTGCCGAAGGCCCGCCCCCGCAATCAGGTCCAGCATGTCAATCACTGCCTCGTCCCTTCCGAGCTTGCGCTCCTTGATCACATCGCCCCCGCGCGGCACTTGGCCCTGACGGGTTCTTTCGGATCACTTTCCCTTTATCGCTCTGGCGTGGCGGGTTGTCAAGGGGCAGGAGCGAAAGTTTTTTGGCAGGGAGAGGACATTCGATGGGACGATGAAAAATTACACCCATGTCGAGATGGGTCCAGTCACGCCCAAGGGATCCCTTAAAGAAAAGCCCATGTCCCCCGGTCTGTTGCTGGCCGGGGGACTTTCTGTGGGGCTCCAGTCGGCGGG
>LNFM01006638.1_pt1 | contig 18875 bp, 22 predicted proteins | sample 596031 | NCBI WGS metagenome assembly LNFM01 (sample SAMN04254537, study PRJNA301005) | activated carbon metagenome | isolation source: dual media filters at the Ann Arbor, Michigan drinking water treatment plant | place: USA: Ann Arbor | reverse complement strand
ACAAATCGATCCTAAGTGATTGATTTCATTAAGAAAAATGCTGTCCAGTTTCTAAAAAAAAATAAAGACAACCGGACAGATTTCTGGACAACCCTATTCTGCACCAAGTTAGTGCAAAGTATTTCCAAGGGACCCTATCCTAGCCTCCACCCAAACCACGATCAACAACCCAGATCAAGAATAGCCCCAGGAAGGCTTTAAAGGGGTCAAACGGCCATTTTTTAGCCAAGTAGCTATCTGCCTAGCTAAAAAGAAAAACGAGGCTCAAAAGCCCCGTTTTTCCCTATTTAGAAATCCTCAGTTCAGGATTCCATCTTCCCTTGAATCTTCGCCTTACGGAATTTACCAACCCAGCTCAGTACCCCTTCCAGAATAGAGTACACCTTAGTTGCAACCCTGTTACGGAGCCCCGGTTTGTCTTCCTCGGGTTCAACGTGAACCGCCACAGTGCGTATCTCTGAACGTTCTTCTTCAGGGGCTGCCTGGAAGGATTTCAGAATGGATTCCCGGATATGAGCAGGAACATCTTCCATATCTACAACCTCCCGAGTCCCGTCTTCAGCGTAGCGATAAACCTTGATACTCGTTTCTGTACCAGGCGCTTCTAAGTTCTTTTCTTCCGGGGGAAGCTTCGTAGAACTTTTTCCAAGCATTTCCTTCTCAATGCGGCCCAGCTCAGAATCCAAGCCATCAACCATCTTCTCCAGTTGATCGACCAAGTTTTCACCAGGAGCAATCAAAGTCGCATGAGCATCGGGCGAGCTAGTGTCTTCGTTCAAAGACATGTTCTCGTACAGCACCTTGAAGTTCAAGCCACGACGCTGCAAGATCTCGTAACCAACGTACTTTTCCAGGAGAAACATACGCTTAATAGCAATCTTGGTATCCCGGGTAATGTCTAAGCCTTCCGCAGCCGACAAGACGTCGATAAGGATAGCTACAGACTTCAGTACGGAAATAGGATAGTCACCCATGGGCGCAGACACTGGATCGTCCGCCAAGTCCTTAAGAGGAGTCTTACCGTAGGCAAGGTTCGTAGTTACGAGCGCAATGGCCATAAGGTCAAAGGTAGAGATGCCCTTTAACCAAGTACCTACCGTAGTCCCTCCTTTTTCTTGAATGACCCCAACAAGGTCACGCAGATAAGCCGGGGTTTCCTTGTCGGCAAGAATTTTGTTGTAATCCAGGATCATCATTTTTATCAAATTTCCAAATATTGTTTAACAAAGCTCCAAACCTCGTCTTCAGATTTGTTAGCGTCTACTACTAAATACTTATTTCTATTCCCGTGAATTCTCATCCCATAGCGTAAGATGCACTCTGTGAAAAAAGCTTTCCCCGAAATATCGTACCCGTCTACGTTACCACCCCTTGCTTTAATCCTAGAAATAGCTACGTCAACATCTACGTCTAAGAAAATAGTAAGATCTGGAACGGGTAGGTTTTTCATCGAGGATGAATAAGCCATCTGGACATTTCTTATCTGTAAAGAAGAAACCCCTTCAGTACCCTGATATGCCCAAGATGAATCCAAGTGCCTATCCAAGATAAACCAAGCATCTGGTAGGTTAACCTTTATGTTATCCATCCATATAAGCTGATCCATGCGGGCTGTTTCAAGTAGCATGTGCTTAACACGAGGATCTATTGAAAATAGGGAAGGATCCTTAAGCAAACCCCTAATCTTCTCACCTAAAGGCGTACCTCCAGGCTGACGATAGGGAAACACATCCTCGTACTTAGCTCTGAAAGCTGCAACAAGCTTATCTACTAAGGATGTCTTACCACTACCGTCAATACCTTCTACGACGATGACTTGATCCCTGAAAGAGACTTCTGAGAACTTAGGATTCTCTTTTGATATATACGTTTTACTCACCCAACCACTCCTGTAACTTAGTCAGAGACATTCTAGCACCAGAGGCATGCTTATGACCACCTCCACCTAAGCTCTTAGCTACCGCGCTCACATCAAAGCCATGCGGAGCTTTAGACCGGAAAGACAGACAGACCTCACCATCCTTACTTATGAAGTAAGTCGCAGAATAATCTACGTCATGTTCTTCACAAATTCTGGCACCGATCTCTGAAGGCAGCACGGTAGTATTGGTAATACCTACCTTTTTACCATCAATAACTACAAACTTTAATTTATAGTCTCTGGCGCCGCTTTCAATCAGCTTATCCTGGTACTTGGAGATAACTTCGCCTTTACCAAACACGTACCCACGCAAAGGGATCAGCTCATCCCAAGTACTAACGTCGTCACCGTGGATAGTCAAATAGTTCAAGACGTTTCTAGTGCCTGGAAGCCTCCACTTCCACAAGTCGCGGTCTTGAATCATCTCAAGCAAAGTAGGGATAGGGACTCCGGGGTGAAAGTACTCCCATGCCAGAACTGCACCACTCTTGTTCATGTCGAAGATAGCATAGGGTAAATCTTTAAGATCTTCCATAGCAGTCTTATGGTGATCCAAGACTATAAGCTTATTCATCCTAGCCTTAACTTGCTCTAAGATTGCCTTAGGATAAGAAAAGTCTATGATATAAACATCTGACCATGCATTCAAGTCGGGCACAGGTTCCCCGTAGTTAACGCCGATGTACTCAGCGTTATCCCCAAACTTCTTCCAAGCTGCATAACGAGCGCCTAGCCCGTCTGAACAAGGGCTGTGATATAGGATATAGGTTTTACTCATTCAATCTTCCGATCCGAAAAGAGCCCAGACAGGATTAGGCAAGTCGGCTAAGGGGAAAAAGGATTCGATATACTTAGTCCTTTGAATAGCGCCAGTAGGTCTGTGTTTTTCAGGAATCTTTAAAAGCTCTTCTTCAGACAGCACTACTGTAGCACTAGTGGGTTGGATAAACATACCCATCTTATACCCATCATCAAGTCCGTCCCAATCAAAACCAGATTCCTTGATCATTTCCAGGCGTTTATTAGTACCAACTTTTTCAATCTTATTGTGACCAAAGAGGTGATGCGCTACGGAGCTAATACAATTCTTTTGAGCATCTTTTTGACGCCAAATAATTGCACGGGTAGCTTCGACTTTATTCGCTACAGACCAAGATCTACAATCGAATAAAGCGGACTTTTCAACAAAGTTCAGTTTGAGAATTGGACCGTAAAGCGTATTGAAGTCCACAGAGCATTGAGCTGCAAGAATAGAGTTAATCTTTGCAAATTTACCCCCGAACGGAAACTGAGACTCTGGCCTCTTCAAAGTCCATCCTAGACTGATTTCATCACTTTGAGTGTAAGCAAAATCTGCATGAAAGTCTCTGACAAGAGCCCTTGCACAGTCAACCATAGTTGTCTTAACCATGGGGTCAAGGGGTCTCTTCGCATATCTAGTAACGGTACTGAAGCTGCGACCGTCAAGCCTGGCTAAAAGAACTCTATTTTTATCGCTTGGATCAAGCGAGTCCATTTTACGACCAGCTTCAATTCGCTCAAAGTTCTTACAATAATCCCCAAGAGCATCGAAGTCTTGCAAAGATTCTGGGAGAATGTTATTCATTGAAAACCTATTTATAATTTGTTTGGCTAAAAGAAAAGATTGGAATTCTCTTTTCTGTATTGTTGGCTGAAAAGAAGAGCGCGCGAGCTGCAGCTGTTATTAATACCAATAATAGACATCCCCCGGAGGAGATGTCGCTCGCCGACGGCAGCCTTCTTTTTAGGATGTTGCTCCGGCCACACCGTGGCCAGTTGAACAGCTATCTGTTTCAGATAACCCGACCTTAATTAGCAATGGAACATAACTAAACCCGTGAGGAATCACAAGTTATGCACAAAGTCTAAGTCGCTGTACCCAACGTGAAAAGAACATTGATAAAGTTCAACGTCCAAAACTTAAATAATACAACGTTAACTCACTGATCTCGTGATCTCTCTTCCTACTGATCATTAACCAGATGCATGCGGAGATCTTACCGGCCGCCGGACTTCGAGGACCTCACGTCGACGACGTGTGTCGGCAGTGTCAGTCATTCTTAACAGACTACGCAGTAGTCGTTCGTTAGAGCGCAGTATCTACTCTCCCGACTTAGCAACCTAAATGTACACCTTGAATCAGAATCAAAGTATATACCTAGCTTACTCTTGGTCGTTAATACTTAACGTCACTAAGAAACTTAGAATAAATCTAAGGTAAAACGGGTAAAACAAGAATAACACTCATTCATCTCGGCTATTCACTTTGTTCAGTGAAGAATAGCTCCAAGCAGTTACTGCTTAGTATTCTTTGAGAAATACTGTTATTCATCTAACGATAAAACGCTGAAAACTTGATGCACTCATCATCTGTTCGAGGCGCCCAGTATTTTATTAAAGTTATTAATAAGATCTCGAGGCCAGGTTCGTGGGTCCGCCGGCCAGGCGGAGCCCAGATGTATCACTCACTCGGCAAGCCTGCAAGGCGCGCCGAAGTTTAATGCAGAGGGTAACCTCTCTACAACCATTTTTGTGGCGGCAATACTGCATCATCATAAAACAAGAATCAAAAAAACTTGAGAAGAAAGGAAAAGATACTTTAAGATTAGCTCGACTGTGTACGGGCTCGTAAGTGCGCATTGCACTGGGGTTTATATCTTCTTCGATCTCTCAAGTCTTCGATTCTATAAAAACTTTAGCGTTTAGTAGATTCGATCAAGAAGCCGACCTACGCTCGGGTACATATCCAACCACATCTCAGCAGGTGTTCCGCTTGAGGGAAGTTCTTGTATTTCTTCTCGGTCTCGAAAAGCCAAGAACTTACCGTTGTCATCTTCAATGATAGCAAAACCCTCATCGGGATATTCTACGACACTTTGGATTTGTGACATATGTGGCTCAGTATGAAAGCGAAGGTGGTTGATGATGCGGATGTTATCCATCTTTAATCAGATAAGGTTTTACTCTTAGCTGACAAAAAATTTAGACTTCCGTGAACTCGATATGATACTTGAAGATATCGTCAGACTGCATCTTCAACTTATCCGCTACGGCCCGAACGGTACGGTACGTAGGGGTATAGGCAGCATTGCTGCCAGAACGATTGCTGAGAATACGCTTAACAGTGCTACGGCTAACACCAAGATAAGATGCCAGTTGCGTTTGTGAGAACTCTGATTCACGTTGAAGTTTAGCTACGTTTTGTGCGAAGATCATCTAGGTCTTTCTAATTATTTTTAATGAAACAAATAAACGCGAAAACAAAGTAAGGTAGGATTTGAACAAGGAAGTGGAGGGGGTCAACTAATTGCTTAAATCTAACCTAAGTTTGTTTTCGTACTTTTCTTATACCAACATCTTTAAAAATATTGAATGTAATTAGTCCCCGTCCCAACCTTTATTTCGAATGTAGTTCGGAAACCTTGCAGGAAGTCCGGCAACATCCGTATAAATAATTGGAGGCCCTGGATATAAGGGAATTGTACCAGGACCTATACTGAGAGGGCGTTGTTGTTTAGTACGCTCAGATTCTTCTTTTACAAAGTCGTCTATAAACTTCTGCCTACCCTTTTTATAATCATCCTCAGAAACTTTGTCCTCGCTGACAACTTCACGAGCCCGAACGGATCCTACAGTCTTAATGCTAAGCACCGCGTAATCATCACGCAAAGCATCCCTACTAATAGCACACGGATTACTCTTATTCTGTTGAATATAAGTAATAATTACGTTTTGAACCCGTCCAGTATAGGTGAACTTAACAGGATTAAACTCTTCTAGTTCTAGGATATCTCCGACTCGGAAATCCCTATCTTCGGTACTCCGAATATCAGAAGTCCTTTCACCGCTAACAATATCTTGAAAGAACATAGACCAGGATTTAAGCTTATGTACTTTATTCATTGGGGCAACCATTATTACCTCGATTTAACTACGGCAGGAGTAAATATATAATTAAGCCGAATGACACGACCCATCTTATCCCATTCAAGCACAGACCTCTTTACGTCATATGCAAGTGTGTTGATATCTAGACTTTTCGGGATTACTAAGACGTCCTTCTTAGGGTTAAAACTATTAGTCAACTCAGGTCCTATTAGATTGTTTGGCTTGTGCCACCGCTCCTCTAAGGAGTGGTAGAGCTGCAAGGCATATTGCGTCAGCTTCATGATCTGTTTTGATCCTTTCAGGATTGGTTACGATAAACTTGGCCGCTGCTAGGCTGAACTTCTTATTCAGGTCTAGTGCAGGGTTCTCGAAATTATAGTACTTGTTAAGAAGCTTTACAAGCTCCGTTTTCCAGTCGATAGCACGGATAAGCTCAGCTCGAACGTTGCTGTTTAAGGCCGTACCTAAGCTATATGTTCGTAGTTTTAACATACCTATGACCATAGTTATGTTCTCCGTCTCAGCCGTTTTCATATTTGCATATGCTACGTAACGTTCTATCAGGATACTGTCAGGAAACTTAGAAATTTCTAGGTTACTCATTAAAAGCATTACTTTTTCTTCAGTCCTATCCGACATGTCTACGGTTAAAGTCTTGATAACTTCAATCTTAGGTAAGCCATTTTTAACCTCATCAAATTCTTGCTGCGGATGCAGACGCACCGAAGCAGCCCCGAGGTTTTTCCACCCCGGGTCTATTCCTACTGATAACATTGATTTACTCTGTTTTACCGACGGGAGAACCGCCAGTTATTATGCCCGCCCCACCAGGGGAAGGGAGGACCGGGCTTGTAACCCTGGCTACAGCAATACCGTCAGCACCGGTTAATATAGAACTTCCCCCGGTGATAACGAAATCGTGGCCGCAGTCGGTTATGCCAACATCTCCAACCCTACATACGGGGATACCGTCGCAAGTAAAACCTGCGGTAGCCGTGGTAGTTATGCCGGACCAAGCTCGGGGATTACTGTGTCCATTACAGACGCCCGTAGCGGCATCCCCGAGCCTGCATAAGCCTTGTAGGGCCATCAGTACACCCAGTCTCCAACCAGAGAGCCTTTGGAGTACTGAACCGAAGTAGCTTCAAAGAAGTTGGCGAACGTATTGGAGGTGATTAAATCCATCCACTCAATAGGGTTACTCTTGATGCCAAACTGAGGCTTGAGACCCAGTTGCTGCATGCGGTAGTCACAGACGTAACGGATGTAGTCTTTAAGTTCTTGAGGGGTTACGGAGCTATTAGTACCTGCCTTATAGCAAAGATCTATAAAATCATCCTCTAGTTTTACAACAGTCCTTGCCGTCTCATAAATACCAGCCTTAAACTGGTTGTTTACGACCTTAGGATTTTCTTCTAAAACAATTTTAAATAGCTCTGACAAGCCTTTAGCATGCAAAGATTCATCAGCAATACTCCATTGGTTCACCGCCGTCATTCCTGGAGTGAGCCCACGCTGACTTAAGGAAAGTAACATTGCAAACGAAGCAAAAAGGTTAACTCCTTCCATAAGTACTTGTTTGGCTAGATAGGAAGCAATCCCAGATTCGTTTGACAAGTCTTCTTCTTCAATCATGAACTCATGCTTCTTTTTCATCTCTGAGAAAGAAAGGAATTCAGACATGAAAGCCTCAGAATCGTACCCTAAGGTATCATTGAGAATCTTATATCCTTTCATGTGGATTGACTCCCTATTGGCGAAGCTTAAAAGCATCATCCTTGCATCCGCATTTTTAAATACAGGAAGCAGCCTATTTACATAAGAAGATGACACATCGGTATCCGCTTGTGTAAACAGCCTAAGAATGTTTTTTATGTATGCTTTATCGGTATCAGAAATCTTACCGTTCTTAAATTGTTCCGCGTCGACCCTGCAGTCGATTTCAGAAATGTCCCAGTGTGCCCTTTCATGCTCTTCAAAAATTTCTTGAAGTTTCATGTACTTAGGTACGAAAATTTCTGTAGGTTTGAATATATTACTCATGTTTTATTTTATATTTTTGTATTTGCATTTTTCTTGATGTAATCTACCTATAACACTAGAAGGTGCAGACAATTTACAATACGTGCATGTAAGTATAGGTACTTTAGGTTTTCTACCTTTTGCCGCCTCTGACATTTTCCTTTTAGTTTCTTCGGAAACTTTTTTTCTAACGCCACTCCTAATTATGCATTTATCTAAATGAAATTGTCGCATAATATTTAATGCTCCAGATTTCCTACAAAATAAACAACTTACTTTAGGAATATAATAAGATACTCCAGTTTTAATTTGGCTTAGTTTTTTCCTAGTTTCTTCAGAAGGCTTTATGCCCTTATGAGACTCGGATATTTTTCTTTTAATTTCTTCTGATATATTTTTGCCAAAATTATGATTTCTAATTCCGAATCTACCGATTGTTTTTCTTACTTCTAAAGTATGTTTTTTACCGTAGCGTACATTTTTCTCCCCCTTTCTCATATCACTCATTCGGCGTTTAGTTTCTTCAGTATGACGCATGCCATTGGGGGCCTCTCCCCCGTCGGTAAGATTATATAAAGTACCTGTTTTTAAGTTTTCTCTGCCAAATTTAGTTATTAACTCTTTTTCTAAACTTAATGCAGTTTGCTCGTCTTTTGTATATATTATTTCGGCTAGCAACCATTCACCCGTTTCCTTATGAATTTTTCTTAGCTTGTTGCCCAGTCTAGTCTTGGCGCATCGATGATCTCTAACCCTCCTACCATACCCCTTACCCACATATATAGCAATTTTATCTAAATCTTTGTATATGTACACATAAAATTGTTTTTCTTTTGTTAACCCTGACATGCTACACAATCTACTTGATTTTCAGACCAATCTACTAAAGCTTTTCTTTCAATTTCTTTAGCGTTATCAACCTTAGCTTCTCTTTCTGTTCTGAAATAATAAAGAGAAAGAACATTGGGGCTTTTTAGAAATTTCAAATGGGCAGCGTTTACATAGGCACGAGAAACTCCTGCCGTAAAGAACAGGTTCAGACTTTGAGCCTGATCAATGTACTTACCTCGTTGTTCTGCGTGTTCAATGAGCCATAGTTGGGAAAGTTCAGTTGCACATTTATAAACGTTCTTTTCATGCTCTGATAGGAACGTCAAATGTTGAACAGATCCATCATGTTCCAGAATATCGTTCCACACCGATTTCAGGTTCATGTTCTTGGAATCTAGTAACTTTTCCAAGTTATGATTCTTAATTACAAAAGAACCTGCCCTAGTATCTTTAACAAAAATGTTTCTATACCACGGCTCAATTGAGGGAGAAGTTCCTGCAATATCTGCCGAGCTGGCATTTGGCGCCACGGCTGTAAGGCGACTATTACGCAGCCCCGTTCCTATCATGTCAGGAGCTTCACCTCTTTCAACAGCCAATTTTTTACTTTCTCCTACAGCCCTTTGCTGAATCATGCTATAGATGATGTGGTTTAACTGAACTGCTGAATTAAATCCACCACCTTCAAATGGGATGTTTTTACTTTGCAACAGGGCATGCCAACCCAACGTCCCCAACCCTAGCGCGCGCTCACGTTCAGCAGAAAACTTCGCTTTACTCAAAGTGTCTGGGCAATTATCGATGAAGTACTGCAAGACATTGTCTAAGAACCTAATAAGATCTTGAACAATATCGGTATTTTTCCACTCTTCATATTTTTCCAGGTTCAAAGAAGAGAGGCAACACACGAAGGTTCTTTGCTCATCTGTAGGAAGCACTATTTCGGTGCACAAATTGCTACCTTTGATAGATAAACCTAGCTTTTTTTGACTTTCCGGCATTTTTCTGTTTGCTTCATCAATTTTTAAAAGATAAGGCTCACCGGTCAGTGCTCTGGTTTCAAGAATATCTTCCCACACCGATCTGGCACTTAACGTCTCATATACCTTACCGGAATGGGGGCAAACTAGATCATAATCTTTATCCTCTATAACTGCATTGATAAACTCATCAGTTAAGTTCAAGGCGCAATGGAATTGTTGACGATTATTAGATCTACGCTTGGCATCTCCACCGGGGGTTCGGAAGCGAATTTGCTCCCTCACATCCGGATGAGAAACGTCCATGTAAGTAGCGACAGCACCTCTACGAGTACTACCTTGCTTAAAATATCCTATGCTTGCGTCGATCATGGCAAAATAGGGGATGGGACCAGGAGCCTTCTTACTAGTGCCCCGGATAGAATTGTGGGCGCCGAACCCCCCGCCGGACATGCTTAAAACGGCGAGTTCTTGAATGAATTCAACCTGCCCCTTAGCAGTGTCTGGAATTTCCGCAGCAAAGCAAGAGATGGGGAGACCAGTAACCTTCTCTTCTGGAATAAACACTTGCTTATGCCAATAATGAGCCCCGCTCTTTTCCTTATCCTCAACCCACTTACCCTTAGGCGCATTGGACAGGACAGGACTAGCATACATGAACCATCCGTTATAGACGTAATCATAAATGCGTTGCGCCAGCTCATAATCCCCGTAACAAAACGCAGTAGCCGGACGAGCCAAGGCTTGGGGAAAAGTCTCACCTTCTCTGGTGTAGTGACCTTCCAGTAAGGTCTTAGAAAAGTCATTAATAAACTCTGGATTCTTGCGATCAATCTGAATACCTAAATACGAATACTTGTTGGACATTTGTCTATTTACTTTTGTTATTATTAAGACTGGTTATTATACTTCGGAACTCACCCTAAGGACAGGGTTGTAAATTCAAGCTTACTAAAAAATAAACCCAAGAAATAACTTAACGCCAAGTCTTGGATCTATTATTCTTATACCAGGAAAATGATTTTAAATGAGAACCCCTTAAAACCTATCCTTGATTTCCCCAGTGTTTACAACAAGTTCTTGTAAAGACTGGAGAAAATATTTTTAAGCGTCATGACGCCAGGTAAAGGGGTTCCACCACACTACTTCGCTGGAGTGCTTACTGTAGTGTGGATGTGAGGGGTTTTGTTTAACTTCAGGATACTCCGCCTCATAAACGGCTTGACTACCGAACGCAGCACAAAGCTGATTTCTCATCTTAGTGTATTTAGCGTAGTCATACCCTTGAGACCAAGCTCTGTGAACCTGTTCAACCTCCCGATTAAACCTGCGCAACTCATGGCGTTGACCTCGGATACGCCTACGAAGATTCTCATTTTCGTCTAGGAGGTTAGAAAATTCAACTAGTAAATCACCAGTATCACCCTTATCTATCAGGTTAAGTAGACGGACTAGCTTCAGTTCCTTGGCCTGCACCGGTTCCTGAGGGATTGCTTCCACTTTGATTTCTAAGCTCATCTTGTTTCCTATCGAATCTATCGATTTCCGCAATAATTAAAGCGGCCGCTTTAACGAGGTTGGTTCTTTCGTCTTGGGGGTTCCACCGGGCGGGCTCCATAGGCCACCAAGCAGGAAGACCGTCGAGAGTTTTTCCCTTACCATCCGGAGACAGACACCAAGCGGCATGAATACCGTAGCAAGCCCCAGCAGCAGCAAGCCGCCCACCATCAAAAGAATCATCACTAGTTGCTCCATAACCTTCTTCCTCTATTTGTCGCGTCCGTTCTGCAAATACGTCGTTTATACCTTTAAGTAAATACTCACCTTTAACGGGGTCCAAGAATTTTCTCCATTTCTAATTTGATCTTATCCTTAATTTTATCAGAAGCTCCGGCCAGTTGGTTATCAATTTCAAACTGAACCATTTTACCAATAAGGTTTTCAGTTTTATTTGAAAGATAAGCTTTAACGAGGCTTTCTAGGTCCGGCAAGTATCCATTAACTTGGTCCCTGACCTGGTTTCCGAATTGCTGTTTTACTTCAAGGGAAATTGCTTTCTTAGCCTCTTCCGTTAACGTGCTGGTTGTGCGCCAGCTTTCGTTTTGAAACTTTAACCCAAGCTCTTTACGGATTTCGATTTCGGTAAGTTTAACGTGTTCACTTACGATAGACCTAATCCTAGTCTCGCTAAGACCTTTGGTGAAACGTTTCGAGGCTTCTGCAATTACTGCATTTTGAAAATGAAAGTAAGCCTCCGAGCCTTCAGGGAAAAGTTTTTCTAGTGCTTGTATATCTAATTGAAGTTTTATCAAAATAACTCCGCTTGAAACAGTTTATTAAAATCAAAAGCCCGCACACCGTTTAATGCACTGTCTAAACCAAGCTCAAAACCCGAATCTGGGAGAGCTATGATGTTATTAAGACCGGAATTAAACATAAACAAAGACGGCGTAGTTCTTTCAGTACCTTCCGTGCCGTAGTCATAAAACCTACAGTCCCAATCAGAAGCATATGCACTATGGAACTCAAAGACAATCGAGGTACGCGTATGAATTTTATGAAACAAATACTTCGGATCTACTGATAAAGGTTTGGCGGAAGCTCTAAGAATAGCGTGGCCTACTATTTTTTCAAAGTTTGCCTTATCATAGCTTTCTAGATAAATATGAGGAGGCTCTGCTTTTATAACAAATCCTACATCTTCTGTTTGAATGACTACACTACCATTCCCAGAGATGCGAATTTTGTTTATAGTCTTATCGTTGAGCTTAGAGAAAGAGGTTCGGATCTTATCCTTATTAACCGGCGGCAACTCAGTCACCTATATCTCCCGTATACATAATCTTCCCTGTCTCCTTATCATACTCAAAGTCGGGAACTTGGGTGCGCCAAGCTAGAAGCTCAATAGCTAACTTTTCTAAATCTCCAGCCCGAACTGTATATCCTAACCCTGTACCAAGATGTGCATTTTTACCGTCAGAAGCTCGGGATGTCATTAAAGACACTGAAACCCTAATAGTTTCAAGTTCTTCGTTACTTAGACTCATGAAATAAATCCTTCTTTAAATCTCAGTAGGCCGCTCATGACTGAATGGCGTAAATTCCCAAGACCCGCCACCTTCACGTTTAGAGTCTTGGGCGTGCATATTGTAACATTCAGGATGCATTTTTATACTACCGGCATCCCCGCTATCGTAGCAACGCCAGCGATAATAAACGTTACCTGCTTCGATTCTTTCCCCGCAGCTTTGGCAGATATGGATCTTCTTGGCTTTCGGTGTTTCAACAGGTGTGCAGTACATGATGTTCCTAATCTATTCGGTCAGTACTTCTACCCCGTTTAATACTTCTTTTTCAACGGGTACGGGTCGTCCTGCCAAGCGAAGAATCTCGTCTTCTCCTCCCCCATCTCTCAGAGGACGGAGCCGAAAGTCTCCAACTATCCTACCCATACAGTAGTACTGACCGTGCAAATTATGCGGTACTGGAGGGTCAACTACCCACGTAGGACCAGTTGCTACATCCCCGTTAGCCCAGCGATTTATATCCAGCTCTGTAGACAATCTTAGGCAGCGTACAATCTTACCCTCATTACCTGATTGGCTTCGAACAATTACAGCTAAATCACCCTCTTTACAATTTAAGTTCATAGTATCCAACTTAGTTTTTAACATTAAAAAAAACCGGCTGACTAGGCCGGTTTTTGTAAGACACCCTTTAGAGTCTGGGGTCCAAAACCTTTTCTTCCTTCATCTGACCGATCATCTTCACGACCAGTTCCTTCTTAGCATCCCCATCAGCCGTCAGCATCGCTACTGCTGCGGCATGCTCGGAAATACTCAGACGAACTTTGCGCGAAATGTTCTTTTGACGAACAAGTCTTTCATACCGATTGGAATCCAGATAATCATAACCATACACCAAGCGCAAGTACTCTTCCGAGCGCACCTTCATATAGGGTAAGTTTACCGAGCCTTCAATCCTAGGCTTAACTACGACACCTTCCATGCCCCTATCCACCGTCAACTTCTTGAAGAACGCATGGCCTGCTTCTACGCTAGCTTGGTCCTTCAGGTTGACGATAAGATACCCATCGCTGTTCACACAGCGCCAAGTATCATCAGCCAAAACAGGTCCGGAAGAAGTTACCTTAGGGTACAGGAAATCAAACGCCTTAAAGCTAGGCTCTCCTGCCTGGGAATACAGCCCTAAAGCGCTGCGAAACTTAGACAGATGAGCCAGCTTATCCGTTACGTTGAACTTAGACGTAAACTCTGTCAGTTGATTGAATCCTTCATCAGCAACCAGAGTGGATAACTGAGCAGAAATCAGCTCTTCATAGGGCTTGAAGTTCTTCTCAATAAGCCCGGCGCCAAGCGCGTGCCAAGGCAGCAACTCTCCGTCCAGAATAAGTTGACCACCCGCCGGAATCAGAATTTCATGCTGCTTCCAGACCGAGGCCAGGAACGCCTTATACTCTTCATCCGTTTTACCGGAGACCCCACGGATAATCCACCCAGCACGGCTTGTTGCAAACGTCTTATCCGGCTCCCCTGAATGTAAATACATTTGGCAACGAGACCCCATGTACTTAGGCTCCAGGATAACCTCGTCACACCCCAGCTTACTAAACCAGTCCAAGGCGCCATCTAGAGGCTCCAATTTGCCGTTTAATGACGGAGCTGGTGCCATAGTACCAGAAATGTATTTAACGCCCTTATCCATGACCTGGTTTAAAAGACGGAGATCTTTCTTATCCAAGTCATAATCGTAGATGTTAAAAGGCTTAGTAACTACCGTCGGACCAGAGCCAAGATCCACAGGAAGTTCTGCCTCCATACGGACCCGGGTGGCAGGAGCTTGTAAGTAGTACTGTACCTTACCCTGCTTAACAACCACCGCAGTCAGAGGCCCGCCGTGAACAACGCCGGAATCGAGGAAAACCTTGTTCTTATATTGAAATCCCTTGTGATTAGTTACTCGGTGAGATACGTGACCAAAGATATGCAAAGGCAGGCCGTAGTCAGCTTCGTTATACAACCACTGAAACTCGTCCCGAACCTGCTTTTCACGGTCAACCGTTCTATAGTTCCGTTGAGCCCTCAAAGCATCGTCGTGAACCTTGGCCAGATACTTGTTCTCACACGGAGCATGAGTTACGTATACAGGCAAGGTCCCGTCGTTGTCAAAGTCACAAAGAACAGCAAAAGGCTTAGAAGCGTGATAAATTTCCAAGAACTTTGCAGCTAAGACGGGATCCGCTTCCAGCACCTTAAGAGAGGTAAAGTAAGTAGCTTCGTTTTCACTAAGTGGAGTCTCCGGCTTTTGAATTAACCGCAGAGCAACAAACTGCTCATGGTTACCAGTCACGATAACGTCCCCCTTAGCCAGACGACTGTGCATAAAGTTAACCATGCGTGCAGTATCTTGACCCTTATCCAGGTAGTCGCCACAATGAACGATCTGAATCTTAGGGTCCTTTGCCTCGATAAGATCTACGAGGGTACTCAGCTCGTCCACGCACTCGTGACTATCACCAATAACAGCAAAGACAGGAGCATCGTCCTGTGCTGCACCAAGCTCCGCGCTATCTTCTGCAGCAGCTTTCCAACCGGATACGGCTTTCCTACGGTAGTTCAGTTGGGTACAGCTCTCAAGCAATTCACACTTAGCTTTAGCCTTATCACTAAAAGCATTCTCAACCCAGAGATCAATCGAGCTGTCGTCCCACCATTCTGCCTCCCGGGGTAAATCCCAGCCAAACGCGTTCTTGGACTTGATTCGAATTCTGCTGTCATATTCCCGGATAGGAAGACTTGGCAGGATAGACTGGCGGAACTTTGCCACAGACCTTTCCACGATAGACCGAGCTACTACAGACAGTCCCGCTTCGGGAACATAGTCTGAGCGATACTTGTACTCGAAAGTAACGAGACAAACCTTGTAGCCGGCTTCGATGGAAATAGCTTTGACGCTATCCCGGAAGTGTTGGTTCATACCTGTCGTGTCTACTACTACGACGTCGGTACAGATAGGAAAAGACAGGTGAGTCTTCAGCCCTAACATCAAGACTTCAAAAGCTTGTCTACTAACCGCAGACATGCCTTCCGAGTACCGGCTATCCGTAGTATGAGCTGCGTACGGAGATACTCGGCTCTCAGACAGCAGTTCCTTACGAATTTCATCTGAAGACAGGATCTTGAACGTCAGGGCCATGTATTCGGCCATATACCCCAAATCTTCGGAGAAGGTAGACTTGCCCGAGTGAGTAGGTCCACACAACAGGAATACTGTATGCGGAACCATATCAATTTTAGGCACCAGACCAACAGGTGCTACTGTCGAGTCGATAACTTCAGATTTCTTCTTACCGTGATCTACTTGCATATTAATCCTTCTTAAACTTTGTTCCGACGAGAGAAGACAACCATGATACTAACTGAGTGACTGACCTCGTCTTCAGTTACCATATCCCCAATATCCGTTACGGATAAAATCCAGTCATCTAGGAAATTCTCAGGTAACGATTTAGAGATCAGTTCCCCCAACTCAGTCGGGGTGGGTTCCCACTTATGATCCGGGTGACGGAATTCATCATCCGCCAAAGCATAGTACTTGTTGAAGTCCTTGTTAGGCACCGTGATGAGAATTCGGTTCGCTTCAGTTTGCAGTAAAGCAGAGATAAGGGTCTGGGAAAATTCTTTATCGTTGTGTTCGATAACTTCACTTAGCAACACGTCGTTACCGGCCAAGAGATCGGCATTCTCGATAACCCAGACGGCGTCAATATTCTGCTGAATACAAACTACGTTTTCAAGCTTCTTCTTAAGTATGAAGGAAGAGTTCTTCGCAAAGATATTTTCATCAGCGTCATATCCAATTACGGATTCATACTCGGAAGCTAAACGCATCGAATGAAACATCTCGCCACAGCCAATGTCCACGAGACTATTTCCGTGTGTTTTTCCTTTACTAACTAAGGCTTCTTTGATGGCGTCAAAACGCTGAATCTGAGTGTTGCCAAACTTAAAAGAGATAGTATCACATTGGATATTATCGTTTAGCTTAGTAAAAAGAGCACGGTTAGTAATTGCCCGAGAGACAAAGAGATGACGCATATAGTAAGGCGCATCTACTCGGTCAAGCACCTTTAGGTACTTAGCAATACCTTCCTGTGGCAGAGGGATGTACGTATCTTCATCGGCAAGAGCTGCAATCAAAGATACAACAATAGCCGCATTCAGCGCTTTCATTACGCCGAAATCTTTGACCGTCACCTTGAAATGATCGTCAGCAACAACTGCATAGCTAAGATTAACGCCCTGCATACCTTCGAATCTGCGCAGGATACGGTTCGGGCATTTGATCGTAAACTCTACTTCAGTTTCAAAGTTCGGAGTATCGTGGTCATGAACTTGACTTGAAGCGGAATTCAAGGCAGTGTTAATCATCATGATCGGCAGATACGCGTTAGAGTACCGACTCAAGTCTAAGTATTCAAACTCATCTCTTTCACCGAACGAATTCTCAGCAACTGCGTCGATGAACATTAGTCGAAACTGACTATTGTCTGCCTTAGGGAACCAGCCGTAAACCTTACCTTTGCGAAGTTCTCGCTCGAAAGGCTTTTTGGCATTAGCAATCGTTGCAGGGTTCTTTGCAATGATGTGAGAAAAATCGGGATTAGTAGACGTAACGGTAAGAATAGACATTTGTTTCTTTCGGTTGAGGGTTAGACCACAGTCAGTTAGTCAAAAAAAGACAGTTAGAAAGTGAGCCTCTAAGCCCAGCATTATACTGGGGTTTAGCAGAAGTCTTATACCAAATTTAGGTTGTAAATTGAAACTAAACCTCGATTAAATCCACGCCATGTTCTATGAACAATTCCTTAGCTTCCGCCACACTTGCATTCCAGTCTGGACCCAGCGTACCGGTTAACTTAGGAATTATCACAGCACCGGGTTTATGCTGGAGAAGATTAGCTGCACAGGCAGCGCAGGGGTGATGTGTCACATAAATTCTTGACCCTGCTACCGATTTAGTAGCAAAGTGCAAAGCGTTCATTTCGGCATGAATGGTTCTAAGACGTTTCTTCTCCTTATTCATTAGAATCTCACGAGAGTCCTTACTACCCTGAGGAAACCCATTAAACCCCATGCCAATAACTACGTTGTTCTCATCTGCAATAACGCAGCCAACTTGGGTTGTAGGGTCTTTAGACCAGTGAGATATATGCGTAGCTAAGTCTAGGAAACGCATGTCCCATTTTGAAAGAGGGTAGGTCATATGGCTAGAAATTTATTAAATAAAGGTTGTAAGTAGTAAATCCCCGTCTTCAACCGGGGTATGTACTAAATAAGGGTTTACCTTATATTACTTTAATAATTTAGAAAAAATTTTTTAAAATTAAATTATCGTATCTATGATCAGGTTCTTATTTCGTGCTATAATGAACAAGTTATTTTAAAGCTAAATAATGTCTAGAATTCTCACATATTCTTTCCGTATAAAAGACTCTTTGAAGTCTTTGCGAAAAGTTTTGTTTGAGAAAAGCAAGAGTGTTAATCTAGTCTGGAATTTTTGTAATCAAACTCAACTGGATGCACTTAGGCATGGCAAACTTCCCTGGGAAGGACCTTCTGAGTTTGAATTAAATAATCTTACAGCGGGTTCTTCCAAGGAGTTAAATATTCACGCAACTACGGTTCAATCTGTTTGTGGGGAGTATTTCACTAAACGCAAGAACACAAAGAAGCGTAGTTTGAGGTGGAGAGGTAAGAAATCTTTACCCTGGATCCCCATTAAAGCTAAAGCTATAAACGTTAACCGCGAAGACGGATCGGTGCGTTATATGGGGTTAGATTTTAAGTTCTGGAATTCCAGACTTATCGAAGGTGAAATTAGAACTGGAAGTATAGTTTCCGACAACCGTGGCAGATGGTACCTAAACCTTACATGCAAACTTCCCGACATCTTTGGCCCTTGCAGGCAAGACGAAGTTGGTATTGATTTAGGTCTTAAAGATGTTGTTACCTTAAGTACAGGTAGATCAGTTAAAGCTATTCGCTACACTAGAAGCTACGAGAATAAGTTAGCTATTGCTGAAAGGGCAAACAAGAAGAAGCAAGTAAAGAATATTCACAAGAAAATTGCAAACTCCAGAAAAGACTTTAATCACAAACTTAGCACTGACATAGCTTCTAAGTTTGGTT
>LNFM01029469.1_pt1 | contig 18878 bp, 20 predicted proteins | sample 596031 | NCBI WGS metagenome assembly LNFM01 (sample SAMN04254537, study PRJNA301005) | activated carbon metagenome | isolation source: dual media filters at the Ann Arbor, Michigan drinking water treatment plant | place: USA: Ann Arbor | reverse complement strand
TAAGCCCTGACTATTATTTTCCGGGTTGTGGTGTTCTATTGCAACGGGCTATGAAGATGAAAGAAATTGGCGCCTTAGATGTACGCAACCAATGCAGTGGTTTTGTATATGCATTAAGTGTAGCCGACCAGTTCATTAAAACCGGTATGTATAAAAACATATTGGTGGTTGGTGCCGAAAAACATTCTTTCGGTTTAGACTTTACAACCAGGGGAAGAAATATTTCTGTAATATTTGGCGATGGTGCAGGGGCAGTGGTGTTACAACCTGCTGACACATCCTCTTCATCAGGTATTCTTTCTACTCATTTGCATAGTGATGGTGAAGCGGCAGAAATATTGGCAATGTATAATCCAGGAACCCATGCCAACCATTGGGTAAAGGAGAAAGTCGCTGATTTTAACAGCAATGAAATAGGCGATATGTTTATGAGTCATGAAATGATTGACAATGCGCAGAATTTTCCTTTTATGGATGGACAATCTGTTTTTAAAAAAGCAGTAGTCAAATTTCCGGAAGTAATTATGGAAGCATTACAGCAAAACGGACTTCAAACTTCTGATTTAACAATGCTGATTCCTCACCAGGCGAATTTACGTATTGCCCAATTTGTGCAACAAAAATTATTCAAAAATATGGCAACACCACAGCAGCTTCTGTTCCAATTGCTCTTTGCGAAGCATGGGAAAGCGGAAAAATAAAGGAGGGTGATTTAGTTTGTCTGGCAGCATTTGGTAGCGGTTTTACCTGGGCCAGTGCTTTATTAAGATGGTAATTGTGTATTTGTCCCTTTATAATCATCTTCTAATAGTCAAATCGTTTTGGTAAGATTATTGAACTGTTTAGAGTATGAAAATATTACTTCTTCTTTTAACCCTTATTCTAACAACCGTGACTGCTGATGCACAAGAGAACAGTTGGAAGATAAAACTGAACAATAAAACATTGGTTGCTACGAGCCAGGAGGATGAAAGTAAAAACAGCATAAAAATAAACGACGGGGAATGGAAGAAAAATGGCTGTCTCGAAATAAATTTTAAAGAGGCAGAACCTGATACTTGGTGGCGGTCTTTTCTTTTTTATGATGAAAATGACAATGAAGTTTTACGAAAAGACAGCGTTACCTCATATAAAATAAAAATTGGTCTTTTACGCAAATTTTTCGCTGGAAAAAAAGAAATCAGAATTTACAGTACGGTAAGTCCCAAAGACCCCAACCTCGCTGTTAGAGTTCGTCGGGTGCATTTATGTACATTGCGTCTTTAATAGTACATGAGCCGCCACATTATTTATATCATTAACCCTATTTCTGGTACCCGTATCAAGAAAGACCTGCAAGAGTATATAGAGAAAAAAACAAAAGAAAAAAAAATACCTTTTCAAGTTTTTCCTTCTATTGCCAGTGGCGATTACTCTTTTCTTTTTGATATAATTAAAGATCAAAAAGTAACCGACGTTGTAATTGCAGGTGGCGATGGAACCGTAAGCCAGGTGGTAGGCAATCTACTAGGCCAACCTGTAAACTTTGGCATTATTCCCTGTGGTTCTGGAAATGGGTTAGCTTATACAGCCAAAATCCCGAAGCAACCGGCCAAAGCATTAAGCATTATTTTCAATGGAAAAGCTTCCGCTATTGATGGCTTTACTATTAATAAGCAATTTGCCTGTATGCTTTGCGGATTAGGGTTTGATGCAAAAGTGGCACATGATTTTGCAGAGCAATCAAAAAGAGGCCTGGTTACTTATGTAAAGCAAGTGGTAAAAAATTTCTTTTCCGCCAGCTCTTATGATTTTGAATTGACCATTAATAACAAAACTATAAGAACAGATGCTTATTTTATCAGCATTGCTAATAGCAACCAGTTTGGAAATAATTTTACCATTGCTCCGGAAGCAAGCCTGAGTGATGGATTGCTGGATATTGTTATTGTAACTAATCAAGGCAAGCTGAGTTTATTGATTGAAACATTAAAGCAGGTTCGTGGAAAAAATAAATTGCAAACCGATGCGGTCACTGGAAAAGAAAAAGGTGTTATTTATTTTCAAACAGATAAACTAACAATAAAGAACCTTTCATCTGCACCATTGCATATTGATGGCGACCCTGCCGAAACACCTGAAAAAATAGAGATAGTGATGAAGAAGAAAGTTTTTCGGCTTATTCAGCCCATTTAAAACAATACTATCTTCTTGGAAGTATGCTATTTCTTTGAGAAGAATCCGCCACATTTTTTTTATTAAATAAATCAAGCATTTGCTGGAACCCCTTTGTATTAGAAGCTGAATGAATAGACCCAACAATATCTTTTTCTTCCCGCCTTGTAAGATGAAAACTTAATGCCGCTTTATCTTGCTGGTTATCGGCTGCATATTGAAATGCAATTTTATAAACAGGGATGTTATTATTTGTGGTGTAGTAATTCAATAAATCATTTTGCGAATACTCCATCATCTTAAACCAGTTGTGTTGCAGCAATAAGAAAGGCTTTGTGATATGGTCACTTATATCGTCCGATACATAAGGCACTTCCCAACCTCCGGCAGTTCTGTCTCTTATTTGTACTATTAATACACCCCTGGTATTCGCCTTAATCCAATCATCGAAAGATGATAAGAACCGGAGTGTAGTTTCCTGTCCATAATTATCTCGCAATCCTGCATCCATTACATCCACCACAGGATTGGATGGTAGCCACACATTGGGCAATACCACCGGGAACGTAGCATTCATTCGTAATGCTGTAAGCATACGAATATTGTAGGGGTCTTGCTTTTCAAAAAAACGGGTGAAGTCAATCACATCAGGATCCACAAAAGGAATGGAAGTGGTATCCTGTGGTGCCAGCATCATAAACCGAACCGGTTGTGTGCTAATGATCATTTTACGGCTATCTCTTGTAACAACTGAGCCAAAAAACATTAGTGGAATATTGGTTGCCTTTTCATCTGCTTCATAATCCCGCAGTTGTTTATTTAAATATCCATTTGTATTACTGTTCAACTTTTCTTCAAAAGCATACCCTCTGTCTTTTACATACTTATAAGGACCAATAGAAAACTTTTGTGCCGGAGCAATTAACGGATTCAACAGGTCACCGGAAATATCATCCACATATTGTTTATCCTGCAGGTATATATTATTGCCTTGCTGTCTTCTTAAATATAATTCCCGGAAATAAGCTGCGCCAATCATACCTCCCGATGCACCATTTATCAGGAAGGTTTTCTTCATGATGTCGCCTTTCGTAATACTATCTAAGTGCTGCAACACACTCATCGTAAATGTAGCGCTGCGATGACCACCACCGCTGGTGTTAATCAATACCAATAAAGGTTTTTCACTATCCTGCTTTTTCTTCCAGGTATTTAATATGCTTATCATGTTCTGTTTGTCTGCATCCATATTTTCTTTGGTGCATAATGCAAGCAAACCTTCACGGGTATAAGCAGGACGTTCGTCCTTATTCCAATAATTTATACCGTATGCTTTATTACGTGGATCAATCCAATCTTTCTGATAAAAAATATTCAGTACCAATACTAAACCTACGAGGTAGGGAATACTCCAGCTTTGTAAAAAATAAGTAATAGCACCAGCCACACCAATTAAAATAGAAAAGAAAATAGTAATACTGGCAGCAGCAGGTAATTGAAAAAAAGCACTATCAAGCAAAAAACCAATCATCACCAAAAAAAGAAAAGAAAAGAATACTGAGAGAATAGCTGCAAAGTGATGCCGCTTAAAAATAGATGCTACAAATTCATCTGTATAATGCGATACATCTCTTACTGGCCGCAGGCGAAATGGTGATTCTAAATAAGTTTCCACTTTCATTAATGTTCCGCCATAATAAACCTCTTTTATAGGACTTAAATGAGTGATATACGATTGTGGATTAGAAAACATCGGCATCATTCTGCGAAGAATAGAACGATCGGCACGAAAAAAATAAATAAGTGATGCTGCTAAAATAAAAATCAGGCCGCTGGTAAAACCGCCAAATAAGAATAATACTTCAGTTGTGGTAATTAACTCTTTAAAATGTGCAAATTGGTATGCTTTGAAAAAATAGAATACCAGAAAAAGTCCGGGTATAATTGAATTATTAATACAATATTTTAAAAATGGATTAGTAGTAGCTGCCAGAAAACGAAAATGCTTAGTAAACAAAATAAAACTGGAGATATTCCAGCTCATAATAAACATACCAATAGCGGCACCAACTATTGCAGAGCTGATTGGGTTTACATTACCCAAATATTCCGGTGCAAGAAATAATGAATCCGCACCGAATGTTTTCATGAAACTACCATTCACTGTACTGAACATGATGAACCAGAAAAGCAGCAACACCTGGTACTTCCTGAAATGAAGAAACAGTAATTGAATAGGAAAAGAATAAAAAAATCCCCGGAGCCAGGCTTTCATTTTTTAGAAAAATAGTTTCGACTTAAAAATACTGATAAATACTTGCGAAATCAAGCTATAAATAGACGCTTACTTTAACCGGAGACTACACGAAAAAACGGATACTACTAATATGCTTGCCAATAACAAGTGAAGGGGCTGTGCAATAGCTGGAATGTTATAAAATGCCATAACCAGCCCGGCGATAATTGTAGCTAATACACCCACAAGAATAAATATTACATTTAGCTGTAAGGATTTGAAGGTTCTCGCTTTAAACCAAAGTGCTATGCCGCCCATGGCAACCAACCATGAAAAACTTCTATGGATAATGAACATTCCATCTAATCGATCAATCCACAATTCTCTTTGCTGGTATTTTAATGATTTTGAAATTTCATCAATTTGCTCCCGTACTTGTGTCCCTAATATAATTTGAATCAGGAGTATTACAATAAGCGAATAAGATAAATACTTTAAAAACTTTGCTTCTATTTTCCTTTCGGCTTGTAGCTTATAGATAATTATTAATGGCACGGCTGCAATCAACAATGCAACCAGCATATGTATGGTTACTTTAACTACAGCAAGATTGTGGTCTACTACTTTTTTTCCCAACCACCCCTGAAAGCCTATTGCAATCAATAAGAAAAAAGAAAGCCAAACAATTTGCTTGTTGGTTTTGCGAAACTTTCTAAAACTCCAGATAAAAAGAATGAAAATAAAAACGCCCAATAAAGCACCGAGCAAACGGTTGATGTATTCGATCCAGGTGTGATATACATTGAAAGTATGGTCAATGTCCTGTGTCTTCAGGTATTTTTCAAAATCCGGGGGCAATTGGTCAGCACTGGTGGGTGGAATCCAGCGGCCAAAACAGGTAGGCCAATCGGGACAGCCCATTCCACTTTGCGTCATTCTAACTACACCACCTGCCAATATCACCAAAAAGACCATTATAGTTACAAACCAGGTATACTGCAGGTATTTTTTGTTGGATTTCATTGCGATGCAAAATTAACGGCACTTGTTTGCTAAAAATAATTTTTGTTGACTGAAATTGCACTTAATGTTAGCTTCCTTTTATCAAAATGAATTATTAGAAGCCGGTTGCGATGAAGCCGGAAGAGGTTGCTATGCAGGACCGGTGTTTGCAGCGGCTGTTATTTTACCCAAAGATTTTTATCATCCTTTGTTGAATGATTCCAAACAGCTTTCAGAAAAACAGAGGGATGAATTAAGACCCATTATAGAAAAAGAAGCAATTGCATTTGCTGTTGCCTCAGTTAGTAATGAAGAAATTGACCAAATTAATATTCTGAAAGCATCTTTCAAAGCTATGCACCTCGCAGTGGACAAATTGAAAAAGAAGCCACGGCTGTTATTGATTGATGGTAATCGTTTTATTGCCTATAAAAAAATTCCGCACCAGTGTTTTGTAAAAGGGGATGGCCGATTTGCTTCTATTGCTGCGGCCAGTATATTGGCTAAAACGTACCGGGATGAATATATGTATCAATTGCACCATCAGTTTCCGCAGTATGGATGGGATAGAAATAAAGGGTATGGCACTTTAGTTCATCGAAAGGCAATAGAAGAGTTTGGTCTTTGCGAGTATCACCGGAAAACTTTTAAGTTGCTACCATTACAGTCAGAATTATTTTAAAAGCACTTATCAGCTATCCCATTCCCCTAGCCCTTCTCTTATCAAAACAGGTTTTTCTTCTGTGCAGTCAATAATTGTAGAAGGTATAACGCCACCTATGCCGCCATCTACCACAAAGTCAACTTCGTTCATAAAATTTTCATACATCACTTCCGGGTCGGTATAATCTTCTACCATTTCGCCGGGGAGTGATGCACTTAATATTGGACGGCCTAATTCTTTTATGATGGCCATGGCAATTGCGTTGTCAGGAATGCGCAGCCCGATAGTATCTTTTTTGCTTTGTAATATTTTGGGTACCATTTTACTGGCTTGGAGAATAAAGGTGTACGGCCCCGGCAGATAATCTTTTAAAATCCGGTAAGTAGGGTTTGAAATAGGTTTTGCAAATTCACTTAAATGAGAAAGATCACTGCACACAAAGGACAATTGTGCCTTTTTGGGTTCGACATTTTTAATGCGGCAAATTCTTTCTACTGCCTTTTGCTGCAAAATATCGCAGCCCAGCCCGTATACCGTATCGGTTGGGTAAATAATGATGCCTCCCTGCTGTAAGCTTTCTACCACTTGTTTTATCAATCGTGGCTGCGGATTATCTGGGTGAATGTGTAATAACATAATTGTGCCTTCTCTTTAAACAAACTCAGTTTTGACGTACAAATCGTAATTTGGCGGCAAATTAAGATCTCCAGTATGCAGTTAAAGCCGGTTCCCACTTTCGATTCATTGAGCCCTGAGGTATTCAAAAAAGATTATTATGAACCCGGCCAACCTGTTGTAATCAAAAATCTTGCTAAAGAATGGCCAGCCTATAACAAATGGAACTGGGATTATTTCAAAAGTTTGGTTGGTGATAAAAAAGTACCGCTGTATAATAACGTAAAAAGTGATGCTTATACTCCTATTAACACAGCAGACGATTACAAAACTTTTGGTGAGTATATTGACATGATAAAAGCCGGTCCTGCTGCGTGGCGAATTTTTCTCTTCAATATTTTTGACCATGCTCCGCAATTGATCAACGATTTTAAATGGCCCGAAAATTATATGAAAGGCTTTATAAAAAAGTACCCGATGTTGTTTACCGGCGGACAAGGCAGCATCACTCACATGCACTTTGATATTGATCTCTCTCATATTTTACATACACAGTTTGCCGGAAGAAAAAGAGTGTTGATGTTTCCTTTTAAGGAACAACACAAATTGTATCGCAAACCGTATGAAGTATTAAGCCTTGCTGATTTTTCTAACTACTACGAACAAAACGGAAGCCCTGATTATGAAAAATTCCCCGCACTAAAATTGGCGGAAGGTTTTGATTTTATTTTAGAGCCGGGTGATACATTATTTATGCCGGCCGGCTATTGGCACCACATGGAATATTTGGATAGTGGTTTTGCTATGAGCTTACGGGCCCTGCAACCAACTTTTGCCGGAAAACTAAAAGGCATGTGGAGTTTAATTGGTATGCGCAATATTGATACACTGATGAAAAAAACTGCCCCGCAATGGTGGTATAAAAGAAAAGAGAAGAAAGTGTATGAGAATGCAGCGAGAGTGTTGGCGGGTGGATGACAATTTTCAACACCTAATCATCGTTGTTTAATATATGGCGAATAGAATATTGCTTTTTGTTACAAGCTTTCTTCTAGGCAATACTGCTTTTTCGCAAAACTTTACTTTCTCCTTTTATAGAACTTCGCCCAATATTGCATATTTTGGAATGGACAACTATTTCTCATGCACTGTCGAAAGAGCTTCCTGCAAGTCTGTTATACTTTCTTCGGATTCAGGTGACATCGAAAAACTTTCCAATTGCAACTATATATTCAAACCCCATAAGGCAGGAGTATCAACAATCCTTATTAGTAATCTAAAAAGAAGTAAGACAAGAAAAATAGGTGAGTGGAAAGTAGTTGTAAAAGAAATACCTGAACCTATTGTTAATATAGGGGGGCTTAGTGGGGGCTATATTAAGAAAGGAGCTTTGATTGCACAAGGCGGTATCGGTTCAGGATTGCCCCATTTTCTAGCTATCGATGTCGATTACTATGTAAAGAAATTTACATTATCAATAACAAGAGAAGATAAAATAATCTTTAATGAAAGTTACCAGGGTAATGCGTTTACGCCTGATATAAAAGAAGCATTTAAAGTTTTGCAGAAAGAAGATAGAATTCTAATTTCATCAATCTCTGTTCAGCTGCCTGACAAGAGTGAGGTACCGGTAAAACCGATTGAATTTATTATACAGGATTAAGCAATCGTCCAAACCTCATTCCCCTTCAAAAGTTTATCCAAATCAGCAGGCTTTCTTGTTTTTGCTTCTTCTAATTGTGCAGCCATTACATCTTCATAGCAAGCCCTGTTGGTCTGGTAGAAAACGCCGAATGGTCTGGGTAAGTGACCTTCGATTTTTGGGTCGTCGAATATGCGGGTTAATATCTGTGCTTTGTAAATATCCTGTTCGTCGTGTATCCATAGATCATCAGCACTATGCCCGAGATTTAGATCAACCACTACTGGTTTAAAGCCATCCAGTTTTATTCCCTTGTCTTGCGCTGCACCAAATAATAATGGTTTGCCTTGTTCTAAAAATAATGTTTCTGTTGGCTTGCTTCCTTTCTCCGTAAATATTTCAAATGCACCTTCATTAAAAATGTTGCAGTTCTGGTAAATCTCTAAGAAAGATGCTCCTTTATGTTGATTGGTTCTGATGAGCATTGCCTGTAAATGTTTTGGGTCTCTGTCCATCGTTCTTGCCACAAATGTTGCATCGGCTCCCAATGCCAACGCCAGTGGGTTAAACGGATGATCGATACTTCCCATTGGTGTGCTCTTCGTTACTTTCTTTTCTTCTGAGGTTGGAGAATATTGTCCTTTGGTTAATCCATAGATCTGGTTGTTGAACAACAATACATTTACATCAAAATTTCTGCGAAGTAAATGAATGGTATGATTTCCACCAATACTCAAACCATCGCCATCACCGGTAACGATCCACACACTCAACTCAGGGCGGCTCGCCTTTAAACCCGAAGCAACTGCAGTTGCCCGTCCATGAATAGAATGCATTCCATAGGTGTTCATATAATAAGGAAACCGGCTGCTGCAACCAATACCAGATATAATTACAATATTTTCCCTGGCAATACCCAGCGTAGGCATTACTCGCCACAACCGGGACACCAGCGAACTTCCTGGTCGGTAGCAAAATCTTTGGCTGTTAAAACGGGGGCTGTTGTTGTTTCACTCATACATTGGGGGTTGAGGCAAAATTACTATTCTAAAAACAAATGTTCAATTTTCAATGGTCAGTTGCCTTATTTAGCATTTTCCGATAATTCTTCCCAGTATTCCGCCGCCCTTCTTGTATGTGGTATTACAATGGTTCCGCCTACAATATTGGCAACAGCAAATACTTCATACATCTGTTCGGTATTTATGCCAAGCTCATGAGATTTACCAAGGTGATATTTAATACAATCATCGCAACGAAGCACCATGCTGGCAACCAGGCCTAATAGTTCTTTTGTTTTTACATCCAATGCTCCTTCGGCATACGTATTTGTATCCAGATTCCAGAGCCTTTTGATTACGAGATTGTCTTTACTAAGAATTACCTCGTTCATTTTTGTACGGTAATCATTAAATTCATTTACAAGATTGCTCATGATAATAGTTTTACAGCCCCAAATGTAGAAAACTTAACCTTTCATCATTTACCAATAGCGGAAACAGCAGTTAATTTGTATTTTCATGAATCCAAATAATTTTCGGGTAGCCAATGCCGCCTTATTAATTAATCCTTCGTCTGTAAACCATGTTGCATAAAAAGAAAATACTAGCCATTTTTATCCTCATCGCTTTTATCGTATTGAGCATTGCCGCTACAAAAGCTCCTGTAGTAAAAGAAAGAAATTTAAAAATACTACCCAAAGACATTAGTGATGCAAAACTGGATAGCATTATGCAAACATATAATGTTGCATTAGGTGTAAAATGCAACTTTTGCCATGTGCCTTATAATAAATTGAATTTTGGAATGAAGGATTCGTTGGATTATGCATCTGATGCAGAGCCCATGAAAGAAGAAGCCAGAAAAATGATGCGACTTACGATTGACATCAATAAGAATTATTTTTACTTTAATAAAGACATTCGTCCGGAATATTTACATGTGGTGCATTGCAAAACCTGTCACCAGGGTGAACCATTTCCGCCAGAAGATTAATCATTATTTCTCTTGCATGCTTTCAACCAATCTTTAATACCTGCTACAATTTTTTTGGCCACTTGCTTATGAAAAGCAGGGTCAAGAATTTTCTTTTCATCTTCTCGATTACTTAAGAAAGCCACTTCTACTAAACAATTGGGATACTCCGTGGGGGCATTTAATGCAAAGTTGAAGTTGCCTACATTGCCAAACTCAGCTAATTCCAATTCCAGCATACGGTTCAAAATATGTTGTGTTAACGGACGAAAGCCAATATGCTTATAGTAAGTACTTACTCCATTCACACTATCTTTTACAGAAGAGTTTAAATGAATACTAATGAGAAAATCCGGGTCTTCGGCTTTCAGCATTTCCATTCGTTCCTGCATACCTAGAGAAATATCAGTTTCTCTTGTCATAAATACCCTTGCATTTTCTTCTAACAATTCCCGTTGTAATTCTTTCGCTATAAGTAACGTGTATTTTTTTTCTGAAATATTAGTGCTAACGCCTGCAGCTCCATTGTTCGTTCCGCCATGCCCTGCATCTAGGGCTATTTTTACTTTTGAAAGATCAAGCTCTTGCGGTTGTCTTTTAACTCGTATGGTTAGTTTCTTTCCTACATAATAAATGCTATAACCCCAATGTTGTTCATTGTTTAACTCAATCGTTACCCGGTACACATCGTCTTCTGTCTGTTCATAATATACATTTTTTATTTCTTTTGCTGAAGAACGTTGCGTAATCCAGTTCGTATTAGAGCTGGCTCCATAAATATCAATCACCAGTTTTGACGGGTTGATTTGCTGAATGCTCCGGTAAGGAAGCTTTTCATCTAATGCAATACTCAGGTAATCATACTTTTCGTCACCAACGGCCAATAAACTGGCGGTTAAATAATATGCTGCGGCTTTAATGGTGCTATCTTTTTTAAAATTTTTTTTTGATAAATACGCAACATGGTTTTTTGATAGCTGTACTTTATAATTTACGGCTGAACTATCCACCACTTTAATTACGACTCCTGTATCAAGATATGTAATTTTTGCGCCGCCTAATCTATCAAAGCCAAAACCATATTCCAGGTATGGTTGTACACCAATGGTTGTTCCCATTATTGGTTTTGCAACTATTGGCTGGGCATTTGCCTTTACGCAATAAAAAAAGATAGCATAGAAAGTAAATCGGATCATACCAGAAAGATAAATCAAAGTAAAATATCGTCAGCACACAAGAAAAACTATGTAGTAATATTACCAGTTTTCAATACTAAAAATTAGTAGTTAGTCAATCGCTAACGCATTCGCATAAAAACCCGTTGTACCCCTTTCCGTATTATTACTGAACAGCATTTCGGTTTTACTGAATTTTAGTATAAACTCCTAAAAGTAAACACTATGTACATATGAATACCGTTAATATTGCATCCGGTTTTGTTAGCTGTAACAAACCACCTTTATCCAATCCTAAGAAAAAACTAATGATATGACGTGGAATTCTACAATGGGTCTTATATCCACTCTTGCCCTGATCTTACCAGTAATCCTGGTACTAACGCTAAGACTTGGCAAGTACAAAGCATTTCCGGTTTTAATTGCCTATTATTTTCTATTGTTCATTTATAATTTAATGACAGAAGGCTATATTAATGCCAATGAAGATGTTGCTTTTTATTGGGGGCTTGCTAATAATTTGCTGGATGCACCTTTGATGATTTTATTTCTAAGCTATTTTAGCACCTCGCAGAAATTTACAAAAAAGCTCCGGGTGTTAATTGCCTTATTTGTTGGTTTTGAAATAGCGGTGCTCTCTATAAAAGGTATTAATACAGAAGCTATAACGATCATACTTGGACCAGGTATTCTTATTGTTCTTTCACTCGGACTTTATTTTTTTATCAAGCAAACTAAAGTCGCCATATCTCATCGTAAAGCAACGGGTAAAGCATTGATTTGTGCCGCATTACTATTTGCATATGGCTGCTACGCCATTGTTTATCTTATATATTATGTGTTTAAAGCGCATATAGATGCAAACGGAAAAATAAACCAGGAATATGTAGCTGATACATTTCTTGTGTACTTTTTTGTAACTACGCTATCTTCCATACTGATGTGCATAGGAATTTTTGTTGAAAGAAAACGTATCCAAAAACTAAATGAGTTGAAGGTAACCCGCAAAGAGCTTTCTTCAATTTATACCAATACAAAAACGGCTGCCCCGTTAAGGACAGCCATGTTAGATTTCGATAAAGACTTGTGGAATTAAAAACAATACTTTCCTTCAGCTACCATTTTATCGGCAATTCTTCTTCTTGCATCTTTTATATTAAAAGGTTCTGCCTTTGTAAAACGTTTTAACCCCATTAATATCATTCGTAACTCATCCCCATCGGCAAATGAGTTAACGGCATCTTTCCCTGCTTTATTTACTTTGTCTGCTGCATCAAAGAGGTAAGTTCTCATCATGTCAAGGTGTAATGCAGAGGCTGCCGCACCTTTTTCTTCCACCATTTTCATCACTCTTAATAATACACTCTCTGCATTAAAGGTTTCAATGGCCATATCGGCAATATTCATCAGTACTTCCTGTTCGCTGTCTAATTTCATCATCAGCTTTTGTACTGCAGCGCCTGATGTCATTAAAATTGCTTTCTTCAAATTTGTCACTAATTTTCTTTCTGGTGCAAAGGGAGCTTCATCTTCTGCACCAAAGTCAGGAATACTCATCAATTCTTTTTGTACTGCCATTGCAGGTCCCATCAGATCCAATCTTCCGCCCATGGCTCTTTTCAATGTCATATCTAATGTAAGCAAGCGGTTAATTTCATTTGTTCCTTCGTAAATACGATTAATGCGGCTATCACGGTAAGCTCTTGATGCATTATACTCCGCACTAAAACCATTGCCACCATGTACCTGCACACCTTCATCCACTACATAATCCAGCACTTCACTTCCATAAACTTTCAACATCGCACATTCTATTGCATATTCTTCCGCCGCACCTAACAATGCTTCATTGAAAGGTTTACCGGCTGCCAGCAATTCTTCTTCCTTTTGATCAACCCAATTGGCAGTACGATACAATGCCGATTCCGCAACAAAAACTTTGATCGCCATTTCAGCCAGCTTATATTTAATAGCACCAAAGTTGGATATTGGTTGCTTGAACTGTTCTCTTGTTTTTGCATAATTCACCGTGTCGCTTAACGACCTTCTTGCACCACCCAAAGCTGCTGCACATAATTTTAAACGGCCAATGTTCAAAATATTGAAAGCGATCTTATGTCCCTTGCCAACTTCACCCAATAAATTTTCTGCAGGCACTATACAATCCTGAAAATATAATTGTACCGTTGACGAACCTTTAATACCCATCTTATGTTCTTCGGGACCTTGTGTAAAACCTTCGGTCCCTCTGTCGACAATAAAGCCGGTAAATTTATCTCCATCTACTTTTGCAAACACGGTATATACCTGTGCAAAACCACCGTTAGTTATCCAGCATTTCTGTCCGTTCAAAATATAAAACTTCCCATCATCACTCAACTTAGCTGTTGTTTTTGCACCCAATGCATCGCTACCGCTGTTTGGTTCTGTTAATCCGTATGCACCAGCCCATTCACCCGTAATTAATTTTGGAATGTATTTTTCTTTTTGTTGTACCAATTCCGGTATGTGCAGCAACTGCAACGGAGAATGAATGGCCTGCACCGAGATATTCATTTACGATTGTTGAAGTCACAAAGTCTTTTCCCAATCCACCAAACTCTTCCGGAAAAGATGTTGATAGCAGACCTTGCTCACCTGCTTTTGTTACCAACGATTTCATTAAGCCAGGTTCCAGATCATCAATTCGATCAAGATTCGGATATACTTCTGCATCCAAAAACTGGTTGCACATATCACGGATCATTAATTGTTCTTCGCCAAACTGTTCGGCGGTAAATGTTTCGGCAGGAGATGATTCTTTTACTAACCATTCTCCACCTTTCAATACTGCTTTTGTTGCTGTTTCAGTAGACATAAGAAAAGTTTTAAGATTTTTATTCTAATTAATTTTATTCCTTTTTGAACCCATTCACCACTTTATTTCAAATTATCATACACCACCTGCAACACTTCCTTACACACATCAATTTTATCTGGCGGTACTGTTATCAAAGCTTCATTCAATGTTTCATCAGCAATGGCCATTGTTTCTTCCTGTAATTTCAAAGCCTGCTTGGTCAAAAAAATTAAATTGATACGGCGATCATTTTCTGATGCTACTCTTTTTACCAAATTGGCTTTCTCTAAATTATCAACCAGTCTTGTAATACTTGGTTTATCTCTAAAAGTGGCGTTGCACAATTCCTGCTGACTAATTCCTTCCTGTTTCCATAAATGATAAAGTACACTCCATTGTTCGATTGTAATATTCAATCCGGCTGCATTAAATTTTTTTTGTAACCGACGGGCAATAGCGGTGGATGCTTTACCGGTAATAAAGCTGTAGAGTTCCCCTTTTTTAAATTGGTTGTTTGGCATATAGTTGTTTGTGCAACTATCCAAAATTAATAGTATTTTTGAAATAAGCAAGTTTAATTTTCCGTAAAATTTACGGTCTTCAATCCATGGATCAGCAATGGCTTACTTATAAGAACTCAGTTATTAGTTATTACCAATTTGGCGACGGACCAAAGCAGGCAGTCTGTTTTCATGGTTATGGCGAAACAGCTACCAACTTTGAATTCCTGGCTAAATATGCTGGAAATCAATATAGCTTCTACTCAATCGACCTTCCCTTTCACGGCAAAACCGAGTGGAAAGAAGGGCTAAATTTTAAAACTTCCGACCTTCAACAAATAGTAAAGCAAATTATTGGTAAGGAAAACCGGCAGCTTTCTTTAATTGGATTTAGCCTCGGCGGTCGCATGGCCCTTAGTCTCTATGAAGCTATTCCCGAAAAAGTGGAACGGCTTATTCTGTTGGCTCCGGATGGATTAAAAGTAAATTTCTGGTATTGGCTGGCAACACAAACCTGGTTGGGAAATAAATTCTTTGCTTTTACTATGAAAAAGCCACACTGGTTCTTTGGCTTTCTGCGATTATTGAATAGACTGAAATTGATCAATGCCAGTATTTTCAAATTCGTTAATTATTATATCGGCGATGCTGAAGTGCGACGGTTATTATATGCAAGGTGGACCGCTTTGCGAAACATACAACCCAATCTCAAAAAAATCAAACAGCAAATTATCTTTAATAAAACAGCAACCCGTTTAATTTATGGTAAGCATGACCGAATTATTCTTTCATCGGTAGGTGAGAAATTTAAAAAAGGTGTGGAAGAACATTGCACAATCAGTGTTATCCATGCCGGCCACCAGGTGCTGCATGAAAAACATGTGGAAGAAATACTGCCGGCTTTGTTGCAATGATTAGTTTTGTCCCATTACATGATCCTTCTCTACATCATTATAACATTATTTATTCTTTACAGCTTGCTAATCATTTATTATTGGCGGACCTGGAGCTCTATGGCTATTTTTCAACCAACCAAAAATACTTTACAACCAAAAATATCCCTCATCATCCCTGCCAGAAACGAAGAAACTAATATCGGAAAATTATTAGCAGCACTAAGCAATCAATCTTACCCAAAAGAACTCACTGAAATAATTGTTGTTGACGATCATTCTACCGACAACACGGCAACTATTGTTCAACAATTCCCATTTGCAAAGCGGATTCAATTAAAAGAAGATGCTATCAATTCATACAAAAAGAAAGCAATAGAAAAAGGCATCGCTGAGGCTACAGGAGAATTGATCGTTACCACGGATGCGGATTGTATTCCTCCACCAGAATGGTTACAAACCATTGCTTCATTCAAAGAGGAAAAACAATCTGTATTTATTGCTGCGCCGGTAGTGATTAATTGTAACTCCTCGCTACTGCAAGTTTTCCAGGCAATGGACTTTATGGTGTTGCAAGGCATTACCGGTGCTACTGTTGCCAATCAAAAAATGTCCATGTGCAATGGTGCTAATCTTGCGTACGAACGAAAGGCATTTTATGCTGTTGATGGTTTTGCAGGAATTGATCATATTGCTTCCGGCGATGATATGCTGCTTATGCATAAAATAGTGAAACAATATCCCGGCAAAGTGCATTACCTGAAATCAAAAGAAGCCACTGTAAGTACCGAACCTATGAAGTCATGGAGATCATTTTTTAATCAACGTATCCGGTGGGCCAGCAAAGCCGGAGTGTATAATGATAAAAGGATTTTGCCGGTACTACTGCTAGTCTATCTCTTTAATCTATCTTTCGCTGTATTATTAATAGCTGGCATCTGGGATACTCACTACATATTATACGCTGCAATTTTATGGGTTGCCAAAACATTGGTTGAGTTACCTTTTTTTATTAGTGTTTCAAATTTTTTCGACAAGCAATGGGCCATTAAACTATTTTTCTTTTTCCAGCCGTTGCATATTTTTTATACAATTGTTTCTGGTTTATTTGGTCAGTTTGGTAAATATGAGTGGAAGGGAAGAAAGGTAAATTAAGAAAGGTGGCACGCAGAGTTCGCTGAGACCGCAGAGAACATTTACTGATAATAATTCAGCCAACTCTGCGTGAATTTATATTTTCCCCTTTACTCTTTTAACCTCTTAGCTTATCTTTCCACCATGTCTCAATCACAATCATTCCGGGCAGCGGCATGGCGGCGGCTTAAAAAAAACAAAGGCGCTGTTTTTGGATTAGTGATAATTATCCTGGCAACACTCATTGCCATCTTCGCATATTTTATTGCTCCTGACTCTTCTCCTTATTCCAATAGAATTATTGTGGAAATTGATGGAAAAAAACCTGGCTTTAAACAAGATTTTATTAAAGTAAAAAAAGACAAAGACGTTGCTTCAACAGGATTTTTTCAGCAATTGGTGAGCGGCAAAGAAGATGTACATTATTATACCCCGATCACAAGTCATGAAGAGAAAGGCGATAGCATCATCGTTCAAAAATATATTGATGAAGGCGTTAATGAACGACAATCTTACAACAAAACCCAATTAACGAATCAACCAATTGCCCAGTTAACTTTTCCATTGGGTACTGATAAATATGGCCGGGATATTTTAAGTCGCATTATTGTAGGTACAAGAGTAAGTTTAAGTGTTGGATTAATTACGGTCATCATTTCACTTAGTATCGGATTGATCCTAGGCTCATTGGCGGGTTATTTCCGTGGCCGTACGGATGACATCATCATGTGGTTCATTAATGTTATCTGGAGTATTCCTACTTTATTACTTGTATTCGCCATCACCTTAGCATTAGGAAAAGGTTTTTGGCAAGTATTTGTTGCAGTCGGCTTAACCATGTGGGTAAATGTTGCAAGGTTGGTAAGAGGCCAGGTACTTGGAGTACGAGAGTTGGAATATGTGGAAGCATCAAAAGCATTAGGGTATTCAAATTTCAGAATTATTGTTCGCCATATCTGGCCCAATATTATGGGACCAGTGATGGTTATTGCAGCCAGCAATTTTGCCTCCGCTATTGTTATTGAAGCTGGTTTAAGTTTTTTAGGCATTGGTGTACAACCCCCTCAACCAAGCTGGGGATTGATGATAAAAGAAAATTACAATTTCATCATCACTCAAAATCCGATGCTGGCATTAGCACCGGGCTTTGCTATTATGCTATTGGTACTCGCCTTTAATTTATTGGGTAATGGTTTACGAGATGCATTGAATGTAAGAGGAAGAATATAATAACAATAAGCAACTACATCACTTTTACATTACGGCTAAAACTTTCGTCGAGTGATATAAACGTTTCAGTTCGCTCAATACCTTTTATTTTTTGCAATTGATCATGTAATACAAATCGAAGTTGCGTAATATCCTTGCAAACAATTTCTGCAAACATGCTGTAGTTGCCGGTTGTATAATTCAGCCGGACGATCTCCGGAATTTTTTGAAGATCTTTTGCTACGGTATCATACAACGAACTTTCTTTGAGGTAAATACCAATAAAGGCGATCACATCATACCCGAGTTGTTTTAAATCTGCTTTCAACCTTGTACCTTTAACCACTCCTGCCTCCTGTAGTTTTTTGATACGAACATGAATGGTGCCGCCGGAAACAAATAGTTTTTTTCCGAGATCGGCGTAAGAGATTTCAGCATTCTCCATCATGTGATGAATGATCTGCAGATCGAGATTATCAAGATTTAATTTCGTTGCCATTTTGTATATTGATTTTAGATATTATTCATAATAATTATCAAATATTTGAATAATTTCTATACTTTCAAAATATTTATTAGAAAATTTGGAACGAAAAGCTTTTGAAGCCTATATTTGTGTCGTCAACAACGCCGAAAGGCACTAGTTCTTGATAATACTGTGGGGTGATGAAATTGCGAAAGCATGGCAGACATACCCTCTTGTCTCGGGGGTGGGGAAAACAGGATAAACGTAGCATAGAGCCGTTTTGATAGCAATATCAAAACGACCGGGGTCGACCACCGAACTTTGTACTACAGCTAACTGCCCCGTGGAGGTTCGAACCCTCCCCCTACAGCACTT
>LNFM01008223.1_pt1 | contig 18889 bp, 23 predicted proteins | sample 596031 | NCBI WGS metagenome assembly LNFM01 (sample SAMN04254537, study PRJNA301005) | activated carbon metagenome | isolation source: dual media filters at the Ann Arbor, Michigan drinking water treatment plant | place: USA: Ann Arbor | reverse complement strand
TGCTGACGTGGAAGCTCGCCGACGTGCTGCTGCTGCTTTTCGGAGCAGTCATCGTGGCGGTAGCGCTGCGCGCAGTGGCGCAGCCGCTGCAAGATCACTTTCGATTGTCTGCAAGACTGGCGGTGGCCACCGCGGTCATCGCCGCGCTGGTCGCGATCATGCTGGGGTCGTGGCTGGTCGGCGATCGCCTGATCGAGCAGACTGACGATCTGCGCAATCGCATTCCGGAAGCGCTGTCCGCACTCACCACCTGGGCCAGAAGCCATCCCCTTGGTGTTGCGTTGATTGGCGTATGGGAGAGCGCGAGCGCAACTGATGTGCCCTGGGCACGGGTCGCCAATGTCGCCACCCAGACGCTGGGAGCGATCGGAAGCATCGGCCTGCTGGCAGTGATCGGCGTCTACTTGGCCGCCGCCCCGACGATGTACCGCGAGGGTCTGGTCCGCCTGGTGCCGGCGGACTACCGCCCGCGCATCAACGAGGCGCTGCTTGCCAGCGGGCACGCCCTGTCACGCTGGCTGCTCGGGCAGGGCATTTCCATGCTGTTCGTCGGATCGGCCACGGCCATTGGACTGGCTTTGCTGGGTATCCCCCTGGCCGGCACGATCGGACTGATCGCCGGCGTGCTGGCGTTCATTCCGTTTTTCGGCCCGATCGCCTCGGGTCTGCTGGCTGTGCTCCTGGCATTCATGGAGGGCCCGACCCAGGCAATGTTCGTCGCTGGCCTGTGCGTGCTGATTCAGCAGATCGAGGGCAATCTGCTCATGCCGTTCGTGCAACGTTGGGCCGTTGAACTGCCGCCCGTGCTTGGCATCACGGCGGCCGTGATCTTTGGTCTGCTGTTCGGGCTGCCTGGGATCGTTCTTGCAACGCCGCTGATGGTGGTGGTCATGGTGCTGGTGCAGAAACTGTATGTGGAGGGCGTGCTGGAAGACACGCCGAACGCCGTCGAGAAGTAGGGCGTCTGCCGGACGATGCCGCTGCAGGTGCCACCCGTGACAATGGCAGTCCGAGATGCTGCCAATGCTTGCCGGCCGACAGCAGCCGTCTTGCGTGCCCTCAGCGCGGAACGACTGCGCGCGTCTGCATCGGGAAGACAGGCTCGTCAACTGATGGACGAAGCTCCCGGGCCTGCTGGTTGCTGCAACTGTCGGCCTGCCGCGCGCCGGCGCGATCGACGATCCGATGCAAGTTTCGGCCAGCCCAAGGCAGGAGCACCTGAATGCGTGTGCAACGCAAGCGCTTTCCCCATGTACTGCTGCTCATGGCGGGCGGCATTTGTCTTTTCGTTTCAGGCTGCGCCGCGTGGCGCATCGGCCAGTCGGTCGAACTGGCCAAACGCAGTGAGCCGTTCCAACACACGCCGAGCGACGCGAAACTGAGTCTGCTGATCGTTGGCGACAGCACCGCGGTCGGAACCGGTGCGACCAGCGGTCAGTCGAGTCTCGCCGGACTTCTCGCGCAAAAGTACCCACGATTGCTGATCGAGAACCGCGCCCGCGACGGCGCAAAGTTCGCCGACGTGGTCGGACAGTTGGGCGGAGAAAGGCGCTTCGACATCGCGCTGGTTCTGGCGGGCGGGAACGACGTGATCCGCATGGGCGATCTGTCGTCGTCGCAGGCGGCCATCGAGCGCGTTGCCGAGCTGGCGCGCAAGCGGGCCAACGTCGTGGTGCTGATGCCGGCCGGCAATGTGGGCAATGCACCCTTCTTCTTCGCGCCGGTGTCGTGGCTGATGACCAAGCGATCGCGCGAGCTGCACGGGCACGTAAAGGACGCTGCCGCGAGGACCGGCGCTGTTTACGTCAATCTCTTTCATGAACGCAGCGACGATCCGTTCGTCAAGGACCCCGGCCTGAATGCCAGTGACGGGCTCCATCCGAGCGATGCGGGCTACCGCGTCTGGTTCAGCGAATTGATGGTGCAAGCGCAGTTGGGTGCGCGCCTGGCCCCGGCGCGACCCAACATGTGAGTTCCCCGTCGAAGCGCCAGGCGCGCGCACCGCTGCTTGCGCGCCTGCTGCTACCGGCCAAGCGTTGCCGCCGGGCTGTAGTTCAGCACCAGGAACGACGCCGTCTCGTCACCGCCGCCGTCCAGGCGTTTTTGCTTGCCGTAGCGCAGGTTCAGCCACAGACCGTCGAGCACGCGATAGTCGATGCCGAGCGCGCGGCGGAAGGTGCGTTGCGTGGAGGTGATGTCGGTCGAGTCGGCATTGCTCGCTTCCACCAGCCCGCGGAACACCGATGAACCGCCGGACAGGCGCACCGCCAGCAGCGTGGTGTCGATCTGCCGGACGTTGCCGCTGGCGAGCGTCCGCAGCACCGGCTCGTCGCGCGCAAACCGGCCGGTCAGAGTCAGCGCCGCGCGGTCCTGTAGCGCACGCACGCCATCAAAACCGTAGAGCACGCTGAACGCCGCCGTCTGGCCGAGGCTGGTGCTGCCGCCGCCGCCATCGGACGCCTTGATCGCACCGGTGGCCAGCGACAGCGAGTAGCGGGTGCGATTCCAGCGCGCATCGAGCTTCCTGAGCACGCGGTCGGCGCAGCTGTTGAACGCCTTGAGCGCGGCGGTGGCGGCAGCGTCGTCGAACCGCCCAGCCTGGGCCCGTGCGATCAGCAGCTCGCGCAGCTCGCGGGTGGCCTGCGCATCACCGGCGCGGGCGCGGCGGCGCAGGGCGGCTTCCTCCAGCGTCGCCATCTCGCCAAGCGCCTGGCGGTCGCCGTTGCGGGCAGCGGCGATGATGGCGTCGATCGCTGCTTGCGCCTTGGTGTCGCCCTTGGCCGCGGCAGCCTCGATCTCCTGCAGTTCGTCGGTGCGCTCAAGCTCGGTCTGCGGCAGCGGTGCAACGTCAGGGAGCTTGGCCAGCGCGGCGGACGAGCACTCCTGCGCCCGCGCCACGGCAACCACGGGATCGTCTTCGGCTGCCCAGAACGCACTGGTCGCCACCGAGATTGCACGCTTGGTGTAGTCGGTGCCCGCCTCCTTGGTCTTGCCTTGCGCATAGCTGATCGTCAGGTTGCCGAGCAGGCGGGTCAGGTAGGCGTGCGCGGAAACGGCGTCTTGGTGCGGGCCGGCGCGATGGCGACGCCAAAGCCCTTGGCGTCGCTGTCGAAGGCCTTGATCAGCACCGAGAAGTCGCGCACGTTCTCGATCACGCTGAGCGAATCCGGATCGACGCCGGCCAGGCCGGCCGCCGAGACGCTGCCGGCCGACGATTTGGTCAGCAGGCCTTCAATATCGCGGTTGTTGATGACACCGCTCACCTTCTCGATCAAGGTGCCGGTACCGATCGACGCCGGCTGGGCGAGCGCGCAGCAGGGGACCAGCAACAGGGCAGTCAGGGCATGGCGCATGGGGCCTCCTAGGCGGTGACGCGGATGCCGAATTTGTGGGCAGTGGCGATGCCCTGGCCCGGTTCCGGGCCGGTATCGACATCGCCCGCGTCGGCCGCCATCAGGTCGGTGTCGACCAGGAAGTCGTAGGCGTAGTCGCCGCGCAGGTCCTCGCGCACGATGACGCGCAGCACGCAGGAGTACAGGCCGGGCGGGAGCGCCTGGTCGATCCGCTCCTCCGCCTCGATCGCGTTGGTGAAGGTGAGGATGGCGATGCGCTTTTCAGCGGCCGTGCCAACGCCGGCCCAGATCGACAGGTCGGCCACGATGATGGCGCCGCCACTGCGCTTGAGGACGAGAGGAACGGGGGAAGCAGAGCGTGCAACGGCCATGGGCATTCTCCAGTGTGCTGTTGGGTGGGTTGCGTCATGCGGCGCGTGGTCAAGAGGACGGCGCGTCGGCTGCACGATACGAGGCAGCCGGCCTCAGGCATACGGAAGAACGGACGAAAAGCGGACAGGCGGTCGGCCTCAGGCACGCGCCGCCGCGCCATGGCGACACCGTCAGGGCGACGGCAGTGCGCGCCTCAACAGCTCGCCCGAGGCCGCATCGGCCGGATAGAACAGCTCGATGCACAGCTCGTCGAGCGTGATGTCACGCGGCGTGCCGAAGGTGGTGAGCGTGGTGAACAGGCTGACCCGGCCGACCGGCAGGGCGAGCACGCAGGGCACGATCAGCACCGGCGCCGCAGGCTCGGCGGCATCAGCGCCATCGAGCACCGCTCGTACGTTCGGGTAGGCCAGCACCTCGTGCAGCAATGCATCGAGTTGCGCATCGGCGGTGCGCTGGGTGGCCCGCCGCAGGCTGCCGACCAGGATCGCCGCCCACTCGGCAAGGTTTTCGGTGAAGCGAGCGATTCCCTCCGGATGCAGGCTGGCGCGGAACACATTGATGCTCGGTGTCTTCAGTGCCGCCGGCAGCAGGTCGGCCAGCAGCCCGGCGCCGCGGTTGGCGAGCACCACGTTCCACTGCCGATCGAGCACCACGCCCGGCAGCGGGTCGTGGGCGGCGAGGATGCGCTCGAGCGCTGCCCGCACGCCGTCCATCTCGGCCTGATCCAGCGACTTCTCCGAATAGCGCGGCGCGAAGCCGGCGGCCAGCAGCAGGCCGTTGCGCTCGCGCAGCGGCACATCGAGACATTGCGCCAGCGCCAGCAGCGTCTGCGGACTGGGCCGGGCGCGACCGGTTTCGATGAAGCTCAGATGGCGGGGCGACACGCCGGCATCGAGCGCCAGATCCATCTGGCTGCGGCGCCGGCGCGTACGCCAGTCGCGCAGCAAGGGTCCGACGGCGCCTTGCCGCTCGGCGGGAGATGTAGCACGGGCTGCGGTCTGCATGGTCGTCGGTCGGTTCATGTGAGTCGTCGATTGGGTCGGTGCGGAGATGTCGCAGAACACTTCTCCTAACGCCATTGTTCAGGCCCGCCCGCGCCCGGGCCATTACCTCCAACGTAATCGCTTTGCCGCACCCCGGGGGCGATGCTGTGCCCGTGGCGCCGATCGATACACAGATCGCTTCACCGATGGCTGCACCGGCGGCGCCGGCCACTTTACTCACCCTGGGAGCATCACCATGACACACGTCCATCCAGCGCGGCTGCTACGCGCAGCCTTGGTTATCGACGCCGCAGCCAGCGGCGCTCTCGGTCTGCTGCAGACGGCCGCCAGCGGCGACACCAGCGCCCTGCTCGGCCTGCCGGCAGCGCTCGTGCTCGGTACCGGCGTGTTCATGCTCGCCTACGCAGCAACACTGGCGGTGATGGCGCGCAGCACGACCTTGCCGCGGTCGGCGGCGCTGATCGTGATCGTCGGCAACGTCGGATGGGCGCTGGGCTGCGTGGTGCTGGCGGCTGTCCACCCGCAGCTCACGGTGCTCGGCGTCGGCTACCTGCTGCTGCAGGCGGTCGCGGTGGCGGCCTTCGCCGGCCTGCAGGCGGCCGGTCTTGCCCGCTCGAACGGCGCCACGCTCACGTCGCCGCAACGCGCCTGACTCGCACTCAACCAGGAGACCGGATGGATACTCAAGCGACCTTGCCTCTCGCGGTTGCGCTGATGATCGGCGTGCCGGCGCTGGGCTCATGCATCGGCATCGGTCTGGCGACGATGAAGTTCCTCGAAGGCGTGGCGCGCCAGCCCGAGCTGGGACCCGCGCTGCAGACCAAGTTCTTCGTCGGTGTCGGCGTGATTGACGGCGCGTTCATCATCGCCACCGGCATCGCGCTGTGGTTCGTCACCGGCAATCCGTTTGCCGGCTGAGCGCGCGGCGCGGACACTGTCAGGGCAGTGCTACGCCACCGATGCCCAATTCGCCGACCGGCCGGAACTTGCCGTCGGCCAGCATGCGAACACACAGCTCGGCCGGCGTCAGCTGCGCCTGCTCGATACCGAAAACGTAGCCCACGCTGCCGAGGCGGCGCAGCTTCGTCATGTCGTTCGCCGCCCACAGATAGACGAACGTGACGAAGTGCGAACAGAAGAAGTTGGCGCGGTTGGTCTCGAGCCAGTGATTCGTCTCGCCCTTGATCTTGGCGAGCTGGCTGCGGATGGTCTGATCGTTGATCGACGGGCCGCGACTCCTGAACAAGGCGCTGCCCAGCGCCTTCGCCAGGCCATAGGAGGAGCGCTTGGACTGACTGCCTGTCTCGGTGTAGGTGCGAATCGTCAGCGCCTTCTTCCAGGCGCGGCGCGCCAGTTCATCGTCGGCACAGCGGAACACGACATAGTCTGCGGGCACGCCACGGGCTGCGAGGGCCGCGGCCCCGTGGTGCACCATGCCCTCACCGCGAAAGGCGATACCGAACAAGCCGCCACTGCCTTCGTCGTACTCCATCAACTCGCTCGGTCCGAGTGCAAGCGCGGCATGGCTGAACTGGGTCGGGTCGATGTTGTGGATTCGCTTGGTGAAGTCGACCTGGCGGTCGCTGACTGTCAGCGACGACAGCTTGCCCACCACCTTACTCACCAAGACATCAGGGATCCGCTTGAGCAGGATGTCGCCTGGCGCGAGGTCGGCGCCGGTCAAGGACTTCATCGGGGTCTCCTCCGTGGCTGCGCTGACCGCGGGCGGCGAAGCTGACGCCGGCGGCCCGGGCGAGATACTGACCGCGAACCGCGCGCAAGGGAAGCCAGACGCCTTGCGCCATGCGGCCCGCGTTGTACTGCGTGCCGTTGAATCGCATTTTGCTGCTGCATGCCGTTGTATTGCCTGCGTGACGCGCGCATGATCGGCCGCCGCGGATGCGCTCCCGGTCGCACCGATGAACTTTCCGGAGTCCGAATGCCCACCGTCGCAGCACGCCACCTCGCGCTGGCCGCCCTCGCTGTTTCCTGGCTGCCGCTGGCGGCACAAACGTTCACCCGCGACCAGCTCGAGCAGCAATACCGCATCACCTGCTCGGCGCAGAACCTCGCCAGTTCGCCGTTCCTGCGCCCGCAGTGCGCGCAATGGCGCGCGCAGATCGATCGCATGGCCGCCGACGGCAGCCCGCTGGATGACGACGCTGCCGCCAGCGCGCCGACGCGTCCGGCGCCGACTGCGCCCAGCGGCGCGATCGGCGACCCCGCCATGCTGTCGCGCGAGCGGGTGTACGACGATCAGTGCGTGCGCAAGGTGCCGCGTAGCGAGGCCGAGCGCGCGCAGTGCCAGCGCCTCTACCAGATGATCAACCCGGCCACGAACCGCGCACCCGCCGGCGCCGCGACGGGCGCGCGGGGCAGCGACGGCATGACCCGCGCCGGCGGCGGCACGCCGGTCGATCAGCACGGGCGCGAGTGCATCACGCTGGTCGATCAAAAGGTGGAACGCTGGGGCACCAATCAGGAAAACACCACGCTCAGCTACTTCTTCCGCAATGGCTGCAACCAGTCGATGCAGGTGTCGGGGCAGTTCAGCCACAACGACGGCCCCGAGCGTGGATCCGCGATCGCGGTGTGTCCGGGCCGCACCGAGAAGCTCCTGTGCCTGGGCTTCGCCGGCAGCAAGGGCTGCGTCAGCATGACCGGCTACCGCGTGCAGCCGGCGCCCGCCTTGACCGACGGCTGCCGCTGACGGCCGTGCGATCAGTCGCGAAAGCCGGGGTCCAGTCGATCGAGCTTGCGCAGCAGCGCCGGCCACGCCAGGCCGCCGCCGGCACCGCGCGTCACCGCCTGCCATTGCGCCTGCGCGCCGGCGACGATGTCGTCGCCGATCAGCCGCAGCGGGCCGCCACCGGCCTGTGCGCGCACCTGCATCATGCAGCTCGCCTCGAAGAAGTACATCGCGACGAAGGCTTCGGCCACCGAGCGGCCGATAGTCAGCAGCCCGTGGTTGCGCAACATCAGAAAGCGCTTGTCGCCGAGATCACGCACCAGGCGCGGCTTCTCGTCGTCGTTCAGCGCCACGCCTTCGTAGTCGTGATAGGCGAGCGATGACAAGACGAAGATCGAATGCTGCGACAGCGGCAGCAGGCCGTCGCGCTGCGCCGAGACCGCCACACCGTTGACGCTGTGGACATGCAGCACGCAGGCGGCATCGTCACGCGCGGCATGGATCGCGCTGTGGATGGTGAAGCCGGCTGGGTTGATCTCGTGCGGGCTGTCGGCCAGCTTGCGTCCGTCGAGGTCCACCTTGACGAGACTGCTGGCGGTGATCTCGCTGAACAGTAGGCCGTAGGGGTTGATCAGGAAGTGATGATCCGGTCCGGGCAGGCGCGCCGAAATGTGGGTGAAGATGAGATCGTCCCAGCCGAACATCGCCACCAGCCGATAGCAGGCCGCCAGGTCGGTGCGCAGCTGCCACTCCCCCGCGCTGATGCCGGCTCGCTCCAGGTTGCGCGTATCGATCGCTTGGTCGTTCATCGCTGCCTCCATTGCATCATGGTCCACCCGCTGGCAATATATAGACTGGTCTAGTTAGACGGTCAATACGGAAACCAGTCATGGCAACCCGGATCCAGGCAGGTGCGGCCTCGCGCGAGCGAATGATCGAGGCGGCAATCTCGCTGATGCGCGGCTCCGGCCTGAGCGGCGCGGGCATCAACGAGATCGTGCGCGCAAGCGGCGCACCCAAGGGCTCGGTCTATCACTTCTTCCCGGCAGGCAAGCAGCAGATCGCCGCCGAAGCGCTGGACCTGTACGCGGGGCGCGTGCAGGCGTTCATCGAGGCGGCGCTGGCCAGCCGCACCGCCCCGGCCGACAAGGTCAGGGCGCTGTTCGACGCGTTTGCGCGGCGGGTGGAGGAAGGCGGCTTTCGCGTGAGCTGCGCGGTGGGCGCGGTCAGCCTCGACCTGGATGACGAGGTGGCCGGCCTGCGCGACGTGCTGGCTGCCGCGCTCGACGCGTGGAGCGCGCAGATCGCCACCCACTTCGACCGCGGCGATGCGCGGCGCGCGCGCTCGTTTGCCGGCTTGTTGTTGACGACGATCGAAGGCGCCTACGTGCGCGCGCGCGCGGAAGCATCGAGCCGCGCGTTTCGCGAGGCCGGCACCTGGCTGGCGGCGTTGGCGAAACAGGAGTTCGGCGCCGGCTGAGCGGCGCGCAGCCGCGGGATCAGTCGCGCACGAGATCGATCAGGTGCAGTGACACACCGACCAGGTGCAGCAGCAGCGCGCCGGCAAAGGCGCGCGCGGCGAACACGTGATAGCCGTGCCATGCCCGTGCGGCATCGGTGCCTGCCAGCGCGAGCCACACGGCACCGGTGATGCCGGCGGCCAGCAGCGCGACCAGCAGCAGCCCTTCGATCACGGCGAACAGGCCACCGCCTTCGCTCATCGGCCGCTGGCCGCGGAAGATGCCGGCCACATCGCCGCCGAGCGCACCCACCTGTCCGGCGAGCCACGGGAAGTACAGCCGCCAGCGGCCGCCCAGCGTGCAGGCGATCAGGTAGACCACGCCGACCACCAGCCCCAGGAGCCCGACGCCGATGTGGCCGAGGTCGAAGAAGCCCGGCTCATCGGGGATCCACGCATACATGCCGATCCACGGGCTGGTCGCCACCAGCCACGCGCCGGCGAGCGCAGCGACCAGGTGCAGCGGGCCGTTGATGCGGTCCAGCAGGTCGCGCACGCCGAATCCGCCGCTCAGGCCGCGCGGCCGTTGGCCAGCGCCGCCACCTGGCCAGCGAAACGATCCACCTCGCTCCAGTTGGTGAACTGCACCTTGGTGCTTGGATCCGTCGGTCCCTTGTTGATCCACATGACGAACCGCATCATCTGCTTGTCGAGCGGGCCGTAGCGCGAGTAGTCGAGTTCGCCGGCAAACACGCCGAGCAGCTTCGGCTTCCAGGGTGACTGCGCGACCAGCCGCTTCAGATACGGATTGGTCTGCGGCGTGTTCTTGGCCGGCTTGCGCGCCACCAGGTTCACCGAGAACAGCGCACTGGGCTTGGACTCGAGCAGCGGCTGGTGGGCGCGGATGAAGTCGAGCACCGCCGGGTTGTGCTTGCCGTGCTTGATGCTGGCGCCGATGACGATCGCATCAAACGCCTTGGGGTCGACATTGCCGTCGGCGATCGGAGCGACCTCGGCTTGCTGGCCCTGCTGCCGCAGGTTGGCCTGGAGGCGCTCGCTGATCTGGCGCGACAGGCCGAAGTTGGTCGAATACAGGAGCAGGATGTTCGCCACGGCAAACTCGTTCTGAAACCCGCCGGCCTACGGCCGGACAGACGTTGGGACCGGCGAAGGCTAGCAGCCGGCCTACGCCGGAAACTGACCGAAGTCATCTGCGGCGCGGCGCCGGTGGACGTGGCGACCCGCCGCCTTGATCTGCGGCGAAGCCTGGCTTGATTGCGTCCGCGGCACAGGCACAACGGGGTCGCGGCGCCACCCGCGCCGTTGCTGCCACGCCCTTGTCGCGCCGCGCCGCTTCGGCTCTACTGGCGCGGTGATGCCTCTCGACCGCCATCGCCGTGTCATGCTCGTCGCGGGCGCGCTCGCCGCGGTCGCGCCATCGGTGACGCACGCCCGGCCCGCGACCCGGCAGCAACGGGCGCTCGACCTGGCGGGCGGAACCGCCGCGCTGCTCACCGGCGACTTCGATCAGATGCTCGCGCGCCGGTTGATCCGGGTCGGCGTGCCCTACAGCCGCACTCACTATTACAACGAGCGTGGCCGCGAGCGCGGCATCACCGCTGAGTCGATGCGCGACTTCGAGCAGTGGCTCAACCGTCGCCACGCCAGGCAGCTGGCGCGGCGGCCGCTGACGCTCGTCATGCTGCCGACCACGCGCGACACGCTGCTCGACGACATCGCCGCCGGCCGCACCGATCTGGCGGCCGGCAACATCACCGTCACCCCGGCGCGGCTGGCGCAGGTGGACTTTTTCTCCCCCACGGACCGGCCGCCGGGCCGCGAGCTGATCGCCGCCGGCCCCGGCTCGCCGCACGTGACTTCGCTGCAGGATCTCGCCGGCAAGACCGTACATGCGCGCGGCAGCACGAGCTTCGTCGACACGCTGGCCAGCTGGAACACGCGCTTCGCGCAAGCAGGCAGGACACCGATCGAGGTGGCGCCGCTGCCCGACGACATGGAAGACGAAGACGTGCTCGAACTCGTGGCCGCCGGCGCATTCGACTTCTGCGTGGTCGACGAGTGGAAGGGCCGGATCTGGGCGCGGGCGCTGCCGGGGCTCGTGCTGCGCACCGACCTCGTGCTGCGCGACGACGTGCGCGCGGGCTGGGCGATGCGCCACGGCAGCCCGCTGCTGATGGCCGAACTCGATGTGTTCTACCGGCAGCACGTGAAGAAGCACCATCTGATCGAGATCCGGCTGGCGGACGCGCTGCGCCGCGCCACCCGCCTGCGCAACCCGGCCAGCGGCGCCGAGCATCAGCGCTTTGCCGGTCATGTGGCGCTGTTCGAGAAGTACGGCGAGCGCTACGGCTTCGATCCTCTGCTGCTGCTGGCGCAGGGCTACCAGGAGTCGGGGCTGCGGCAGGACGTGGTCAGCCCCTCGGGCGCGGTCGGCCTGATGCAGTTGCTGCCCGCCACCGGTGCGGCGATGAAGGTGGGCGACATCCGCCAGACCGAGGCGAATGTGCATGCTGCCGTGCGCTACATGGACAAGCTGATGACGCGCTACCTTGGCGATGCGCCGCTGTCACGCCAGCAGCGCACGCTGTTCGCACTGGCCAGCTACAACGCCGGACCGGCACGCATTGCCGGGCTGCGCAAGGTAGCGGCCGAGCGCGGCGTCGATCCGAACACCTGGTTCGGCCAGGTCGAGCGCGTGGCGGCCGAGCGCATCGGCCTGGAAACCACGACCTATGTGCGCAACATCTACAAGTACTACGTCGCCTACACGCTGACGGACGAGACGCGGGCGCGCCAGCGCGCCACGCGCGAGCGGGCCGAGAGCAGCGTGAAGGAACGTGAGTGAACACAAGCCACCCCGGTCGCCCGAGTGCCGCATGCGCTACCAAGGCCGCCTGACCACCTGGAACGACGACCGGGGCTTCGGCTTCATCACGCCGAACGGCGGCGGGCCGCGCGTGTTCGTCCACCGCAACGCCTTCACCGGGCGACGCCCGCGCGGCGATGAGCTCGTGACCTACGATCTGGTGGTCGACGACCGGCAGCGCCACAACGCCCGCAACGTGCAGTACGTGACCCGCAGCCGGCCGCGCGGCTTGCCGGCCGTCGGCGCCATCGTGGCACCGACCTTGGCGGCGGTGTTCTTCGCGTTCCTGTTGAGCGCGGCGGCGCGCGGCGCGCTGCCGTGGCTCGTACCCGCGTGGTACGCGCTGCTGAGCGTGCTCGCCTTCGTCGCCTATCGCATCGACAAGGCGGCGGCGGTGCGCGGCGGCCGGCGCACGCCGGAGCAGACGCTGCACGTGCTGGCGCTGGCCGGCGGCTGGCCGGGCGCCCTGGTGGCGCAGCGTTGGCTGCGTCACAAGTCGACCAAGCAGTCGTTCCTGGCCACCTTCGTCGTCACCGTGGCGATCAACCTGGGCGTGTTGCTGTGGCTGCATCGCACCGGCTGGTCGGGGCTGCAGGCATTGCTGCGCTAGTGGCGCTGCACGCCGGCCACGCTTCGGCCGACACCGAAACCACGCGGCCGCACGGCACACGACACTGCGATAACTGTCGCCGCCGTCAAGGACCTCGCCATGCTCACCTGCTTCATCCGCTATGAACTCGACCCGTTCAAGCGGGCCCTGTTCGTCGACTACGCCCGCGCCTGGGCCACCATCATCCCGCGCTGCGGCGGCCATCTGCTTGGCTACTTCGTGCCGCACGAAGGCACCGACTTCGAAGCCTGGGGCCTGATCGCCCTGCCCTCGCTCGCCGCCTACGAGACGTATCGCCAGCGGCTGAAGGCTGACCCGGACGGGCAGGCGAACTTCGCGTTCGCGCAGCGCGAGCGCTTTATCCTGCGCGAGCACCGCAGCTTCACGCAGGTCGTGCCCGCCACGTTCATGCAGCCGCCTGCGGTCAACCTGAACGAGGGAGCGCCACGATGATGGCCGTGCTGTTCGAGGTCACGCCACTGCCCGGGCGCGCCGACCGTTACTTCGAGATTGCTGCCTCGCTGCGCGAACGGCTGGAGGCGATCGACGGCTTCATCTCGGTGGAGCGCTTCGAAAGTCGCAGCCGGCCCGGCGTGTACCTGTCGATGAGCTGGTGGCGCGACGAGGCGGCCATCGCGCGCTGGCGCAACGAAGTCTGCCACCGTCACGGCCAGCGCGAGGGGCGCGAGGCGGTGTTCGCCGACTACCGGATCCGCGTGGTCTCCTGCGCGCGCGACTACGGCATGCACGAACGCGCGCAGGCGCCGCTCGACTCCAACGCGTTCCTGCTTTGACGCGCATGGCCGCGCCGCACGAGCCGCGCCTGGCAACACTCGCCGCTCTGCTGGCCGATGCCAGCCGCGCACGCATGCTCGCGGTACTGCTGTCGGGCGAACTGGCCAGCGCCGGCGAACTGGCGCGTACCGCGGCGGTGAGTGCAGCAACGGCGAGCGAGCATCTGGGCAAGTTGCTGGTCGCCGGTCTCGTCACCTGCGAACCGCGCGGCCGGCATCGTTACTACCGCCTGGCCGATGCCGATGTCGCCCACGCGCTCGAAGCGCTCGCGATGGTGGCCGAGCGCGGCACCCATGCGCGCCAGTGGGACACGCCGGCGCGCCGGCGGCTGCGCCTGGCGCGCTGCTGCTACGGGCATCTGGGCGGGCAGCTCGGCGTCGGCCTGTTGTCCTCGTGGGTCGAGCGCGGCTGGCTCGTGCCCAGCGCGCGCGTGCATCACGTGAGCGATGCCGGTGCCGCGGCGCTGGATCGGCTCGGCCTGGACGGCCGCCACTGGCAGCGTCGCGCGCAGGGCGGCGGCCGGCCGGTGGCCTACGGCTGCATCGACTGGTCGGAGCGGCGCGACCATCTGGCCGGCGCGCTGGCGGTGGCGCTGCTGCAGACGCTGCTCGATCGCGGCTGGCTGCGTCGCCGCGCCGGCGAACGCGCGCTGCTGATCACCGCCGAGGGCCGGCGCCGGCTGGTCGACTGGATGCCGCTGCCCGACCCTGCCGCGCTTACAGCCGGCTGAGAAAAAAGTCGCGCGCTGTCTGCGTCGTGCGCCGGACTTACGGCGCAAGCTTGAACACCGTGCGCAGGAACGACTTCACGACCGCCCGCGTGGCGGTGGCCGCCTGCGCATGAGGGCTGCCGCTCAGGCCGGTGCTTACGCAGGCATCGGCCAGCGTCACCGGCCGCTCGGTATCGGCGTTGACGAGCCGCCCGCCTTCGCGCTCGACAAAGCTGCAGCGGCTGGCGTTGACCGCCTGCGGGAGCGCGTTGGCCGGCATGCCGGCCGGCATGTCGTAGCCGTGCGGCGCCTCGGCGTACTCGAAGAACTCGGCGTTGCCGCCGGCCCGCCGCACGCGCGCTGCGTACTGCCGACAGGCGTCGGCGCGGGTCACCACATCGGCGGCGCCATGATGGATCTGCAGCGGCACCGGCAGCAATGCGGAGTCGCCGTCGAGCGTGAGATTGCACGGCGGATACAGCGCAACGAAAGCGGCGAAGCTGACGTCGGCCGGCGCAAGCAGGCGGGCGAACCGCGTCATCGCGCTGTTGAGCACCACGCGACCGCCGGAAGCCACGCCCATCAGCGCGATGCGCTGTGGATCGATGCGCGGATGCGCCGCCAGCACCGCCAGCGCACGGTAGGCATCGGCCACACGACCGGCGCTGCCGATCAGCCCGGCCCCGTCGACCTGGTAGCCGGGCGTCTTGGCGATCGCACCGCGCGCGCTGAAGCTGTCCACGGTGAACACCGCGATGCCGAGTGCATTGAGCTCGTCGATCCACGTCGCCTGGTTGGAGAGCGCGCCGGCGTCGCCGTGCAGGAAGACCACCGCCGGCACCCGCGCCTGCGTCGACACCGGCAGCCGCAGTTCACCGGCGATGGTGCGCGCCGGGCCATCGGTCTTGCCGGAGAGCGCTTCAGCGGTGGACAGATCCACGCTTGGGATCGGATGAACCTCGATGCGATAAGTTTGCGGCACGCCCGGCGCCGCCAGCGCGCTGGCGGCAAGCAGGTTCAGCGCCGCAACGAGCAGGTGGCGCGCAGCGCAAACGACACGCATCGATTCTCCTTGCAGGAAACCGGCACACCAGCGCCGGACGGTCGCATGGTGCGCGACAGGCGGGGCGGATGGCAAGCGAGCCGGCGTCGATGCGCGTGACCTGGTTGAGGGCGCGCCGCGACCCCATGGCGCGGCTCAACGCCGCCGCTGGTGGCTCTCAAGGACTACAGTCGATGACCGCAGGAACACGACTGACAACAGAGAGCGACGCGGTCCTCACTGTGTCTCGAACTCGCGTTGGTTGCCACCGTCCGCGCCGTACTGGCGCAGCAGGTCAGCTGGCACAAAGCGGACGCTCGGAACGTCAGAGAACGACCCGTTGCTGACTTCTGGGCGTTCCGAAAGCAGTCTTTCGCACCAAATCAAACTTACGTGATCAACCGTCGATGGCGCGCGTGCTCCGAGTGATGCTAGAGCGCATCGAACTCAGCACGGACAGCCGACGACATCAATCGCTTCGCAATCCACGCAAAGAGAGCAGCAAAGGCGAAGGCGAACACGGCTGAAGCAAACCACAGGACATTGGCCATCGATTCGAAGTTGTCCACGAAGTCTGGAGGCGCGTTGTCCGGGATCTTCGGGATTGCAGCGAACATCTCGTACTGGAACCAAAGGCCAATGAGATTCCAAAGAACCCCCAGGACCATCAGACCGATGAAGACAACTCTGGCCCAGTTCTTACGCCGGAGGAGACCTACGGCGGCAACCAGTGTTGCGACGGCAAGCGTCCAGAACAGCATGAAGAAGAAGTACGGGTGCTCGAGGAGTAAGCGCGCCACAGGCGGCATCTGCTGCAACGAAGCCGGCGGCATAGATGGTGAGCGATCGCCCGCAAAGAAGAATGCGAAAACCAACGCTTGCAGAAGCGAGATAGACGTCGCCATGCCGGCGCCCACGATGAAGAGCCAGGCGAGGACCGTGACAAACGTTGAGCGACTGGTCTGAGCGTTGATCGGGGATCCCATAAGGAATCGATCTCCTTAGCGGCTGTCGCGAGAGAAGCGCAAGTTGCGATCAGCTGAGCGCCGCGATGCCGACATTCCAGCCGATCCGACGCGCGGCGTCCAGCGTTGCAACATTTGCGCGCAGTTGCCTGGCAAGACGGCCGCCTTGGGCGCTTCCGCTGATCGCGCTGTACGACCCACAGCGGCTGTTGCCCACTGCCCGAAACCAGTTGCTCAACGTTCGACGTGAGCCGACTTCGCTAGCGCGCGCAGCGCCCTTGCGTAGTTGGCTCGATGGAGTTGCTAGGCCTCGAGGACCTGTACATCACCGGAGTACTCCCCTGAAAGCGAGTTAGCGAAGGCTACTGCCTCGGCGATGCCCTCGCCAGGGTGCGACGAGGTGAGGAGAAAACGGTCGGGTTTGGAACCGTCGCCGACGACGAGCTCGTCAATGATGTCCTCGACGCGCTGACAGTCATGGCCCACGACGGCGACGAGCTTGACGCCACCTTCGAGCAGCTCCTCCACCAAGGCGTCCAGACCAACGTGATAGCCGGCTGGGCAATGAAGAACGACCTTGGGCGCGTATGGCATTCGGGGCCTAACGCGATTCAGGTCGCATTCGTGCCTGCCGTGTGACGAAGCCGGATGCACATTGCAGCCGCAACCCCGGCGCCAACTACACCCACGGCCGCAGCGAAGACGGACAGTGCCAAGCCCATTGTCGAGCGTGTGCCTACTAGGAACGGTAGCGCGTTCATGACCAACGCGCCGAGCCCAGCACCGAGTGCTGCGGCCGCGGGAACCGTTGCCTTTGGTAAACGTGCTGCGGTGGCTAGTAGCGACGGACCAACCAGAAGGCTTACTGGCATAGCGACAACGCCTACGAACAACCAGATCGCAGGAACTGCGAACAAGATGTCCGACGGGTCGCTCCAGAATCCGCGATCGCTTGGCGGCGTGGCGAGCGTCATTGCCAGGAACAGCAGAGGTGCCACAAACGCAGCGGCAGCACCGCCTGCAACCGAAGTTTTCGCGCGCAAGGACCACGTATCGCGAGGCCTAGCGTTGATTGGAGGGAAACGGCCGGTCATGCGGTCTAACGCTACGCTCAGCCGACCGAGCCCGCGAAGCTGGCGCGGGTCGGCTGCAACAACGAGTTAACCACAGTGGTCATTGCTGCGAGCTGAATCCGAACGCTTGTCAGAGCCGAGCAAGTTGGGCCGCCATTGCGTTCAACTCGTCTTGTATCTCTTGGAGTGACCTTGACATCGGCACGGAGCTGCCGTACTTGTGGCACGTCTCTCTGTAGGTCCTCATGAGAGTCCGCATCTCGGCGCACGCATCAAGCAGTGGCTTGAAGCGCGGAAACGCGCTCAGCTCCTCAAAGATGTCGTCCGTCACGCCCACCAGAACTCCGCCGAGATGCCCAAGGTACGAGGGTCCTAGCAGAACACACGGCGCGCCCTCGCCGCGGATCGAAACGACAGCCCCGTCTTCGCCTTGCTCAAGGACCGCAAGCTCAACATAGGTATTCACTCACCCCTCCTTTCGATCCTGGCACTCCGCTCGACCGCAACGACAGCAACTGGCCCGACGCCGCGGTCATCGGACCGGCGAACTGCAGACATTCCAGCCGATCTCACGCCCCACGTCCAGCAGTTGCGTCTCTCCGCGCCGTTGCCTCACAGAACGGCCGCTGCGCTTCAGAATTGCAGTAAGCGGACGCTCGGACTTCGACCATCAGCACTCGCTCGGCGGGGTGTTGCCTATGTCCCTCGACGCTTCCGTCACCTGTCTCTCCGGCCGCTCACGTCTCTACGGCGTGCTAGGGCGATGGATCGCGAGTCCCATGCAGCGTGCTGTAGTTGATTGAGCGCAGGTGCTCCACTCGCAAAAGATACGACGAGAGAGCCTCGGCGGCCACGGCGCCCGCCGGGATGCGAGAAACGAAGTCCATTTCAGGGAAGACGTCGACATCGCCTGGCGCATGTTCGTAGGTCGCGAGCATCACGAGCGTGGCTTCGAGGAGTGGCCAGTCTTGAGTTTCGATGGCCAGCCGCGCCTGAACGCCGAGTGCCTGATACATGAACTTGCCGTCACTCGCCGCCTTGGTGATGGCATGTGCAACATGGCCCAAGCTCTCCGATAGATTCACATCGTAGTAGTGAAAGTGCTCTGCGAGAGCAAGCGAGTGGAACGGCTCACTGGGCTCGCGCTCGATCTCTGCGCGCAGTAAGGCTTCCGCTTCAACAAGACGGTCATGCCGATGCAACTCGCCGACAAGTTCTCCTCGCAGCACACTAGCGTCATCCTCGGGCCAGCGCTGACGCAGCATCGTCTCGATATGCGAACTGAGATCGCGGTCGCGGTTTTCCTTGCGAAGTGAGCGCAGCTCGGTGAGTGCGGCTTCCAGCGAGGGAGCCATAGGCGTGGGTCTCCGCGGTCTAACCGTTGGAATCTGTCTCAGCGCCATCCTCCTCGGCGCTACCCCCGAAGCTGAACTCAAGAAGACCGCTGTCCACTTCGTATCGCGTACCTAAGGGCGGCAAGCCCTGAGAGCGGGCAAATGTGGGGCGAAAACTGCTCGCCCCTCGCGGTCTCGCCGCTGTTGCGCGAAGTAGGTGGCTTGCTCCCACTCTTCCGCGGACAACCGCGACTCGAATACCCTTGCCACACAGGAGCAGAACGCGGTGACCGTTTGTACGGAATCTCCCTTGCCGATGCCCCTGCCGACACTCCAGCCGATCCGAAGTGCGCCGTCCAGCGTTGCATCGAGCGCAGTTGCTTGCCAGGACGGCCGCTCTGGGCGTCTCCGCTGATTGCGCTGTCCGACCCAAAGCGGCTGTTGCCTGCTGCTGGAAAGCGGATGCACAGCTTCATGCCGAAGCCCCGCTTGCAATTAAGGCCGGCTTGTGCCCCGACTCGCTGCGGTTCCCGTCGACGGCGCAGTCGACGGAGATCCGATCTCCTTCCCGAGCGATCACCAATAGTTCTTGATGAC